>Ga0187892_10000016_pt1 | contig 334967 bp, 316 predicted proteins | sample MA1701073metaG_FD_139345 | JGI IMG/M metagenome (GOLD analysis project Ga0187892, IMG submission 139345) | Bio-ooze microbial communities from a basaltic lava cave in the Kipuka Kanohina Cave System on the Island of Hawaii, USA - MA170107-3 metaG ...
ACTGTTGGCGGCTGGTAGTGGCGTTGGCCCGCTCGAGATCCTTTCAGGATGACAAGAGGCGGGTCGATAACTTCGGAAGTGACTGGAGGGATGCGACTCGCTGCCGCGTCTCGCCCGCGACTGCCATCGCTGCCCACCCGCCCGCCCGGGAGGTATTTGGATCGGGGGACACCCCCGAACCCCCGGCAGAAGGGCTCCGCCCCTCTGCACTCCCCGTTTCGTGGCTCGCCTCGGACAGCAGAAGCGGTGCTGAATCGGGGCGTTGGCCCGGCCCCAGATCCTTGCCAGGATGGCAAAACTATGTCAGTCGATCGCTTCAGAGGGTGGGGGGACCTGCGGGATTTCACGCTTTGCGCCCGAGCTGCCGCCGTTGCCGGCGGTCGGGAGGGTCATGCCGGCGTGCTGCATGAACATCGTGATCAGGTCGATCGGTATCGGGAACACGACTGTGCTGTTCCGCTCGGAGGCGATCTCGGTAAGCGTCTGCAGGTAGCGAAGTTGCAGCGTGGTGGGCTCTGCGGCCATCACGGAACCGGCCTCTGCCAGCCTGCGCGAGGCCTCGTACTCACCCTCGGCGTGGATGACCTTGGCGCGGCGCTCTCTTTCGGCCTGGGCCTGGCGGCTCATGGCGTTGATCATGTCTGCGGGTAGGGCCACGTCGCGAACTTCGACGATAGTGACCTTCACGCCCCAGGGCTCCGTCGCCTCATCGATGATCTGCTGGAGACGCTGGTTGACGTCCTCTCGTTTGCTGAGCAGTTCATCGAGGTCGGACTGTCCCAGCACGCTTCGGAGCGTCGTCTGCGCGACGAGCGATGTGGCGCGGATGTAGTCGGTGACTTTGACGACGGCCATTTCGGGGTCCAGCACCCGGAAGTAGACGACGGCGTCGACCTTTACGGTCACGTTGTCGCGAGTGATGACATCCTGGCGCGGCACGTCCATGGTGACGACGCGGAGGTCTACTTTCACCATGCGCTCGACGAAGGGAAGGATGAAGAACAGGCCTGGGCCTCGCGCGCCGACGAGCCGGCCGAGCCGAAAGATGACGCCGCGCTCATACTCCTGGACGATGCGGATCGCGAGGAAGAAGAGGGGAATCGCCCAGACGTAGGCCAGTCCGGTCAGAATCGTCGCCAGAAAGTTCCCACCGGGTACGCGCTCGGGTTCTTGCGGGGTTTGCTGCTGGGTCATGACTGGTCTCCTTCCGGCTTCTTGCGGCGGACCTTCAGGCGAAGGCCGCGTATCTGCGTCACGATAACACTCTCACCGGGCTGCACGGGCCCGTCCTCGGCCTCCGCTTGCCAGTTTTCGCCGTCCATGAACACGTATCCTTCGGGCGTAAGGGCTGATCTCGCCACGACTGTTCGCCCGACCACGGTCGCCAGGCCCATTCTCGGGGGCATCCTGCGGACGCGGATGATGCTGACGAAAACGGTCAGCATGAGCGCGGCGATAGGAATGGCCACGATGGCGATAACCAGCGGCGAGACTGTCGGTGCATCAGCTTCCCTACCGCTCGTCAAGAGGAGGCCGCCGAAAATGAGCGCGACGAACCCGCCGATGCCCAATATTCCGTGGCTGGTGATGAACAGCTCCAGGCCGAAGAGCACGAAGGCGAAGAAAATAAGCGCTACAGCCGCCCAGTTGAAGGGCAGCACACTGAGCGAGAAGAAGGCCAGAATCAGCGCGAGCACCCCGAAGACGCCGGGGAAGATGGCGCCGGGATGGATGATCTCGATGAAGATGGCCAGTGAGCCCAGCGAGAGTAGCAGGAAGGCGATGTTGGGGCTGGCGAGGATGGCGAGGAAGCTCTCGATGAAGGTCATGTCGTTGTAAGCGACTTCTGCGTCCGCCGTCGCCAGGATCACCTCTCGGCCGGCCTGCATTTCGATTTCCAGCCCGTCGATCTGGGTCAGCAGTGAATCGAGGTCATCCGATTCGTACTCGACGATGTTCATCTCGACCGCTTCGCTGCTGTGCGCCGAGATGCCTTCGCGGACGGCCCTCTCGCCCCAGTCGGCGTTGCGGTCGCGCAGTTCCGCCAGGCCCCGAATCTTGGATACGGAGTTGCCGATTAGCTTGTTGCGGAGGTCTTCGCCCAGGTCGTCTCCAGTGCCGCTGATCGGGGTAGCGGAGCCGATCGTCGTGCCGGGCGCCATGGCTGCGACGTGGGATGCGTAGGTGATGTACGTCCCTGCGGACGCCGCTTTCCCGCCGTCCGGCCAGACGTAGACCACGACGGGCACTTCGGAGTCGAGGATGCGCTCGATGATGTCGTCCATCGAACTGAGGAGTCCGCCCGGTGTATCGAGGCGGATGACGACGGCTACCGCCTGCTTGTCTTCCGCCCGGTCAATGCCACGGTCGATATAGCGGTACATCACGGGATTAACGTCGCCGTCGGTGGTGAGGACGTGGACGGCGCCTGGGGCAGTGTCAGGCCCCGCGGCGCAGGCAAAGTTGCCGAGAAGGGAGATGAGAACGAAGGCGGACAGGAGAAACCTGACCCGAGCAGCCTTTCGTCTACCGCGAGCGTTCATTCATGCTCACTTGCACTTAATTATACGTCCGGGACGGGTGTGAGGTGCGAGGTATGAAGTACGAGGTACGAGGTTGTATCCTCTAGCCGTGGACGTATACAGGACTGTTCGACTCGGCGAGTGCCCGCGTTGCGAGATGAATAAATGGCAGGTGCCGATGCTAAACCATGGCTCTGGATCGAAGACAAAGGACGCGCTCACGGCTGGAGCCGTCGTATTGGCCTTGCTAGGTCTCGCGACAGCCTTTGTCGTTGTGACCGATTCTCCGCCCCCGGTTGGATCCGAGCACCTTGCGGATGTGTTCGGAGGGTCATCTTCGGATGGTGATGCGACTGTCCAGGCTCGTTGCGTCAACTGCCGCACACCAATTGAAGTGCCTAAGGGTCATCCGGCTCTGAAACCGATGCCCAAACCAGCCGCCAATCTCTAGCCCGCAGCTCGCACCTAGCACCCCGCACCCCCTACCAATTACCCTTATCCACATGGAATCCATGCGTTCTCGCGGCATGCGGGACATGCTCCCCGGAGACATGGCGCGCTTCCGCCGAATCGAAGCGGCCTTCCGGGAGGTCTGCCTCGGCTGGGGTTACGAAGAGGTACGCACGCCTACGATAGAGCAGCTGTATCTGTTCACGCAGGCGGGCACCCTCTCACCGCAGATGCTCGACCGCGTATACAGCTTTCTCGACTACGACGGTTGGACAGGCGAGCGGGTCGTGCTCCGGCCGGACTCGACGATCCCTGCAGTGCGGCTGTTTGCGGAGCACATGGCGGAGCGCGACGAAGCTCGCCTTTTCTACGTTCAGAATGTCCTTCGCTTCGATCCAGGTGATGGGGAACGAGAGGACTGGCAGTGCGGAGTCGAGCTGCTTGGCGACACGTTCCCGCAGGGCGATATTGAGCTGATCCTGATGGCGAGAGAGACGCTAGACAGGCTCAGCCTGGAGACGCGCCTCAAACTCTCTCATCCCGGTATCGCCCGTTCGTTGTTGGACAAGGCCGGTCTCTCCGTCACAGAGCAACTCGCGCTTTACGACCGTGTTCTTGCCGGCGACCTGAGCGGCCTCGATGAGGTCGAAGCGAAACTGCCCGGCAGCGCCTCGATCCGAGCGCTTCTCGCGAAAGATGGGCAGGCGCCGGCGTTCCTGAAGAACCTGGAAACGGTGCTCACTCCGGCCGTGCCCGAAGTTGGTGGGCCCCTGAGAGAACTGTCCGCTGTATCTGGCACGCTGGACGGTATGGGCATTGCCCATGAGATCTCGCCGCTGCTGGTGCGCAACTTTGAGTACTACACCGGGCCCGTCTTCCACATTTTTTCGGGCGATACGTGGGTCGGCGGGGGCGGCCGCTACGATCAGCTTGCCGCGCTGGTCGGCGGGCGATCGGTTCCGGCTTCTGGCTTTGCGATCGAGATGGACGAGGTAGCCGAACTTCTGAGCGAGCCGGCTGTGGAATCCGGAGCGGTCACTATCCGCTGGGGAGATGTGTCGGAACTCGGAAGCGCCATGGCCCTGGCAGTTGCCTTGCGGAAGGCAGGCGTATCTGTCAGGGCTGGGGCCCTGACCCACAGTGGGAGCGTATCTGTCAGGGCTGGGGCCCTGACCCACAGTGGGAGCCAAGGCGAAGTCCTGGTGTCCCGCGGAGAGTTCTCGCTGACGCTGAACGGCAGCAAGCCTAAGAAGTTGAACGACATCGCGGAAGTTGTCCGCGCGGTAACGGGCGCGTGATCAAGCTCGCGCTTCCGACTGGTGATCTCAGGTCGCCGATTGCTGAACTGCTTTCGGGCGTAGGCCTGAATGTCGAGGGGTACGGTGAGGGCAGCCGCCAGTACCGCCTCCCTGTTGCTGACAGCGACGAAGTTCGCGTCCGTGTCTTCCGGGAGCGTGATATTCCGATGCAGGTGGCCCTCGGCAATTACGACATCGGGATGACGAGCCTGTCCTGGATCGTGGAGATGCAGGCGCGGTTTCCGCAGCAGCCCGTGGTGCGCCTCAGCGATCTCGGTATTGGCCGCAGCACCCTCTTCGCTGCTGCACCTTCAGACGTCAGTGAGGGTACAGTCCGCATCGCCAGCGAGTACCCGAATATCGCTGAAGCATACGCGCGGGCATCACGCTTTCCCCGCTACCGAGTCCAGGCCGTCGCGGGTGCCGCAGAGGCCTACCCACCGGAAGACGCGGACGTGGTGATAGTCTCCGGTGCCGACGAAGGCGCCGTCCGCAAGCACGGCCTTGAACCGATCCACCGGCTGCTCGATACGTCGGCCTACGTCATCGCCAATGCGGACTCACTTGCCAGCAAAAACCTCGCGTCTGTGCTCAGCCGCCTGCAATCCGCCGGTCGGACTTCCGGCAACGGGCTCTTGAGTTTGCCACAAGCGGTGACGCGATCTCGCACCTCGGACCTCACACCTCGCGCCTCGGATCTGCGTCTCGCCATTCCGGACGGCCACCAGCAGCGCCACGTCCATGGCGCGCTGGCGAAGGCGGGCATCACATTCGAGGGTTACGAGGAGAAGACGTTCGTCCGACGGCCGAAGTCCAGCATTCCAGGCCTTGACGTCAAGGTCATCCGGCCGCAGGACATGCCGCAGCTCATCGCGTTCGGCGAGTTCGACATCGCCATCACGGGCCGGGACCTGCTGTTGGAGCACACGTTCGCGTTCCCTTCAACGCCTGCGGTCGAGGTGCTGGACTTGCAGGTCTCGCAGTACAACCTGTCGGCGGTGGTTGATGGGGCGCTGCCTGCCGACAACATCGGCGATGCGATGGCGTACTGGCGGGACCAAGGGCGGGACGCGCTCACGGTAGCGGCGGAGTTCCCGGCTACCGCTGATCATTACGCGCGGAGCCGCCACTTCTGGCGCTACCGCGTGATGCCGATCGCAGGGGCTTCTGAGGGGTTTGTGCCGGAGGATGCGGACATCTTGATCGAGGGCACGGAGACCGGACGGACAATCGCTGAGAACAACCTGAAGGTGCTGGACAACATCTTCCGTTCGACTACGTGCCTGATCGCGCGGAAGGACGCTGCGTTCACTGGCAAGCGGCTAGATGCGTACAACGACGTGCTCTCGGCGTTGCAGAAGTCACTGGCGTAGCAACGCACTTTCTCGGCTCGTGATCGCTGCCGCTCGCTGACCCATCGAGATGTAGTCGCTGGCCGCCAGCCCACTCGAAAGGTTTCGTGGGGGACACCCCCCACACCCCCGGCGGAAGGGCTCCGCCCCTCTGCACTCCCCGTGCGGGGAAGACCCGAAGGCAGGTTCGCTGGTTTGCAAGTTGGCCGCCCTGCTACAATCGGACGCGAGGTGTACGACCATGCCGCCGCTGGCCATCCACACCGCCATCGCGAGGCAGATGGCGGACTCTCTCTGCGTGCCCGATCTGGACCAGCAGCGGGGCAACGTCTACCTCGGTTCCACCGCGCCTGACGTGCGCGTGCTGACACGCTGGGACCGGCAGCGCACCCACTACTTCGACATCCACAACTTCGATGACCAGTCGTCCGTGCGGGCGTTCCTGGATGACAACCCGACGCTGCAGGACCCGGCGGGCCTTGCGACGCCATCACGCGCGTTTATCGCGGGCTATCTGTCGCACCTGGTCGTCGATGAGATGTGGATCGGCGCGGTCTACCGTCCGTACTTCGGCGAACGCTCCGGCCTCGGCGGCACCGTGCGAGCGAACGTTATCGACCGCGCGCTCCAGTTCTCGCTGGACGCCGATCGTCGAGCGGATTCAGAGCTGATGCTGCACATCCTTCACGAAGTCGCGTACTGCGACCTCGATCTCGACATCGGCGTCATCGATCGTGACACGCTGGGCCGATGGCATGGCGTGATCACCGACTACGTGCAGTCGCAGCCAGACTGGGACCGGTTCCGTGAAAGAGCGCGGCAGCACCTGAAGCGAACCGGCGACGAGACCGAGACCGGATACATTGAGATCGCCGAGTCGCTTCCGGACCTGGTCGATGAGGCGCTGCGCACGCTCAGCCGGGACCGCATCGACGAGGTGTTGCACGGCTGCACGGAAGAGTCGGTCCGCGTAGTACGGGAGTACCTCTCGTGCGCATAGTGAAAGGCACCGACGAAGCGCTTCGCACGATCCTGCGCCGCACGCCTTCTGAGGAACCGGAGCTGCCACCGGCCGTCCGTGAGACTGTGCGCCGTGTCTTCGGAGCGGAACTCGACGCTGGTGCGGTGGTTGACCGCATCCTCCGCGACGTACGCAACGAGGGTGACGCCGCCGTACGCCGCTACAACGAAGAGATAGACGGCGTGCGCAGCGACCTGCCGCTGGAGGTGCCGGCGGATGAAATCGACGAAGTCGTCCGGGACGTTGATCCGGCGCTGATCCGGGCGCTTCACGTTGCGGCGGAGCGCATCGCTGACTACCACGAGCTTCAGCTAAAAAATGCGGCGCGCAGCTTCGAAAAGAATGGCCTGGGCCAGATCGTGCGGCCGATCGAACGCGTAGGGCTGTACACGCCAGGCAATAAGGTCATCTACCCGAGCACGGTGCTGATGACAGCGATTCCGGCCCGGGTCGCCGGCGTTTCGGAACTGGCTATCGTCACTCCCGCTAACGAGGACGGTTCCGTGCACCCGCTGAAGCTCGCTGCTGCGAGGATAGTGGGTGTGAGCCGGGTGTTCCGCGCCGGCGGGGTGCAGGGCATCGCCGCGCTGGCCTATGGGACGGAGAGCATCCCGAAAGTGGACAAGATCTGCGGTCCCGGCGGCATTTTCGTTACGATCGCCAAGAAGCGGCTCTTCGGTGAGGTCGGGATCGACGGCATCTTCGGGCCGTCGGAGACGCTGGTCGTGGCGGATGCGGAAGCTAACCCGCGTCTTGTCGCCGCTGACATGCTGGCCGGCGCCGAGCATGACGAACTGGCGACGGCTATCCTTCTAACAGATAACGAAGAGCTGGCTCGCAGCGTCGGAAGTATCGTGGACGCAGCATTTTCCAGCGGGACACTGCCGGGGAAGACCGACGCCTGGACCCGCGCCGAGGCCGCCCGGACGAGCCTCGAGGCTCGTGGCGGCGCGATCGTCGTCTCTTCGGTGGAGGAGGCGGTCCGGCTGGCAAGCGATTTCGCCCCGGAGCACCTCTGTCTGCACGTCCACGAGGCTGACATGTATCTTTTCGATGTGAACGCCGGATGCGTATTTGCGAACGAGGCCAGCGTGGAGTCGGTTGGGGACTATACCGCCGGGCCGAGCCATGTCATGCCCACCGGCGGAAGCGCGCGCTTCAGCAGCGCGCTGGGTGTGCACGACTTTCTGAAGGTGACAAGCCTGGTGCGCATCGACAAGAAGACAGTCAAGAAGGTGGGGCCCGCCGGCGTCGCCATCGGCTACGCGGAAGGGTTGCAGGCGCACGCGCGGGCGATCGAGACGCGCCTGCCGGAGGAGCGCCTGTGATGCCAACGGATCGCTGCCGCGTGCTGATCCCGCGGGGCGTTGTCGCTGCCCACCCACCCGCCCGAGATGTGGTGGGGGACCCCCCCACACCCCCGGCAAAGGGACTCTGCCCCTCTGCACTCCCCGTGAACGACGTTTGCGTACGGACTCGGTTAGTAACGCCATTCGCACCGAGCGCGTCAGGTGCTTTGCTATGAGCGACAAGGACATCAACTCGCTGCTGCGCCCGCATCTGCTGCAGATGCCGGGCTACGAACCTGTCGAGCCAATCGACGTGATGGCGAAGCGGCTGGGTCTATCGCCGGCCGAGATCTCCAAGCTCGACGGGAACGAGAACCCGTACGGCCCGTCGCCAAAAGTTGCGGAGCGCCTGGCAAAGTTCCCGCAATACCACATCTATCCGGACCCGGCACAAAGGGTGGTACGGGAAGCAGTCGCCGACTATGTCGACGTTGACCCGGATCAGATAGTCATGGGAAACGGGTCGGACGAGATGCTGGCTTTCGCCGCCACGCTCTTCCTCAACCACGGAGACGTGCTGGTCAACTGCGCTCCGACCTTTGGCGTGTACGAGTTCCTGGGCAACGTGTTCGGCGCGCGGGTGGTGAACGTCCCGCGCAACGAAGACTTCACGATCGACATGCCTTCATTGGAAGATGTCCTGAAGCGTGGCGCGAAGCTGGTCTACCTCGCTTCGCCGAACAACCCGACGGGCAACCTACTCCCGCGTGAGCAACTGAAGTGCATTCTCGATTATCACGTCGCCGTCGTCATTGATGAGGCATACGCCGAATTCGCCGGTGAATCGGCGGTAGGCATGATCGGTAAGTGGGATAACCTCATCGTCGTACGGACGTTTAGCAAGTGGGCGGGCCTCGCCGGCCTGCGGGCTGGATATGCAGTCATCCCACCTGCCCTCGTTGAGACTGTCTGGAAAGTGAAAGTGCCGTACAACCTGACCGTTGCCGCCGAGCAAGCTGTCCTGGCGTCACTCGAGGACCGCGACGCGCTGATGAAGAACGTTCGCCTGATCGTCGATGAGCGAGACCGTATGTTCGAGCGGCTGGGCAAGCTACCGTGGATTCGGCCTTTTCCGAGCGCGGGCAATTACATCCTTTGCGAGGTCCGGGGAGTCCTCGCTCGCGACGTCCGCGACACGCTCCGCAAAAAGGGTATTCTCATCCGCTACTTCGATTCGCCGGGCCTGCGCAACTGCGTTCGCATCAGCGTCGGCCTACCGAAGGACAGTGATCGCGTGATCGAGGCGCTGCAGGAGATCGGGGCGTCGGTTGGCAAGTAAGCGCAAGGCAAAGGTCCACCGCAAGACCGGGGAGACCGACATCTCGATTGAAGTGAACCTCGATGGCAGCGGCCAGTACGAGGTCAGCACCGGCATTGGCATGCTCGACCACCTGCTGGAGTCGCTGACAAAGCACTCGCTCTTCGATATGCGCCTGCAAGCGGAGGGTGACACACAACGCGACACTCACCACCTGCTTGAAGACGTTGGCCTGACGCTGGGGCAAGCGCTTAACGAGGCGCTCGGCGAACGCCGCGGAATCGTCCGCTTTGCAGACGCGACGGTGCCGATGGACGAGACGCTGGTCCAGGTGGCAGTTGATTTCGGTGGCAGACCCTACGCGTCGGTCCAGATTCCCTTTGTGCGCGACCTCGTCGGCGAGTTGCCGACTGAGAACGTCGCGCACCTGCTGGAGTCGTTCGCCCTAGAAGGGCGCTTCAGCCTGCACGCGCGGGTGCTGGCGGGTGGCGAGAACGATCACCACACGGCGGAGGGTGTCTTCAAGGCGCTGGCGCGCTGCCTGCGGTCGGCTGTAGCGATTGATCCGCGGTTGGGTGGCGCTGTGCCGAGCACGAAGGACGTGCTCTGAGCGAAGTCGCTGCCGCGTGCTGACCCATCGAGACGTCGTGCTACCGACCCGCCCGCCCGAGAGGTTTGGTGGGTTGGGGGACACCCCCAAACCCCCGGCGGAGGCACTCCGCCCTCTGCACTCCCGGCTGCGTGGCCGAAGGGAGCGCGAGATCAGTTAGCCGCGGCTATTTCTACCCGGAACTCTTCGATTACCGGGTTTGCGAGCAGTTTCTTGCACATTTCGGTGACGGCGGCCTCTGCTTCGCCCTTGTCCTTTGCGTCGACCTTGATCTCCATGTACTTTCCGGCCCGGACTGACTTTACGCCGGAAAACCCAAGCGATTGCAACCCACCCTTGATGGTCAGGCCCTGAGGGTCGTTCACTGTCTGCTTCAGGGTCACGTAAACCTTGGCAAGGAACACTGGCTATGCCTTCGGGTAGTTCGCGTCGGCTTTGTTCTTGTCGATCTGCTGCATGTGGTCCATGCCGTGGAGGCGCTGGAAGGCGATCCACTGTGTGATCGTCAGCTGTCCAAAGGCTGGATGGGGAAACGTCTTGCCGAGGTTTGGGTTGCCTTCTAGCAAGCGCGTGAGTTTCACGGTCTCGTCGTAAATTACGGCGATCCCGTCGCTCAGTTCGGCGACTGTGTCCTGGACCTTCGGGCGCTGATCTGGGCCGCCCGGCGCCAGGATGCCGACGTCCTTGCCGTGCGTTAGCTGCTCGATCTGGCGATTCACTCCATCGCTCGCCTGCAGGAAGTGAGTGACGACTTCCTTCGTCGTCCACTCGTTGGGAGCGGGCGAGAAGTCCGCCTGCGAATCGCTAACACCGTCGAGGCAGCGCTGCCAATCGGCAGCCGTGCGCTGCATCAGGGCCACCAGCGAGTCGATGCCCTTGTCCGCCTGGTATGTGCAGTAGTCGACAGCCTTCTGGATAGCGTCCGGCTGTCGTAGCGGGGTCATATCTCCCATGGTTTCGGGTGCCATCCTTCGATCTCCTATCCGAACCCTTCGAGGTGCCACTTCACGGGCCGCAGCCGAATCGCGATCACGTCCAGTTCGAACGACTCGCGGACGTAAGCGCGGCCGGCCGCCTCGCCAAGATAGCGCATCGCGACGCGCTCCCGCCACACGTTGTCGATCGGCCCTGCGACGTGCGCGATGCCCTCCACGGTTACCTGCCGGTAGGGCGGGTCTCTACTGTAGATCGAAAGCGCCGCGAACCCTTTCGCTGCGATGTTCTTCGCCTTCTGCGTGCCTCGGAAAGTGCTGATCGTGAATTCGCGTCCGTCGTACTCGAACCAGACTGGCGTCACGTGAGGGCGGCCGTTCGGCCGGAGCGATGAGAACGCGGCGACTTGCGGCTGTTTCAGGAACTCTTCGACTTCGGGCGAAAGGACCGGCACTAGCGTAGTACGAGTTTCCGCCCCGTCACCCGCTCGAACGCCTCGCGGTACTTCTCCGCCGTCTTCTCGACGACATCGTCCGGCAGTTCGGGACCAGGAGGCGTCTTGTCCCAGCCGAGTTCGTTCAGGTAGTCGCGGACGAACTGCTTATCGAAGCTCGGCTGACCCTGGCCGGACTTGTACTGGCCGGCGGGCCAGAAGCGGCTGGAGTCCGGTGTCAGCGCTTCGTCGATGAGGATCACCTCGTCGTTTAGCCAGCCGAATTCGAACTTCGTGTCGGCGATGATGATGCCGCGGTCGCGCGCGAAGTCGCGGCCGTACTTGTAGAGTGCGAGCGAGCGCACGCGCATGGCGTTGGCGGCCTGGTCGCCTTCCTGCTCGCGGACCTCCTTGAATGTGATCGGCATGTCGTGGCCTTCTTCGGCCTTGGTGGTCGGCGTGAAGATAGGTTCCTCCACCTGCTCGCTCTCTTCGAGGCCCTCCGGCAGCTTGATGCCGCTCACAGAGCCCCCCTTCTTGTAGTCCGACCAGCCCGAGCCGGTGATGTAGCCGCGCACCACGCATTCGACGTTGATCCGCTTCGCCTTTTGCACCACCATCGAGCGGCCGATCATCTCGCGTGGCAGTTCGACCGGCACTTCCGGCACCGACGTCGATTCGACGACGCGGATGAAGTGGTTCGGCACGATGTCGCCCGTCTTCTCGAACCAGAACGCCGACATCTGCGTGAGAACCGCGCCCTTCGTCGGGATGGGAGTCGGCAGGACGACGTCAAAGGCTGAGATGCGGTCCGTTGCCACGATAAGGAGCTTGTCGCCGAGGTCGTAGATGTCGCGTACCTTACCTCGGGCGATAAGCGGGAGGTCAAGTGTTGATTCGGTAAGTGTTGTTGTCATTGGTTGCTCCTTTCGTCAGGGCGAGCGTGATATATAGCTGCAGTGTCTTCAGACCTGCCCAGCGTCCGCCTAGCCACTTGATTCGACCATTTTGGCACTATCGCCGAAGTCAAAGGCCAAGTCTCCGAAAACTATCGTCGACATAACGCAGGTACCATTGCACGTCGAACAGCAACTTCAGTTCGCCGGGCGGAATCTTGGAGGTCACGCGTTCGTCGGCCGCCAGGAAATCGAAGTACGGCTTCCTCGCCTCCCATGCCTTCGTCGCGTTCGATTGCACGATCTTGTATGCCTCCTGGCGGCTCATCCCCTTATCGATCAGCGCCAGCAGGACGCGCTGCGAGTAGGGGAGGCCGTAGCTGGCGTCCATGTTTTCCCGCATGCGGTCCGCGTTCACCTTCATCCCGCGCACGACGAACGTCGTCAGGTCGAGAATGTAGTCCAGCGCGATGCAGGCGTCCGGCAGGATCACCCGCTCCGCTGATGAGTGCGAGATGTCCCGCTCGTGCCAGAGGGCCACGTTTTCGAGCGCTGTCTGCGAGTAGCCGCGTATAACACGCGCCAGGCCGCAGATGCGCTCCGCCTTCTCCGGGTTGCGCTTGTGCGGCATGGACGACGAGCCTGTCTGCCCCTGCACGAACGGCTCCTCGACTTCGAGGACTTCCGTGCGCTGCAGGTGCCGGATTTCGGTCGCGATGCGGTCCAGCGATGATGCGATCACAGCGAGCGTTGAGATGTAGTAGGCCAGCCGGTCACGGTGCACGACCTGCGTACTGATCGGCTCGACCAGGAGGCCGAGCTTCCCGCAGACCTCGTCCTCAACGTCGGGCGGAACGGTGGCGTGCGAGCCCACTGGACCGGAGATCTTGCCGACGGCGACCTGCTCCAGCGCGTCGACGAGACGGTGCGAATTCCGGCGGATCTCGTCCCACCAACTCAGGAGCTTAACCCCGAAGCTGATCGGCTCGGCGTGGACGCCGTGGCTGCGGCCCATCATCGGAGTCATCTTGTGTTCGCGGGCGCGTTCGGCGATCGCCTCCATCAGCAGGCGGATATCCTCTTGCAAGATCTCCGTCGCCTGGATCATCCGCAGCCCCTGCGCGGTGTCCTCGACGTCGTGCGAGGTCAGGCCCAGGTGCACGAAACGCGACTCTTCGCCGAGCGAGTCCGCCACCGAGCGCAGCCAGGCGTTGAGGTCGTGGTGCATCTCGCGCTCGTACTCGGCCCACTTGTCCATGTCGTAGGAGGCGTTGCGGATCCTGGCCATAGCATCGGCCGGGATCACACCGCGGTTGGCCCAGGCTTCGCAGACGGCGATCTCTACTCGCAGCCAGGAGTCGGCCTTGTTCTTCTCGGCCCAGACGGCGCCCATCGCTGGCCGCGTGTAGCGGGGAATCATCGCGATTCCCTGTACAAACCGAAAATGCAGATACGTGTGAAGAGGGGCGGCCTCACTTAGTTATCTTAGGCGAACGAAATCTTCCGCACCACAGATGGCTGTCACCACGCTAGCGCCAGTCCTCCCGAGGCGGCGAGAACGCCTCGATGACCACGGATTCGTCGATGGCGCGCGCCTCGTGCGGCACGCCGCTCGGGATCATCCAGGCGTCGCCGGGGTGCAGGTCATGGGTGACGCCGTCGATCTCGAACTCCATGTGTCCGGAGATGAGGGTGCCGGACTGTTCGTTTCCGTGGGTGTGCATCGCTACGACGGAGCCGGCTTCGAGGCGCACGTCGCAGAGGGTGATCTGATCGCCGTCCGTCATGATGTTCACGACAACGCCCGGCGCCCGGTCCAGCTTCCGCGCATCGCCCTTTCGTGTAATCGGGCTCTTAGCCACGCACTACTCCAGGGTCAGTTCGAGGAACGGTGTATTGGTCGGGAGTGAGGAGTGCTCATGTGGCGCGACCAGCACGCCGTGGGCCTTCGCCTCCTGGTCGATCACGGCCTGCATCGAGTAGAACTTCTCGACCACCGATGCGTCCTTCGCCTCGTACACGGTCACCAACAGCCCGTCCTCACCGTCCGCCAGCTCCGGCGTGAAGAAAGAGGTGATCTTCGTGAACCCGAAGGCCTTCAACGCTGGTGCGCCGGTCTCGAAGCCGGTCCGGATCGTCTCAGAGAACGCCTCCCGCTGCCCCTTCATTATTCGCGCGACGTGTACAAACGATGGCATGGCGCACCTCCTTCGCGGTGGTAAGTATACTCAGCGTTCGACCCAGAGACGCAGGCCGTCCGTCTCGAAGCGCACATCGCCATCAAGGTCTGTCCGCATCACCAGGCCTTCTGACAGCCGTTTCAGCACGTCATCGGTAGGGTGGCCGAAGCGGTTCGTCCCGCCGACCGAGATCACGCCCACGAGCGGGTCCACTCGCGCCACGAACGACTGCGACGTCGACGAACGCGCGCCGTGATGCCCAATCTTCAGCACCGTCGCCGAAACGTCCGAGCCGGAACGCAGCAGGCGTTCCTCGCCGTCTGCGTCCAGGTCGCCAGTAAGTAGGAAGGAGACGTTGCCCATCGATATGCGGAGCACTAGGGAGGCTTCGTTGAGGTCGTAGGTTGGCAGCAGCGGATCGTCCGCATCCGGTGCCAGCACTTCGATCATCGCTCCATCTCCGAGGTCGATCGTCTGTCCGCGGTCGGCGACTGTGACCGGTACGCCTGAGTGCTGCAACTCCGCGAGCCACGCCTCATACAGCACCGAATCGGCGCCCAGCGGTGGATTCAGCACGGTGCCAACGTCGTACTCGCCGACTACCTCGATCAGCCCGCCGAGGTGATCACCCTGGGCGTGGGTCAGGGCGACGATATCGATGCGTTCGTCGCCTATAGGCAGGTTGCGTCCCAGCGCCTCGTTGATTGCCCCGGCGGTCGGGCCGCCATCGACGAGCACGCGGTTGCCGTGCGGCCCCTCGATCAGGATGGCGTCTCCCTGGCCGACGTCCATCACTGTCACGGTCAGCCTGCCGTCGTCCGGACGGCTGACCCAGAGCGCGGCCAGCGCTGCCGCCATCAGGATGAGGAGGGCCATGCCGCCGGCGGGAAGGAGGCGGCGACCTGTGAAAGGGCGCAATTTCGGCAGGTCCGGCATCGAAACGCGGTGGTGTACCAGCAACCAGGTGCCTGAGAGAAGGACGGCGTACCAGGCCGCGGCAGCGGCGAGGGGAGGTGAGACTGAGAGCGATCCCCCCGGTACCTCGGCGAAGAGACGGACCGTCTGCACCATGTACTCCGCGGCCGGGTACGCGAGCCACGTTCCGGCTACGTCGAGTCCGGCGAGCCCAAGGATCGCTGCGACACCGGCGGAAAGAGCGATGGCGAGAAAGGCTGGCACGACGAAGAGGTTTGCGACCGGCGCGATAAGCGAGATCTCGCCGAAGGTGAGCGCGGTGATCGGAAGCGTGAACAGGATCGCCGCCATGGTCACCGTCGTCAGTTCGCCCAGCGGCCGCGTCAGCGGAAAGGCTGCGACTTCCGGCCAGAGCGCGACAAGCGCTTCAAATCGCTCACGAAGTGGGCCGGCCAGAGTGGTCAGCCCAAGTGTCGCCGCGAAGCTGAGCTGGAACGAGACGTCCTCCACGATTCGCGGATCGTGCACGGTCATCCCGGCGGCCACCAACAACAGCGCTACCCATCCGGTGCTCTGCCGTCCGGAAACGATCGCGATCACATAGACAGCGCCCATCAGCGCCGCCCGCACAACCGACGGCTGCCCGCCGACCAGGACCGCGTACCCAGCGATGGCGAAAAGACTGAGCCACGCTGCCGGTCTCCGTCCGATCGCCCAGGCCAGCGTTGCGATCAGCAGCGCGGCCACGATCGCAACGTTCTGGCCGCTGACCGCGACCAGGTGGCTCGTGCCGGTGGTGCGCATGTCGTCGCGCAGGCCGTCCGGGATGCGAGATTTCGCGCCGAACAGGATTCCGGAAGCGAGGGACGAGTGCGGCTCCGGCAGTACGTCCGAAAGCGCCTCGCCCAGATCCTCTCGCAGGTTGATCAACTGCGACTTCCAGGCAGCGCCGTGGCCCTCCTCCACCGATCGCACACGTGGATAGGCGATGGTGGACGCTACACCCTGGCTCAGCAAGTAATCGCGGTAGTTGAAGTCCGGGAACACCGGCGGCTCTTCGAGTTCTCCGCGCAGCTCCAGCAGGTCACCGTACTCGTAACTTGGTGCGAGAGGGCCGGTCATGAGCACCCTGCCCGATTGCTCGCGCCATCCCTCGCGTTCCGGCTTCACTTCGCGAACTTCCAGCCGGTACACCCAACCTGATTTGCCTTCGGTCGGCTCTTCGCTGACAACGGCTCGCAACGTGACGTCGGGCTTCGTCTCTTCTTCGGTCGAGTTGAATTGTCCGAGCGATACGTCTGGCTCCCCTGTGTTTGCGTATCGCCAGCCCCCGAGCAATACGACGGAGACGCCGATGCAAGCAAGGACCGCGAATCGCGGTAGGGCCTTCCCGCCGGGACGCCTGGCAGCCGCCCAGATCACAGCCGACGCGACGCCAAACACGCCCGCCGCCACAACCACTGCCCACCACGCCCCGTCCGCCCATGCCGCAGCCGCGACCCCCAGCAACCACGCCAGCGCCAGGTAAGCGACCGTCATGTGGACGCTACTCGACCACGATCATTGGTGCGATCTCATCGAAGACCGACTGCGGCACTAGCTCCCGCAGCACGAGGTCCTCCACCTGCACGAATGCCCCGTCCACCGTCCGCGACTGGATGATCGACTGCGCGCGCGTCTCACCAATCCCCGGCAGCGATTCCAGATCCGCCTGGGAGGCTGTATTGATGTTCACCAGCGACCCCGGGGACTGCGATGCTCCGGCGACCGCTATCGGTGATTCGCCGATCCGCGGCACGATGATCTGGTCTTCGTCGAGCGCTCGCTTCGCCAGGTTCACCCGCGTCAGGTCTGCGTCGGATGTCGCACCGCCCGCAGCCTCCAGCCCATCGATCCAGCGTGATCCCGGCTCCAGTGGGTAGACGCCCGGCCGGTTGACTGCGCCTGTAACGTACACCTGCAACTCGCCCGGGGCCTGCGTCCCGGGTTCGATCACTAACGCCGCGGGATCGTCAGTGCGTTCGCCAATCAGGACTCCGATGCCCACTGCCAGCGGTACTGCGAGCAGCGCGACGATGATCCAGCGGTAGCGCTCCAGAGCGTCAAGCAAGGGCGTGGCTGCCTCCAATCGGAAAAGTGGCGGGAATATAAGACGGAACGATACGCGCCGTCAAGCCCGGTATCACAGGTGTAAACTGACCGCGATGCACCAGCAGAAGAAGGACGAAGAGACCCGCGACCCATACGCGGCGCTCTCGGGCGGCGAACCGCCGGACGACTACCCGGACTGGAACAACCCGGAGGACCTCGAGGACGCGCCGGAAGGCTACTACGACGACGAGGACGAAAACGAGGATTCGTATGTCCCCGGACCGGACGACGCGGACTACGACCTATCGGAGGCTCACGGTTACGCCGACTGGGATGACAGTCGGGTCGGGCCACTCATTCCGCAGTGGATGATCGCCACGGTGTCGATTCTGCTGATCCTGGCGATCGCCATCCCGGCGATATTCCTGCTGCGCTAGGTCTTGTCGGCGACCAGAGTCCCGTGGTCGCTGCCGGCGCCTGAACGTTCCTCCAGCTCCACCTCGATGAAGGGATTGCCGTAGCGGTCTCGGGCGACGTCTGCGTACTTGACCTCGCCGTGCTTGAGAGTGCGGTCGTCGTCCCAGTAAGAGATCGTCCTGCCGACGAGCGACGGCGCCAGCGTCTTCATGCCCTTCTCGTCCATCGCAAACCGGAGGCCTCGGGTAATCGCCATGGCCTAATCTTAGCCCCTCGAAATCGCAGGCGCGAGAGAAAATGATACGCAACTGACAAGCATTCACCATACCGCGTGCCGTCACAGGCTGAGTAATCTTTAGTGGAACCCGCAGTGGCCGGCCGCAACGGCCAGCATGAGTGGAGGCCGTGTTGAGGATTCTGATGATCGCCCCTCCGTGGGAGTCTGTCCCGCCAGCACGCTACGGCGGAACGGAGGCGGTCGTGCACCTGCTCACAGAAGAGCTCGTCGCCCTTGGGCACGCCGTGACGCTTTTTGCGTCCGGCGACTCCCGTACGTCCGCCGAGCTACGCTACGCCTGCCCGGAGAGTCTGCGATCGGCAACCAATCTGCAGGACAGAATGCCTTCCCTGTGGCGGCATGCTACAGAGGCGATCGGCCTGGCGCGCGCCTATGACGTAGTCCATAACCACGCCGGAGAAGAGGTGATGGCGCTGGCCGCGCTCACCGGCGGTGTGCCAATGCTCACCACGATGCACTGCAACATCGCTCCCGATCGCAGAATAATCTGGGATGCATATGATGGTTACTACAACACGATCAGCTGGAGCCAACGCCGAGTCATGGCGAGGCTGGAGCGCCCCCAATTCGCGGGCGTTGCCTACAACGGGATCGATGTAGCGAGCTTCCCGTTTGAGTCCGAGAAGGACGACTACCTGTTGTTCATCTCGAGAATTGCCCTCGAGAAGGGGACGCACATCGCGATCGATGCGGCTCGGCGCTCCGGCCACCGTCTGCTCATCGCGGGCAAGGTGGACATGGCGGACTACCAGTACTTTCTCACAGCAATCGCGCCGCACCTGGACGGTGAGCAGATGGTATTCCTGGGGGAGGCCGACGCCGTCTCTAAGCGCGAGCTGTACAGGAAGGCCAAGGCCCTGCTGATGCCAATCGTATGGGAAGAACCGTTCGGCCTCGTAATGGCTGAGGCGCAGGCCTGTGGGACGCCGGTGATTGCTTTTGATCGGGGTGCGGCCAGGGAGATCGTTACAGACGGCGAGACGGGGTTCGTCGTCGATACCCTGGACAAGATGGTTGAGGCGATCGGCCGCGTGCACGAAATCGATTCTGCGAACTGCCGGCGAGCGATGGAGGCGCGCTTCGACAAGGCGCAACTGGCAGAGCGGTACCTGCAGCTGTACGAAGATATCATTGGAGGGAAGCGAGTGCGGTCCTCGGACTTGCTCGAAGAGTCGAATAAGCTGGCCAGGCGGTAGCAGGCAGCACAACTCAGAAATCACTATGTCGCCGACGGAGGAAGAGGTTCGCTCCTGGGAGTTCGAATCTAACCTGCTGCCAGAAGCCGAGCCGATGGCCGTCCAGGACATCGGCGATTCCCTGGTAATCCGGGAAGGCGGCGTGTTTCTTCTGACGGACGGCGATGGCCAGGTGGCGCGCGGCAACCGCAACGGCCATGGACTGTATTACCGCGACATGCGATACGTCTCCGGTTACGAGCTCACTTTCGCTAACACCCGGCCGATTGTTCTTCTCTCGACCGCCGAGCTTGGTTACGCCTCCGAGCAGGTGATGACGAACCCGGCAATGGTCGACTCAGACGGGAAGCGGATTCCTCGCGGCGCCTTACACCTGGTCCGTACGCGGGTGGTGGACGGAGGCGTCGCGGAACGGTTGCAAGTGCACAATCATTCGACAACGTCTATCAGCATAGAGCTGCAGTACCGGCTTGCCGCCGACTTCGCTGACATCTTTGAGGTGCGTGGTTGGGAGGCGGAGCGGCGCGGGGAAACCCGGGCGCCCGGTTTCGAGAACGGTTGCCTGAGTCTGTGGTCAGCCGGATGCGATCAAGTGCATCGGCAGACCCGGATCTCATTTTCGCCACAGCCCGATAGCCTCGTTGGCGATCCCGACCTTGCTTTCGCGATTTATGAGCTGAAGCTCGCGCCCCAGGAGGCGCGAGAGATTGAGTTGGGAATATCGATCGATGAAGTGAATTCGCCTGGGAGCGATGGTGAGGCAATGTCCGCCATCGACCGGCGTTACAAACAATGGCTGGAGCGGACTACCTCCATCGAGACCGGGAATGACTTCTTCGATGCAATCATGGCGAGGTCGCTTGCTGACATCCGGATGCTGTGGACGGAGGAGGCGAGCGGTTCGTATCCCGCAGCGGGTACACCCTGGTACGACGCGCTATTCGGGCGAGACAGCTGCATTGTGGCGATGCAGATGCTCGCATATAAACCGGAGATTGCCCGCGACGTCCTCAAGAGGCTGGCATCGGAACAAGGGACGAAGAACGACGCATGGCGAGACGAGGAGCCGGGCAAGATTCCGCACGAGTTACGTCATGGGGAACTGACACGCAGTGGAGAGCTGCCGTTTTCACCTTATTACGGAAGCATCGACTCAACGCCGCTGTTTCTCATGCTCGCCGGCGAATACCTGCGCTGGACCGGTGACATGAAACTGCTGGAGTCTTTGAAGCCGCATCTTGTCGCAGCCTTCGACTGGGTGGTGCAGTCTGGCGACACGAACGGCGATGGGTACATCGACTACGAGAAGCGGTCGATAAAGGGGCTTGTGAACCAGGGCTGGAAGGACTCTGCTGAGGCGGTGGTCCACGCGGACGGATCGCTCGCCGATCCGCCGGTGACGCTGGTGGAGGTGCAGGGCTATGCCTACGCGGCGCTCACGCGCCTGGCGGAGGCGATGGACCTCACGCCGGGGGTGATGACCGGGCCTGAGGAGCTGCGCGAGAAGCTCAACAAGGACTTCTGGATAGAGAGCGAAGGCTGCTACGCGATGGCGCTTGATGGGCGGGGGGCTTCAACGGAGTGCGTCACGTCGAACGGGGGACACGTGCTCTTCGCGGGTGCTGCTGAGCCGGAGAAGGCCCGGCGGTCGGCACGGCGGCTCCTTCAGCCTGACATGTTTTCCGGGTGGGGAGTACGCACGCTTAGCCGTGGATCCCCGCGCTACAACCCGGAGGGGTATCACATGGGGACGGTGTGGCCTCACGACAACTCGATCTTCGCCATGGGCCTGAAGCGGTACGACCTGACTGAAGAGCTAAACATCGTCGCGACGGCGTTGTTCCGGGCGGCCAAGACTTTCCGGTTCTACCGTCTGCCGGAGTTATTCGGGGGAAGCCCGATGAGCCCGTTTCAGACGCCGGTGCCGTATCCGGTAGCGTGCCGGCCGCAGGCCTGGGCGGCCGGGTCAATCCCGTTGATCGCACAGGCATTTCTTGGGTTGTGTCCAGATGCAGTCCAAAAGCGGCTCTACATCGTCGACCCTCAGCTACCTCCGTTCCTGCAGCGAGCGCGGGTCAAGGGGCTCCGCGTAGCAGGTGCAGAGGTCGACCTGCTATTTGAGCGGCGCGGGACGGAAACGGCGACCGAGGTGGAGGCCGTCAGAGGCGACCTGGCAGTGGAGACGGTGGGCGAATGGCCCGAGTACCTTCGCTAGCGCGCGATAGTGTGAGAGTTTGACTACCGCTTTAACCGCCGGAAGGTTTCCGACGAGCAGCGGTTCGCTTCTTTGGTCGCCCAGGTGAACGGAAAGCGGCTGACTTGGTACTGCCAGACCCCGCAGCCTGAGAACCCGCATTCTTAGCCTGAGATAGCCTCTTTATCGCTTGCTCGAAGCTAAGCGGGCGCAACGAAACGCCAGTGTCCTCGTGCTTCTTGGTCATAGTCCTAACACCATAGTAACCCGTGCCATTAACTCGCGCAGATGAACCGGTGGAACTTTGCCACCGAGAGTTGTCATGCGTGACCATTTTGCGCTTTGCAAGATGGAGCCAAACACTGTGTCTTGATCTAGCCTGTTCTCGCCGTCGCGATGGATGATGTATTCCTCAGGCAAGAGAATCGCGGGTATCATGTGTGAGCCACGCACGATGTATCCCCAATCGTGGGAATCGTTGAACGTATCCGCGCTTAGAACAACGGCGGGGTGCCGCTGACCGATTCCGCCCTCTAGCTTGTCAATCCGGAGCCAAACAACGTCACCTTGACTGAAGCTCATTGCCTGTCTTTGAGTGACGCCTCCCAGCTGTCAAAAACTTCCTCCGAGATAGCGGTCCAGGCGTCGAAATCGTCACCGGCACTCGCTGTGTTGGCTGCCACGCTCCAATCAGCCTCTACCTCGACCTCCACAGTGATTCTGAATGGACGGAAATTCTGACGGGTGCAATCACCCGCTACGCTGATCGTCAAATCCTCTTTTAGCTCGATCATGGCGTGGCTCCTGCCGGACTAGCTACGTCCAGAACAACTCGTTTCCGAATCTCGCCGTTCACATATACAACTAGCGAGTGTGGCCCAGCATTTCGGAGGGGAAGCCCGTACAAAGTCATCGTGTCGTTGTAACGCTTCATCGCCCCAACCGCCACCGTAGGGAAAGTCAATCGACTCTCCCGTTCAAATGCTACGTCGCCATCCTGCTCGGAGATTACATATCGGACGCCGAATTCCCTTGCGTCAGCGGATTCCGCCTCAAATCCGACAACAATATTCATAGCGGGGATTTGGAAGGGGAGTTGTGGCGGATTGATCTGATCAAAGATGCCAATAATACTGAGTTTCCCAGCGCGATCAACTAGGGCATGATCGCAAAAGACTGCGTATCTAACATCAATCATCGCAGCCTCATTCTCAGGGCATGTTCCAATTGGCGTCAACGCGCACAGACGTTCGTTGCCTGCGCCAAGCGCCATATATTTAGTGACTCGGTTTTGGGTGTAATCGTTGTATGACAAACCCACATTTCAGTGCTAAAATCATGTCTAGCACGGGCGGCGTGGGCGCACTCCGCGAGCGTGAAGCGGACGGCTGTAACCGTCCGCGTTTTCATTTCTAAGGGTAGTATACTCCCCGCGTCATGCGCCGCCGCTACGTTCTCGCCCTGGTGATCTGTACTGCTCTGGTCTTCTTATCGGTTGGATATTACTTGCGAACTTTACGTGACGATGGATACTCCGCTGCTGATTGCGAGGCGGCCATCAACTACTTCGAGACGATTCGGAGTTTTCCTAATGAGAGCCCCGCCCGTGCCGAACTACTCCCAGAGGCCGCTGACGGTATGGTGGAAGTGTGCACTGGCTAGTTGTCAGCCTCAGTAGGGTGTGTGAAGTGCATCACCCCCTTCTTCATTGACAAGGTGTAGTGATCGTGCTAGAAACGAATATAACTTAGTATCTGCTAAGCATCTCGTGGAGGAACCTCATGGCCATCGATCAGGACGTCCTGCAGAAGCTCCGAACTGAAACGGCCGAGCCCGCGCAACCTCTTGACCTGAGCTGGCTCAACATCAATGAGGAGGGTCATCCCTGGGGAATGCGGGCCAAGCCCGGCAAGCGAGGCCTGACGCTCGACGAGATCGAGATTGGTGCTGCGGGTATCGTCCCGGAGAACTCCGAGAGCAAGTCGATGCGGGTCCGCGGATCGGTCGCACGAAAAGATGCGCCTCGGCTTCCCGGTGGATACGCCAACAAAGCGGATGTGTACTCCGAGAATGCAAGGCTCCTCTACGAGGAGGCAGTGACGCGACAGTGGTCTTCCGCGACGGACATCCCGTGGGAAACCATCGAGCCGCTTTCCGACGACATGGAGCGGGCGATGTGCCAGCTCTGCACGTTCCTCACCGAGGTCGAGTTCATCGCCGGAGACACCCCGGCCCAGTGGCTGGAGACAATCAACAGCGAGCACCACGAGGTGAAGCTGTTCCTCCTGAGCCAGATCATGGACGAAGGGCGTCACCTGGACGTCTTCCGCAAGCGAGCATTCGCGAACGGCGGAGGCCTGCTGTCTTCGCTGCCGCAGGACGGTCTGCGCGTGATCATCGAGGCGAAGGACTTCACCGAGATGTCTGCGATCATGCACGTGGCGGCTGAGGGTTTCGTGCAGTCGATGTTCCGCATGGGCGAGTACATCGGACAGAACCACGCTGAGAAGACGATCTTCCGCCTCTGCGGGCAGGACGAGTCGCGACACCTGGGCTTCGGTGTGATGCACCTGAAGTACGTGATGGACAACGAGCCGTGGCGCCGCGAGGAGATCCACCACTATATGGACAAGGTGGAGACGACGCTGGCCCCGGACCCGATGGACAGCGACGCCCAGAACTTCGCGCTGTTCGAGGCGCTGGCCATCCTGATGGGCGGCGGCGTCAAGAACTTCGACAAGGGCCTACAGGCTTCGATGGGTGTGCAGCGAAAGCGCGTGAACGAGTACATGCACCGCCTGAACGTCGCCGGCCTCGGCGACCGCCGCGAGCGGATGACGCCGCTGCTGCGTCAGTTCCTCGACAACTAGCGAGAACCACGCAACGGACTAGCGCCCCGATCGCACGATCGGGGCGTGTTTCCTGTGCTATTCTGACGCCATCATGGCACGCGACGACGATTCGGTGTTGCTGGCTGTAGCCTCCAGCGAAGTGGAGGCGCAGATCTGGCGTGATGCGCTGGAGCAGGAAGGCATCCGCCCCTTCGTGAAGACGCGGGCGCCCCTGGCCTACCTGGGGAGTGACGCCTTCTTCGCGACGTACGAAGTATTTGTGCTGCGACGTGACCTAAAGCGCGCGCAGTGGATCATCGGTGAGGGCGTACACCCGGATGACGAGGAAGGGACGGGAATCGGGCAAGAGCAAGCCAGCGCGCGGGACTGACGTGCCGTGGAGCTGCCGATCTTTCCGCTGAACGCAGTCCTATTCCCTGGACAACGGTTGCCGCTGCACATCTTCGAGGAGCGCTATAAGCTCATGGTCAACACCTGCGTCGATGAGCGGATGCCGTTCGGCGTTTGCCTGATCCGGGAAGGCCGCGAGGTTGGTGGTGGCGCAAGACCGTTCGAGACGGGGACGACAGCGCACATTCGCGAAGTGCAGAAACTCGAAGAAGGACGGTTGAACATCGCCTGCATCGGCGGCGAGCGGTTCGTGATCAAGAACCTGCTGCAGGAGACGCCGTACATCGTGGCCGAGGTGGAAGGACTGCGACAGGAACGTATGGAAGCGCCTGAGGCTTCGGAGACCGCTGCGAAGCTTTTCGCGGAATACGTGCGGTTAAACCTGGCGATGACCAACCAGTGGTCCCGCACCATGGAGATGCCGGCCGATGCGGGGACCCTGGCGGACTTCATTGGGGCGAGACTGGCAGTAGACGTAGTCACGAAGCAGCGGCTGCTGGAACAGCTCTCACCGGAGCTCCGCCTGCGCGGCGAGATCGAAGTGCTGACTCGTGCGGTGGACCTGCTTGGTACGCAGGTACAGGTGGCACGGGCGGTCCGCTGGCAGGGCCTGGGCGTTCTGAATTAGCGACGATACGTAGCTGCAACCAATAGAACGGCTCTGGGCCGATCTTCGCGCCTAGGATGAAGGTAGGAGGTGCCCAATGCCGCTCACTCAACAACGCGCGAACGTCGTCTGGCAGGGGAAGCTTACTGACGGGTCGGGGAAGCTGACGGTCGGAAGTGGAGCCGTCCCGGAGCAAGTGGTGACCTTCAAGGCACGCACGGAGGGCGGGGAGAAGACGACTACGCCCGAAGAGTTACTCGCTGCTGCTCATGCCATCTGTTATTCAATGTCTCTTTCGAACCGGCTGACGCAGAACGGAACACCTCCGGAGCGGCTGGAGGTGACAGCGGTCTGCGGTCTTGACCGCGTGGAAGGCGGGCTAAAGATCGGGCCGATGCAGCTTTCGGTTACCGGTTCTGTGAAAGGATTGAGCAGCCAGGACTTCGAACGGCTTGCCGCGGAGGCTGAACAGAAGTGCCCGGTGTCGAACGCTCTCCGTGGGAACATGGAGATAGAGTTGCAGGCGGGCCTGGCAAGAGTATCGACGGGCTGAGACGCAGCGGGTTGCCTGAACCGTAAATCCACAATTGCGTTTGCCGTATTTTTACGGGACTTGTCGCCCTAGCGTGCGCTAAACTACGCTTTTTCTAGCGGGGTCATTCCCTTTTCAGATGCTTTAGTGTTCCCGTGCGGGGAAACAGGAGAGAACCAGATGGTACAGACAGCACCGCAGCCGGCCGTGACAGCTACGGCCTTTTCCATGGACCTGACGGAAGAACAGCGCCAGATGCAGAAGTGGGTGCATGACTTCGCGAAGAATGTCGTCCGCCCAGTTGCACATGAATGGGACGAGCGCGAAGAGACGCCATGGCCAGTCATCGAAGAGGCGGCTCGGATCGGTCTCTACTCGTGGGAGTTTGTGCAGAACGCCTTCGCTGACCCGACCGGCCTGCTGATGCCGATCTGCAACGAAGAGCTGTTCTGGGGCGACGCCGGCATTGGCCTTTCGATCCTCGGCTCCACGCTGGCGGTGGCTGGCATCGTGGCCAACGGCACGATGCAGCAGGTCGTCGAGTGGGTACCGCAGTGCTTTGGTACGCCGGAGAAGATCCAGCTTGGCGCCTTCGGTGTGTCCGAGCCGGACGCCGGTTCTGACGTCAGCTCGCTGAAGTGCCGCGCCGTGTACGACGAAGCGAAGGACGAATGGGTGCTGAACGGCACCAAGACCTGGATCACCAACGGCGGCATCGCCGATGTGCACGTGATCGTTGCATCGGTTGTGCCTGAACTGGGTTCCCGTGGCCACGGCGCGTTCGTAATTCCTCCGAAGACCCCGGGCATCCGCCAGGGACAGAAGTTCAAGAAGCACGGCATTCGAGCCAGCCACACTGCCGAAGTGGTGCTGGAAGAGTGCCGCGTGCCGGGGAGCTGTTTGCTGGGCGGCAAAGAAAAGCTAGACGACCGTATTGCCCGCGCCCGTGAGGGCAAGAGCAGCCGCGGACAGGCTGCGATGGCTACGTTCGAGGCGACACGCCCGGCCGTCGGATCGCAGGCGGTCGGGATTGCGCGCGCGGCGTACGAGTTCGCGCTGGACTACGCCAAAGAGCGGCGCCAGTTCAACCGCGCGATCATCGAGAACCAGGCGATCGCCTTCAAGCTCGCTGACATGAAGACGCGCATCGATGCATCACGTCTGCTCGTATGGCGCGCGGCGTGGATGGGCAAGACCGGCAAGCCATTCACCGCCGGCGAAGGATCGATGTCGAAGCTCTTCGCAGGTGAGACGGCTGTCTGGGTGACGGAGCAGGCGATCCAGATCATGGGTGGTTACGGCTACGTCCGCGAAAACCCGGTGGAGCGCTGGCACCGCGACTCCAAGATCTACACGATCTTCGAGGGCACCTCCGAGGTGCAACGACTGGTGATCAGCCGGGCGATCTCCGGTATCCACATCCAGTAGGAATCAACGGACTTACCGCAACGGGGGGCGAGGTCGCCCCCCGTCTTTCTTTGCGCCTGGCAGACTTCCGTGTTCGTATCATTAGTGCATGCGTTTACTGATCGGGGGTTACGTTGCGGCGGTGCTCGTTCTCATAGCGGGCGCTGTGATTGGCGGCGTCGTCCTCTTTGATGCGACCGGCGCGGACGGCCCGTTAGAAGCAACGGCTGGTCAATACTCACACAACCTTGTCACCTGGGAGCTGCGCCACGCTCCAGAGAAGTGGCTGTACAAGGTCGGCGGGTTTCTCAGCGGGCGCGACGAAGGAGATGATGAGGCTGCGCTCCGAGAATACTTCGATCTGACCGCAGAGATGGCGCGGCTGGAGGCGGACGACCCGTCATCGCCGGCGCTTGAGGAGATGGAGGAGGAGCGGAGGAGCCGGGAAAACAGGATCGAGGACATCATCGAGGGGCGCGTCACGGCCGTCCTGGAAGAACAGGGGTTAACTCTTGGTTTGCCGATTTTCTCCGAAATGGACGCGGTCTTCCCACCGGTTGATTTCGAGTTCGATCAGCCGCCACGGGTGCTGGCGGTCTCGCCACGAGATCGCATTGCGCTGACGCACGATTACCTGTTGCGGCCAGGGATCGCGCCCGATGAGATCCCGGAGATTGAGTCGGACGCCGAACAGGAGGCAAACACATCGGCGCTGGTAGTCGGGACTGGAGGAGTATCGACGTACCCCAGTGTCGAGGGCAACCTTGACAGCTATGAGCACCTGGTCGAGATCGTCTCGCACGAATGGGTGCACTCGTACTTGATCTTCTATCCGCTGGGTAGCCGGTACTTCGAGAGCGGCGAGTTGCGGACCCTGAACGAGACCGTCGCTACGGAGGCCGGTGAGCGGCTGGCCGATGCGTTTTTTGAGAGGTATGGAGATTTGGTAGCGGATGGCGGGGACGAGCCTGATCGGGAGCTACCTAGCGACGCCCCGCAGTTCGATTTCGTGGAGGAGATGCGGGCGCTACGGCGAGAAGTGGAACAGATGCTGTCAGACGGCAAGGTTGAGGAAGCGGAAGCGTTGATGGAGCGAAAACGGCAAGATTTCTGGGACCTGGGCTACCGCATCCGCAAGCTGAACCAGGCCTATTTCGCCTTCCACGGCTTCTATGCGACCGGACCAGGCTCCGTTGATCCGATAGGTCCCAAGGTTGAGGAACTTTTCTCGGCCACGCGAACTCCAGGAGCCTTCCTGCAGGAAGCACGCTCGCTGACATCTGCGGCAGATCTTGACCGGCTGCTTTCGGAGTTGAGGTCAGGCTGAGGACGGCGTCGAGTTTGGCGGGGGAGCCCCTCCCTCGCCACGCTGGACGTCATAGTCGAATTCCACGACATCGACGTTAGGGTAGTCCTCCACGAATGGCTTGAGGCGGCGAATAGCCTGGTTATGCAGGACGCGCTCGTACCAGTGGTGGGCTTTGAACGCGGGGAGGATCACCGTCACCTTGTTTCCGGCCGACACGCTATCGATGTAGGCAAGCATCGGGGCGGCGAAGGCGCGGAAGGGGGACTCGATTACGAGCAAGGGAACATCCGGGATTAGTCGAGACCAGCGCTCCCGGAAATCGTCTGCCTTGTCGGATTCGTCGATAAGGTGGACGGCGGTGGTGTTGGGAGTGAGCGCCCTCGCCAGGTTTGTAGCGCCGAGGGTAATACGGTTGATGTCGTCCACGGGGATTATCGCCAGGTTTCGCCGTCCTGCCGGTTCTGCCGGAAAGGCGCCAGGCGGCGCAGTACCGGCCAGGTCATCGTCGTCGAGTGAAATAGCTCTCTCGTACCAATCATAGTGGCGGCGGATGAGTGTAAAGAGACCGACGATCAAAGCAATCATCACGAGGGAGATCCAGGCCCCTGGCAGGAACTTGGTGGCGCCGATGATTACGGCGACGATACCGGTGGCCACAACGCCGATTCCGTTGAGCGCGATGCTTCCGCGCCAGCCGGGCTCACGGCTCTGGTACCAGTGTTTCACCATCCCCGCCTGGGAAAGCGTGAAGGCGATGAATACGCCGACTGCGTAGAGCGGGATGAGCCTGGTAACCTGCGCGTCATAGATGACAAGCAGGACGATGGCGATAACGGCCAGCAGCAGGATGCCGTTGGAGTAGGCGAGCTTGTCTCCCCGGAAGGCGAACTGGCGCGGCATGTAGCGGTCTCTGGCCAGGATTGCGGAGAGCAGCGGGAAAGCGTTAAAGCTGGTGTTCGCGGCGAAGAACAGGATCATCGCGGTACCCGCCTGGAACGCGAAGTACAGTGGATTGTCGCCGAGGATGGTGCGACCCATGTCTGAGACCAGCGTCTCTTCGTGGCTGGGCACGAAGCCGAAGCGGCTGGTCAGGAAGGTGATTCCGAGGAAGAGGAAGATTCCGATGGCAGCCATCCACGCCATAGCGATGCGGGCGTTTTCAGCTTCGGGCTTTTTGAAGGAGGGTACCCCGTTAGCCATCGCCTCGACGCCGGTAAGAGCGGATGCCCCGGAAGAAAACGCCCGCAAGACCAGCCAGAGCGTGACGCCGCCCGTGGCCAGTTCCTCAAGTCGCTCGGGGTGATCAGGAGGCGCTGCTTCGGTCAAGGAACCTGGGGCGTCGCCGATCAGGACACGGACGGTGCCGACGACTATCGTTATCGTCATCATACCGATGAAGAAGTAAGTGGGTGCGGCGAAGACGGTCCCGGACTCACGAACACCACGGAGGTTGGCGACCACGAAGATGATGATGATCGTCACCGAAATGATTACTCGGTAGTCAGTGAGCTCTGGGAACGCCGATGTGATAGCTGCGACACCTGCGGCCACGCTGACAGAGACCAGGAGCGTGTAGTCGACCATGAGTGCACCAGCCGCGACTAGCCCCGGACCCCGACCAAGGTTGTCATGGGAAACGGCGTAGGCGCCGCCGCCACCCGGATAAGCCTTGATCGTTTGGCGGTAAGAAACTGTTACGAGAGCGAGCAACAGCGCGACGGTGACGCCAATCGGCAACAGGTAGCTCAACCCGGCAGTGCCGGCGAGCGCCAGAATCAGGAGAGCCTCCTCAGTGGCGTATGCCGATGAGGATAGCGGGTCTGACCCGAGGATGGCCATCGCTTTGATCTTGCTCAGGCGTTCGTGGGCGAGTTGGGCCATAGCGATCGGACTGCCGAGAATGATGCCCTTTACGCCCTGAACAAGCCGCTCAATCGCTCCCCGGGGCCGGCTGCCCTCTCGTGTAACGGTGATGTGCCCCGGCGCGACTCTCTTGAAGCGTCTCTTGGACGGAATAACGCGCAGGTATGCGCCGCGTGTCGTTTCGCCCCAACGCACCTCGCGCAGTTCGATGTCCACCGGCGAGGTGCTGCGGCCGCGTTCCTGGCGCGGCAAAACGATGCGTTCTCGCGTGGTTTCGTGCCGCGCGCGGGCCTTGCCCGGCACCGTCGATTGTTTCTGTTCGGAGGTGTTTTCTTCGTCCGAAGAATGAACCGGCTTCGTCTCAGGCTTGTGCGCATCGGCTCTTCGAGGTCTGCGCACGAAGGAGCGGCGCCCCCGGTCCTGATCGGTCATCTCAGCAGATTCTATTAGACGGAAACGTGGACAGCGAGGGTAGTAGCCTGGCTAACCGTCTTGCGTATCTGGGGTTGGCGAAGGAGTTGGCGTTTCCCCGGAGCCGGGGATGACCAGCACCGTGCCGGGGGAGAGTGGTGTGTCTTCAGTCAGGCCGTTTGCCTTCATGAGGTCTTCCGCATCGATGTGGAACAGGTCGGCAACACTTTCAATAGTGTCTCCCTGCCGCGTTATGTAGTAGCGGATTCGCGGTCCTCTCGGCGTGGAGGTTGGTCCTGGGGATTCGCTCGATCCGGGCGACGCTTCTGGCGACGCGGTTACGGTGACGGTCGGGAAGACAGGTCTACGAGGGGTGGGGGAGGCGGTACCGCCGCCCGCGTTGGGGCCACGGCAGGCGCCGTTCTTGACAGTGGGCGTGCTGGCCTTGAAGACTTCCTGGCGACCGCTGCATGAGATGAGCACGGCGTCCTCCGGCTTCACGAAGTCGTCCTTCGGAAGATTGAGGTACTGGGACGCTTCTGTTGTGAACTCCCGCCAGATGGGGCCGACACCCTGGGCGGAGAATGTGCCCTGGTTCATCGGGCTGTTGTCAGAGTTTCCCATCCATACGCCGACGGTGAGGTTGGGCGTGTAACCCATGACAACTCCGTCGCGGAACTCTTCGCTGGTTCCGGTCTTGATGGCGGCCGGGCGGTCGATTGTCAGCCGGCTCCAGTTGATCGCTTCATTCGAGAGGATATCGGTGACCATGTAGGCGTACGCTGGGTCTACAACCTGGCGAGTCTCAGGCTGCCCGAATTCGTAGATGACGTTGCCGTCCACGTCGGTGATCTTCAGGACGGAGACCTGGTCGAGCTCGCGATATCCTGTCGGGAGGTCCTCTGATGTTGGGCGGCCGATCATTGTGCCGTTGTTGGCGAGGGTAGCGAATGCGAAGGTCTGGTCGACGAGCTTGACCTCGCAGGCGCCTAGAGTGATCGTCGGGCCGCAGTCTCCCTGTCGAAGGTCCGTGATACCCATGCGATGGGCCATGCTGCGCATCTGGTCTTCGCCGACGTCCATCAGAGTACGAACCGCTGACGTGTTAACGGACTCTGAAAGAGCTTTGCGGACGGTGATGTTACCGAGGTAAGAGAAGTTCCAGTTGTTGACGGCGCGCTGCTGGCCGCCGACGTCGAGGAGCAGTTGCTTGTCCTCGATGTAAGTAGATGGTACCCATCCCTGCTCGAAGGCCGTGAGGTATGTAAACATCTTCATCGTGGAACCGTGGGACTGGAGAGAGCGGGCGATATCCACCTGGCCGGCGATGGTTAGCGGGTTCTCGGTGTCGTAGAAGTTGCGGCTTCCGACGTAGGCAAGAACCTCTCCGGTCCTGGGATTGATGGCGACAAGCGAGGCGTTGTGGCCGTTGGTGCGGGGTTCACTGGCGGCGATCTGTTCCTCGATGATCTGCTGACCGATGGCATTGAGGCCCAGATCAAGCGTACTCGTAATGCGAAGCCCACCCTGGGTTACGACTTCGTCACAGGGAATGTCGCCGGGGGCGCGGAAGAGACCGGCCGTGCACATCGCCTCAACCTGGTCCTGCAGGTAGTAGAAGAAGTGGGGCGCCTGGACTGAAAACTCGTAATCCTTCAGGTAAACCGGAGTCACCCTCGCGGCTTCTACCTCTTCGGCAGTGAGCTGGACTAGAGGCGTGTTCTCGTCGAGGGGGCTTGGTATTTTGTTGACCTCGTCCAGGTGGCGGACCAGCAGGTCATACACTTCTTGCTGGCGGAAGTTTGCTGCCTCAGCGTTAGCTGCGTAATAACCGGGGGCTTGCGGAAGGCCGACGAGATACGTCGCTTCCGGCAGTGTTAGCTCGCTGGCCTTCTTGCCGTAGAACTGCGACGCGGCAGCTTCGATACCACAGGCCCGGCGGCCGTAGCAGATCTCGTTCAGGTACCAGGCGAGGATCTGATCATCGGAGTAGTCGCGCTTCAATTCGACCGCGATCACGGTCTCCTTGATCTTGCGATTGACCTTTTCGGTAGTTGTCTCGCCGCCCTGTAGCGCCTCCTGGAAATAGACGTTCTTGACCAACTGCTGCGTTATCGAGCTGCCGCCACGGCCGCCGAAGAACCCGCCACCAAACGGAGTCAGATTCTCCCAGGCCGCCCGCGCGAGACCGTTGAAGTTGACGCCGGGGTTGTCATAGAAGCTGGCATCTTCCGTCGCGATCGTGGCGGCGATGACGTAGGGAGAGATTTCTTCGAGCGGGATTGGGTCGCGGAGGCCATCCTGCTCATCAATATAGTCGCCGAGTTTCTGGCCGTTCCGGTCGTAAGCGATGCCGGGACCGATGAACTCTGAGTTGATCGCGTCCTGGGGATTCTGGAGGTCGTGGGCGTAGCTCTGGTAGACAGCGAAAGCCATCGCCGCGACGCCGATAACGCCCAGCACAGCAACGAACATCGCCAGCGTGGCGAACGCAGTCAATCGAGAGCGAAAGGTACGGCCGCGCTGCAGGCGGACCAGGCGGTCGCGCTTGCGACGGGCTCGGTAGATTCTATCCACTAAGTGTTCTCAAATCCCAGAGGGCGACTTATCACTCAGTACAACGTAATGAGATAGGCCAAAGATTCGCAGACCTGTGTTCTCCAGCGGATACAAAAGCCATCTCAATATGCGCCCCACGACCTTCCGCCGGGCCATAACGTGATCGAAACCCGGGAAAACGAACGTGTGGAGGTCTGCTTGAAGGCCCGCTTTGCGGTACACGCCGCGCAGCCGCCTTTTGCTGTACGTCCGAGCGTGCGGCACCAGCCGGTTGCGTAACGCGTCCGGCAGGTAATTCACCAGCGGGATATTGCCGAAAACGTACTTCCTGCCGAGAAAGATGCCGTGTGTCTCGAAGGGGTAAAGGCGATTCGGGCAAAAGAGTACGACTCGTCCGCCGGGGCGGAGGAGCCGCCGCGCTTCACGCAGCGTTTCGACATCGTTGTCGACGTGTTCCAGGACTTCGTGAAGGACGATGGCGTCGAACGTGCCATCTCGGAACGGCATATGCTCACCAAGCGCCAGTCCGAGGTTGGGCACCGCCTCCGCACCGCGAACCAAGCTTTCGCGGTCGATATCGGTACCATAGACCTCGGTGGAGAACTCCCGCAGTCGCCTGACGAAGGCGCCGACACCACAGCCGATGTCGAGGATGCGCTTGTTCTCGAGGGGGACATACCGGCGGATGAGGTCGAGGCGTCGTTCGAGGCCCGGCGTCCAGACCTGGCTGGGATGGCCAAGAATCGCGCGCTTGTCCGTCGTGCCTGCGGGTAAGTGCCTGGCCGTCACGCCTTTCAGGGTACAGGTTCCGGGTTTCACGTTGTAGAGAGGGATGTTTGCTAAAATCTGTCAGTAATGCGGTACCACATTTGGACTGAAGGCTGCCAGATGAACGTCGCCGACTCCGAGAAGCTGGAGGCCGGTCTGGCCAAGCTCGGCTGGGAGGCGGCATCTGGGCCCGATCAGGCGGACCTCGCGGTGGTGAACACGTGTGTCATACGTCAGAAGGCGGAGGACCGCGCGATCGGGTATATGTCGCGCCTGCGGACACTGAAGCAGAAGCGCGAAGGCATGCAGATAGCCGTGATGGGTTGCATGGTGGGGCCGCGGACAGACGACCTGCGCCAGCGCTTTCCCTACGTCGATGTCTGGGCGCGGCCGCAGAACTTCGAAGTGATCATCCGTCAGCTGATGCCGGAGGGTGACCTGGGCGGCGAGTTCTGGCCGGATACGTTCCCCGAACCGAAGGGGCCGACGGCGTTCGTGCCTGTTGTGCACGGGTGCAACAAGTTCTGCACGTACTGCATCGTCCCGTACCGCCGTGGCCGCGAGAAGTCTCGCTCCATCGACGATATCGCGCGCGAAGTTGCTTCTCTGACCGCGCGAGGCGTACGTGAGGTCACATTGCTGGGGCAGACGGTGGAGGCCTACGGGAAGGACTTGCCGTCGACCGAAGTTGATCAGCGGAAGCCTGACCTGGCGGACCTCTTCGAAGAACTGAGCCGGATCGATTCCCTGGCACGCATCAGGTTCCTGACATCCTATCCCAGGGACATGACGGATCGCATCATCCGTTCGGTCGGGGAACTACCCAAGGTCTGCGAGCACTTCAACATCCCGGTGCAAGCCGGAGACAACGAAACGCTGGCCCGCATGCGGCGCGGCTACACCTTAGAGGAGTACATGGACTGCGTGGAGCGAATCCGCAAGCACGTACCCAGCGCCGCGCTCAGCACCGATGTCATCGTCGGGTTCTGCGGGGAGACCGAGGCGCAGTTCGAGAACACGATGCGCCTGCTGGCGGAAGTGCGCTTCGACAAGGTGCATGTGGCGGCGTACTCACCGAGGCCGGGGACGATCGCCTGGCGGCACATGGAGGACGACGTTCCGCAGGAAGAGAAGATGCGCAGGCTCTACGAAGTGGAGCGACTGCAGGAGCGCATCTCACGCGAAAACAATCAGCCGTACCTGGGCGTGACTCAGGAGGTCCTGGTGGAGGGCGTGGAAGGCGACCCAGACGGGCAAGCCACTTTCACCGGCCGCAATCGCGCGAACAGGCTCGTTCACTTCCAGGCGGAAGGCGCGCCGGCAATCGGGGAACTGGTGGACGTGCGCATCGACAGGGTGACGTCCTGGTCTCTGCGGGGGCAGATGGTGTCTGCTGTCGCGGCATAGAATGGGTTCTGACTCGAAGCGTCTTGTGGCGGTCATCGTCGTCATCTTTACCGTCGAGGCGGAGCAGTTGCAGGTGCTTCTAATTAAGCGAAGCGCCCAGCCGCACAAAGACAAGTGGTCGTTGCCGGGTGGCCGCCTGAATGAGGGTGAGTCTCTGCTGGAAACGGCGACACAACGGCTGGAGATCGAGACCGGCGTCAAGGACGTGTTCCTGGAACAGCTATACACATTCTCCGACCTGGATGATGCCGACTCCGTGGCTGTTGCCTACTGGGCACTTGTTGACCCCGGCAGTGTCAAGCTCGCACGCAGGGACGAGTGGCAGCCCGCCTGGCACAACACCGCAGACCTGCCGGAGCTGGCGTTTCATAACGCTGACGTCGTGAACTACGCGCTTGGCAGACTGCGGAACAAACTTGCTTATTCGAACGTGACGTATTCGCTGCTGCCTCCTGAGTTCTCGCTATCGCAGCTGCAGAAGACGTACGAGGCGATCCTTTCGCGGCCGCTGGACAAGCGAAACTTCCGGAAACGCATCCTTTCGCTTGGAATACTGGAGCCGACGGGCCGGCACGCCGGCGAAGGGCGGCACCGCCCGGCGCAACTGTATCGTTTTCGCGAGCGCCGACCGGTGATGCTCTAAGCCGGCGAAATCTCCAGCACGACTACCGTCGCCAAGTCGTCCACGGAGTCGCCCGGCATTTCGATCGTCACCTCACCCACTGGGTCTGCGTTGAGGAGCTTATCGATGAGAGCGCACCGTGTGGTGAACGCGAGTTCGCGACCCGAGGCGAGATGTCTCACCGACTTCACCCGCTTGATCGGCACGCCGCGGACGGTCACAGAATCGTATGGGCGCATCAGCAGGTGCAGGTAGATGCTGTCACCGCGGCGGGTGGACGGCCCGTAGAACTGCCAGGGCTCGAGGCCGGGCTGCGTGCCGATAAGTGAGTCGCGGTGGCGGGCCAGCCAGTCACCCACGGCTCGGAGCCGGCTCACCTGTTCCTCGGGCAGCGCTCCATCGCCCTTCGGGCTGAGATTCAGGAGCATCCGGCCGCCGCGCCCGGCGATCTCGCACAGTGTATGGGTCAGTCCGCGTGCTGACTTGTAATCGGTGTCGTGTGGGCTGTAGCCCCAGCTGTCGTTCATCGTCAGGCAGACTTCCCACGGCCGCGCTGGAGGCTTCGCGGGCACAAACTGCTCCGGCGTGTCGTAGTCACCACCGGGCAGACGGTCATTGATGACGATTTCCGGTTGTAGCTCGCGGATCATCTTTGCGAGATCGGCGGCGCGCCATTCGTCCGGCGTGTGCTCCCACTGGCCATCGAACCAGATGAGGTCGATGCGCCCGTAGTTCGTGAGAAGCTCCCGCAGCTGGCCGAACATGAACTCGAGGTAGCGCTCCCATTGTTCGGGCGTTGGCTTCGGCAGCCGGAGGAAGTTATAGGGCCGGTACTCGTCGGTGAAGGCGGGATAGTCGGGGTGATGCCAGTCGCAGAGGGAGAAGTAGAGGCCGACGCGCAACCCTTCGGCGCGGAACGCGTTCACCCACTCCCGGACGATGTCGCGCTTGAACGGCGAATGCATCACCGAGAAGGCGGAGAACGCGGTGTCGAACATCGCGAAGCCGTCGTGGTGTTTCGTGGTGAAGACGGCGTACTCGGCGCCGGATTCTTTCGCTAGCCGCGCCCATTCCGTCGCGTCGAATCGCGATGGATTGAAGGTGGCGGCTGTCGACTGGTACTCGTCGACGAGAATGTCCTGGCAGTGCGGCAGCGCGAAGTTTCCGCCGACCATCGGCCAGGAGAGCTCGCAGCCGCGCTGGCTGCTGTGACCCCAGTGAAAGAAGAGCCCGAAGCGCGCCGATTCGAACCAGGAGGCGACCACGACCGCAGCTTAGGTCATAACCTGGCCGATGGTGAAGCAGTTGCCCGGCTTCGGCAGAAAGATGCCGGCGCGGAAGGCGAGCAGGTAGAGCACATCCTTCGCGTTGACGGCGTTGTCGCAGTTGAGGTCTCCCCAGGGGAAGCCAGAGATGGGCTCGGCGTCGCCGATATCCGGGCAGGGCTCGGGCTGGTTGCCGGATGAGAGGCCGGCGACGTAGCGGAAAAGGGCGGACAAGTCGTCGTCATCGATGGTCCCATCACAGTTGATGTCGCCTTGTGTGAGGCCCGGCTGGGAACTTGGCGTGGGCGGACACGTGGAGAGAATGCCGAGGCCCGAGCCGCCGAAACCCGGGCACGGCGGGCAGGTCGCGCCGGGGGCGGCGGTCGCTGCAGGGCACGCGGGCGATGGGGTAGGGGATATCGGCGGCGTTGCGGTTGGCGTTGGCGTGGCCGTTGGCGTTGGCGACGGCGAGGGTGACGGTGTTGGTGTTGCTGGGAGTGCGAAGGGTGCCGAGAAAGGCGAGGTGTTGCCAGATGGATAGGTCGATGTCGCGGTGATTTTGGGACCGGTCACTGGTCCCGGGAATGACCAGTTTCCGCTGGGATCCGAAGTGGTGGACCCCTCGAAAATCCGCCCCTCGTTCTCCGAGTCGGAGTACACATCGATAGGACAGTTAGAGCATCCGGCCGTGCCAGCGGCCGAACCAGCCGAAGTGATGCTCGGCGGGATAGGCGCGGGACCGGCGACGATGTACAAGATCCCGGGCCCTCCGTTGTCATGTATCGAGTTCCCGCGAATAGTGCTACCAGACGCTGGCGCCAACACCTCTACGCCAGCCCCGCTGTTGTAGGCGATCACGTTCCCCTGGCCGGAGCTAACACCGCCGACCAACGAGTCATCCGATTTCAGGGATACGCCGTCGCTTCCGTTGCCCAGAGGGGCTGTTCCATCGGCCGCAGTTCCGATCAGGTTTCCGAGGATTACGATGCCATCGGCTGAATCTTGCGCGAGAATGCCCTCATTGAGATTGCCAGAAATCAGATTGCCCGCAATGTTGGCGTTCGATGCAAGCATCTCGACGCCCCTGAGGTTGGGCATGGCCGAAGTGCCGGCGGCGTTGGTACCGATGTAGTTGCCGACAACGTCGACCGTTGCCAGAGTGGACGTATTTATGGCGGAATCACCGCTGGCGGATATCACGTTGCGACCAGCTGGCGTGCCGTTTCCAATCTGGGCGCTGCCATAGGCGAATATCCCTTCTGTATTGTTGCCGAGCGCGATGGTGCCGGTAACGTCGAGCCCGATGTAGTTACCGAGGACCTGTGTACCCGTGAAGCCGGTAAAAATCAGAACTCCCGATGGGAAGGCGGCTGGATCCAGTGCGTTTCCCGAAATCAAGTTACAGTCGCCGGTACAACTGCCCCCGGGACTCGTTCCGATTGTTCCCCCAATGGTCACATTATGAGCCTTGATCAGGACTCCGCTTCGCTCGTTGCCGAACGCGGCGCCGCCTGCCGAGTCGGTGCCGATGAAATTCCCGTAAACGAACGAACCATTGGCGGACGCCTCTATGCCGTCCCCAGAGAAGCGATTGATGACCATGTACCTGATGACGCTGCCATCAGCGCCGGGAACCAACCTCAGCCCGGCGAACGTAGAGGGGAAATTCGCACCCGGTCCGCGAAGTTCGACGCGAGTCGCGCCACCGGTCGCGCCATCGATCATGACTTTGTTGTAGATGTCGGGCAGCGCGGTGGCGATGTTGAGTACGGGCGTGCCGGAGCCGATGTTGAACCGGATGGTGAAGTCACCGAGTTGGAACGGGTTGAAGGTGCAGCCACCGAAGGCGGTGGCGTCGTTCACTGTCTTGATCGCTTCGCGGAGCGAACAGGCAGCGCCGCTGCCGTTTTCGTCGACGGTAGTGTTCACAACGACAGGTACGCCGAAGATGGCGTCGGAGTCGCGGGCGGGCGTGCCACCCAGCGCGAGCAGTGCCACGATGACTGCGAGACCAACGCTGATGGATAGCCGGGGAAAAAGGCGATTCAAAGTGCCAAGAGGATAACGAATGCATTCGCCACTTGGCTAGACGATTGAACGGTTCTAGCACCCGTGCTAGAATTGAGGCAGATAAAAACAGTCAATTATTGCTTAATCTCCCACGCGAGATACGAAAGCTAGCCAAATGGTCACCCCCAAAGAACCGAAAGTCATCTCCCGGACCTCTGACGTCGACTCCGACTATAAGTGGGGGTTTGTCACCGAGATCGAGACTGACTTCGCGCCGAAGGGGCTGAACGAGGACATCGTCCGGCTGATTTCGGCCAAGAAGCAGGAGCCGGAATGGATGACCGAGTGGCGCTTGAAGGCGTACCGCCACTGGCTGACTCTGCACGAGGAAGAGCCGAAGTGGGCGAAGGTCAGCTTCCCGAAGATCGATTACCAGGACGCCTACTATTACGCCGCTCCGAAGCCGAAGGGCGACGCTCCGAAATCGCTGGATGAAGTCGACCCGGAGATCGTGGCCGCGTTCAACAAGCTCGGCATTCCGCTGGAGGAGCAGAAGAAGCTCACGGGCGTGGCGGTGGACGCGGTGTTTGACAGCGTCTCGGTGGCGACGACGTTCCAGAAGCAGCTGGAAGAGGCCGGCGTCATCTTCTGCCCGATCAGCGAGGCGATTCGCAACCACCCGGACCTGGTGCGCAAGTACATCGGGTCGGTGGTGCCGTATACCGACAACTTCTACGCGACGTTGAACTCGGCGGTGTTCTCGGACGGGACGTTCTGCTATGTGCCGCCGGGGGTGCGTTGCCCGATGGAGCTGATGACCTACTTCCGTATCAATGCGGAGGAGACTGGCCAGTTCGAGCGGACGCTGATCATCGCCGATAAGGGCGCTTACGTGAGCTACCTGGAAGGCTGCACCGCGCCGATGCGCAAGACCAGCCAGCTGCACGCGGCCGTCGTTGAGCTAATCGCGCTCGACGACGCCGAGATCAAGTACTCGACGCTGCAGAACTGGTACCCGGGAGACAAAGAAGGTAAGGGCGGCGTCTACAACTTTGTCACGAAGCGCGGGAAGTGCCTGGGCAAGAACTCCAAGATTAGCTGGACGCAGGTGGAGACTGGCTCAGCGATCACCTGGAAGTATCCGAGCTGCATCCTGCAGGGCGACAACTCGGTCGGCGAGTTCTACTCGGTGGCGCTGGTGAACAACCACCAGCAAGCAGACACCGGCACGAAGATGATCCACATCGGCAAGAACACGAAGAGCACGATCATCGCCAAGGGTATCTCCGCCGGCGAAGGACAAGGAACGTACCGTGGCCTTGTCCGCATCATGCCGGGCGCTGAGAACGCCCGTAACTTCACGCGCTGCGACTCGCTGCTGATCGGCTCGAAGTGCGGCGCTCACACAACACCGTACATCGAAGTACGGAACCCGACGGCTCACCTGGAACACGAGGCGACGACGTCCCGTGTGAGCGAAGACCAGCTGTTTTACCTGATGGCGCGCGGCGTCCCTGAAGAGGATGCGCAGTACATGATCATCAACGGCTTCTGCAAGGGCGTCTTCGCAGAGCTGCCGTTCGAGTTCGCGATGGAGGCCAGTCAGCTGTTGAAGGTATCCCTGGAAGGGACAGTCGGGTAGTGGCGAAGCGTTCGAAGAACGGCACCAAGCCGGCGCTGCTGGAGGTGCGAAATCTCCACGTCTCCGTAGACGAGAACGAGATCCTGAAGGGCCTCGACCTCACTGTCAACGAGAGTGAAGTGCACGCGATCATGGGCCCGAACGGCTCCGGCAAGAGCACCCTGGCCAACATCATCGCCGGCCGACCGGGGTACCGCGTCACCGCAGGCGAAGTGCTTTTCGAGGGGCAGAACGTACTCGCGATGACGCCCGATCAGCGGGCGCGCGCCGGCATCTTCCTGGCGCTGCAGTATCCGATCGAGTTGCCGGGAATCCGCAACCGCGAGTTCCTGCGCACGGCGGTCGATGCGATACGCGAGTCACGTGGCGAGGACAAAATCGCGATCCGAGAGTTCAACAAGCTGCTTGAGGCGAAGGCGAAGACGCTGGGCTTCGACGCCGACATGTTGAAGCGAAACGTCAACGAAGGTTTCTCCGGCGGCGAGAAGAAGCGCAACGAAGTCCTTCAACTCGCTGTGCTGGAGCCGAAGCTCGCTGTCATGGACGAGACCGACTCCGGCCTCGACATCGATGCTCTGAAGGTCGTTTCGGAGGGCGTGAACGCCTTCCGGCGCGATGACCGCGCGATCGTCCTGGTCACACACTACCAGCGCATCTTGAACTACATCGAGCCGGACTTCGTGCACGTGCTCATCGGCGGCCGAATCGTCCGTTCTGGCGGGCGCGAGCTGGCGCTGGAGCTTGAGTCGCGCGGCTATGACTGGCTGCGTGACGCGACTGTCGGCGCGAAGTAGGAGCGCCGTGACGCAGACTATCTCGACGAACGAGAGCTACAACGCCGACTTCGCTGCGCTGCTGGAGCAGCGCAAGAGCGAGCCCGGTTGGCTGCATGAATTGCGCCACAAGGGCATGGACGCATTCAACGAACTAGGTTTCCCAACCGCGCGAAGGGGCAACGAAGCCTGGAAGTACACCGACATCCGGCCCGTAGCGGCGGCGACTTTCGAACACTCTGCGGGACCCGGCGAGGTCGCTGCGAAGAAGCTCGATGCACTGCTTCCGTTCGACCAAGACCTGCACCGGATCGTATTCGTCGACGGGTTCTATTCGCCGGAACTGTCGCGGCTGCCCGACGAGGGACTCGCCGTCACGCCGTTCAGCGAGGCGATCGAGACGCACACTGCCATTCTCGAAACGCATCTCGCCCGGCACTCGAACCCGCATCACGACTTCTCATGCGGACTGAACACGGCGCTCTGGCGTGACGGCGCGCTCGTTCACGCATCCGGAGCCGCGAAGACGCCGATTCACATCGTGTACATCACGAGCGAACACTCGCGTCTTGTCGTAACGTATCCGCGGACACTGGTGGTGGCTGACGCCCAGAGCGAAGTCTCGATCGCGGAAAGCTACCTCAGCCTGGGGGAGATGAACCACTTCACGGATCCAGTCACAGAGATCGCCCTCGCGGAAGGCGCTGTTGTGCGACACACGCGCCTGCTCCTGGAAAACCAGCGCGCGTATCACGTTGGACACGTTCGGGTATCGCAGGGGCGAGACTCCACGTTCGAATCGGTCGCGTATGAGGCCGGAGGTGGGCTGGTTCGGGTTGACCTGGAGATCGAGCTGGCAGAGCAAGGCGGTTCGGCGATGGTCAACGGACTGTACATCACATCCGGCGAGCAGCACGTCGATAACTTAATCAATATCGATCACGCTGCGCCGCACACGACGAGCCGTCTCTACTACAAGGGCATTCTCGACGACCGGTCGCGGGCTGTGTTCGGCGGGACCGTCTTCGTGCGCGAAGGGGCGGACAAGACGGATGCCCACCAGGAAGACAAGAACCTGCTGCTGTCGCACGAGGCGGAAGTAGATTCGAAACCGGCGCTGGAGATCTACGCGGACGATGTGAAGGCTGGTCACGGCGCTACGGCCGGAGCCATCGCCGACGAGGCCATGTTCTACATGCAGAGCCGCGGCCTGGATGAAGAAACTGCGATGCAATTCCTCGTTCGCGGGTTTGCGGCGGAGATCATCGAGAGAGTAACGATCGACCCGCTGCGAGAATGGCTGGAAGGGCAGGCGCTGGCGGCGCTCCCGCGATTCCGTGTGGAGGAGGCAGCCGCATGACGCTGGACGTGGCGAAGATCCGCAAGGACTTTCCGATCCTGGACCAGAAGGTGCATGGCAAGCCGCTGGTCTACCTGGATAACGCGGCGACATCGCAGAAGCCACGGCAGGTGATCGACGCGCTGGTCCGCTACTACGAGACGACCAACGCCAACATCCACCGCGCAGTGCACACGCTCGGTGAGCGGGCGACCGCGGAGTACGAAGGCGCGCGCGAAAAGGTGCGACGTTTCATCAACGCGCCGACGACCGAAAGTGTGATCTTTACGCGCAACACGACCGAAGCGATCAACCTCGTCGCTTACAGCTGGGGCCGAGCCAACATTGCCGAAGGCGACGAGATTCTGCTCACGCAGATGGAGCACCACTCGAACCTGATCCCGTGGCAGCAGCTGGCCAAGGAGAAGGGCGCGACTATCCGATACGTTCCAGTAACAGAGCGGGGGACGCTGGAGCTGAATGGGCTTGAGAACCTGTTTGATGCGCGGACCAAGATGATGGCGCTGCCACATGCATCGAATTCACTGGGGACGATCAACCCGGTCGAGAAGATCGCGGCGGAGACTCGTAAACGCGGCGTGATGCTGTTAGTGGACGGGGCTCAGGGTGCGCCACACCTGCCGGTTGACGTACAGGCGATCGGTGCTGATTTCTACGCGTTCTCCTCGCACAAGATGCTTGGGCCGACGGGGGTCGGAGTGCTGTACGGGCGAAGAGAGTTGCTCGAAGAAATGGACCCATTCCTCGGTGGTGGTGAGATGATCCGCAAGGTCACCTTTGAAGGCGCGACCTGGAACGACCTGCCGTGGAAGTTCGAGGCCGGGACTCCCAACATCGCCGACGTGATCGCCTTCGGCGCGGCGATCGATTACCTGGAGTCGCTCGGCATGGAGAACGTGCGCCAGCATGAGGCTGAGCTCGTGGGATACGCGATCGACCGTATGGCGGCGATACCCGACATAACTCTCTACGGCCCGAATGACGTGTCGCAGCGCGGTGGCGTCGTGTCGTTTAACTTTCCGGACCTGCACCCGCATGACATCGGGACGGTGCTGGACCAGTACGGCGTTGCTATACGGTCTGGACACCACTGCACGCAGCCGCTCTGGCGCTGCCTTGGGGTATCGGGCTCGGCGCGGGCGAGCTTCTACGTCTACAACACCCCGGAAGAAGTCGACACGCTGGTCGACGCCGTCAAGGCTGCGCGCGCCTACTTCGCCGAGCGATGACGCAGGAAGATTACCGCCGCCAGGAAGCCGAGCTGGACGACCTCTATCGGGACATCATTCTCGACCACTACCGTCACCCGCGACACCGCGGCCATCTTGAGTCACCGGACGCCACGCACGAAGGGCTGAACCCGCTCTGCGGCGACGAAGTGACCGTCGAGGTGAAGGTGAACGGCATGAAGCTCGCTGATATCGGGTACACCGGTTCGGGATGCTCGATTAGCCAGTCATCAGCATCGATGATGACCGAAGCCGTCGAAGGCAAGTCGGTAGCAGAGGCGAGACGGCTGATCAGCGACTTCACGGCGATGATGCGCGGCGGCGAGGACATCGATCCGGACTCGCTCGGTGATCTAGAAGCGCTGTCGGGAGTGCGTCAGTTCCCGGTGCGCATCAAGTGCGCGACGCTGGCCTGGCACACCTTAGACGAAGCGCTGAACGCTGCCGGGGCTTAGCCGCCGTAAGAGAAAGATTCCTGGAACTGCCGCAGAGCATCGGGTGCGAACCGGTCTTCGAACAGCACCGCGTGGATCATCGCCAGCAAGGGGAACGGGTGACTCTCGTCTTTGACCAGCTCGCTGATTGCTTTGCAGGCGACTACGCCTTCGACGGTGTTGTTCAGCAGGAACTCCTGCCAACCCGCATCGGCGCCGAGTTTGTCGCCGAGTGTGCGATTACGGCTGTGTTCGCTGAAGCCGGTGGTCAGCAGGTCGCCGATGCCCGCCAGCCCGTAGACCGTCGCCTGTTGGCCACCTAGCACCTTCGCGATCACCGCCATTTCGTCCAGAGCAACGCTGGCCAGGAACGCTTTCATGTTTGTGCCGTGTCCGACGCCGTCGGCCATGCCGAGGGCGATGGCGTAGACGTTCTTGAGGGTGGCGCATAGCTCCAGGCCGGTGACGTCCCGTGTGGTTGCGACTTTGAGGTGGTTGTTCTGCAGGAGTCCCTGCGTCGCACTCAGTCCGTCGGCGTCCGCGAAGGCGATGATGACCGCCAGTGGCTGGCCCTTTGCCATCTCGATAGCGATGGCGGGCCCACCCATGCTGCCTATGTAGGGTGCACAACCCTCGGTGGTCTCCTCGACCAGAATCTCGTTCATCCGGCGATGTGTTCCGGCCTCGAGACCCTTCGCGACGTTCAGGACAAGCTGCCCGGGTTTAACTAGCGGGCCGAGATCCTTCGCCATCTTGCGCACGACTTGCGACGGCACGCTGACCACGATCAGCCGCGCGCCTTCGACAGACTTGTCGAGATCCCACACGGCTTCGATGTTCTTGTGTAGCGGTACGCCATCGAGGTACTTCGTGTTCCGCTGCTGGTCGCGGATCTCCTCCAGCACGTCCTGCTCGATGCTCCAGAGGCGGATGTGGTGGCCGTTGGTGGCGATCACCTGGGCGAGGGCGGTGCCCATGTTGCCGGCGCCGATGACGGCGACTTCTTGCTGGGTCATGGGCTTAGGGTCATGGGTCAGGGTGCGAGGGTCAAGTGGGGTGTGTTGAGCTAGACGTCCATGCTCTCGCCGATGCCGCCGGTCTCATGGTTGAGAACAGCGTTCAGCATTCGCTGTACTCCGCGCAGATGAGCGATGTCGTGCGTGGCCCAGTAGTGGAGTAGGTTCGATGCCGTGAGTTCTCCGGCTGTATCGTGGCGAGCCTTTCGCTGCAGTTGTTCGTCCGTGAGGGCGCTGAGCCACGTGCAGGTCTCGGCTCTGGCCGATTCGAGGCGATCAAGCAGATCGGGCAGCGGTATCGACTCCCAGCCCATCGCATCGAGCTGCGCCATTGGGTCGATTGACGTCAACTCGGGATCGTCCTGCTCGACGATAGCATGAAGTCGCTCAGTGAAGGCAGGTGACTCGACATCGACCATGTGCGCGAGGAGACGCTTCGGTGACCAGTCGCGGTCGAGGTTCGCTGTCGCAATCTCTTCGGGCAGGCGGCCGAAGATCAGCCGCAGCATTGCGGGCGTGCTCGCAAGGACGGCGAGCGCCGTTTGTTCTGTATCGCGCATTCTCAGAAGTTGAACGTCTTCAGGTCGTCGGCGGCTTCCGTGTTGGCGAGGCCGTTGATGTGCGGCCGGCCGTTGAGATGCGTGAGGATCATCGTCGTTGATGGGGTAATTCGCTCGCGCACGATCTTGATGTCGTCCAGGCCCATGTGTTCTGGGCCGCAGCCTTCAGTGTACGTGCAGTCGACGACGTAAACATCGGCGCCGTCACCAAGTTCGACCGCCTCCTCGCAAAACATGGTGTCGCCGGTGTAAGCGAGCGTTTTGTCGCCGATCTTCACGCGATAGCCCATCGCGTGCAGTCCGTCCTTCTTGACGTGGTTCATTGGTAGCGAGGTGAACGTGAGGTCGCCGGCCTGCTGAGTCTCGCCGGGATGAGCGTCAATATAGATCCGGTTGTAACCGGCCGGCTTGATGATGTTTGGATAGACGCGCCCGGCGAAATCTTCCAGCCACGCCTCGCATCCCGGTGGCCCCACGATGTAGAGGTCTTTCTCGCGCGGCGTGATGTAGATGTACTCAAGCAGCAGAAACGGCAGCCCCACGAAGTGGTCGCCGTGTGCGTGCGAGATGAAGATCACCTCGATGTCAGGGAGCGATACGCCCAGCTTCTTGAGCTGGGGGAGTAGCGTCGGCGGGCAATCGAACTGGTACTTGCGGTCAACGATGAACGAGCTCCAGAGCTTGCCCTCCGAAGCGAATGCGTTTGCCGACCCCAGGAAGGTAACTTCCAAGCTACGCAGCGGCCTCCACGTATTCTCGGTAGCAGCCGTCCAGGAACCCCCAGAGGGCGTCGCAGGCGTCTTCGACAGCCTTCGTCGCCGTGTCCTCGGCGTCCGGTGTGGTATCCGCGTAGCGGGCGACCATGTTGCGGGTGACCTGCGAGTGCTCAACATCGAGCGAATGGTGGACGACGAAGAAGCGCAGGCCCTCCGGCGAGTTGACGCCGTAGTACTTCTTCAGGCCTTCCATCTTTGTTCCCGCGACTTCCGGGACCTGCGATTCGTAGGCGTACAGCGCGGCGATTCCGCTCATGAACGGCGAGTCCTTCGTGATGCGGCGGAAGGCCTCGTGCAAGGCGGTGGTCTCGGGTAGCGGAGCGGCGTCGGTCATGTCGGAGCGGTCGAGGCCGAGCGCCTCGCCGAACTGGAGCCAAAGCTCGGGATGGTTGCGCGGTCCCTCCTCTTCTTCGCGGAGGTTTTCGAGTAGCTCCTGGCGGTCGGACAGGTCGTCGCAGTTGGCGTGGGTGCCGCTGACGTACTTCGGGAAGTGGAGCACGTGATTGTAGTACTGACAGGTGTAGCCCTTGAGTTCGTCGATGGTCAGTTCGCCGGCTTGCCAGCGCTGGTAGAAGGGGTGCTTAAGGACAGACTTGTCGGCGATGATCTGGTCGATGCGGTCGCAGAGTGCCTCGCCGCGGCGAACGTCAGTGGTCAATTCGTGTGCTCCTTTCAGGCGCGATATTCGGCAAGGTAACTTTGGTGAGCGATGTTGAATGTGATATAGGTCACACAATCGCCCGTACCGGCGCTATTCTACGCGTTCGTCACCGGGAAAGTCTCCGCTGTAACGAAACAGGGGCCGGTTTTCCGGCCCCTGTCCACAATCTCGTGCAGAGTTTCTAGCGCTTGAGGACGTGGATCGTGCAGGCAGAGCCGAGGCCGATGACGTGCGCAAGACCAGTCTTGGCGCCCTTGACTTGCCGTTTTCCCGCTTCTTCCCGCAGGTGCCAGACGATCTCGACGATGTTGGCGACGCCGGTCGCGCCAAGCGGGTGACCCTTCGAGAGGAGGCCACCGCTGACGTTCACCGGGATGCGGCCGCCGTTGTAGACCTCCTTGTCGTCGATCAGCTTGCCGGCCTCGCCGTCCGCGCAGAGGCCCAGGTTCTCGTAGTGGACCAGTTCTGCGGTGGCGAAGCAGTCGTGTAGCTCGACCATGTTGAGGTCCTTCGGGCCGATGCCGGACTTCTCGTACGCCTCTTTGGCGGCGATACGCGTGACCGTGTTGATGTCGAACATCGTAGGGTTGCGCTCGGTGTAGGGGTCAGACGCCAGGGCTGACGCAGCGACCCATACCGGCTTGGTGGTGTACTGCTTGGCCTTCTCGGCGGACATGAGGACCGCGGCGGCGGCGCCGTCGCCGGTTGGGCAGCACATGAAGAGCGTGTTCGGCCAGGAGACTACGCGAGCGTTGAGGACTTCCTCCAGCGGAGTTTCCTTCTGGTACTGCGCGTAGGGGTTGAGCACGCCGTGCTCGTGGTTCTTCACGGCGATTTTGGCGATCTGCGCCTGGGTGGTGCCGTACTTGCGCATGTGCTCTGCGCCGGCCTGACCGAAGACGCCCGGCATCAGGCCGGTACCCATCACGCCCTCGGTGCTGTAGGCGCGGTCTCCGCCGCCACCCCCGCCGAGCAGACCCATCTTGCCCATCTGCTCACTGCCGACGGCCACGGCGATGTCGTATGCGCCAGAGGCGACGGCGTAGTAGGCCTCGCGGAAGGCTGTGGAGCCGGTGGCGCAGGCGTTGGCCACATTGACGACGGGGATGCCGGTCGCGCCTACTTCCTTCATGATCCGCTGGCCAATCATGGCGTTTGACTGGTAAAGGTTGCCGCTGACCAGCAGCTCGACGTCTTTGATGGTGATGCCGGCATCCTTGAGGGCGGCCAGCAGTGCCTCAGACGCCAGGCGGACGACATCCTTGTCCGGGTATCGTCCGAACTTCAGCATGTTCGCGCCGACGATTGCTACATCTCGCATGTGTGTCTCCTTCTGCTCGCCTTCGCGAACTAGTTCTGGACTCGGTACTTAACCGCGACGACGTCGTTGCCTTCGCGGTCCTGGCCGGTGACTTCGCTGAATTGCTTGACGCGCTTGCCGAACCAACTGTGGTCCGGCTTCTCTACGTCGAGGCCGTAGATGTTGGCCCTAACCGAAACGCCGTCATCGAGGTCGATGATGCCGGCGACGAACGGCGTCTCCACGCCAGGGGAAGCCTGGTGTACGACGGCGAAGACGTAGATCTCGCCCTCGGTGCCGTACTTCACTTCCTTGAGGTTATCCGTGGCCCCGCACTTACCGCAGGCGAGCCGCTCGCCGAGGAACTTCGCGCCGCAGGCGCCGCATTGTATTCCCCACAGGTACGCTTCTTCGCTGGGGTAGCTATCCGGGACCTTGATAAACGGGAGAATTGGGTTGGTTTTCTTCTCAGTGGCGACTGTTTCTTGAGCCAAGGGCGACCCTCCTTTAGTTACGGCACGTATATAAGCAAACCTTGACGTGCACGTCAAGGGTGTCGATGCGACCCAGAGCGGGGACTTTGGTCAGCTACCTCTGGATGGTGAGCACAGTAGCGAGACCGTCCGCTGTGAGCTGCAGCGCTTGGGCAATAGCCCGGGCGGTCTCAGCGTCCATGCTTAGTGTGGCGCGTGCTACATAGCCTGTTGGTCCGCTGATCTCGAGGGTGACCCTATCGCCCGATCTTGTGAATTTGGTTGTGGTCACAGCGCACTCCCCGCCGTAGTGATTCCCGCTGTCTCTGTATGTCAGATTGGTCGTCATCGAATTGGACATCTTGGCCTCCCACTATTGTTTCTGGCTCTCGCCGTTTTCCCAGGTCCACTTGCCCTTGATCTTGGTCGCGATTTCCCCGAGTTCGCGGTCACTTCGATCGTTGGGATTTAGGACTAAATCAAGCAGATCTGTGGCTATGGTTCCCGCCCTCCACACACGGACCCAGTCTCCGGTCGTGGTCTCGCTAAGCTTGGGAAAGACTCGCAGCCCTTGTTCGGCAAAGACTTCCTCGATCTCCACGGCCATGCCAGCGCTTTTGATTCGAGTATTAGGTTCCCCCGCAATTTCTCGCAGACGATCTGTGAGCGTTCGGCGCTCGTAAGAACGGAATGCAAGATGAGGTACGTCCAGCTCTCGCTTTATATCTTTCGCCAAGACCACGTAGTCGTGCCTTGCAGGCATATTAAATCTCCCCCGAATATACTACTAAATAACGTAACTAAATAATAACACAACGAATCAAATTGGGGAAGGTAGTTCCACTGGGTTGGAGCGGTTCACTCCGCCGGGTGCTGGTCGTCGCGGTCCATGGGTGGGATGGAGAGTGACATGACGAGGGCTCCCTGGCCGATGGCGCGAATGCTGTGGACCTCGCCTGTTTCGATACGAACGGTCTCGTACGGGCGGAGGCGCATTACGTGGTCTCCGACACGCGCCTCCACCTCGTGCTCGAGCACGGTGTAGATCTGGGCGCTTTTCTTGTGGAAGTGGGCGTTCACGTGCTCCTCAGGCATCATCCGGATGATCCGGATGCTGCACTCGGGGAGGAGCGTGTGGGAGAGGATCTCGTAGGTGCCCATGTGGTTGCTCATGGCTCACTCCAGTCCGTACTGACGCCGGCTATCCGCATTGTCCTCGATAAGCTGCCACTTTCGTAGCTTGCCGCCAATGACCTCGGCCAGCCAGATCAGGGTCAGCTTGCTCTCCCGGTCGTCCGGCAGCCCGAGGTGCGAGCCAGTAGTGTGCCCGACGACCGCCACCAAGCCATCCCGTTCAGCGATCAGGTGCGGGTAGATAACATACGCCGGAAACGAGTTTGCGTAGCCGTGCCAGGCGTCGACGTTTGATTCGCGCCCGACGACCGCTGCCTCTGTGAAGATGACGAGCTGGTGGTCGTCGGTCATCAGTTCACGCAGCCCCTGGACATCGCCGCGGTTGATGCAGTCGATGAAGCTGACCACGGCGGCAACCGGCGGGAGTGGACTAGTGCGCATTACGGGATCACTCTCTCGAAGTAGATCTTCGCGCGCTCGTATTCCTCTGGCGTGTTCATGCCCGTGATAACCACCGGCGAGTCGAATTCGACCTCGTGCACTTCTGCTTCGTGGCGGGCGACCACGGCACGCATTCCTTCGGTCGCCTCATCAACACTTCGCAGCTCCGAGATGAGCGAGCGGTCGAAAACGGGCGGGTGGCCGCGCACGCCATTGTGTGTGGGTAACGTAACAATTGCGCCGCTGGCTGCATGCTCATCGATCAACCGTCGCAGTACGTACGACGGCCGGGGCTCATCGACGCTGAGCACGACGACGGCAGCAGCATCGTCAGGCAGGGATTCTGCGCCGGCGCGGACCGAGGTGGCCCGGCCCTCGCGATAGTGCTGGTTGTACACACACAGCTCAGTGAGGATCGCTCCGACCTTTGCGCCTTCATGGCCGAGGACAACGATGATGGGATCAGCGCCTGACTCCCGAAGCTGGCGGACCTGGTACTCGATGAGTGTCTCGCCGCCCCAGTCCAGCAGCGGCTTGGGGAATCCCATGCGACGAGATTCGCCCGCGGCGAGAAGTATTGCGGCTACAGAGGTCAGCGCTACTCCTCTGCGGTAAAGAGTTCGCTGAGCTTCATTGCCAGCGGCATCTGGCCCTTCAGGCTGACCTTCTGGAACGGGCCGGGGAGCACCGCCGTTATCGGGTTGAGGTCACCGGTAGAGAGGTCAATCCAGTGGGCGGGCTTTGTCTTGATCTCGATATCGGCATTACCGGTGGGAGCTCCGTCCATGGAGTCAGCGCGGCCGTTCTCGATGGCGAGTCCCCACTGACCACCGCCCTCGCCCTCCATGTTGAAGAGATATGTGGCTTTGAGGTCGCCGGCTTTGTCACTGCGGAAGATGAGCGGCATGTAGTTGAAAAGGCGGCCCATGTGGAAGTTGACCTGGTCGGGCGTGCTGTCCTCGATCCAGTGCGGAAGCTTCTTCTTGTTGACGCGGCGAATCTCCTGGTACTGGCCCGGCATAAAGAGATAGGCGCCGAAGAAGAGATCGCGGATAGTGGCAGGGCGGTCCCAGGCGGGACTTATCGCCGGCTTGTCGAGGTCCGCCTCGGGGAGGGCTTCCAGCATCCCCAGGTGCTCATTAAATACGGACTTCATGCGTTCCAGCAGCTGCGATGGGGGTAGACCGCGGACTGCGTTCCGGCAGGCTGTCCGGAACGGCAACAGATCGGTGCGCTTTTCCAGTCCCGGTATGCTGGGAGCCTGGCCGGCGAGGGCAGCGCGGGTGATAGGCATCGTCTCTGCTTCCATTACGCCTACGATGACGGCCAGGTGCTCCCTGGCGGTTCCTTCGTCGGACGCCTTCTTGTCCCACTCTTTCTCGTCGAGCTTCGCGTACGCGTCCAGGCTGCGCTGGAGCGCGCGGCTGTAGAAGTCCTTGATCTGTTCTTTTGTTGGTTTGGTGAGCGTCAAAATGGGGTCCTCCGTTTCGGGCGGTTAGTTTCCGTTGAGCTTTCCCATCGCGCGCAGGACGCGCTCCGGGGTGATAGGCGCTTCTGCAACACGAGCGCCCACAGCGTTTTCGATTGCGTTGGAGACGGCGGCGATGCCGGGGACAATCGACGGCTCGCCGATGATGCGAGCGCCGTAGGGGCCGTCCTCTGACGGCACTTCGACGATGATCGTTTCGATGGGTGGGAGGTCACGCGCGGTCGGCAGGCGGTAGTCAAGGAGATTGCCGTTGAGGAGCTGGCCGTCGGCGTTATAGATCATCTCTTCCCAGAGGGCGAGGCCGAGCCCCTGGCTGGCGCCGCCCTGCATCTGGCCTTCTACCGACAGAGGGTTGATCGCGAATCCGGCGTCCTGGGCGACCGCGAATCCGTGGACGGTGATCTCGCCGGTGTCGGGGTCGACTTCGACGTCGGCGGCCTGTGCGGTGAAGCCGGGCGCCATCTTGTTCGCTGTGATGGACCCGCGGCCCACGATTGCGGCGTAGCGCGCGCCGAAGTTCGTCGTCCATTTGCCGAGCCGCTGATACGAAATGTTCTTTTCTGGGTCGCCAATGACGCGGATCGCTCCGTCTCTCGCCTCGACGTCTTCCGGCGTAGCTTCCAGTCTGGGTGCAGCGACCGCCGCCATTTGGCGCAGGGCGTCTTCGGCTGCGAGCTTCACCGCGCGGCCCACAGTGTAGGTGGTCTTGCTGCCGGCGCTCATCCCGGCGAACGGCGCTGTCTTCGTGTCGCCGTAGGTGATCGTTACTTGATCGGGCGGCACACCGAGGACTTCGGCTGCGATGGCCTGGAACGAAGTGTTTACTCCTGTGATGTCGGCTGCGCCGACGGTGACGTTGAAGGTGCCGTCTGGATTCAGGCCGCAGACGGCGCTGGCCGGCTGCAGGCCGCCCATCCAGCCGCCAACCGCGATGCCAACGCCGCGGTTTGGCTGCTTTTGCGCGGCGGCTCGGTTCTTCCAGACATCGCTTTCGGAAATCGCCTGCAGGCACTCGATCATGCCGATGCGCGGGTAGGCCTGTCCGCTCGGGAGTGGGTCGCCTTCAACGACGGCGTTCTTCATTCGTACTTCCAGCGGGTCGAGGCCGAGCTCCTTTGCCATCATGTCCATCTGGCATTCGATTGCGAACGTTGCGTTGTGAGCGGCCGGCGCCCTCAGTGCCCCGACACTTGCCTTATTGGTGAGCACCTCGTAGCCGAGGATGTCGAGGTTCGCGCACTTGTAGTAGCCGCCAATGAGCAGCGCACCGGCGGCCACCGATGCGCCCGGGAACGAGCCCGAGTCGTAGACAAGCCGGGCCTGGATCGCGGTGAGCGTTCCGTCTTTCTTCATTCCGGTCTTGAGGTCGATGTGGGCGAACGGAGCAGGGGTGGCCGCCAGCATATCTTCGCCGCGGGTCATGATGTATTTCACCGGGCGGTGCACGACCATCGCCAGTATCGCCACCATCAGCTCGGTGAGGTAGATCTTTCCGCCGAAACCGCCGCCGACTTCGGTTGCGAAGACGCGGATTCGGTTTTCCGGGATGTTCAGGGTCTGCGAAAGTTCATCACGGATGTAGAACGGCGCCTGGGTGCTCGTCCAGACAGTCAGCTCTCCGCTCGAGTCGTAGTCGGCGATCGTGGAATGAGGTTCGATGTAGCTCTGGTGTACCTGAGCGGAACGCCAGGAGCGCTCGACGATTACGTCTGCCTCAGCAAAGCCCGCTTCCACGTCGCCGCGCTTGAACGGCGTGGTGGAGGCGACGTTGCTGGGCTTCGAAGAGTCCTGCTCCTTCTCCATGTCCTGGATGGAGACGTGCCCCTGCTCCTCAGAGCGGTCAACGTCGGAAAGCGGAGCGCGCACAAGGGGCGCGTCTTCCTTCATCGCCTCCAGGGGATCGATCACTGCAGGCAGGACTTCGTAGTCCACGTGGATCAGGCGCAGCGCTGCCTCGGCGACGTGCGGATCTGCGGCGAGGACGGCGGCGACTGGTTGCCCGGTGAAGATCACCTCGTCGTCGGGAAAAACGATCGCGCGGCGATTTGAAGGGTTCTTCTCGTAGGGCGGCAGATCGGCGGAGGTAAGGACTGCCGTGACGCCGGGGTACTGGCGCGCTTTAGTGGAGTCGATGCCGCGAATTCGGGCGTGAGCGTATGGGCTGCCCAGCACCTTGGCGTGCAGCAGGTGCGGGAGCTTCATGTCATCGGCATAGATCGTCTCTCCGGTCACCTTCGCCGGCCCCTCGACTCGGGGCATCGGCTTGCCGACATATTTATAGGTTTCGCCGTTGCGTTGCTGTGCTGCAGGCCGGTCCCTGGTGTCTCGTGCCATCACGTGCCTCGCATTCGTTCTGCTGCCAGCTGAACTGCTTCGAAGATCTTCGTGTAACCGGTGCACCGGCACAGGTTTCCCGCAAGTCCCTGCCGGATGTCTTCCAGGGTCGGGGTCTTGTTCCTCTCGAGCAAGGCGGTTGTGGCCATTACCATCCCGGGGGTGCAAAAGCCGCACTGCACGCCACCCGAGTCCACGAATGCCTGCTGCACAGGATGGAGTTTGCCGTTACTACTCAGTCCTTCGATGGTGGTAATCGAGCGGCCGTCCGCTTGCGGAGCCAGCATGAGGCATGAGGTGATCAGCCGCCCGTCGACGATCATGGAGCAGGCACCGCAGTCGCCGGTTCCGCAGCCTTCCTTGGAGCCGGTAAAGCCGAGGGCCTCGCGCACCGTCTCCAGGAGGGTCCAGTTCGGCTCGACCGCGAGTTCCTGTGGTTGGCCGTTGAGTTTGAGGTTGATGATCTGCTTGGGCACTACACAGCCACCTTCAGCACTTCGGGATCTGGCACATCGACGGGTATATCCTGACCGTCGGCAAGAAGCGACTCGATGTAGAGGGCGATGGCTTCCTTGGCGTTGGCAATCGCCTCATCCCTTGTGTCACCTTCAGTGATACAACCCGGCAGTGCCGGAACCAGGACTGTGAAGCCGCCCTCGTCAGGGTCAGGCTCCAGAATGATGGTGTATTCTCTAGCGTTCATAACCCTATAGTAGCTCGATGAATTGCTCGACAGTTAGTTCCGCTTGCATGATCACACTTTGAAGGGTTCGCGGCTTCATCGTTTTCGTGCGATGTATCGCCAGAGTGACACGGTGCCCCGGCTTATCCGGATGCTTTAGTATCACGTGCCCGCCTCTTTGCCTTTCCTCGTACCATCCTGCCCTCATAAGTGCTTGCCGCGTCTTCGTTGCCGTGACTCGCGGGAGGCGAGGCAACTACCCTCCGGCCCTTTCAGCCGCGAGCTTCAGCATCCGCTCCGTCATCACTCTCACCAGGTGCCGCCGGAATTCCGCGGACCCCCGCACGTCGCCGATCGGGCTGCAGTCACTAACCGCAGCTTCCGCTGCCGTGGCAAACGTTTCACCACTGGCAGGCTTTCCTTCGAGCGCCGACTCAGCGCTGACGGCGCGCAAGGGCGTCGGCGCGACGGCTCCCAGGGCGACACGAGCGCGCTTAACCGTCTGGCCGTCCAGAGTCAGCGTGACGGCAACACCAACGACCGCGATGTCCATTTGTTTGCGGGGGGTATGCCGAAGATAGGCGCTCCCGGTGTTGGCCGGTGGGGTCGGGAGCCGCAACTCCGCAAGAAGCTCCCCCGGCTTCAGCTTCGTCTGTCCGGGCCCGGCGAAGAACTCGCGCAGCGGTTGCGAGCGCCTGCCGTTTGGCCCGACGATGACTGCATCGGCGTCGAATGCGAGAAGCGGCGGCACCGTGTCCGCGGAAGGTGCCGCGTTGCAGACGTTGCCGCCGATCGTGCCCATGTTCATGGTCTGTAGCGAGCCGACGACGCCCGCTCCTTCCGCGAGCGCCTGGTAGCGCGCGAGAACCGCCTCGTGGTTCGCAACTTCGCTCATCGTGGCGCCGGCGCCGATCCTCAGGCCATCTTTCTCTGAGAACTCGATGTTTCTCAGTCCCTTGACCCGCTGCAGGCTGACGACCATGTCGGGGTAGGGAAAGCGCGTGTGGCCCTCCTTCATCTGTACGACAAGGTCGGTACCACCGGCGATGGGACGACCTGCTTCGCCGAGCTCATGGAGCAAGGCAACAGCTTCGTCCAGCGTTGCGGGGGCGTGGTAGCCGAACGGGCGCAAAGGGCGGCCTCCTTTCGTGGCTCCTAATTCTAGCGTGAACGGCAGATGGCCGTCAGTCGTGCCGCATTCCGGTTAACTTCACTTGACCCATGCCCCTCGCCTGAATAAGCACGGAGATGCGGCCCAGCCCGGCCGGATCCAGCAGTTCGGTTACTGCGCGGCGCCGGGCAAAGTACCCTTCGAGGTCACCGCCTTCGGGCGGCTGCAGAGCTTCCCCAATGCCCAGGTTGGTCAGGAATTGCGACTGGCTAACCAGGCCCAAGGTAGCCAACCCCGCCTCTTCACCGGCACGACGGACCGCGGTGAGATCGATGTGGCTGGTCATGTCCTGCTTGCCGACACGCACGTACGGGTCATGGCCGGGGTTGTGTCGGTAGAAGCAGAGGAGAGTCCCGTCGGTCCGCCACGGCGCGTACAGGTCTGCGGCCTCGTAACCATAGTCTATGGTGATGACGAACCCGCGCCGAAGCGCCCGGGCGGCTGTGCGCATCCATGTGATCGAATCGAGATTGACTTCCGCGCGTACGCCTTCGGTGAGCTGAATGCCGATCGATTCCAGGTGAGCGCTAACCTCCCGCCGGGGCTCACGGGGGATCTCCTGGAAACGGTCACCTTCAGCAATCACGTGGACTTCTTGCATACGTCCGTTCTTGACGGTGACGAGGTGCACTGGAAAGGCATCCAGCAATTCGTTCGAGAGGATCACGCCTTCGACTTCCGTGAGCAGCGCTGGCTCCCAACGAACCTTCTCGGCGAAACCTTCTGCCTCGAGCCGATTGCGCTGGCGATTCTCGAGTGTCGCGCTGATCTCGACGATGGTGTAGTGGATGGCAGCAAGCATCTCCGGGGCCACCCGCCGGGCCCAGGTCAGGATGTCACGGGCGAGCGCAGCGCTTCCGCCGCCGGCCTCCACGACATGAAAGTCGCCGGGAGAACCAAGCGCCTCCCACATTTCTCGCAACTGCCGTCCGACCATCGCGCCAAAGACGGGGCTGACTTCCGGACTGGTCAGGTAGTCGCCCTGCCGACCGAGCACCACACGGTCGCTTGTGTAGTAACCCAGACCGGGTTCGTAGAGGGCCATCGCCATGAAATCGCGGAAGGAGATTGGGCCTTCGCCGCGGATACGGGCGGCGATCTTCTCTTTGAGTGCGGAGTTTTCGGTTTCCGCTTCGAATTCACTCACGCCGCAATCGTATCCCAGCGACGAATGCAATCGCTTGACCCTCTCGGAGTCGTAGCACAGAATACGCGTCTGCAACTACGGAGGTTCATCTATTGCGGTCAAATCTGGTACGCGTTGCCCTCGCCACCACTGCCCTGCTTTCGTTTGTCATGCTCTTAACGGCGTGCGGGGGCGACGATGACGCTACCGCGACGCCTTCGGCATCGCCAACTAATCAGCCCAGCACGGTAAACGCCACCCCGACCGGCCCGACACCGACTCGTACGCCGGTCAACGTTTCGATCGAGGAGGAGATCACCGTGTTCGCGGCTTCTTCACTGACGGAGGCTTTCACACAGATCGCGGAAGACTATGAGGCGGCATTTCCGGGCATTGGGATAAACGTTGTATTCGCCGGCTCTCAGCAGCTCCGGACACAGCTCGAACAGGGTGCGGAGGCTGATGTGCTCGCCACGGCTGATGAGGAACAGATGGACCTGGCCGCGTCGTCCGGTCTCGTGTCAGGTTTCCGTTTTACGTTCGCGCGCAACCGGCTGGTGATCATCGTCCCGGACGAGAATGAGGCCGGCCTGACAGAACCAGAAGACCTGGCGCAGCCGGGAGTGAAAGTAGTGATCGGCGGGGAGAACGTGCCAGTGGGTCGATACGGCCGCGAGTTCCTGGACGCGGCATCACAGCAAAGTGATTTCGGAGGCGACTTTGCCGATGCGGTGCTGGGCAATGTCGTCTCCGAGGCCAGCAACGTTCGGGAAATCGTCTCTGCTGTGCAGCTGGGCGAGGTCGACGCGGGAATCGTTTATGTGACTGACGTGACCCAAAGTGTCTCCGGTGACGTCTCCACGATCGAGATACCGGATGATCTCAACCCAGAGGCTCGCTATCCGATAGCGCTCACGCACCTTGGCGCCCCCAAGGACAATGCGCAGGGCTTTATCGAGTACGTGATGAGCGAGGCCGGTCAGGCGACTCTTGGGTTATTCGGTTTCGCCCCGGGGGTACCGTAGTGCCGGAGCAACAACTCGACCGCCCCGAGCAGCGCCTGCTGGCGGCGGCGGAGACGTTGGGAGCCGGCATGGCTGGTCTAATCGCGGTCGTATTCCTGGGCCTGCCGATCTTCGCGATCATCGAGAGGGCCTTCGAGAAGACGGACTTCTTCGACGTCATTTCGTCGTCGGTCGTAACCGAGGCGTTGCGAGTGAGCCTCATGACCACCGCTGTGAGCCTGGCGATCATCGTGGTGGTTGGGACGCCGCTCGCCTATGTGCTTTCTCGCTACAGGTTCCCGGGCCACGCGGTGGTGGATACGCTGATTGACCTGCCAATCGTTTTGCCGCCGGCAGTCGGCGGACTGGGGCTGTTGATGGCGTTCGGCCGACGGGGAATTCTCGGGGAGTGGCTGGATGATGCAGGAGTCGAAATCGCGTTCACAACGACCGCCGTAATCATGGCGCAAGTCTTCGTCGCCAGCCCGTTCTACATCCGTGCCGCAAAGGCCGGCTTCGATGCCGTGGACCGTGACCTCGAGAACGTCGCGTATACGCTGGGCTCGTCTCGGAGCGGTGCCTTTTTACGTGTGGCGGTGCCGGTAGCGGCGCCTTCTCTGATGGCAGGTGCGGTGATGGCCTGGGCGAGAGCGCTGGGCGAATTCGGCGCGACGATCATGTTCGCGGGTAGCCTGCCCGGGGAGACGCAGACCGTGCCCCTCGCGGTGTATCGCTCACTCGAGACGGGGATCGATGTCCCGCTCGCTCTTTCGACGCTGCTGATCGGAGTCTCGTTCGCCGTCTTGCTGACCTTTAGATTACTGGCAGGCCGAGGCGCTCTAACGCTGTAAGATTCGGGCCATGCCGCCTCTTCTCGACGTGGCCATCCGCCATCGTCTCGGTAGCTTTACGCTCGACGTTGAGCTGACGGCGCCCGATGGGCCGCTGGTGATCATCGGTCCGTCCGGCGCGGGGAAGACGTTGCTCGTGCGATCGCTCGCCGGAATCGTCACGCCCGACGAGGGGCGTATTGAAGTGAATGGCCGTACTCTGTACGACAGTGCCTCTGGGATGACCCTTGCGCCGCAGTCGCGGCGTGTGGGATACGTTCCGCAAGAGTATGGTCTGTTCCCCCATCTCACCGTTCGCGCGAACATTGCCTATGGTTTGCGTGGGACCGGCTCAGACACTGCGCGCCGGCGGATTGATGAACTTCTCGAGCTAACGGGACTCAGCCATCAGGAGGCGCTCCGGCCGCGACAGCTCTCGGGTGGTCAACGGCAAAGGGTCTCGCTTGCAAGGGCGCTTGCTGTACAGCCGGATGTACTTCTGCTGGATGAGCCGTTCGCGTCCCTGGATGTGCCGACGCGCCAGGCGCTTATCGACGATCTGCAGCAACTCCTATCGACCACTGGCACGGCGGCGATCGTTGTGACGCACGACCGCAACGAGGCTCTGAGACTCGGGAACTACATCGCTGTCCTGATGAATGGAAGCATCCGGCAGGCAGGGTCGCCCTCTGAGATCTTCTCTTCACCCCAAAGCGAAGAGGTGGCAGCGTTCGTTGGCGTGGAGACGATTCTCCACGGCTGTGTGCGCGCAACGGAGGATGGGCTTCCAGTGGTAGAGGTAGCGGGCCACAGGATTGAAGGCGGCAGCGGCGTTGGAACGGGAGATGCGGTGCTTGTTTGCCTGCGCCCCGAGGACGTGACGATTTCGCGCGAGTCACAGCCTTCCAGTGCGCGAAATCACCTCGCTGCAGTCGTTACGCGGCTTGTGCCAGCCGGTCCCTACGTCCGCGTTGAGATGGACGCCGGCCCAACGCTGGTCGCGATGGTCACGCGCCACGCGGTTGAGGAACTGACGCTGGCGCCAGGGGTTCAAGTGATTGCGTCGTTCAAGGCGTCGGCTGTGCACCTGATCCGGAAGTGAGCCTGGGCAGGCCGGACAGCAGTTCCAAATCGTTGCTGATGATGCCATCCGCGCCCCGGCGAACGAGGCTGCTCGCGATCTCTCTGTCATCGACCGTCCAGCAGTAGACGTCCGCCCCCTCTTCTTCGAGGATACGTGCCCGCTCGTCGTTCAGGAACTTGTGCCAGATGCAGATGTCGCGGACACCTTCTTGTCGGAGCCGTTCGAACCGCTCCCACTGGTAAGGCTGCTCGATCGAGTAACGCACTCGAATTTCTGGAGCGACCACTCGCAGGCGATGGAGCACGGAGTAAGTCTGTCCGCAGACGACGGCCCATGACTCGGCGTTGTGTCTGCGGATCACGCGGACGAGCGTCTGCACATAGCTTTCGAGGTGAGGCGGCTTATAGTGGCCCTTCACATCGAGCAGGAGCTGTTTCCGGCCATCTACCGACTTGAGTAGATCGCCAAGTGGCAACGTCCCGATTCGTGGCCGGACAACGTACTTTCCGATCGGCACGGCGAAGCGCCCGGGTTTGTGCGTCGGCATCTTCATGTCGATCAGCAGTGGCAGCCAGCCGAGGTGATGCTCGTGGTGGAGGTGAAGGCCGCCGCCTCGGAACCACATGTCTGCCTCGATCATGTCAACGTTGGCGGACAAAGCTCGTTCGAGGAGGTTCTTGTTGTTCCCGTACGCGTGGGCGATACGGACGATGTTCCTGGGCTGCGGGCCCATCAGGCCGGTCGCGCGGTGGCGGATAGTTTCTGTATCTGCTGTTCCCTCATCCGGTATTGTGCCACCGTCATCTCAAGCACCTGTTGAAGTGTAAAGGTACCGAGTTCAGTATCAGCGGCAGTGCGTGACAGATCCTCCGGCACGATGTCGTGCAGCAGGTTCGTAAAGCGCCGGTGCGCGACCTGGAGGGCCGTGGACGCCTCCCGCAGCGAACCGCAGTCTGACCTGGTGAGGCAAGGTGGCTGTGGCAGGTTCAGCGCCCGGGCGACCAGGCGACCGTAGTAGAAGTTCAGGTCGTCGATTGTGCGGTCCAGCGAATGCTTTATCGACTCGCCCTCCGCGCCTTCCGCATCGAACGAACCGGCGGGTGCTTGCCCTATCGCTTCGACCAGTAGATTGCGTGTCTCATCGAGCCTGCTCAGCAGGCCTTCGAGGGCGGTGCGGTTTGGTTCGTTTGTGTTTGTCATTTCACTCCAGCGGCTGCCGGGAGGCGTAGCCCGTATCCATTTCGTGCCACCAGGCGATCCCTTCTTCGCCGAGTTTCCAGCAGAGGTATACCGTGCGTCCCTCTCGCTGCGAAGGGAAGTCTATCAGACCCATGTCGAGGTCCTTCACCTCCACCCCTTGGGCGCGCACACGCTCTATGATTGCGTTTATCTCGGTCGCGGTTTCCTGTATGCCGGACAGCAGGGTGGTGATTTCGCCCTCCATCGTGTGTCCGTTGCCCTGGGACTTGAGGCGTAGCTCAGAGAGCTTCACCTGCGCTTCGTCGTGCTCTCGTTTGAGGCGTTGAGCGTTCCACATGAGCGGCGCGATCTCCGGCAACAGGGCTTCCGCTTCTTCCCGCGAGAACCGGCGTTCACTCATAGGGCATCAGTTTGGAAATGGTGCCCCCAGCGGGATTCGAACCCGCGATCTCCACCTTGAAAGGGTGGCGTCCTGGGCCGCTAGACGATGGGGGCTCCGTATCGATTGTACCAACGAACATCGGCTGGCGCTGCTCTAAACTGAGTGTGCCATGCACTACGTCATCGGTTCCGGGCCGGCAGGCGTCGCCTGCGCGATGGCGCTCCTCGCGCGCGGCGAGGAAGTGACGATGCTTGACGCGGGTTTCGGGCTGGAGCCGGACGTGCGGGCGCTGGTCGAAGGAATGGCGAAACAGGCGCCTGACCAGTGGAGTCCGGTCTCGCTGCGCAGCGTCAAGACGCTCGCGGTCGCGGGAGGTTCACCGCGAAAACTGGTTTACGGATCGGAGTACCCCTACCGGCAGCCGGAAGGGTATCTGGCGCCGGCAGGCAAGAACGTCGACTTCAGCCCATCCTTCGCGGCCGGTGGCTTGAGCAACGTTTGGGGCGCTGCCATGCTGCCGTATATCCAGGCGGATATCGACGACTGGCCGATCAGACTCTCCGATCTCGCAAAGTATTACCCTCGGGTGCTGGACTTCGTGCCGTTGACGGGGAGGATCGACCGCCTGGCCGGGACGTTCCCGCTGTACACCGACGAGTTCCAATTTCACCGTCCGAGCCGACAGGCCGAGCGCTATCTCCAAGCACTCGAGCGCCACCAGGAAAGCTTCGCTAAGCAGGGCATGACCTTCGGTGCTGCGCGGCTGGCTGTAAACGTGAGCGGCGCTGCCGGAGGGGACTGCCTGTACTGCGGCATGTGTATGTTCGGTTGTCCGTACGACTTGATCTACAGCAGCCGTCACACGCTGGCGCAGCTGATGACTAACCCGTCATTCGGGTACGTGGGCGGAGTACTGGTTGAGCGACTAACCGAAGACAGTGCAACGGTTCGCATCGGCGGGCACCTTGTCACCGGCGAGTCCGTCGAGTACGAAGCGGAGCGGGTTTTCCTGGGTGCTGGCGCGATTCCCACCACACAGATACTTATGGACTCGCTCGATATCGGGAAGACAACGCTGCTGGATACCCAGTACTTCGTACTGCCGCTACTGCAGGCGGCAGGCAGCGGCGCTCGCCGAGAGGACTTGCACACGCTGGCACAGGTGTTCATCGATATTCGCGATCTCGCTATCAGCCCACGTACCGTGCACCTTCAGTTGTACACGTACAACGAGATCTTCGACCTCGAATTGGCCCGGCGATTTGGAGTTCTGCGCCGGGCGATTCCGGCGGGCCCGATGCTGGATCGAATGTCCGTCATCCAGGGGTTCCTGCATTCGGACGATTCAGTGAAGGTGCGCGTGGTACGGGGTAGCAGCGGCGTGAGATTGCGCCGCATCAAGAACGACCGCCCGCGTGAAGTCATCCGTCGAGTAGTGAAGAGGCTGACTCGCAACGCCATGCGGCTTGGCGCGGCACCTGTCCTGCCGATGATGAAGATCGAGCAGCCGGGCAAGAGCTTTCATTTCGGCGGAACGTTCCCGATGAGCAAAAAGCCGAGGATGGGTCAGAGCGATAAGATGGGGCGGCCCTCGGGCCTCGAGCGGGTGCACGTGATCGACTCAAGCTGCTTCCCTTCGGTCCCGGCGACAACGATCACCCTCAGCGTGATGGCAAACGCTTATCGTATAGGGATGGAGCACAAGGACTGATGACGACGTACGGCGTGACCGGGGCGAACGGGTTCGTTGGGTCTCGGATAGCGAAAGAGCTGGTGCGCCACGGCGAGGTCCGCGAGCTGACGCGGCATTCGCACTACAAGATGGTGCTGGGGAAGCCGATCGATGCATCGGTCCTGAGGGGCGTTGACGTCCTCGTGCACTGCGCCTGGGACTTCTCCGCGAAGTCCTGGCGTGACATAAAACGGATCAATGTCGAATCGACCCTGGAACTGTTCGCGGCGGCGCGGCAGGCGGGTGCCGGGCGGGTCGTCTTCATATCGACGATGAGTTCGTTCGAGGGCACGAAGTCAAAGTACGGGAGAGCGAAGCTGGCAATCGAACGCCGAGCAAGCCAATATCACCCGGAGGTCGCGATTCTTCGGCCGGGACTCGTTTACGACCGTGAAGCGGGCGGAATCGTGGGCGCGATGCAGCGTGTGATGGGAAAGCTTCCGGTTGTGCCGTTGATCGGTGGCGAGCAGATATTTTACGCCTGTCATTCTCAGGACCTCGCAAACGCTGTCTTCGAGGTTTCATCGGGTACATTGCCGGAGCGGCCGCTCATCGCAGCTCACTCGCAAGGCTGTACGTTCAAGGAGATACTGGAAACTGTCGCGGCAGCCTCGGGCAAGAAGGTGCGCTTTGTGCCGGTGCCGCACCAGCTTGCCTACGCGGGGCTTCGGGCTGGCGAGGCGCTGCACCTCCCAACGCCGCTGCGTAGCGACAGCATCGTGGGACTGGTCAACAATGACCCTGCGCCGCAGTTTGGCGGCTTGCGAACACAGTTCCGTCCGTTCACCAGGGAAGCGATCATCGGCGGCGCTGCAGCGTAAGAGTGCTCGCGACCGCTTATGTAATCCCTCGAATTGTTCTAAGCACACTCGGCTGTTAGACTCCGCCTTCGGAGGTTTGCGAAGATATGGAACTTGTTCCGCTGATACCTGTCGCCGGCGCTGCCGCAGTGCTGTACGCGCTGTACCTGGCGTGGGACGTCCTGCGCCGCGACGAAGGCACGCCGGAGATGCAGAATGTCGCGTCAATGATTTACGAGGGCGCGATGGCATTCCTGAGGCGCCAGTACGGCACAATTGCTGCTCTGTCTATCGTGACTGCGGTTGGCATAGGCGTCCTCGTTGGGGCGGTGTCGGAGGGCGTGAAGGATATTCTGGCCTCGGGCGGAACAGTCACTTACGGCGAGCGACAGGTTGGCCCGTGGGAAGAAGGCGCGCTCACGTCGGTCGCCTTCCTTGTCGGAGCACTTTGCTCCGGTCTCGCTGGATACATAGGAATGTTCATCGCCGTGCGATCGAACTCCCGCACGGCCTCCGCAGCCACCCGTAGCCTCAAAGAGGCGATCACGGTGTCGCTTCGTGGCGGGGCGGTCTCTGGCTTCCTGGTGGTAGCGCTTAGCCTTATTGGCGTCAGCACCATCTTCCTCACATACAGTGAACTGCTGGGGAATCCCAGTTCGATCGCACCATTCCTGATCGTCGGTTTCGGCTTCGGCGCCAGCTTCGTTGCGCTGTTCGCACAGCTCGGCGGAGGTATTTATACGAAGGCAGCTGACGTAGGTGCTGACCTGGTCGGCAAGGTTGAAGCGGGGATTCCTGAGGACGACCCGCGAAATGCGGCGGTCGTTGCCGACCTCGTGGGTGACAACGTCGGTGACTGTGCGGGCCGTGGAGCCGACCTGTTCGAGTCCATGTCCGCAGAGAACATCGGAGCGATGATCCTGGGGGTCTCGATCTATGCCGTGACAGGTGACCTTGAGTGGATCCTGTTCCCGCTCGTGCTGCGATCGTTCGGAATCATCGCGACCATCGTCGGCCTGGCCTCGGTCCCGGTCTTCGCGAAAGACGGCATGCGAAATGCGATGACGCCGCTCAACAACGGCTACTTCATCGTCTCGGCACTGTCGGTTGTAGGGTTGGCCATCACGACCAACGTCATGCTCGGCGACGAATGGTGGCGGTTCTTCATTTGCGGCTGTATCGGCATTCTCACGAGCGTTGCCTTCGTTTACATCACGCAGTACTACACGTCCGGTGGATGGCGTCCGGTCAAGGAGATCGCGGACGCCTCCAAGACAGGCCCTGCCACAAACATCATCATCGGTACCGCAGTGGGCCTTGAGACGATCGCCGCTACCGCTCTCACGATCAGCATCGCGCTCGTGGCATCGTTTGCGCTCGGCTACGAGGCAGAGATCGCCGGCGACAACGGAACGATCTCGGGATTCAGCACAGGCGTCTTCGGCACAGCGGTAGCCACGATGGGTATGCTGATGTCCGCGGCGTACGTGCTTTCGATGGACACGTTCGGGCCGATCACGGATAACGCCGGTGGCATCACGGAAATGTCGGGTGCACCTGAGAGCGCCCGGCACATCACGGACGAGCTGGACTCGGTCGGTAACACGACCAAGGCTCTCACCAAGGGCTACGCCGTGGCCTCCGCAGGTCTGGCGGCGTTCTTGCTCTTCAGCGCCTACCTGGACAAGGTCAAAGAGCGTCTCGAGATCCCGCTGAATCAGGAGCTTCCGATCGACCTGTCAGACGTGGACGTTTTCGCCGGCGGGATGATCGGCGCGATGCTTGTGTTCGTGTTCTCGTCGCTCGCGATCCGGGCCGTTGGTTCGGCTGCCGGCGACATTATCGAAGAAGTGCGCCGGCAGTTCCGCGAGGACCCGGGCATCATGGCCGGGACTTCTCGCCCGGACTACGCCCGCGCGGTCGACATCACTGCTCGTGCTTCTCTAAAGAACATGATCGCTCCGGGCATCCTGGCAGTTAGCCTGCCGGTCGTCGTGGGACTTGTGTTCCGTTACGCCAGGCCGGAGACGGAGTACCTGGGTCTCCCGCCTGCTCATCACGATGGCTGGCTGGCGGTTTCCGGCACGCTGATGATCGGCACGATCGTCGGAATCATGATGGCCACGTTCTTCAACAACGTCGGTGGCGCCTGGGACAACGCCAAGAAGTACGTTGAGTCCGGCCGGTTGAAGGACGACAAGGGTGGTGTCCTGGGCAAAGGCTCTGACCCGCACAAGGCAGCAGTTGTCGGCGACACAGTTGGTGACCCCTTTAAGGACACCGCCGGTCCGGCGCTTCACGTGCTGATCAAGCTGCTCGCGACGATAACGCTGGTGATGGCACCGCTGTTTATCCCGTAGTCGAGCGAGTGTAGGGGCGCAGCGCGCTGCGCCCCTGTAGCGCGTCTCGCGCCTAACACCTGTCACCTGTAACCTGATGCCGTGCCCGAAACCGGACTTCCGCCGCTCATACGCGCGCTGCTTCGTCCGGATGCGTATCCTCACCCCACCGGCCGCATTTCGCTGATTCAGACTCACATTTCGTACGTTCTACTGACCGACGACCTGGTCTACAAGGTCAAGAAGCCTGTCAACTTTGGCTTCCTCGACTACTCCACCCTCGGAAAGCGGCGCTACAACTGTCGGCGCGAAGTCGAGCTGAATTCCCTGCTCTGCGATGAGACCTACCTCGGCGTCGTTGCGATCCGTAAGCGCGGACGCGGCTACTTCATCGACGGCGAGGATGGCCAGGTGGTGGAATACGCCGTCAAGATGCGTCGTCTGCCGGAAGAGCGAATGCTCAACCGGCTGATCGAGCGGGGCGACGCGACCCCCCGCATGGTGCAGCGCGTGGCGGACGTCCTGGTACCGTTCCATAACAGGACATCGCAGACCAGCCCGGCATTCGCTCGCTACGGCGACTGGGCGATCCGCTACAACCACCGCGAGAACGTGCAGCAATGGTCGCCCTATATCGGTCGCGTCCTAACGCCTGAGCAACACGCCATCTGCATCGCGTACGCGGAGGCATTCTGGGTGCGCAAGGCCGGCGTGCTGAAGCGGCGCGTCAAGCGTCTCCGTATTCGGCGCACTCACGCCGACCTGCGTTCGGATGCCATCTGCCTGGAGAACGGCGTCTGCATCATGGACGCGGTGGAGTTCAACAAGCGGATCAGTGTGCTGGACGTGGCGCGCGATGTCGGGTTCTTGCAGATGGACCTCGAGTACCGAAGTCGTCCGGACCTCGCGAGCGCCTTCGTGCGCAGGTACCAACGACTCGCGCGCGACCCGGACCTCGCTGAAGTATTGCCGTTCTATGCGTTCTACAGCGCCTGCGTCCGGGGAAAGGTGGAAGCGTTCCTACTCGATATACCTTCGGTGCCGGAGAGTGAGAAGCGGGCCGCTGCCCGGCGTGCGCAGGCTTACTTCAAACTCGCCTGTAAGTATGCAGAGACGCTGCCGCCTGCAATGCTGGTGATCACGTGCGGCCTCTCAGGCACGGGCAAGTCGACGGTGGCACTTGAACTGGCTCCCTTTCTCAAAGCGAGGATCATTCGCTCAGATGTCGTGAGAAAGCGGTTGGTGGGACTGAGTAGCCGAACGAAGGTCCTTGATGAGTACCGCGCGGGCCTGTACTCGGAGCGAATGTCGAAACGGACGTACAGCGAAATGCTCCGCGAAGCGCGCGAACTACTTCTTTCGGGACGATCGGTGATCCTGGACGCAGCGTTCTTGCGCAGGGCCGAGAGGAGATCGGCGTTTAGACTGGCACAGGAGACCGGTACCCAGTTCGCATGCGTTTTGACGGAGGCACAAGACGGTGCGATCCGAGAACGATTGCAGACACGCCTCAAGGCAAGGACTGACCCTTCTGACGCTCGCTGGGAGATCTATCTCAGGCAGAAGCGCCGCTTCCAGAAGCCCGGTGAAGTTCCGGAGAACCGGCTGGTCAAGGTAGACACGACGGGAGATAAGCGAAGGCAGATGAAAGCAGCAGTGATAGGTCTGAAGGCGATTTCGCCACTCTCTGTTCGATAAGAGAAGCTCCGAAAGCGGGCTTTTCGCCTGCCCTGGCCGCGACAAAAGTTTGGCGGTGGTGTAGTCTACCGGTTACAGAACGCCCGTGTCCCGCCACAGGCGGGAACGCCAGTCAGGAGGCTACCACGCCCATGGTTGGTTCCGGTTCCGCAATTGAGAGTCGGGGTCATATGACCCCGACTTCTTGTTTTCAGTGGAGGAGGAGTGCATGAGGCCTGAGCTACGAGCGGCTATCAAGGACATCCAGGCCAATAGGGACATTGGCTCGCGCCAGCTTGCCGTCACAGCGTTGCAGGCCTTGCGGACCGTTTGTGCAGACGTTGGTGGCGCGGATTTACGAGCGGCATGCAGGTCGCTCGCCCTGGCGCGGCCGATGAACGCTGCGGTGGAGAACGCCATCGCAGCAGCCTGGAGCCGCTATATGGAGACGAGCGACTGCGAGCGGGCCGTTGACGATGTGCTCGAGGAGATCGAAGCCGCGCCGGAGCAGATCGGCCTGGCCGCTCGGAAGGTGATCCCCGGAGGGACCATCATGACCCACAGCTGGTCATCGACGGTGATAGAGCTCATGAACCGCGTTAAGCCGCGGCGGGTCATCGTCACGGAGGCGCGGCCCTTCAGTGATGGGTTGCGTGTCGCGCGGGAGTTAGTCCATTCGGGCATTTCGGCAACTCTGATAACGGAGGCCCAGATGGCGCTATTTGTCCATGAGGCGGATGCTGTGGTGGTCGGGGCGGACACCATTCTGCCGGAGGGTGACTTCATCAACAAGATCGGGACTCGCATCCTGGCACTGGCAGCGCGCGACGCGGAAGTGCCGTTCTACCCGGTCGCGGAAACATTGAAGGTAAGCGCGCCCTCGGAGCCGCTGCCGTTCGCCGTGCAGGAGGGCAAAGCAAAGGAAATCTGTTCGGAGAAGTGGCTGGAAGTGCGGAACGTCCTCTACGAGGTCACGCCATCCCGGCTGGTCACGGCGTATGTGACCGAGCACGGGGTTATCGACCCGTCAGATGTCACGCGGTTCTCGTCAGACGCGGAACGCCGCTGGCAGGCGCTCATGAACTCGCGCGAACTCTGACGAATAGCCCGCGACCGGCGGGCCACGCGTTAATGACCGTTGGCTGGCCAGCTAATACAATGTTCGACGTTCGCCTGGCGCGAACACGAATCCGCCGACTGGAGGCAGACTTACCCCGTGTCCTACGAAAAAGACTATTACGCGATTCTGCAGGTCAGCCGCGGCGCATCGCAAGATGAAATCGAGCGCGCGTATCAGCGTCTGAGCAAGACATACGACCCGCAGTCCAGCCAGAAGAAGCGGGCATCCCAGCGTCATGCCGAAGTTCAGGAAGCCTATGAAACGCTGAAGGAGCCGCGCCGGCGCCGCCAGTACGACCGGCAACTTGCGGCCTCGCGCGCCGCAGCGGGTGGGATGGCCCCTGCGGACGTGCTTTCGCGGCGCTTCGTTCTCCTGTCCGGTGGCGTTATCGTGGCGAGCATTGGCGTGATCCTGGGCCTGGTGCTGCTGCTGGGTGGCGACGGCGGCGACGAAGAGGTGGTCGTGCCTTCTGCGAGCGCCACCCCCTCGCTCACCCCCGAGGGGCAGACACCGCGGCCGACGCAGCCGGCCACTCCACCTGAGATCACTGCCGAGTTCACGACCACTGAGTCTGGTCTGCAGATTGCGACGATCCAGGAAGGAACCGGCGCCGCACCCGTAGTAGGTGAGCCGGTCACGGTGAACTACACGGGCTGGACACAGGGCGGTAGCCTGTTCGACAGCTCTTTGAACGAAGGAAGAACTCCCTTCACGTTCAACCTCGGAACAGGTGGCGTTATCAAGGGCTGGGATGAAGGCGTTGCACTGATGAAGGCCGGAGGCAAATACAGGCTTATTATTCCCCCTGAGCTTGGGTACGGAGCCGCAGGCTCAGGCGCTAACATCCCCCCCGGCGCTACCTTGATCTTCGATATCGAAGTGCTTAGCCCAGCTACGTCAACGCCGGAGGCGCCAACGCCGACTGTCGTTGTTACCGTAGCGCCCTAGCCCGAGAGGAAACGCGATGAAGACGAACAGCGGACTCGACATCGAGGAAACGAAGGAAGGCGACGGGACCGAGGCGGTCTCGGGCCAGAAGGTAAAGGTGCACTACACGGGCACGCTGACCGACGGCACCAAATTCGACAGCTCTCACGACCGGGGTAAGCCGTTCGAGTTCACGCTCGGCGTCGGGCAGGTCATCAAGGGTTGGGACGAAGGCGTCGCCGGAATGAAGGTGGGCGGCCAGAGGAAACTCACCATCCCGCCGGACCTGGGCTACGGTTCACGTGGCGCCGGCGGCGTGATTCCACCGAACGCGACTCTGGTCTTCGATGTAGAGCTGCTGGGCGTAGGTTAGCGCGGCCTCTCGTCAACCAGCGCACCGGCGACAAGGTCATCAAATCGCTCCAGCGCGAGGCTGCGCGGCGTGTCTATGTCCCGCAGGCGATTGCGGTCCGTCAGGTAACGCTCGGTGTAAAGCGAAGCGACCACTGACTTGCGGTCGTCGCCGTACTGCCGCAGTTCCCACTCTGCGCGCTCGCAGAGAATGGCGGCGGTGAAGGTCTCGGCCATGAACTGTGCCAGAGGGAAGAGACGCGCCTCGGCGACTTCATCGTCCAGTCGCTTCCAGGCTTCGATGGCCGCTGCCAGGTCCAATTTTCGGTCTCGGACGATGCGCGAGGCGTGGACCGCTTCGCCTGCGTTGTCCAGCGCCTGCTGGATACGCGCGAGGAAAGGCTCGTCCGCATTTTCACGGACAATAGCGCGCCGAACGTCCAGGCAGAGGATGTTGTCCGGTCCCTCCCAGAGGGTGTTGATCTGCGCGTCGCGAAGGATGCGGGCCACCGGCCAAGTTTCGATGTAGCCGTTGCCGCCGTGGATCTCGATCGCGTCGCTGGCCATCGTGATGCCGAGACGAGCAGCCTTCAGCTTCGCCAGCGGCGGGACTATGCGCGAACGCTCGAGTGCGCGCTCCGGGCGTTGGTGGTTCGGATAGCCGTAGCCCTCGAAGAGCATGGCCTGCACCGCTTCCACGTCAACGATCATCTCGGCGAGCTTGCGGCGCATCAGCGGGTGGTGGCGCAGGGGTGTCTTCCACGAGCTGCGGGCTTCCGTGTAGCAGAGGGACTCGGTCAGCGCGCGGCGGGCGCAGCCCAAGCCCATCATCGCCACGCCCAGGCGTGCGCCGTTCGTCATTGCCATGAGGCGAGCCATCCCGCGTCCGTCCGTCGGGGAGCCGTCGCCGGTGGCTGGTCCGGATAGCATGAATGCCTCGGCCTCCACGAACTCCACTTCGCCGGATGCTACCGCGTGCGTTCCCAGCTTCTGCTTGAGCTGACGAATGCGGATCCCGTTGCGGCTGCCGTCGCGCTTGCGCTTGAGGACTAGAAAGGGAGTGTTGCCTTTCACTCCATCGGGAGCTCCGACGGGCTTGGCCAGTACGACGAACGCTTCGCCGTCACAATTGGAAGCGAACCACTTGAAGCCGTTCAGCGTCCAGGAGTCGCCGTTGGGTGTAGCGGTGGATTCGAGCGCGCCTAGATCAGAACCACCGGTGCGCTCCGTAAAGAACTGTCCCGTCGCGCCAACCCACTCACCTGAAGCGATTCGCGAGAGCACGTAGTCCTGTATATCCGGAGGAGCAAACTGCGCAGTCTGCGCTTCCACCATGCCGGCATCCGCGCCCATCGCGCATGACATTCCAATTTCGGCCTGGTTCAGCAGGTAGCCGGAGGCCATACCGAGAGGGCCGGTCGTCACACCAGCGGCCTCCGCATCACGCTGGAACTTCGGCCCCATGAATCCCATCTGGACGAGGTCTCGCTTCGTGGCCTTCGCGGATTCCGCGATGCGCACCTCGCTGATGTCGTGCCCCCAGCGGTCGTACTTCACGAGCTGCGGCGGGTTCTTGTCGGTGATTTCGGCGCGCTCTGCGATCGGCCCGCCCATCAAAGCGCCGTAAGCGCTGAGGCGCGGTTCCGCCCAGTTGTACTGCTCCTCGGTGAGGTAGTAGCGCATCGAGCGCTGCAGTGTCGGATCGCAGTCGAACCAGTTCAGACCGATAGCGCTGGGGAAGCGCTCGGTCCGGTATCGGTCTGACTTCTCGGGAGTGTTGTACGGTAGTGCGTCGACTCGCTCCTCGCCGTAGGTGCTGGACTTCGCAGCGCGCTCTTCAGTGGTCATAACAGGCTCCTCATTGGTTTCGCCTACAGGATAACTCCTATCTCGGCTAAGAATGCACCCACCCGAACGAATACGCTAGATTATCGCCATGCCGATCAGGATCGCCACCCTAACCGTGGACTGCTCGGACCCAGCCCCAATCGCCCGCTGGTGGGCTGAAGCGCTGGAATGGAAGGTGACCTTCGAGGATGAGGGCGAGTGGGTTATCGAGCCGCCGGTTGAGGGAACTCCATCCGCGGTGCCGGCCTTGCTCTTCATCAAGGTGCCAGACGAGAAGGTTGGGAAGAACCGTCTGCACCTGGACCTCCGTCCTGATGACCGCGATGCTGAGGTCGCGCGTCTCGAAGAGTTGGGAGCGAAGCGCATCAACATCGGGCAGGGACCGGATGTGTCATGGGTCGTAATGTCAGACCCCTTCGGAAACGAGTTCTGCATCCTCCGGGCTTTGCTTCCAGACGAAGTAAGCTAGGGCGTCGGGGCTGGAGTAGCCGCTGGTGCCGGCGTGACCACCGGCGCCTGGTCGAGGATGCGCGCAAAAGTGGCGTCGAGTCCATCGCGGCCCTGGGTGGCCCAGACGATGACTCGCTTGCCAACCTCTGGAGGTTTACCAATGACCCGCGCGGTCGATCCGACACGGACCTCGGTGGACTCCAGCGTCCAGTGGCTGCCGTCGATCGCCTGAATTGGGCCTTCGAGTCTCACCTGCGCAGGGCTGTCCGGCTCCCGGATCACTTCTAGATCGGTTGCAATCAGCGAATCGCCATCACGTTTCGCGTCAACGAGAACCAGGGAGCCGAGCGCTGGATCGTCATCGGGGCTGGCGTCTTCCGGTGGTGTGATATCAAACTCGCTCACGGTCCAGACACCCTCATCGCTATCGTAACCCTGGAATGTGCCGATCAGGGTTATGGTGTTCGCAGCAGCCTGGCTGGAGAGAACCGTGATGCGACCGGCCTGCAATTCGCCATCTTCCCACTCCGCCTCAACGTAGGCGCGCGCGCCAGTGCTGGCCGAGCCCGCAGACTGCTCGAAAATGCCATCCGATATCTGGAAGGTGAGGCCGCCAACTACCCAGCTCAAGCTTCCAACCTCTTCGATTGTTCCCTCGAACCAGAATGCCGTGCCCTCGTCTTCGGCGGTGTACTGGTTGATCGCTCCAGCCGCCACGCCGTCCGAGGTGCGCCGGATCGACACCTGTACATGCTCTCCGACTTTCACCTTGCCGAGTTGGATAGTCTCGGACGAGAACGGGATGAACTGGCCGGCAACGGTAATCCCCTCGCTAGTGATGTCCTCGACCGCACCGGTGACGAACGCCGTCGTAGGTGGCAGGAGGATGTTCTGTATGTCCGCGGTCAGCGCCTGCAGCTGACCGTTTGAGCTCCTGGCAACGAGAACGCTGGCGCCGGCGCCCGACTGTACCTTGTTGTATCCCAGCGTGCGTTCGTCGATCTGTATCTCGAATCCACCGATGCGCCAGGTACCGTCTTCGTCTTGTTCCGCGAGGCCGCTAATCGGCAGGATGCCACCGGATAGGGCCTCCGGCCGTAGTCTGTGCTCCGCAACGAAGATCCCGCCCCCGAGCTGGATGTTGTGCAGGTTGGTGACGACTTCTGCGTAGGTGTCGCGGTCTCCTTCATGTACCTGCGGCCAGAAAGCGAGCAAGCGCTGCTCTTGCTCTTCGGCCTGAGTCGTGACGCGTGAGCGCAGGACGGTGTTGTCGGGCTGTCCGGCGAGAATGTCAGCGGCTCTTTGGTTGCGGTCGTCCATGTCGGAGAGAGCGTTGCCAGGAACCGCTTTGCCGTCGCGGACTGCCTCACTGATTTCTTCCATTCGTTGCTCTGACTGGTCCAGTAGGATCTCTGCTTTGCGCTCGTCGTCAAAAACGAACCAGAGGCGAATGTCTTCTCCGGTCAGCTTCACGGTGTAGAGGGAACTATCCGGCGACGCGTCTTGCGCGGCGTAAAGCATTCCGCCACCCGCCGCCGAAACGCAGCCGACGAGGACCGCGGTGATCGCAACGGGCTTCAGCCAGACCAGCCTTTCGCCGACCGGGCGAATCGGTCGTGGACGAACGCTGCCAGTCTGGATCTGCTTTACTCGCTTCTGCACGGCGCGCCAGGCGGCGGCCTCGGCCTCAGGTCGGGCCACGGCCAACGGCGTGCGCGAAACAAGCGATGCCATCTGCAGCTGCGGTCGCAATCGCCTCGCGTGCTGGGGGTACCGCGCCAAGCAATCATCGACGGTTGCGCCGAGACGCATGGTGTCGATACACTCTGCGAGGATTGACTCGAAGTTCCGCCCGAACATCAGTAATCCTCCGGGTGGAGCACACGCCTGAGGGAGCCGAGGGCGCGGTGCTGCAGCGACTTGATAGCGCCTTCACTTCGGCCCATGATCTTGCCGACGGAGCGGTTGTCGTAGCCCTCGATGAACTTAAGGACGATCACTTGCCGCTGCTCGTCCGTCAGATGCTTGAGTGCGATCTGGAGTTGACCTCGCTCGATCGCTCGTTCGGCGAGAGCCTGGGGATTAGCGAGGGCGGTCGAGAGTGTCTCGCTGAGGTCCACTTCGCCGCGTCGTTTGCGGCGGCGGTGGAGGTCGATCAAGCGGTTGCGGGCGATACGGAACACCCAGGCCCCGAAGGGCAGCCCGCGGAACTTGAAGCTCTGGATGGACTCGATCATCTTCAGCATGACGTCTGATGCCAGGTCCTCTGCGGTATGGACGTCACCCAGCTGCATGAATGCGTAGTTGTAAACCTTTGGGTAGTAGGTTTCGTAGAGCGCGCGGATCGCTTCTTCCTCAAACGTCTGGGCGCGGCGCACCAGTTCCCACTCCCGGGAAACCTCGCTGCTCGCTGAAGGTGATTCGACCTCCGCTTCAGCGGCTTCCCGCGATCGTGGTTCTTCGAGAGGTGTCGTCAACCTTATCGGCCAGTAACCTGCCTGCATTTCGAATACGAAACGCGCAGATTAAAGAAATAGATACGGGCGCTTCTCATGCGAGTGCTTAATCAGGTATGCCCAGCAGGCGTTTTCGTGCGGCGTCATAGCGCTCCTTCGCCCGGACCTCACGATTAAGCAGCCCCTTTAGCTTGACAGGCTCCAGGCGCTCACCATGGAGTAAGACCTTGTGCAAATCAGCCAGTTGGGCGCTCCATGCGGCATATGCGCTGCGATACTCGTCTTTAATATCGTCCATAGGCTCTGACGAATCTAATGCTACAGCCAGCGCGATTTCACGTCACCATCGATGACGACATCGATGAGTCGCGGCTCATCAGACCTTTGCGCTTCGCGTAGAGCGTCACCAATTTGGTCCGGGTGTTCGACACGAACACCTTTCACTCCGAATGATGCCGCGATCTGCGAAAAGTCCAGCGGAGGATCGGTGAGGTCCATCTCCACGAACCGTCGTCCGGCGGCACCTTCACCGAGGTAGTCCAGCATGTTCAGCTTGAGGATGCGGTAGCTGCGGTTGTTGGCGATCACCCAGGTTACCGGGATCTTGTGATGGGCGGCCGTCCAGAGCGCCTGGATTGTGTAGAGCGCGGCACCGTCACCGACGATCGACATGACGGGCCGGTCCGGCCGGGCGAGTTTGATGCCGATAGGCGCCGGCATCCCGGGCCCCAGGCCACCGCCAGTGGTTCGGTAGTGCCGGCTAGTGTCCGGGAAGCGCAGGTAGCGCGTGAGGTATCCGCCCGAAGTCACCGATTCGTCGAACAGGACGGTGTCGTCGTGCATCGCATCCGCGATCTCGGACATCATGCGGCCGGCAGACATTGGCGTGTTGTCCCAGCGCGCCTTCGCCGAGGCGTCCAGCGCGCTCATCATTGCGTCGCCAGCAGCTCCGACTGTCTCCGTACGCTTCTGAGCTGCCTGTTTCTGCTCATCCGTCTGGACGCGGTTCAGCGCGCTGAGCACGTCAGCCATCGCCAGCCGCGGGTCTGCCAGGACTCCGACATCGACAGTCCAGTTCTTGCCGATCTCGCGCACGTCATCGTCGATGTGCACAACCTTCGCGTTGGGCGGAAACGGTGGCTCGTCCAGGGGGAAGAGCAGTGTCAGCACTGGTGTGCCGATCGCGACTACAAGGTCCGCCATCGCGAGCTGACCACGCAGCATCGATGCCGAGACGACGGCCAGGAGTCCGCCGAAGAGCGGGTGCGCGGACGGGAACGGAAGCTCGCAGGCGAAGCTGGTGAAGACGCGCGATCCGGTCGCTTCGGCGAGGCGCACCAGTTCCGCCTGTCCGCCGGATATCGAAACACCGTCGCCAACGATTAGCACCGGTGACTTCGCCTCGGCGAAGAGTTTCGCGACTCGCTCCGCAGTTTCCGGTTCAGGCCGCGTGCGATTCTCGACTCGATTGGAAGGAAGGATGTCGATGTCGGCTTCTTCGTCCATCACGTTCGATGGGACGGAGATAAAGACCGGGCCGCGTGGCGGTTCGGCAGAAATTTTGAACGCGCGTCGCATGAGGACCGGGACCTCGGCCGGGTCCTGCGCTTCGACTGACCACTTTGTCAGTGGCTCCGCGAGGCGGACGAGATCGCCGGCGAGGATCGGCTCCTGCGAGGACCCACGTTGCGGATGGTTGCCGGCGTAGACCACGATGGGAGTGCCGGTGCGGTAGGAGTTGTAAAGCTGGCCCATGGCGTTGCCGAGGCCGGGCATGATGTGCAGCTGAAGGAACGACGGCCTTCCGGATGCCCTGGCGTAGCCATCCGCCATGCTCGTGGCGACACTCTCTTGCAGCGAAAGAATGTACTGGAGTTGCGGGTACTCCTGGAGCGCGTCCTGGAACCCCTGCTCGGTCGTGCCTGGGTTGCCGAAGATGTACTTCGTGCCCTCTGCGAGGAGCTGCTCGATCATCGCGTAACGGCCGGCAAGCCTGGGCATGGACGCCTCCTTCCGAGCGCCGATGATAGCAGGTCGTATCCGGCGCCTTCGCGGAAGGCGGAAGCGCTCTTCTTGTGTCTCTCTTCCATTGTTCACCGGGCGTTAACGAGGGCGACATAACGGTAACAGTAGCTGATCGTCTTTCTATACAGAGGATAGACAACAGCTATGACGCTATCGACGCCCCTGAAGAGCCCCGAGATGAGCGTCCACGTAGCGCACACCGCGCTCCCGATGTGGCAAGAGTCCACGTGGCTGATCGACTGGATAAGCCTCAAGATGTCACGGGTCTACCGGGGCGAGGGCGTGCGGCCAGGCAACGGTGATCCAATAGTCCTGGTTCCCGGTTTCATGTGCACAGACCACGTCCTTTATGATCTCTACGGTTGGCTGCGGCGGGTCGGGTATCAGCCGCACTTCTCAGGAATTGGCCTGAATGTAGATTGTCCTCGACGTAGCGCTGAGCGACTGGAAAAGACTGTCGCTCGAGTCCACGCGAGGACCGGCCGCCGCGTGCGCATTGTTGGGCACTCACTAGGCGGAGTCATCGCACGGCACGTCGCGCTGGAACGGCCCGACCTCGTGTCGCAGGTCGTGTTCATGGGATCTCCGATCCAGAACGTGCACGTCCACCCTATGGTGGTGGCCGCGGCCGTGGCGCTGATGGGGACCCGCTCACTAATTTCTGGAGATGACTGTTTGACTTCGGGGCGGGAATGCGATTTCACCGCAGACGCGCGCCGTCCGCTACCGGCTAACGTCCAGCATGCAGCGATCTATACGCGCGGCGACGGTGTAGTGGACTGGCATGACGCGCGCGAGAACGACCCGCGCCGCAACCACGAGGTGGGGGGAACGCATGTCGGGCTTGTGGTAAACCCGCAGGCCTACCGGGTGCTGGGAAACATCCTGGCTGAGCGCCGCTTTGGGGGCATTGCGGCGTAGAAGCGCGCCCGGACTACGAACAGAGGCCGCCTGATTCGGGCGGCTTCTGTTCGTCGCGGTAGACCCGTTTGTATGGTCCCGCCCGGCGAGTCCTGCGGCCGCACTCATCCTCAACCAGTGACTGATTGACTTTTGTATGCCAGAGCCTAGACTGGGGCACCGGAACGCTTGGCTAAAAGCGAGCGGAGCGTATGAGCAGAAGGCTCCTCGGTTGTGTAGTGGTGCTCGCGGCGATGGTCGCCGCCGCTGTTGTAGTTGGCAACTGGCGCGAGGAAGCGCAGGCGGCGAGTCTGCAGGGCGATGTGACCTGCGACGAAGACGTCACGCTTGAAGACGCCGTCGCCATTCTCCGCGATCGTGGCGGCGTGGGACCGGTGGCACCCTGTCTAGCAGTCGCCGGAGATGTGAACTGCGACGGCGTCATCGACGCGCGGGACGTGTTGTGGTTGGTGATGCTCGAAGCAGGTATCGGGTTGCAGACGCCGGCCGGTTGCACTGCTGTCGGTTCTAACCTGGTTGTGGGCGTAGCAGACGCCAGCGCGGCCATAGAACTGCAAGTGTCTCCGCGGACACAGTGCGCGGTGGAAGTTCCGTTTTACGAAGTCAACGTTGAGTGGGAGATAGTCGGTGTTGCCCCACCTGTCGATGTGGAGATAACGGCCGTGTTCTCGACCGGCATAACGGACTTCGCAACGTCGATGGAGCTCCAGGGGCAGGCACAGTTCATCGCACCGGACACCGGCCCCGCCACAGTGAAGATCGTGGTGAAGGTGGTGACGGCAACTGACGAGTTCGCCGCCGAAGAAGTGGTCCAGCTCGATACCTGCTTCCCGACGCCGGCAACGCCTCAGCCCGGCGCAGGCTTCTTCGCTCTACCTACGCCGGGGCCGCCAGACCTGCCGCTCGCCGGCAATCCCGGCCCCGTAAACGAGGTCGATGCGGTCCACATCGGCGGGTCGCCATCGGGCCCGACGCAGGATATTTCCGTCGTCGGCGTTGGGACTGGCGCGGCATGGCGCCTGCTAAGCTACGGCACGAGCGGATCGCCGGACATGCCCGTGGCGATGGACCAGACGGCGGCGTTCGGAGGTCGCGAGATACAGTTGATCGCGCTCGATCCGGACGTTTCGCCGGGATTGTCGCTAAACCTGCTGGTCGCCGCCTACCTGCGAGACGGAAACCTGTGGCTATCCAGCTGGCGAATCAACTCGGACGGTGAATTCACGCCGCTCGACAAGCGCGGGTTCGGTTCGAATCTTGGCATCACCGTGCAGGAGTATGGGATCGCCCAGCGACCGATCCCTCCTAACTCAGGAGGGCCGGATCGCTATCAGGTGGTCACACCGATCATCGGCAGCCAGGTTACCCCACAGGGTGCCGCCAACGACCTCGGCGTAAGGATGGTGACGTGGTCGGTCGATGGCGACACGGGGTTGATCAGCGGTTTGCAGGCAACCTCAGAGTGGGGCAACCCTCACGAAGACACGCACCTCTCGATCACGGCGCTGGACGGTGAGAGCGTGAATCCGGGAGCGTTCGTGCTGGCCTACCGTGATGTTAACGACATCATGGAGACGCAGTACTGGTATGTCGAGAACGACGGCGAACCATTTCTGCGCGGACTGAAGACAACTGGTTACACGCGCAACGGCACTGGCAACGCGGCGGAGGAGATGCGCCACGTGGCGCTGGCGCCTCTTACGGACGGTGGTTTCGTCGGTCCTTACGTGAACACCAGCTCGCTACAGATGGTGACGTGGGAGACCAGGCTGGATTTCTGCTTCTTTACCGCTTGCTTCTTTGCTCCGTATCGAATTTCGGATCAAACGCTGGACATGGACTTCAACACCGGCGTCACATTACCTTTCGCCAACCAGCCGACACTAAACGGTGAGGCAGACCCACAGGTGGCTGGGGGAGCCTTCCAGAATGTGCGTGCGATCCTGAGCGAATCAGGATGGGAGGAAGAGTTTGGAGTCGGTGATGGTCAGATGTTCTCGCAGATCCCGCAAGGTGAAGTGACCTCCGTCGGCATTGCCAGCGTAACGAAGGTGATGACCCTCTTGGTCGCCGTCGAAGCGATTGAGGACGGAAGCGTGGCGCTCAGCGACGACGTTACCGTCAGCCAGGCGGCGGCCAATGTCGGCGGGAGCCAGGCCAACATCCAGCAGGGAGATGTCTTACAGCTCGATGACCTCTTCGCCGCGATGATGACGGTTTCCGGGAACGATGCATCCATCTCGATCGCCGAGTATGTCGGAGGCACGCAAGCCGACTTCGTTACGATGATGAACGACAAAGCGAACGAGCTGGGGCTGAGCAACACAACCTACAACCACCCGGCCGGCGGCGGGTACTCAACACCACAGGACCAGGTAACGCTTTTCCGGGAAGCATGGAAGCACCCGATCTTCCGAACGTTCTCCACGGTGAAGACCTGGAACGCCTGTGGCGTTGATGTGAACGCCCAACCCGTCTGTTATCCGTTGACGAAGTTCTCCGATAGCGGATACCCGGGACTGGAAGGCTGGAAGAACGGCGATCTGGGGTTCATCGATCCCGCTCAGCAGGGTGCGCCGCTCTGTACCTCATGTTTATTGGTCCAGGCGAAGAGACTGGGCCGGACCCTCATCGTTGCATTGCAGCAGTCCGGCAACCGCTGGAGTGACTCTACTGACCTCTTCGAGTTCGGGTATCTAACGCTGTTCACGCCGGATCGCGTGGCCGGCGGCAACACGGGGTCCGCTAACGACTTCGGCCTGGACGCGATCGATGATGGCTTATCGATCCTGGCGTATATTGACGGAGAAGCAAACCTGCAGGTGTGCATCTGGTCAACGTTCGCTGACGGCGGCCAGCTAAGCCAGAACGGGTGCGATTCCCCTCGGCTTCCCAACATGCTCGCCGGGACGGCGCCGCCGCCGACGCGTGTAGATTCGGCCCGCATCTCGACCCTGTTGCGTGAGGGCGACTACCTGACTGCATACTGGCTGGCGGGCCACCTTGAGTTGCAGCTCTGGCAGGTCGCGCCTAAGGAGCCGTAGGCCATACGACAAGACCGTGTCATTGGAGCCTCTCGCTTGCTGCCATCCGTCGATCACGCGTCCAGAGGACGCCACCCGCGAGCAGGCCTTCGATTTCGCCCTTCCGGTACCCAAGCTCAAGCATGACCGCCTCGGTGTGCTGGCCAAGACTGGGTGGAGGCTGAGGGGCAACCGGAGCGTTCTCGCTGAGGCTGGTTGGGTGCCGTGGCATGCGGATCGGCCCAACGACGGGATGATCGACGGATGGGATCAAATCGTTCGCAAGAACATGTGGATCGTCAAACATCTCTTCCGGGAAAGTCGCCGGAGCGCATGGCACGTCCCCCGCACTCAGCGCTTCCAACCATTCGGCTGTGGACTTGCTTCGGAAGCAGTCCTCCATTGCCTGCGTCGTATCATGGTGAGCTTTGCGGACCTCCTCTGAGAACCAGTCATAAGCAAGACCATCAACCGTGGTGTCGACCGTGCCAAGCGAGTCACGGAGCGCCCTGCGCTGACGGTTGTTGAGGCAGGCCACCGCAATCAACGAGTCGCGGGTTTCATACAGGCGATAGTAATTGTTGCGGCCACGGCCGTGGATGAACTCCCGGTGCAATTTTCGGGCTTCCTCAAAAGCCATACCTTCCCCGCGGCGCTGCTCGAGTGCGGCAAGAAACCCGGCCCGCACAGGTCCGTCGATGTCTTCCACTGAAAGCAGCGGGCGCGTTTGAACTGCCAGGCCGGACGCAAAGAGGCTGGAGTCGATTCGCTGGCCTTTGCCGCTCTGAACACGGGCATAGAGCGCGTTGACGATCGCGAACGCCATGAAGAGGCCGGTTGTGATATCAGCGACCGCGAACGTTGAGATGAAGGTTGGAATGCCGCCCTCGATCTTGTTCTCGTAGAGGACCATTCCGGTGGCAGCCTGAGACAGAATGTCGAATCCGGGACGCCCGGCGTATGGCCCTTCTCGTCCGAATGCGGTGTTTTCGCAATAGATCACATTGGGGTTTCGCTTGCGGATCGACTCATAGTCAAGAGCCAGCCGTTCGGCGACTCCCGGACGATAGTTCACCACCACCACATCGGCTCCGGTGACCATCCTTTCTGTGATCTCACGTGCCTCTGGCCGCAACATGTCAATCGCGAGGCTACGCTTCCCACGGTTGACACCAAGCGAGACGCGGCTCTCGAACGGAGCGACCGGTGCAGTATGGCGCCAGGCATCGCCGTCCGGCTTTTCGACCTTGATGACGTCTGCGCCCATATCAGCGAGCATCATCGTGCAGTAGGGCCCTGCGATGTACTCCGTGAAGTCGATGACGCGAATGCCTGTAAGTGGCGCGGCCACGAGAATACCCTTCCTATTTTGGTGGGCTGATTATAGGGCTTAGCGTCGTTGCAGATGTTGCGGCATTAGATGTTCAGCCACCGGCCTGCGATCACGGCCGGCGGCTAACGGCGCCGCCGGGACCGCTCAAACCCAAGTGTGAACGAAACGGCTCCGGCAGTCAGCAGGACAGCCCCCAGCGCGAGCGTCGCCGTGGCATCGTCACCGGCCGGGGGAGCGCCGCCGCCTTGCGGCAGTCCCTGTCCCTGCCCTACTCCGGTTGCCCTGGGCGTTGCTTTGAGCGTTGTCCTGGCCGTGACTGATGCACCCACAGCAGCGGTAGCAGCCGGCGCAGCAGCGGTTGGCGTAACAACGGGAGTAGCGAGGGAGGGAGGGTCGAACTCGGTAGTAGGTGCAGGAGTCGCGCCTGGCGGTAGTCCTTCACAGTTGCGCTGGTCGACGGTGTTGCCTTGCCCGTCAACGATTCGAACGAAGTCGGACGAATCATTGGCGCGGAGGTTGAAAATTTCGTCCGTCCCCCAGCGGTAATAGCCCAGGGATGGATTAACCGCTGGAGAGAGGTGGCCCTGGAAGACGAAAAACTTTCCCCCGGCGGCGATGGAGCCCACCTCAGTCATGGTCCAGGGCGTCCCCTCGACGGCATCGCTGCGAAGCTGCCATCCTGCCAGGTCCTGTGCGGCATCGCCCTGGTTCTCGATCCTCACGCGCCGTGGGTGGCTGCCGCAGTCGAGCGCGGTGATTCGTAAAGTAGCGCCTGCGTCCACGGCGGACGCAAGGAACAGCAGGCTAGCGCCGACGATAGAAACCGCAATTAACAGCCGCATGTGTAACCCCCGAAGTGCTGCTCAGGCTACCATCGGGGCGGCGGAAGGTCAAAACAGCTGCTTACCCCGACTCCCGCTGGCCCTGGCGGAGCCGGCGGGGCCACTGAACATACCAGATCAGAACGATGATTGCTGCGAGGACCACGATCACTGCTCCCGCAGCTAACCAGTTGCCGGCCTCCAGCGGAAAGGCGAACCTGTCTGCCTCCTCCGCCGGGCCGATGCCGGTCACTACGATCGGGAACACAGTTGACGCATCATCGACTTCACGCCTTCGCAGCTCGATGCTGACCTGCCAGTCCCCCGGCTCGGTAAAGAACGGGCCGATCGCCTTGTACGAGTTTCCGGGTGCCTCTTCCGCAACGATCACTGTCGGCCCAAGCGACGGGTCCGGTGGGACGAACCGCAGGCTCACGCGCAACACGTTCAGCGGCTCTCCGCTGGCGGGCGGAAAAAGGTAGACGAGGAACGAATTCGTGCCGACCTGGTTGGGGGCTACGCTGAGCTGCACGTCGATATCGCCTGCGGCCTGGACTGCATCGAACCCGGAAGCCTCGGCGGCGGCCGCTTCGTTCGCTTCGACATCGCGTTGCTGTCGTCCCGTCGGGTACTGGATCAGCGCCGCGGCAACTAACAGCACCACTACTGCCAGCCCGAGTTCAACGCGGACCAACCGCGACAGGAGTGCGCTCGTCGCAGCCGCCGATTGTCCGGCGGAAACGGCGCGCGAGGTAATTCTAGGCCGCAAGTAGAAGGCGTTTACGCACGCAACGAAGAGGAGTGAGGACATCAGCGCGAGCTTTACCAGCAGCACCTGTCCGTAAGTCGTATCGAATGCTGACTCTACATCCGGAAGCTGGCTCAAGGCGTTCGCGGTCCCGCTGGCGAGGAGGACGACAACGCCTGTGGCGGCAAGCGGAGAGAAGCGCTGAAGGTGCTCGGTGACGATTTCGTCCCGCCCACCGTTCGGCGACTGCCGCCGAGACCATGCCAGGAACAGCGCCAGCTGGAGAAGCATCCCGATCCAGACAGCGCCTGCCACGAGGTGGCTGAAGTCCGCGCCGGCCGCCCAGAAGGACCCGGGAATCGATGCGCCGTGGCTAACGACTGCGACCACCAGGAGGTACAACACTCCACCGGCGAGAGTGCCCCAGAGCGCAGCCTCTCCGAGGCGCCCGGCACTTGCACCGCGAAGTTGAAAGGCTCCGAAGACAATTAGCATGCCGCCGAGCAACAGTTGCCGCTGTATCCAGTGCTCACCCCAGCCGGTGCGGAGAGCGTCGTCAAGGAAACTGAAGCCGCCCAATTTCTCGACCTGCAGAAGCGCTTCTGCCACGCCGGTGGCCGCAAGCAGAGCCAACCCCAGCCAGGCTGCCCAGCCGAGGTGACGGCGTCGCGCGGCAAGCGCATCATCCCTCGCCGGACTGGTCACGCTTCGGGAGGCGGGGCCGGCGACAACCAGCGCAAAGGTGAGGCCGCCCACGATGAGAATGGCCCCGAGAAGGTTGATCCATTTCGTGATCGCGTCCTCCACCCTGAGTGAGGTGATCGAAAAGCCGGAAGCCACCTCAACGGAGGGGCGGGGGCCACTCGGCTCAGTTCCGTCCGGATTGAGGACAGTGAACGGGATCGACCCCTTGAGGAGGTGTCCGTCGACGGTCGATAGCGTCTCCCATTGCACCGCGTAGAATCCCGGTCCGAGCTCTTCGACTGCTACGGACATCTGCGCCTCTTCCGGCCCAAACGTCACCTCTCCCCGGTCCACCCGCTCGCCGCGTCCGTCCAGCACTTTCATCGAAGAGAGGCGTGAGTCGAGCGACTCGCTGTAGAAGGCGGTTACGCTAGTCGGCGAAACCGTCAGACGCGCGTTCACCGGGGGGTCTGAGCGGACTAGTGCCGCGTGCGCTTCAGCGTTGCGGACCGGCAGTGCTCCCGCGAGCGCAGCCACGATGACGCCGAGAATGGCCAGCCGGTGCAACATGCTTCGTGCAGATAGCTTCGCTCTCATTCGGACTGAGTGAGCATCATACCGCCCTGCTGGCATCACGTGGGAGATACGGGCCGGGGAGATTGACGAACCCCTGGAACTGGGCGCAGACTGGTAGACTGAATGTCGCCCAGGGGAGCCTGTCGCTAATAGGACCGTATCCAGCGGGATACACCAGCGCAGCGGGGGTCAATCTTGCTAGAGCGAAACACTTCCAATAAGACGGTACGGCTGTTCATACTTGGCGCGATCGTTGTCGGCCTGTTGATCGCCTGGAACTGGACCGGAGACGGCGGGTTCCGCGCTCCGACAGCGGAAGCGGTCGAGACCACGACCACCTGGATGTACCCCACGAGCGGTGGAGCCGGAATCCTGGTCAGCGCCGGCGGGCCGGCGGAAGGCACTGCCATCTTCCAGCCGGCGCCCTGCACAAACTGCTACATCACTCGCATAGAGCCTGACCTCGTGTACCAGAACGACTCCAGTCACGCGGATGGAGTCTCGGCAAACTACAACAACAACAACAGCCTCGACGGCGTCTGGTTGCACCACATGGTCGTTCTGAATAGCTGCACGAACCCGCTGGTCCAGATTTTTGCCTCCGGTAATGAACGCACAATCTCGCAGGCGCCCCCGGGCTACGGTATCAACTGGACTTGCGCGACCGGATGGCACCTCAATTACCACATCCACAACAACGGCACCGCCGACCGCCGCGTAGCGGTGAAGCTGGTCGTCACCTACCGCACAGGAGAAACGCTGACACCGCTGACAGGGGTCAACTTGAGCATCTCCACGGCCAGCGACGCCGAGTACACCATCCCCGACGGTTACAGCGACACGCACACGCTACCTGTAGCAAGTGGTGGCATAGCCGCCGATTGGACATCGAATATCCAGGGAAAGATCCTCGGCATGGGCGGACATGTCCATGACTACGGCATCAGCGTTTCTGCTTTCAACAACCGGCTCAATGACTACATCTGCACATCCACCGCGGGATACGGCGCGGGTTCGCGATATCTGCCGACGGGCGGTGCGGGGACTCCAGGGCATCCGGGGGCGGGGAACGCCGTCACTCTCAACCAGCCCTATCATGAGGCCGGCGGCTCGCCGGATGACCGGTACCACATTCAAGCGATGACCACCTGCACTCCGGCCGGAGGTGCGGCCTTCCTGTGCGTTGGCGACGTCCTCAGGCTGCATGTCCAGTACAACAACACCTCGGGCTTTCCGGTCTTCGACGCTATGGGGATCATGGCTGGCAGCGTGGAAACCAACATGCCCGACTCAGACTTCGACGGGACGATCGACGCCTGTGAAGACAACGACGTCGACGGCCTGCTCAACTCTGCTGACAACTGTCCTGACTGGGCGAACCCGACGCAGACTCTGCCCAACTGGACTATGCCTTCGGGAGATACCGATTGCGACGGCTACCACGCGACGGCGGTCTTCACCCCACGGGCTAGTGAAGCGACCATCGGCACTTTGGGAAACAAGCATTGTGCAACTACGGGCACCGCCAATGACGAGCCTCTCAGTACGGAAGCATGGCCACCCGACTTCAATGACAACCAACTGGTCAACGGCGCAGATATCCTCAGCTTTAACGCTGCCCTTGGACATCCAACCTCAGACCCAAACGTTGTCATCCTCGGGGTGTCAATTCCGCTCACCCGCTTTGACCTCAACGGAAGTGGGTTCGTAAGCGGGGCCGATATTTTGCAGCTGAACGCATTCTTCTCCAAACGCTGCGCTTAGCTCGCGCGGCGAGCGTACAACACATTCGGGCCGCTGCTGGAGCGCCGCGATATACTCCGGTTCGTGACGACCGTACGCTCTGAGGACCGCGACGAGGGCGTGCGCCTTCTGACACTTGACCTTGGATCGTTCCCGCAGGCGGCCTATGCGCATACCAAGCTCGCTCTTACACAGGAAGCGATTGATCCGGAGAGCGTATCCGCTCGGGCTGCTCAGTCCCGGAAACTGGCGGGGAATTGACGCCGGACACGCAGAGCACCTCGTCCGTGGCCGTCCTGGCTGCTCAGGAAACCGCGGGGGTCCAAGCAACCGTCAGCGAGCCAAGGAAACTTGCAGGCGGTGCGATGCACGACTCGTGGCAGGTCGACGTGACCGTGGACGGAATAACGCGGGCGCTCGTTGTGCGCGTTAGTCCGGCGGGAAGAGCCGACTACGACAAGACACGTCGCGAGTTTGAAGTATTGCGAGTCGCATTCGCCCGCGGGGTGCACTGTCCGGAACCGATTCGCGTCGGGCAGTACGAGACGGGGGAAGACTACCTCGTGATGTCGCTGATGCCCGGTGACAGTAACCCTCGCCGGCTGATCACGGATGAGGGATACGCCTCGGCGCGCAGGCGCCTGATCGAACAGCTGGCTGCGGACCTTGCCCTCATCCACGGCATCCTCCCTTCCGATGTCGCGCACGCCGGGATGATCGGGCCGGCCGAGGGAGAGGATCCGCTCGCCTATGGCCGCTGGGCGGCGGAGGAGATGTACCGCCGGGACCTGCTCAATCCGCATCCCGCGATCGAGTGGGCGTTTCGCTGTCGGAGATCGCGTCTGTGCACGCCTGAAATCGGGCAACAACACGGGTGCGAGCGCCGATTACTCTAACATCGGCTGCACGAACGTATACTAGAAGCATAACGAAGTGAGACCAGTTCGGCCGGAAGTCACTGCGCGGAAGCGAGTGGCTTCCGGCCGATGGGCTAGACCATTGCCTCTTCGACGAACAACCTCCAAGGCGGTGATAGTGCTTCTTGCCACTCTGGCCGCAGCCTTTCTGGCTTCAGCCGCCGAGTCTTCTTCCGGCGAGCCTGCTCTCACTGCCTATCCTGATCCCGCGTTCAACGCTATCGGCACAACGCGAGATCAGATCGTCGGAGTTGTCCAGGACGAAATCGGGCCAGTTGGAGGGGTCGAGGTCACTGTCACGGTAACCGGTGCCAACAGTGCGTCCGGCGAGTGCACGACAAACGACGTGGGACTCTGCCAGGTCCAGTACATCGGAATTGTCCCGGGTGTCGACACGATAACCGCAACGGCCGAAGTCAATGGACAGCCGCTTCAGGACCAGACGACCACCGAGTGGGCCGGCCAACCTGGCAATGACGATTTCTCAGATGCAGTGGAAATTCAGTCGCTGCCGTTTGCAGATGCTGTGCCCAACGTCGCCGCGACAATTGAACCTCAGGAGCCGCCTGGCTGTGGGAGCATGGTGAAGACAGTGTGGTATCGGTTGAGCGTCGATGCACCAACATCTGTCGGAGCCTCCACCGGCGATAGTGGGTTCCCGACTTCGCTTGCCATCTATCGCGGTAGCTCACTGGGGAACCTCGATCTGCTTGACTGCGATCAGTTCGGTCCAGGACCACCTCCGCCTGCCGCAGCCGTACCGGCGGGGGGCGGCGTCCTGACCAGCGTCAAGATCGCGGCCGATCTAGTGCCGGGAAGCACCTACTACATTCAAGTAGGTGGATCTGGAAACGAATCGGGCGAATTTGCACTCAGTGTCTATACGACGGGGAGCGTATCAGGGCGTCTCTTCCTGGACTTGAATGTGAATGGTGAGTTTGATGGCGACGATGAGGGTATCGGAGAGCACCTCCTGACGCTGACGTCCGACTCCGCGTCTTTCGAATTGTATACGCTGGGAGACGGAAACTTCACCTTCCTTGTCCCGGCAGGCGAGTATCTCTTGGAAGCGAACCCCATCGTAAGCGGTACTCTATGCATCGATGGCGCGTTCCCGTTCAATCCGGCATCGCTTCACGATTGCATCTCGCCTCAGTTGCCCAGGGTTTTCACCACCCAGAATCCGCAACAGGTGTCCGTTACATCGTCTCAAGTCACGAAGGCCGATGTCATTGTCCGCGTCAGTGACGGCATGACTATCGTTGGCATCGCATTGCTGGAGGATGGCGTCGCGCCAGAGGGAACTGAGATCACAGCGATGAAGGGGGCAGTAGAGTGTGGCGTGTCACAGGCTACCCCAGCAGCATCGGGCGAGGCAAACTACGAGTTGACGATCATTGGAGCTGGCGAAAAGGCCGGTTGCGCCCAGCCGGGAGACTCCGTAGTCGTCAAGGTAGGGGAGAATCAGGCTGTAGAAGAGATCATATATGAGTCCACCCCGAACTCGTTCAAAATACAGACTCTGTCGGCACTCGGCGATCGCGCATGGTATTGGGCACAGCAGGTCCTCCTACCCGGCGTGACACCACCCTCCGGAATGGTGGAAGCATGGATAGACGGTACGCTGTGTGGCGAAGCGATCCTCGCCACACAAAGCTCCTTTAGTCAGAAGGTCTCCGGCTTCTCGAGTCTGGTGGTCGAGTCTGCTACCTCACGGCCCGGGTGTGGTTCTCCAGGGACAACGGTATCCTTCATGCTGAATGGTACCCCCGTCGGCATGACGGCTTGGGACGCAGGCTTGACCTACTTGCGCCTTAACCTCCCCGGTGCCATTGTCCTGGGCGATCTCGACTGCTCAACGGTCGTCAACGTTATCGATGTTCTGGTAGCTCTGCGCCTAGTCGCGAAACTTACGACGCATACACCCTGCTCGCCTTTCGCATTCGACGCGAACTGCGACCTGGCCTCCAATTCGCTCGATGCGCTTGTAGTGCTTCGCTGGATTGCCCAGCTCCCCATCAACCAGCCGCAAGGTTGCCCAGAGATAGGCACCGCTGGATAGCCGCCTCGATCCCGATCATTCTTCGATGACCTCGTAGGATTCGCCGAGGGACTCGTTGACTTGGATGAAGTCGACCGCGGGTCCGTCTACCTGAGTGCCACAGAGTTCGATGATGTCGCCGTTGTCCATCATCCCGCAGACGATGGGCGGGCCCGTGAGGTGGAGGACTTCTTCAGTGCCGTCCGCGCGGTGGATGATAAGCTTGTAGCTTGCCGCGGCGGGGGTCTCAGAGTCGGGGGGCTTGAGGCCGCTGGTTGGCGATCCGGTTTGGGTTGCCGTGGCGAGCGTGGGTGACGGCTCAACGTCATCGTTGTCATCGCCACAGGCTGCGGCGATGAGGAGGACCAGGCCAAGGATGGTAGTGAGAGTGCGGATGATCGTAGACATGTCGACATTCCTCCGGAAGCAAGCCCATCGGCCAGTCTGATAGGTTAAGAAGCGCAACCTTAGCTTGTCTCGATCCATTCGATATCCTGTGTCGTCGTGTCGCGCGTCACCTGCCGAAGATGATGGGAGCCGTCTGGTTGAGGAACCTCAAGTCTCCCTTCGGCTTAGGATTGAATGATACCGTTTCTTGGACTCGCCTTAGACCTTCGCGCCCCATAGTTCGTCTCGAACCGCCCTTGGCGGGAGACGAACATGTTCGACCCAGACGATATCGACGCCCCGGAAATCTTCAGGGACCTCGGCCGCGACGCCATGAAGGTCGTCGGGCCGCTGGCGCTGTTGCTGTTCGCGCCAGTGATCCTGCTCATCGCCGCGTTCGGCGGCCTGCCGGACGCGATCGAGACGAGCGCCGCGCCCGCAGCCGCGGCGGAGATCCCGCCCGAACATCTCGCCGTTATGCAGCAGGTCAGCAACCAGACCGGCATCCCCTGGCAGATCCTCGCCGCCATCTCCAAGATCGAGAGCGGCTTCGGCACGAACATGGGCCCGAGCTCCGCCGGCGCGGTCGGCTACTGCCAGTTCCTGCCGAGCACCTGGGCGGCCTACGGCGTCGACGGAGATGGCGATGGCATCGCCGACCCGTACAACTTCCGCGACTGCATTCCCGCGATGGCCGGCTACCTCATGGCGAACGGCGCGCCCGCCGACATGCATCGCGCGCTCTACCGCCACCACCGCCGGTATCGAATAACGGAAGGTTCGGAAGAGATACAGATGCGGCGCATCGCGCAGGTGATGTTTGGCTTCGGCCGGCCGCGCGAATGAGCTGGTAAGAGAAAGCCCCCTCACTCTGGAGGGGGCTACGCGCTAACTGATCTGGTGGCGCATACGGGATTCGAACCCGTGATCTCCGCCTTGAGAGGGCGGCGTCCTGGGCCGCTAGACGAATGCGCCACGTGATTTGGCTGCGGAACTAGGATTCGAACCTAGACTAACTGATCCAGAGTCAGTCGTGCTACCGTTACACCATTCCGCAGCGGACGGAGCGATTGTACCAAACGCTCCGTCCGCTCTCCAAACGCCTATGGTGCGAGGTAAGCAGGGTTTGACTCGATTCCTCCCGACGTCGCCACCGCTGTCGGAATACCCACCGGAATGACCGCGAACACCGCCTGCCCGAGAGCGTTTGACACAGCGCTGAGTGGCAGCGCGCCAACGCCTGTCAGCGAGACCGGCGCATTAGGAATCGGCTGGCCGGTGGCGTCGTAGACAGTAGCCGTCAGCAGCACCGGTACGCCCGCTACCGTCCCGAGAATCGGGTCGAGAGAAACGACCGACGGTTGTCCCGGAGGGGTTGCCGGCGGTGGTGGCGGAGCGTTGACCTTCAGGTTGCCTTTGTACAGCAGCTCGTTGGTGTAAGGTGAAGCCGTGTTGTAAGGACAGTTCGAGCAATCCACGTGCAGCCTGTCGAGGCCGGTACCCGGGTCGGCATTGTCCTGGACGCATACATGGATCGTCCGTCCGCCCACGCCGTTGAACTTGCCGCTGCCGGTGAACTCGAACGAGTGCGCAGCGCCTGCCGCGATGCTGCCGCAGTTGCTCCCAGCTACCGTCTTCGCTGAGGTGATGCTCTGCACCTCGATCTTCTGGTGGCCGCCTGTGTCATGCAGCTTGAAGCTGCCGGCGCCAGCTCCGTTCGACAGGGCATCGACATCGAAGTCAAACGCGATCTTCTTGCCGTTCGGCCCGTTGAGCGAGCCAGCGCCGAATGCCTGGCCGATAGTCTGCGGGCCGTTGATCTGCACGACCTGCTGGAAGGTGGGGCGGTTCACCCAGTGGATCGCCTCCACTCCGGTCACGCCGACCTCGGAATGCCGGATGTCCTCGTCGGCGACCTGACGCTGCCAGGAGGCAACGTTCGGAGAGTTGAATTCTGCCTCGAGATCGGCCGCGGCTTGAGCAAGTGAGGCCCAGAGCGCCGTCCGGCAGGCCTGCAGGTTACCACCGCCGCAGTAAGTCCGTGAGAACCTTCCCTGAACTGGTGACCCCAGGACCTGTCGCAGGTCCTTCTGCACGTGTCCGTATGTGCCATCCTGGAAAGCTGACCCGATGTGATTGATGCGGTTGGCGTCGTCCAAATTGATGCCGAGTGCATTTACGGGATCACCTGACGCTGCGAAGACGGCAGAGGTCAGGCGCGGCCACCAGGCATCGATGATCGCCGGCGACTGTGCATCGTCGTACGCACCACTACGGTCGTGGTCGCGGCGGTGGGAATCAAGCGCCACCCAGTTGGCAAGTCTATCTCGCATGTCCTGGAGGCGGGGATCGGATCCTACCGGTGCGGTTGCGCCGAGGACCTGCAGGACATACGGCAATACTTCCTGACCACGAAGGTCTACCGTCCCGCCTTCCTCCGCGATGTCGACGACGTCCGCTCGGTCGACTTTGCCCTCGCCGAACTTCCTGGCAATCTGCTCGTCCAGCAGATCGCTGCGATAGGTCGGCCCATAGTAGAAGTCGGCGTCATTGGCCATCCAGTTCGGCGCCTGCTTGTTGTTCCAGCTCGTGATGAATCCGCTAGACGGATTCTTGTCCCAGGGGAGCGCGTTTAGCGGAATGAAACTCTGCCAGTCAAATCGCCCGTCGCCCCAGGTCGGAAGGTAAGGGTCGACCCCCTGCGCGCGCTGCGGGCAGCGGCAGGAGTTCTGGTAGCCAATGTCGTTCGTGTCGATGTAGAACCAGTTGAAGGTGTAGTCGACGCCGGTCCCCATCGCCTGTCGGAAGGAGTCGTAGCCGGCTGTCATGAAGTCGGGGTTGTTGAGGCGGGAGAAACCGCGCGCCGATCCGAGCTCGTTGTTGTAGGTCGTGCGAAGCGAGGACACGGCAATAGGCGTGCCGTCCGCCAGCGTCCCTCGTGCCATGACAGGCCCATAGTGCGCCGTTCGCTCTACGCGCCAGGACAGCACAATGTCAGGGCCCTCGGGCACGCCACCGGCGGTCGGTTTAGCGACCTGTGTGTGCTGGTACGTCTCGATAGGCTCGCAGACGCCGTTTCGCTCGTAGCCGAGTGAGGCCCTCGTCGGAGTGCCGCCGCCCGGCTCGCAAAGCTTCAGCACGAACGTGTCAATGTTGTCGTTGCCGGCAGAAGTGGCCGACCAGGCATAGTCACGGCCACGGCCGAGTTGCACGTAGAGGTCCGTCCCCGCAAAGCCGACTCCACGGGCGTCAATGCCCGGACCGTGCACATCCTTTTCGACGAGCAGTTGTGGGACGTAGTAGGACGTCTGAGGGCCAAACACCGCGATCGGGTGACCGGTGCTTGTCTTCTGCGATCCGATGAGTACGGCGTTGCTCATGGCCTGGTTGAAGTCGAGAGTCATTGGGCCCCACGGGGCATCAAGCGTTACGACTCCGGGACCCTGGCTGATCGCGCCGACGATGTCGTCGACGTCAAGTTGGCCGTCCTCCACCGGCTGTAGCGACGCGCAATCGATGGACGGCAGAGCCACCGGGTTCACGGGGCCCAGGTTCATCATGTAGGGGAACGACTTCGCTGTAGTGGTTGGCGCTTCGGGATCGTTGGCGAAGTGGAGGTCGTTGAATATCGTGCGCGCCTGGGCAGCATCGCCGCCCAGGTTCGCCGCGAGCTGCTGCAGGCCGCAGTAGTTGCTCAGCTCGCCGCCGCCACCCTTGCCGAACACCCCACCGACCAGCGATGCAATTGCGACGGCATCTTCCGGCTTCCAGGGCATCGGCACTTGCTGCAGGGCAGGGTACTCCGCAGGCAGCTTCTGCGGGTCGAGGATGGCTTCGTTGATGTACTGGTTGACGCCGTCAACGTAGGCCAGCAGGTCCTGGTAGATCTGCTCTGCCTCAGGCCCACCGGCCGCGCGCGCTTCCTGCAACTGGCGGGTCAGGTCCTCTTCCTTGTAGGGCGCGATTGCGACCTGTGAGCGGTCCAGAGCCAGGTTCGACGGCGACGCACCGATGAACTCCGAAGCCCTTCCGCGTCCAACGTGACGGAGCGCGTCCATCAAGAAGAGGCGGTCCTCGGCCGTCGCATAGCCCTGCGCGAACATGGTCGCGTAGCGCGTCTCGCCAAAGATGTGTGGTACGCCAAAGGACCGGTCGCGGATGATAGTCACGCCCGGAGTCGGGGAGTAGACACGATCGATGTCCTCAGGCTTTACGCCAAAGGAGGCGTCCTTAAAGAACTGCGTCAACTCAGCTTCCGTCAGTCCCGGCGTGTTGTAGACGAGATCGCCGTACATCGGTAGCTGGTCCTTGAAGTGCGGCGGGTACGTGCCCGCCTGAGCCTGGATCGCCTCAAAGCCGTTGAGTGAACCGTCCTGTCCGGGCGGAAGGATGTTCAAGAAGCCGGCGGCGTCACCGAAACCCTGGTAGTGTCCATCGACGTCGGCGCCAGAACCTTGCGGGACGAGAAGGAAGGCGCATACGGCCAAAAGCACGGGCGCCATTCGCAGAACGCGCATAGAAGGACTCCCCTTAGCGTGGTGTTTTCCCTCAAGTTATCGGCCCGCCGCGTGCTCCCACATCTGGAATCTCTCTAAGCGATGGTCATGTTGAGAGTGGCTCTTGGTTTAGGAGGGCGTAAACGGGGGCGTATACCGTTCGAACCTCCGGATTCCAGAATCTCCATGTAGAGGTCTTGACACTGGAAGCCCGCAGCCGATAATGAATCTAAACCGAGCGCTCGCTATGTAAGCCTGTCATTCGAGAGGGGCCGAATGCCAAAGCTGAAACCGGAAGAGCTGGAAACCAGACGCACCGAAATCATCGATGCGGCACGCGCATGCTTCTTGCGGACCGGCTTCCACAAGACGACTACTGATGAGATCTGCAGAGAGGCGAACATAACGCCGGGCGGTCTCTACCACTACTTCGGCAGCAAAGAAGAATTGATCGCCGCCGTGATCGAGCGGTCCGCAGAGACCGGAGTCCAGCGAATGAAGGACCTTATCGCTGACTCTCTGAACGCCGAGTCGGCGTTCCGCCAGGTGAGGTCCGTCTTCTTCCAGAGTATGCAAGATAGCGAGATCGACGCGGCGACTCGCCTGGAGCTCGAGATCTGGGTGGAGGGCCTGAAGAACCCCAACCTCTTTGAAAAGAGCCAGAGGGCCTGGGTCATGCGCACGCAGTGGCTGGAAGCGCTGGTCGAAAAGGGCCTGGCGGAGGGGGTTTACAGAGGGAACAACGTGGAACCCCGTGCGATGGCCAGCCTCCTGATCGCTATCTGGCTTGGATTGCGAATGGGCCGTCTGATGGGTGGCGAATTCGACATCAACGGCGCGATGCGCTCGTTTGTGCTGATGATGGGCGGGCAGATCCAGTCGACGATTGAACCGCCCGCTCTTAGTGAAATGCCCGTTCCCAGCTAAGATACACACAGCAAGGCCGTCGCTTTTGGCGACGGCCCTACCGTTACCGGAAGCCGCCGAGGAGCCCAACTAGCCCGGCGGCTTTGCGCGTCTTCAGTGGGGGTGGCTAACCCCCCGGGGTGCGGCGAACCCCTCGCTAGAAAGACGCCGATGCTCAACCACCTCACCGATGACGATCTCATCGGCGAGGTGGACGAGCGCGTAGTGCCCCGTTCCCCTGCTGCCCGCTGCTTCGTGTGTCCTCAACTGGTCCCCCTCACGAACTGTTTGGTGCATCTATGCGCTCTTGATTTCGCTGCCTATTTCACGTCTGGTGCGATGGCGCGTCAATAGAGTTGCGCACAGTTGAGGCCCTTTGTGAAGCGTTATCGAGGGAGCGCTTGGTGAATAGAGTGAGCGCTCGGTTTCGCATTCGTCCCCGTTTGTATTCCAACGCGGGCGCGCCAGTCGATATAATGTCGTCTATTCGGGGGGGAGCTTTATGTCGGCGGACGGGGAACTCCAGCCGCAACAATATGCAGATGTCGTTGACTTGAGCATGACCGCACGCACGCGGCCCTGGCTTGTACGCGGGCTACTGGGCAGCGGCCTTCTGGGCATTGCAGCGGCGGTGGGGTTGCTTTGTTACCACTTCCTGCAGTCCACCGGCGATCAACCACCGGCTGAAGCCGCCGCCGGCGCCGCTGTGAATGTTGGGCGCTGGCAACACGATCCGGGGGCAGTCTATGATCGAGCGCCGGTAACGCCGACGCCTAGCCCTGTTCCCACTCCGGCCGTCACACCAGTTCCGCCTGCGCCCGACACCACGCCTTACCAGATGACGATCGAGCGGATTGGAGTCGACGCTCCCGTCGTCGCCAAGGGACTGGACGCCAACCGCGTTCCAATCGTTCCACTCAATAGCTGGCAAGTCGCCTGGTACACCTTCTCCGCGCAGCCGGGCACCGGTGGCAACGCAGTCTTTGCCGGCCACGTTACCTGGAGCGGCCGCGCGGTCTTCTACTCGCTTGACAAGCTTGTACAGGGTGACGTGATCCACATCCGCGCCCAGACCGGCGACTCCTTCACCTACATAGTCACCGAGTCCTACACAGTGTCCGAAACCGATCCGAATGCGCCTGCACAGGTGATGGGCCCAACCTCCAGCGACGTAATCACGATCATCACCTGTGACGGTGAGTTCTACTACACCGGCGATCCCGTCTTTAACGGCAGTTACACACAGCGCCGAGTGGTGCGTGCGGCACTCACTTCACAGATCCTGGTATCGGAACTCGGCTCCAGCTAGCCCCTGCGATACCTTCGCAACACCTGCCTCGGGGGCCGTTACTTCAAGTAGAGCCACTCCTTGCGAAGCTATGTATGCGCTTTTTGAGCGAGGAGGTGGAACATGGGAATTCTAAAGAAGGTCCTCGGTCAGCACTCCGATGAGACTGAGGAACGTTCGGAAATTGTCGAAACCAACCACGAGTGCCCGCACACGTCCCTGGTGCCGCACTGGGACAGCCCGGACGAAATGGGTAAGTCCGACAAGGCAACCTATCGGTGCGAGGCCTGCGGGCGGGTGTTCAACTCCAGGGATGCTGAGCGGTTCTTGAACAAGCCGCCTGAGGCCGTCGCTTCCATCCCGCGAGACCGATAACCGGCCCTGATTTCGTAGACTGCCTGTGTGGCGAGATTCGCTCATGGGCAGCAGATCGAACTCCGTGAGTTCTGGGCCGGCCGCGCGTGGGAAGTGCGGCCGGCGATTGTTGTGCAAGATACGCCGGAGCTCATCGCTCTTTACACTCCTCCCGAACGGCCCGCCCTTACCGCCACAGACCTTACTGGTGCGCGGATACGGCTACCGCTCGGCGAGTGGACCCTGAGCCCGGTCAAAACGTTCGAGTTCCCTGTCCTCGGTCTGCATGTGCCAGGGACGGAACATTCCCTCCTGCTGATCTGGGAGCCGGACTGGCAACTCCGCCACTGGTACATCAACCTGGAGTCCGATCTGCGCCGCGCAAGCGACGGATTCGAGTATGAAGACCATGTTCTCGATGTGGTCGCCTCTCCCGACCTGTCATCGTGGTGGTGGAAGGATGAGGACGAGCTGGAGGAAGCCGTGTCCCAAGGCCTGATCAACCAGGCGCACGCCGAACGATTTCGGACAGAAGGCGAACACGCCGTGGAGTGGCTGCTCTCGAGACGCCAGCCGTACGACCGGGACTGGGAATCGTGGCGCCCACCTGACAGCTGGACGAAATGAAAAGAGGCGGCTGAACCACCGCCTCTTTGACCGAAGTTCTTTTTGGCCTACGCTGGTGGTTTTAACTCGTTGATGCGGGCGCGCACGGCATCTTTATCCTTGTACCACTGCGCGTTCAACTGCGTGTATTCCTTCTGCGCATCCGGCACGTCGTCTTCGGCAAAAATGGCGGTGACGGGACAGACGGGCTCGCAGGCGCCGCAGTCGATGCACTCGTCCGGGTCGATGTAGAGCATTCGGTCTGCGCCCTCTTCCTCATGGATGCAGTCAACCGGGCAGACTTCGACGCAGGACTTGTCTCGCGTGTCGATGCAGGGGTCTGTGATTGTATAAGTCATCTAGACGTCGCCTCCGTCGCTAATTTAGAAACGAATTCCAGTGCAAAATTCGGTAATTGTTCAGCCACCCAAACTGTATCGCGCAGGCTATCTCGGGTCAAGGACTAGGCGCGCTTCCAGAACTCCCACGGCTTGCGTTGTTGCCTCGCAAGCTGTGCTGCCTGCCGCTCCATCTCCCACATTTCGCGGGCGCGTGCGAACGGCATCTCGCGCCTCAGCATCGTCAGGTCTTCGGCCAGCCGCGATGCGTAGCTCGGGTCGCCCGCTATCGCTGGGAACAACGTTCGAAGCCTGTCGTCGAATCCAGGTGCAGTGGAGCGAGGACGCCGACTGTCCCCGGCCATGCGATCGAAGACGGAGTACATCTTGAGCTCGCTGAGCGTCGACGAGAACGCGGTGGAAAGCAGCATCCCCTGCAGCGGGTTCATGTCGAATGTGATCTCTCGCTCATCTAGCTGCGCTTCGAGGATGGGTACCAGTTCCGCGAGGCCATGCTTGTAGCGGGACATCGTGTCGGGGTCGAGTTCAGAGCCCGGCCTCGCAAGATGGTACTCGACGGCAAGCGTTACGAGCTTTGCCTGGTGCGGGGGAAGCTTAATCCGGAACGCGGTCATGCCGATGGAATGGTAAGCCCGCGCCGAAACGGAGGCAAACTACTTCGCCCCCGCGCCTGCCTTCACTCGCTTCGGCGCCTTGCCGTTCTTCCGCCCGTTTCGTTTCGCGGCGTTGGCACCCGCCAGTTCCTGTGCCCGCTCGAGGGCGACGCGCAGGTACTTCCCGGTCAGGCTACCCGGGGTCCGGGCGACCTGCTCGGGTGTGCCTTCCGCGATCACCTCCCCGCCACGGTCGCCGCCGAGGGGGCCGAGGTCGATGATGTGGTCTGCCTGTTTCACGACGTCGATGTGGTGCTCGATGACCAACACGGTGTTCCCCTGGTCTACCAGGCGGTGCAGTACTCGCATGAGCGCGTTCACGTCTTCGAAGGAGAGACCGGTGGTTGGCTCGTCGAGAATGTACAGAGTGCGTCCGGTGGCGCGGCGAGAAAGCTCCGTGGCCAGCTTTACGCGCTGTGCTTCGCCGCCTGAAAGCGTGGTCGCCGGCTGGCCGAGCTTGATGTAACCGAGGCCGACGTCGTTCAGCGTTGCGAGCTTGGTGTTGATGCGCGGGAACGCTTCGAAGAAGACGCAGCCTTCCTCGACCGTCATGTCCAGCACCTCAGCAATGTTCCTTCCTTTGAACAGAATCTCCAGCGCCTCCCGGTTGTAGCGGGCGCCGTGACAGACCTCGCAGGGCACTTCGACGTCCGGCAGGAACTGCATCTCGATCTGGATATACCCGTCGCCCTGGCAGGCCTCGCAGCGGCCGCCTTTCACGTTGAAAGAGAAACGCCCCGGTCCGTAGCCGCGCAGCCGTGCCTCCGGCACAGAGGCGAACATCTCGCGGATCGGCGTAAAGGTGCCGGTGTATGTCGCTGGGTTGGATCGCGGCGTGCGCCCGATCGGAGACTGGTCGATCACCACGACCTTGTCCAGCTGCTCGAGACCGACGATCGCGTCGACTTCGCCGGGTCGTTCCCTGGCGCCGTACAAGAGCTGAGAGGCTTTCTTCGAGAGGATGTCGGTGACCAGCGTCGACTTGCCAGATCCGGATACGCCGGTCACGCAAACGAACATCCCGAGTGGAATACCGACTGTAAGATTCTTGAGGTTGTTCTCACGCGCGCCCTGGACGGTGATCGACTTGCCGCTGCCGTTGCGGCGCAACTCCGGGACGGGGATCTCCTTCCGCCCGCTAAGGTAGGCGCCCGTAAGTGAATCGCGATGGCGCTGGATGTCCTTGAGGACGCCCCTCGCTACCAGGTGCCCACCGCCGGCGCCTGCATGCGGCCCGAGGTCGATGATCCAATCCGCAGCGCGCATCATCGCTTCGTCGTGCTCTACCACCAGCACCGTGTTGCCGAGGTCGCGCAGCCGCTTCAGGGTAGCGATGAGGCGGTCGTCGTCCGCCGGGTGCAGGCCCACCGAGGGCTCATCGCAGACATATAGCACCCCCATCAGGGAAGAACCGATTTGGGTGGCCAGCCGGATGCGTTGGGATTCGCCGCCGGCGAGCGTGCCGGTGCGCCGGTCCAGCGTCAGGTAGTCCACCCCGACGTCTTTCAAGAATGCCAGGCGCGCCGATATCTCTTTCAAAATCTGAGTGGCGATCGTCATTTCGCGTCCGGATAACGGGGTCTTCGTGCTGCGGAGGCGCTCCACCCACTCCTGTGCCTCTCCCACTGAGAGATGAGTGATCTGGGAGATGTTCTTGCCGTCCACCGTGACCGCCAGCGACTCCGGCTTGAGCCGCGCGCCGTGACAGGCCGGGCAGGGGATCTCCGCCATGTAGCGCTCGATTTCTGCGCGCACGTACTCGGAGTCAGTCTCCTTGTACCGTCGGGACAGGTTGTTGATCACTCCCTCGAACCTGGTGTCCCAGCGATTGGAGTGCCCGCCCGACGACATGTACTCCAGCGTGATGCTGCTCTGATCTCCGTAGAGCACCAGGTCCAGGTCGCCCTGGTCCATGTCCTTCACCGGGACATCCAGCGAGAAGCGGTTTTTGCGCGCAAGCGCATGGAGCAGGCGCATATACCAGGTGCCGACAGTCGCCGCCCGCGCCCAGGGAGCGATGGCGCCCTCGGAGATCGATAGACCGCGGTTCGGAATGATTAGCGCCGGGTCGAGCTCCATCTTGACGCCGAGGCCGGTGCACTCCTTGCAGGCGCCGTGCGGGCTGTTGAACGAGAAGTTGCGCGGTTCGAGCTCTCCGAATGAGAAGCCGTCGAACGGGCAGGCGAAATGCTCGGAGAACAGGCGCTCTTCTTCCTTGAGCTTCGCCTTCTTGTCCTCCAGCATCACGACGACGATCGACCCACCGCCGAGTCGCAGCGCCGTCTCGACGGAGTCCGTGATGCGCTGCCGCTTAGAGTCCTCCGGGTCTTCAGGCGCCGGCTCAGACACCAGCCGGTCGACGACGATATCAATGCTGTGCTTCCGCTTCTTATCGAGCGTGATCTGCTCTTCCAGCTCGCGCACGACGCCGTCCACCCGCACTCGCACGAACCCTGCCTTGCGCGCGTCCGAGAAGACCTTCGTGTACTCGCCCTTACGGTCCTGGACGATCGGTGACAAGATCATCAGCCGGCGGCCGGCCGGTATCGCCAGGATCGCGTCGACGATTTGCTGGACAGTCTGCCGCTCGATCGGGCGGCCGCAGGTTGGACAATGGGGGTGGCCGGTGCGCGCCCAGAGGAGGCGCATGTAGTCGTAGATCTCGGTCTGTGTGGCCACGGTGGAGCGCGGGTTGCGCGACGCACCCTTCTGGTCGATCGAAATCGCCGGCGACAGACCTTCGATATGATCGACATCCGGCTTCTCCATCAGCCCCAGGAACTGGCGCGCGTACGCTGAGAGCGATTCGACGTAACGTCGCTGGCCCTCAGCGTAAATGGTATCGAAGGCAAGCGAGGACTTACCGGACCCGGAGACACCCGTAATCACAACGAGTTTGTCTCGCGGAATGTCGACGTCGATGTTCTTCAGATTGTGCTCGCGCGCTCCGCGAACTGTGATCTTATCGTGGGGCAAAGCGGTTCCTTCCCTACCCGTTTCGGCTCTAAAGACTCAACTGGCTAGTGTATCGCCAAACACGAATTAGAACAAGAGTTTTAGTACCCGCTTTGTTGAGAGGGCCGTCGTGTCTGGTTAGCCGTGAAGAATGAGTGAAACGGGGTGAATCGGGTCGCTTGCAGGCAACGAAGGGTTAAGGCCCAACCGTCTAAACCAACAGAAACCTGTGTCGAAACCTGAGGGGAAGCACGTGGGACGATTCATAAGAGATCCAGACGAAGTTTTCGCACAAGAACGAAAACGATCTCTAACCAATCTGCGGGTTTTGGCCTTCGTGGCCACCGTGGTCTTTGCAGCTGTTGCCGCTTTCGGGAGCCTGCAGGTCAAAGACAGTGGCCTTCTGCCGGCAGTTGCTGCCGGAGCGGTTACTGGGCTCGGCGTCCTTGCGTTCCTGTTGCTTTGGGTCTCGGATCGGCGGATGGAACGGGAACGCCACCGGATGAACAACATCTGGATGGCGCGACGGGCGGAACTGCAGGACCTGGCTGGTAAGGACGAACTGACCCAGCTGCAGAACCGCCGGTTCTTCTATGAAGAGCTGGAGCGTGAGCTGGAAATCGCGCAGCGGATGAAGCGACCGCTTTCAGTCCTCATGATGGATGTCGATGACTTGAAGTTGATCAACGATGAGTTCGGACACCAGGTCGGCGACGTTGTCCTCCGCCAGTTTGGCCGCGTGATGAACCAGGAAGTCGAAGAGACTGACATTACGGCGCGCATCGGTGGCGATGAATTCGCCGTAATCCTGCCGGGCGCTGACCGCCGGGCCGCCGACAAGCTGGCCTGGAAGATCTGGGAGGCCCTGGCCAAGGGTCCGATCTGCGAGACCGAACACGCCAGCATTTATCTCGGCGTTTCTATCGGAACCGGCGGCTACCCCTGGGGTGGCAACACCCTGGACGACATCATCCACTGGGCCGACACCAAGATGTACGCGAACAAGCTAGAGCGCAAGGGCATGCGCAAGCGCGACTCGCAGGGAGACGACACGCGTCTCGTCGGCGCCGTCGTCGAAGTGCTGTCATCGGCCCTGGAGATCCGCGACCGCATGACGCACCGGCACGCACGCCGGGTTGCGCGCATGTCGGCCTTCGTGGCGAGAGAGCTCAAGATGCCTGAGTCGCAGATACTCGAAGTGGAGTACGCGGCGGCTCTGCATGACATCGGCAAGATCGGTGTTGCAGACGAGATCCTGCGGAAGTCAACCCACCTGGACGAGGGTGAGTGGCAGGAAATGAAGCGCCACTGTGAGCTGGGATACCAGATTCTAAAAGGCATCGACTTTCTGACCACTGCGGCGGACATCGTCTATGCGCATCACGAACGCTACGACGGGACGGGGTATCCGCGTGGGCTGAAGGGCGATGAGATACCGCTGGGTGCCCGCGTGTTCGGTGTGGTGGATGCGTACGATGCAATGACATCGCGCAGGCCTTATCGGGAAGCGATGAGCCAGGAAGACGCGCTGGAAGAGGTCATGCGGAACTCCGGCGTGCAATTCGACCCGCAAGTGGTATCCGCATTCCTCAAGATGGTTCGCAGCAACCCGGATGGCTTCCGGAGCGATCGGGAAGAGTACGGTACCCACGTGGTCCTGGACGAGGACGGGCACCCGGTCGCGCACGACCATCACCACCGCAAAGAACCGGCCGTCGCCAAAGCCGGCTAGTCCGGCGCCTTCCAAACCCCCAATCGCACGCTATCGCGCATAATGGCCCCGTCGTCGCTTCATCAGCGAAGGAGGGGTCGCATGAACTGGCAAGCCATGGTCGGGGAGAAGCTGGTCTCACCCGCAGAAGCCGTTAATGTTGTGCAGTCCGGCCATCGCGTCAACGTAGCACCGTTCACCACCACGCCATTCACCCTCTGCCAGGCGCTCTATGACCGCCGCTCCGAACTGGAGAACGTGCGGATCGATCACTCTGCCGGCCTATTCGCCTGGATGCGCGCGGATGAAGAGACTCCCTTCCAGTCTCGCGACAACTACGCTACGCCGCTGAACCGCGACCTCGTCAATAGCGGCGTTGTCGACTACCTGCCAATCGGTCGCTGGCGAGAGGACGAAGTACCGGCCGGGTTCGACGGCGAGATCGATATCTTCATGGTCCCGCTCTCACCGCCTGATCCGCACGGCTACTGTAGTTTCGGGCCGGGAGTCTGGCTTTCGAAGCGCGTCGCTGGCATCGCAAAAACCGTAGTCGCGGAGATCCATGAGAACTTCATCCGCACTGGCGGCGACAACTACCTGCACATCTCGCAGATCGATCGGATATGCATCGGTCAGCAACCGACGGGCAATCTGCCCATCCCGCCGCGCACTGAGGAAGAGACGATGGTCACCGAGGTAATCTGTTCGCTGGTCGCAAGCGAGATTGTCCGAGACCGCGACACGGTGCAGATCGGAGTCGGCACCGTGTCGGCGGCACTCGGTATATACCTGGGCGACAAGCATGACCTCGGTGTCCAGACGGAGCTCATCACCGGCGGCATCGCCCAACTTGTCCGTGACGGCGTGGTCACCGGCAAGTACAAGACGCTGCACCGGGAGAAGGTCGTGGGGAGTGCATGCGTCGCTCTTCCGGAAGAGGACTTGAAGCTCATCGACGGCAACCCCGCCTTCGAGCTGTACGACTTCGGTTACACGGACGACATCCGGATGCTCATCCGCCACACGAACCTGGTGGCGGTGAATAACGCATTGATGATCGACCTCACCGGGCAGGTCTGCTCTGAGACGATCGGCTCACGGATCTGGACCGGCGTTGGCGGGCAGACGGCGTTCATGATCGCGGCGCAATACTCGCAGGGAGGCCGCTCGGTGATCGTCTGCCCCTCCAGCCACCTGATCGAGGGCACACGACGGACGAGGATCGTCGGCGCGCTACCGGAAGGTGCTGCTGTAACGGTGCCGCGGACGCTGGTGGACTACGTCGTCACGGAGAACGGCATCGCCACGCTTCGCGGGAAGACGATCCGCGAGCGCGTGGGTGAGCTGATCGGTGTCGCACACTCCGACTTCCAGGGTGAACTGCGCGCGGAAGCGAATCGCCTTTACGGGATCAGCTTGTAGGCCCGCAAGCGCGAGTTTGTTTGGCAAAACGGGGTTGACAGCCGTCCGACACCTGCTACTATATGGTTACACGTAACCGTGCGGTTGCACATAAAGGAGGGCCCAATGACCACTGACACGAAGGATCTAGCCGTCCGCAGGTCGATTGAGATCGAAGCCTCGCCGGAGCGAGTCTGGGAAGAGATCGGCGATCCAGATCGCTTCCGGCTCTGGTACACCCCCGCCGGGGGAGTCGAGATGCCCTGCAAACGGGTGGAGTACGAACCGAAGGTCGGCGGCAACTTCGAGACGTTCGGGCACCACGAATGGGACACCGGCCGCATAGACTTCCATTTCTCCGGCGAAGTGCTGGTCTACGATCCGCCGCGAGAGCTGACCGTCACGATGAAGGCGCAGCACATCCACATCCCGGCGGTCTGGACTCCCGGCGTTTGTACGCTTTCGTTTCTGCTGGCCCCACTGGACGGCGGCAAGCGCACCGAGATGTCGATCGTCCAGCGAGGCTTCGAGACGTTTGGCGAAATGGCCGAGCAGATTCACAAGGCTTACGAGAGTGGTTGGGACATGACCTGCCCGACCGCGCTCCGCAACCTGGTCGAAAAGGGCAAGGCGACGGGATGACGACGCAGAAACAGACTAAAATCGGCACGCTGGCAGTTCGCCGGAGCATCTTGATCAACGCCCCACCCGAACGCGTCTGGCAAGAGTTCGAGACGTTCGAGAAGTTGGCGGCCTGGTTCGGGCGTGGACACCGCCTGATCGAGTACGAACCACAACTCGGCGGTAGAATGCTCCTCGAAGTTGACATCGATGGTGAAGTCCACCGATACGGCGGGCCGATCATCGCGTTCGAACCTGCAAGCGAGCTGACCTTTGAGGACGACTGGGTCCCGCCAAAGTGGCCAGAGCCGACGCAGATCACATTCCGTCTGACGGCTACGTTGGATGGCACTCTCGTCGAGCTATTCCACCACATGATCGAAAACACCGGCGACGATCGCGACGAGTGGCACGCCGGATTTGAGCGGGGATGGGATATGAAGCACCTGATCGCACTCAAGCAGATCATCGAGGGGCGGGAGAATGTCGCGCACTGACGCATTCGCTGCGATCGCTGATCCGACGCGGCGCTCCATCCTGGAAACGCTGCGTGATCAGCCTGCCCTGTCAGCCGGTCAGATCGCCGCGAACTATCCTCGCGTCAGCCGCGCGAACGTCTCCAAGCACCTCGGAGTGCTTCGGCGCGCGCGGCTCGTGCGTTGCCGCGCGAGAGGCCGCGAGAACCACTATTCGCTGCAGGCAGATCGCTTCGCTGAGCTGCAGCGTTGGCTGGAGAGCTTCGCGCCGGTCTGGGAGGAGAGCCTGGCCAACCTCAAGCGTATTGTCGAGGAAGATCCTCGCCCACCGGCGGGCAAGCGTAAAATGGAATAGAGCGGGCGGTCCTGTTCGGGCGATGCCGGTTCGCCGCCGATTGAGGAGGCACACATGGCAGCGTTTGAGTACAAGATCGCGTATGTAGACTTCCGGGGACGTATCTCCTCGGAGGGTGTCGAGTTCGTCCGGCAGCCGGGTGAGCATCGCACGGAATTCGTGCGGCGCTACCTCGACGGGCTGGGCGCGGAAGGCTGGGAAGTCGCCGCGCTCCACCCGCTGCTGCGAATGGAGACGAGCTACTTCGTGCTCAAGCGGTCGAAGGCCGCTTAGGCGAAGGTTAGCGCGTCAATATCGGCGAGTCACGAATAGTTTGAGCTGAAAGGCGGCTGACGGCGCCGTCCTCAGGCCGCCCGCTCAACTGACCGGACAATCAGGCAGCGTCCCCTGGCCGGAGGCAATGCGGCCGGCCAGAAGTAACGCGTCGACGGGCAGAACCGCGCCATCGCAATCAATGTCCGCAGGTGGCCAGTAACCGCTTCCGGCTGGCGGTCCGGGGCTTCCGGCAGCGACGATCTCGATCGAGCCGGAGGCACCGATCGGCGACAGCAAAGTGCCGTTAGTGTCGTAGGCGGATATCGCAAAGGTGATATCGCTTGACTGACCGACATTACCGACCGCGCGGAACTCGATGTCACCGAAATGCTGCGTGCCCGATATGCCGCCAACTCCACCGACAGCGCCGGCGAACCTGACCGCGGCGGGGGAAGTAAGGACATTGCAGCCGGAAACTCCGATTGGCTCGCAAGTCACCGCCTCGAGAACGTCCGCATCGAAGTGGACGTCAAAGCTCCACGACCCCAGGGCGCCGGGTATGTCGGCGAAGACCGAGACGATGACCGACTCCTGTGTTTCGACGACACCATCGCTCGGGTAAGCGTAGAACAGAAGCGTCGTTGAAGACTGACCCGGGCAGCCGATGTGCGTTTCGAATCCCGCGGCCCGGCGCAGCAGCGAGCTGACATCCGCTGTGTTCACCACGCCGTCGCAGGTGACGTCTCCGCGCACGGATCCACCTTGCGAACCAGCCAGGGCGGGTCTGTCATGGGAGGCGGCTGCAATCAGGGTGAACGCCAGGCCGACGCCGAGCACGAGCAGCGAGGAGTTGTGTGATTGCATGGGTATTCCGGGGGCAGTTCGATTGTAGCAGCCAAGCTTCGGCCGCTACATCAATTCGGCGTGCCCGAATAGTACGTCGAACTGGCGGCACCAGATGATCGCGCTCCGGTACTGCGAGACATCGGTTCCCTCGGGGACTTCGTAGTTGAAGGCTCCGTCGGTGCCCTTTAGCCCACCCAGATCGAGGGCGCCATCCTCGTATCCGTTCGAGGGAGAGAGCAGAACGAATATATCGGGCCCGTTGCGGACCGAAAAGTCCTCGACTCGCAGGACGTACTTTCCAGGTTCAGTCTCGATTAGCAACGCCTTTCCTCGTGCGAAGTGAAAGTCATCCGCGCCTACCCAGTCGCCCTGGCGCACTACTTCCGCTTCGAAGGGTGCTCCCGTAGGCGCGGCCGTAGGCGCAGCCGTCCCCGAAGGAGGAGGATCGGTAGATGACGCGCCAGGCGGCATGGTGGCCGCGACAGCCACGTCCTCGCACTTCTCGGAGCCGGCGTCAGCGCCGGCGATGGGGCTCGCTTCGCAGACGGTGTTGCGATCGAAGAGCGGCGAGACGGTGTACCACCCCACCGGAGCTGCGACCGCTATCGCCACAGCGGCGGTCACACTCGTGAGCAACCGGTGCTCCAGGGCGAAGCGATGCCAGCCGAGGCGGTAGCCGATGAACGCAGCTACAGCGAGGCCACCGATCAAGGCCGCCAGCCACAGCGGCCAGACGGGATAGATTACGTCGCTGAAGAACTCTTCGAAACGGCCGAGTTCCTCCGTGATCGCGAGCGTTGTCATCACACATTCCTACGTGGCGTCTGTGTTCCTGGATCCGTCGGGCGCCTCGAGACAGGTAACTCCAGAGCTACCTACGGTTGCGGAATGCGGAGTCCCCGGCGAGATATCCAGGCGGTCGCCGGGATGGAGCTCGATTTCCGGGCCGGACGGCTCGACGCGAAAGATTATGCTTCCGCGAAGGCAGTAGAGCACCTTGTGGTAGTCGTGGGAGTGTGCGGCGTAGCTATCGTGAGGCCCGTTAGACCAGGACGCGGGAGAGAGGTCCTGGCTGCGGAAAGCGAAGATGATGGCGCTTTCGGATGGAGCTTCCGGCCGGTCCCAGCACGTGAGCTCCGCGCCCACTGCCTAGGCCTTTTCGGTAACGCGATATTCGAGGCGCTTGCCCCGGGCGAGGCGCTGCTGCGCGTCCAGGCCGGGCAATGTGCCGGAGAGGAAGGTGATCACTGCCATCGCGAAGTACTGAACGTACTGGACCGGGTACATGAAGGGCCTCCATTCCTTCGGCCGCTTGGGGCGCATCTTGAAGTCCAGGATCAACATCAAGAAGAGCGTTCCCCCGCAGGGGACCAGCAGCCAGTAGTCAACCGGCCGGAACCACGCCGGGAACTCGGCAAGACCGAGACCGACAAGGACGTACGGGAAGGTGCGGCCTACCGTGACCAGGAACCACTGCGTCGTCCAGAGGAGGTGCGTTTCGGTTACGCTCGCGATCCGGCGGATGCGCTGGAAAAGCGGAATCTCCGGGTGGTCCAGGGCCTGGGAGACGGCGTACGGGATGTCGGTCGCGCCCCAGGCGTGGCGGCGAGCCTGGTCGTAGTAGCTGTAGAACGTCTTGAAATAGTTCTTTGAGCGGATGCCGTCCATGTAGATCGGTGAGTAGAGCGTTTCCACCTCAACCTTTCCACCGAGGTTGTAGTAGCACTTGAGGAACATGTGCCAATCTTCGGGGATAACGTCCGGGTCCCAGTAGCCAACTTCGTTCGCCATGCGCAGGCTCAGCGTATAAGTCGACTGCGGGAATACCATGCGCAGGAAGCTGCGCGAAAGACGCCCGAGTTGCACCATCCCCGACATCGCGTGAGGCAGTCGGAGAGGCGCCGGTATATGCCAGATGTTGTTGTAGTAGAAGATCGGTCCCTGCCAGAAGCGGCGGTAGCGGTTGGGGCTCGTCGCGAAATGGTAGGAGAGGCTCGGGAAGTGATTAGGGTCGAATACCGTGTCGACATCACAGGAGGTGACCGTGTAGCAGTCCAGGTCGCCGCCCTCGATATCGATTAGCTGTTCCTTGGCCCGGCGGGCGGCCCAGTTCTCATTCGATGACTTGCCGACGATCTCGCCCGGGAGCCCGTATGGATGGAAGGCGGCCATGACCCTACCGATACGCCCCTCGTATTCGGGGATCAGAATCGACGCCTTCTGTCGGCCCTCCTCGCCTTCGCGCTCCTCCATTGCGAGGACTGCAATGACCTGCGACGCGATCGGCGATGCAGCGATTGAGTCGAGCCCCATCCGCAGCTTGTCGATCCCCTCGGTGTAGTTCGGGATGATGACGATATGCCGGACATCTTCCCATTCAAAGGGCGCGCGGCCCTCCGCCTTCGCTTCCAGGAACTTAGCGTGCCAGTCCGTCTTCCGGTGCTTCTTGATGAGGCGGTAGCCCTTCATCGCATGTGCGCCATTCATGAAGGTGCGCCAGAGCCAGTAGGCATGGAAGAGGAGGATGCCGATCATGAACGGCACCGGGACGAAGATCGGTCCCCAGACGAGGGAAGTGATCACGAAGAGCGCCGTCGCAAGGGGAAGACACTCCAGTGCACGGATGAGCATCGCCCGGCGGCGAGAGCGAATGCCCGGGATGTCGAGGATGCGTGCCGGCGGTTCGAGGACCAGCTCACGGGTGTAGGAGCCGGAGTAAGCGATGCTCACCCGTGCAGGCTCCTCGGGGAAAAACGAGTCTTCTACTAGCGGTTCGTACTCTAGTACTGGTAGGGCCGGCTGTCGCTCGATTCGAGTCCTCCCTTGAATCGCGCAGCGCACCCGAGTCCCACGGGGGCGCTTTGACTACGGGACCGACCTTTCCCAGCGCCTACGAAGTTAGCTGACGGGTTGGGGCTGGAAAGATAGCCCCTCCGCATTGGGCGGATTAACCCCACCGTTTGGGTCCTCCGTTCTCCGCGGTCAGGCGGAGATTCGGCGCACTCTCTTCTGTTGCTCAGATTCTACTTGAAGCCTTGTCCTTAGTGTCAATCTCAAGCTATCACTTCCCGCTCCGACACACTATTGCAACTGCACCTGATGGAGACGGGGCTTCGCGTACAATATCCGGTATGGCTAGACAGACGACCCGCATCACCGAAGGCACAGACAACTCGAAAGAGGGGTCAGGTAAAGACACGCTGACGGTCGTCGACAACCGGACAGGGCAAGCGTACGAGCTTCCAATCACTGAAGGGTCAGTCCGCGCCGCCGACTTCCGCAAAATCAAGAAGGACGCCGCAGACTTCGGCTTGATGGTATACGACCCCGGCTACGCAAATACTGCATCCTGCCGTAGCGCAATCACGCATATAGACGGCGAGCGCGGCGTCCTGGAGTACCGTGGCTACCCGATCGAAGAGCTGGCCGAGCGAGGCACTTACCTTGAAGTGGCTTACCTCCTGGTCCACGCTGAACTTCCGACTCGCCCGCAGCTGCAGGCCTGGGTGCACGACATAACCTTCCACACATACCTGCACGAAAACATGAAGCATTTCATGGAGGGCTTCAAGTACGACGCGCATCCAATGGGAATGCTGATCTCGACGGTGGGTGGGCTATCCACTTTCTATGAGGAAGCGAAGCGCGTGAACGATCCTCTGTCGCAGCATCTTCAGACGATCCGGCTAATCGCGAAGATGCCGACGATTGCAGCCTTCACCTACAGGCACAACCGGGGACTGCCCTACGTTTACCCTGACAATGACCTGAGCTACACCGGTAACTTCCTCTCGATGTTGTGGAAGATGTCTGAGCCGAAGTTTCACCCGGATCCACGGCTCGAGCGCGCGATGGAAGTGCTTTTCATCCTCCACGCCGACCACGAGCAAAACTGTAGCACGGCCGTAGTCCGCTCAGTCGGAAGCTCGGAAGCTGACCCCTACTCGGCTGTGGCCGGTGCTGCCGGGGCGTTGTGGGGGCCACTCCACGGTGGGGCGAACGAGGCAGTCATCCACATGCTTGAACGGATCGGTAACAAGAAGAACGTGCCGGACTTCGTTAAGCGAGTGCGAGCCGGGGAAGAACTGGCGATGGGCTTCGGGCACCGCGTGTACAAGAGCTACGACCCGCGCGCGAAGATCATCAAGCGAACCGCCGATGAGGTCCTCGACCTCACCGAGCCTCATCCTCTGCTGGAGATCGCCCTCGAGCTGGAACGAATCGCCCTGGAAGACGACTACTTCGTTGAGCGCAAGCTATACCCGAACGTGGACTTTTATTCCGGGATCATCTACCAGGCGTTGGGCTTCCCAGTGGACATGTTCCCTGTGCTTTTCGCGATTCCTCGGACATCGGGATGGCTTGCGCAGTGGCGGGAGATGCTGCGGGACGATGAGCAAAAAATAGCCCGGCCCCGCCAGATCTACGTGGGATCCGAGCGGCGCCGGTACGTGCCTATCGATCAGCGCAAGTAATTGCTACAGCAGCAGGACTACCAACAATGATGATGAGGACAGCGGTCCTGCGCCTTTGTACATTGCTCCTCCTTTCCGGGTCTACTCCTGATAGTGGCCGAGAACGCTGGCAATCAACGTGAAAACTTGGACCGAAGTTATTCCACCAACGGGCTAACAGAAGGACCACGGGTGTGTACTTTCACTACGTCGAGAATCCTCGCTTTCACCGCATCGCTGCTGCTTTTTTCTCTTCTTGTTCTCGCTCCGCCAGGCGCGGTGCGGGCAGACGAAGGCTGGACGATCGATTCATACGACGTCACCTACTCGATTGAGTCGTCCGGAATAGTCCAGGTCGTCGAGGACATCCGCGTCGACTTTGGCGCGCTCGAGAAGCACGGCATCTTCCGGGACATGCCCGTCCGATATGAGTACGACGAGGAGAATGACCGGCTGATCAGCCCCGGCAACGTCACAGTGGACGATGGTGAAGGCAACCCACACCGCTTCGAGCTGATCTCCAACGACATAAACCTGCGCATCAAGATCGGCGATCCGGATGTCATCGTCAGCGGACCACAGCGGTATCGCATCTCGTACATCCTGACCGGAGCGATGAACAGCTTCTCAGATCACGATGAGTTCTACTGGAACGTGACTGGCGACGAGTGGCCGGTACGCATCGTCGACGCGTCTGCCACGGTGCAATTGCCGGACGGGGGCGAGGCGACAGACGTCGACTGCTTCCAGGGCCCGCGGGGGTCGACGGAGCGATGCACTTCGCAGACCGCGCAGAGCGAAGCCATGTTCTCCACCACGCGCCTCCTCGCTGAAGGCGAAGGGTTCACCATCGTTGTTGGACTTCCCTTCGGGCTGGTGGACGTCGGCCCTCCCATCCTCGTCGACGAACCGAAGAGCGACGCCGAGAAGTTCGCAGACCTGTTCGAGCTCAACCCCTTCACAATTTTCGGATCTATCGGACTGGGTGTTCTTCTGCTCGGGGCCATCGTCCGGCTCTGGTGGGCTGAAGGCCGTGACCGCTGGCTCGGAGACGTCTTCTACTTGCACGACGGAAATTCGGGCGGAGTGGAGACGACGAGGCCCTTACTCGCCCATGAGACGGTAGTCGTGGAATACACACCGCCGGATGTCGGTCGCAAAGGACGCCGCTTGCGGCCGGCTGAGCTGGGAGTTCTCCTCGATGAACGGGCCGACACGCTGGACGTGAGCGCGACGATCGTGGACCTGGCCGTCCGCAAGCACCTACAGATCACAGAAGAGAAGAGCGGTGGGTTCTTCGGGCTCTTCAAGAAGACCGACTACAAATTGGACCGGCTGGACGGCGCCGTCGATGACCTCTTGTCATACGAGAACCAGCTGAAAGATGCGTTCTTCGATGACGGGGACTCTGTGATGCTGAGCAGTCTGAAGAACAAGTTCTACAAGGACCTGGCGAAGGTGAAGAAAGCCCTCTACTCGCAGACCATGAAGAACGGGTTCTTCGCCCGCAACCCGGAGACCACGACAACCGTTGTTCGTGTCGCCGGAGGGGTTCTCGCCGCTGCTGGAGCCGGGCTCGTCTACTTGCTCGGCATTCTCTTTGGCGGCGGCCTGCTCGGCATCCCAGTGATCCTCGCTGGCATTCTCGTGTTCCTCATTGCCCCTGCAATGCCACGCCGGACTGGCAAGGGCCGCTCGATGTACAAGCGAGCACTGGGCTTTCGCAAGTTCATGGTGGCTGCTGAAACTGAGCGGCAGAAGTTTGCGGAAAACGCCAACATCTTCCACGAATACCTGCCTTACGCAATCATCTACGGGTGCGTAGACCGATGGGCGAGCGTCTTCAAGGAGCTTGGCATCGATCCCGGGGAGGCGTACTACTACGTCGGCCGCGGGCCGTTCGTTGCCACCGCTTTTGCTGACAGCGTGTCGAGCTTCTCCAGCTCGATCTCCAGCACGATGGCGTCCTCGCCTGGGAGTTCCGGCGGCAGCGGCTTCGGAGGAGGCGGTGGCTCAGGTGGCGGCGGTGGAGGTGGCGGCGGAGGCTCGTGGTAATCAGGTGAGCTTACGCACTACATAGACGGCCGCTCCGGCCGTCACAAGGCCTGCACCTGCTAGTACCGACTGCCAGGGCAGAGAGAAGGCCAGCACGAGGCAGCCAGCGATCCCCAGTACCGTCAGTGCCCGTGGCCACTTGCGTTCATGCGCCTCGAGCGTGAAAGCGGAGGCGTTGGCGATCGCGTAATACAGCAGCACGCCGAACGAACTGAAACCGATGGCATGGCGCAGGTCGACGGCCGCAACAACCGCGATGACTATGGCGCCAACCAGCAACTCTGCGTAGTCCGGGACCTTATTCCTCGCGTGTACGTGTGACAGTATCCCCGGCATGTCGCGGTTGGATGCCATCGCGAAGAGCGTTCGACTGACGCCAACCAACAACGACAGCAAGACACCCAGAGATGCGACCGTGGCTCCGATCCGAACGATAGGAGCCAGTTCCGACAGCGATCCCGCCTTGACCGCGTCCGCGAGGGGCGCATCCGATATCGCAAGAACGTCAGATCCCAGTACAGCAATGGTACTTAACGCAACGGCCGTGTAGACGGCCATCGCGATCCCCAGGGCCAGTGGTATCGCGCGAGGAATCGTCCGCTGGGGCTCCGCCACCTCCTCCCCCAGAGTCGCGATTCGGGCATAGCCAGCGAAGGCGAAGAAGAGCAACCCTGCCGCCTGCAAAATCCCAAAAGGCCCGTGATCAGAATCGACGAGCGGCGTGAGGCGGCCCGATTCGGCGTTGCCGCCCAGCAGGGAAGCAGCAACGGCAACAACAAGAGCCAAAAGGACCACCGCAACAATGCCGCGCGTGAGGGCGGCCGTCTTCTGCACACCGGCGTAGTTGACGATGGTCAGGGCCAGCACCGCGCCTATCGCGAGCGGCCTGGCGACGTCTTGGTCCGCGTAGTGCCCGAAGGTCAATGCCATCGCCGCGCAACTCGCCAGCTTACCGACAACGAAGCACCATCCAGCCAGGTATCCCCAAAACGCTCCGAGCCTGTAGCGCCCGTACGCGTACGTCCCGCCGGACTCCGGATAGAGCGCTGCTAGCTGCGCGGATGACGTCGCATTGCAATACGCGACGATGCCGGCGATGAGAAGCCCAAGCAAGAGCCCGCTGCCGGCTTCCCGCGCGGCCGGGCCGATCGCCGCGAATACGCCCGCACCGATCATAGAGCCGAGGCCAATGACAACGGCGTCGAAGGCGTTGAGCCGGCGGTCGAGCCGGGTGGGTGGTGAGTTCGTCGCCATCGCCTCAGGCTATCAGGCAAGCAGAGCGTGAGTCAGCAAGGTAGAGCAAGATGGCCGTAACCGTTCCAAAGTCCAGTCGTTTTGGGTGAAGGTGCTGGAGACTTTCGCGGATGACCGTTCGCAGACTTTGACCGGTCGACCCCGTCCCGTTTAGACTGCGCGCACCACCCGCGAATTCTTCCGTCCGCGACCCGACTCTTATGCGAAACGCTGTTCGCTTGCTTGTTGCACTCGTTGCCGTGGTACTGGCGGCTGTCCTCAGCACTGGACCATCGAGCGCTGATCCACCGCCGGAGGTCGAGCCGATCATCTGGCAGTTGAACCGAGACTATCCCGAAGGTTCGCCTGCAGACGCCGATCTCTCAATCAGCACCGTCTACATAAAGACCCACGACGGCAGCGACTGGATGTCCACCTACGATCAGCATCCTCTCGCTGTCTCCGGCCCGCAGTCGATCCAGACCCTGATCAACATCTACGGCGAACAGGGTATCGACGTTGCCGCCTGGTTCGTGCCGAAAGGAACCGACTACGAGACGCAGGTCGCGATGGCGCTCCAGGTCATCGATGCCGGAGTCACCGCTCTTTACGCAGACCTGGAACCGTTCGCCGGCTTCTGTTACAAAGACTGCGCGGCCCTCGCTACCAACTTCTGGTCGCGGGTCCGCCAGGAGCGGCCCAGCGCCCGTCTTGGCGTGATCTATGACCCGCGGCCGTGGTGGTGGGAGCAGTCGGCGACTTCACTCTGGTTCGGGAACGCTGATGTGGCCCTTCCGATGTGCTACTGGGAGACCTACGCTGGACAGGGCGCATTCGGCGACCCGGCGGGATGTGTGACACAGGCCAAGGCTGACCTCGCGAAGCTCAGCCCCGGCCGTTCACTTGAGTACCTGCCGATCCTGCAAGGCGACAGCACGCCGGAACGCGTCGAACTCGCGCTGGATGCGGCAATCCGCAGCGGTGCGCTCAAGGCCAGTCTCTGGCGGCGAGGTGTCGTCTCGAACGACGTCTGGCACATGATCGAGGACTACGAAGCGCCCAGTGGGCCTCACTGCGCCGAGAACCTGGTGGAGGGTTGTGTGATCAGAGACCCCCTCGCTGGGACGGTCTACTTGATGCGCGGCGGCGCGCGGTTCGGCTTCGCGAGTTGGGATGACTTCGTCGCGATGGGCTACGTCGCACGCGACGTGCAGGTGATGCCGGAGGGTGTTGTCGCCACGGTCCCGATCGTGCCCGGCGAAGGCACGCTGTTCAAGGAGTTCGGTGGAGACGAGATTTACATCGTAGCGGCGGGGGCTCGTTTCGTGTATGAGGCGGCGGCGCAAGAGACCAGTGGCGCGGAGCCACTGATTGTTCCGCCGGGAGGCGCCGGACAGGTGCCGCTTGTTCCAGTCGAATTTACGCGCGTGAAGGAGCAGTCAGGGCCGGATAGCTATTTCATCCTGCACGGAGGCCGCATCCAGATGGACGCGGCGTCGGAGGCCGCGCTCGATGCTCTGGGAACTGACAGCACCCTCTATATCGTGCCCGAGAATGGCTTCGAACAAATGCCTATCCTCCAGGTGAAGCGCGGCGACATCGACTGCGACGGCACGGTGGGTGCTCTCGACATCACCGGCCTTCTCCGCGTGAACTTCGAAAGTCCCGCCGGCCTCTGCACCAGCGTGGCCGGGAACGTGGATTGCATTGGGGGAGTTAATGCCGCCGACGCGCTGTTGGTGCTGCTTTACTTCGCGGAAATCCCTGCGGAACCAACAGTCGGCTGCCTCGCAATTGGAGAAGCTACACCGGCGCTACTGCCCGGCGCTGTACCCTAGGAGCTGGGTTGGTCCCAGCGCTGCTCCACTTCTTGAAGGAACTTCTCGAGCGACGGTGACAGCTTCGGTGCGTCAGGCTCGGGCTCCGGCTGCTGCCGGGCCTCCATGTCATACGCCAGCTCCAGCTCCTTTAACCAGACCTGGAGACGGGCGTCTTCCGCGGCGGTCTCATCGAGCGCCTGCCGCTGACGGTCAGCCTCCTCGCGTACTGGGTCGATCTCCAGTTCAAGATCGTAGAGGTTGGCGAGCAGTTCCAGGCTCGCCTGCAGGCCCATGTAGTCCCGTTCCACCTGGGCATATGCGGGCAGTTGCAGAATCATCGTTGTCGTGTCGATTCCGAGCGTTGGCGCCGAGGCACCCATAATTGCGAGGATGGTGGTCGGTCCTTCGTAATTACTCTCGCGGACGCTGTTCGCGAGGAGCTTGCGGCGCATCTCGTCGCTGCTCGCGCCACCGCTGACTACCGGCTTCCTGGTGTGCGGAACAGGCGCATACATCGATCCGATCAACACATACTCGCGGACCTGCAGCCGCTCCACAACCTCGATAAGCCCTTCCACGAACTCTTCGCCGTTGTTGTGCGGTTCCAGCATATGGGTGAGGATCCAGTCCGCTCCGCCGTCCTGCCCGCGGGCGTGGTGCATACGGGCGTTCGGGACAGTGACCTTCCGCTCTCCACCCTCCCGCGTAAGCATCGGCCGGTAGCGGGTGAAGTCGAAGAAGCGCCCGGGTCGCGAAAGCTGGCCAAGCGGCTCCGCGTTCATGGTCTCGCCGAGGAAGGCCAGCGTCATTGTGCCCACGGAACCCACGTCGATCCACGGCTGGAGGACAGTCAGCATGCGGGGTTCGCGCAGTTCAGGAAGGGGATCGACGAATTCGAAGGGCCCGATGTGAGTCGTCACGCCTCGATTGTATCAGGCAGAGTCCGCTCGGCCCGTGAGTGGGTAATTAGAAGGCCCATCATGATCAGGCAGAGAACCGGAGTGACCGCCACCCCTTCCTGCGGCCCAGTACCGGCGAGAATCGCACCTTGCAGTGCGGGAAAGACGATCGCCCCTGAGTTGCCGGCCGTGACCAGCGCGGCTGTCGTACTGCCACCCGCGTCCCGTGTACCGATCGCCATCGAGAGCGGCCAGATCGGGCCGAAAGCGAGTCCGGTGACGAGGGCGGCGGCGAATGCCAGGGCGAGTACATCTCCCAGGAATACAAGCGCCACTCCCGCAGCGAAGGCGCCGCCGATCGCGACTCCGAGGAGCGGCGCTGGCGCGTGACGGCCCAGGAGGCTGCCAGTCAAGAACCGGCCCACCGCCAGGGCGCCCCAGTAGCCGCTCGATACCGCAGCGCCGGCGACTATGCTCGCGTCGGCCGCCTGCTCAGTGTAGGAGGAAACCCAGGCCCCGAGCCCGAACTCTGCGCCGACGTAGAAGAAGAGGATCAGGCCCATCAGTACGACAGCCGGGTTCAGCCGGACGGTGAGATGCTCTTCGCCCGGGGTGCCGCTCCGGGGCGTTAGCCACGCGAATGCCGCGGCTAGTACCAAGAACGCAGACAGACCCACGTAAGGGAGAACCAGCTCGCCGGACTCTTCCAGTGCCACGCCCGTCCACATCGGCCCAGCGATGGCACCGAGGGCGAACATGATGTTCAGCCGGTTAATCCCGCGCGGCACGTCGTCCGAAGCGACGGTCACCAGCGAGTGCGTAGACGCGACGACCAGTCCGTCACCGATGCCCGCGAGCGCGCACGCCGCGAGCGTCGCTGGAAGGCTCAAGCCAAGCGAGAGGATGGACAGACCTGCCGCGCAAATGACAAGTCCGATTGCGGTGAGAACGCTAGCGTCAACGCGGGCCAGGCGAAGCGAGACGACCGCGGAGGCGGTGATTGAGCCGGCGGACAGTGCGGTCAGCACGATCCCCGCCGTACCAAGGCCGACGCCGTTCTCCCGCGCGATGAACGGAAGTGCAGGGCCGAATGACGTGACGTACAGGCCGACGCAGAACAGGCCCAGGTAGGCAGTCGTTTCCGCGCGCGAGAGGCGGCGCGAGGCCGTCATATCCAGCGGCGGTAACGGAAGCTGTCTTCGTCGGAAGGGGGGCTTGCGATGCGGCCGTCACCACCCCTGATGAAGCCGCGAAATCGCCCTGCATTAACCATTCGTTAGGAGTTCTCGTAACATTCCGGCGGTTTGCTTGTTCTGGACTGTAACAGGGGCTGAATGGCAGCGTCTATTAGTATGAAACCGGAATTGACAGTCTATAATTCAGGAGCTAGTGACTAAAACGAGAACGCAGTTAACCTTTTCTGAAACTGGCCGTTCTCAATAACAAGTTTAGACAATTCGAGGGGCGACCTCCTTCTGGTCCGCCAACAAATGGCGGATTAACGAGAGACAGTCTGGGGCGGGCTGTCTCTCGTGCTTTTTATATCAGTAGCCGGAACCGCCCAGGCCGACAGAACCACTACCTGAGGTTGGCCGTACCCAGAGCAAGCACAGGACGAATCAAGGGAGGTTAGCATGCGCCCCGCAGTCCTCGCGATCGCCCTCGCATTGATGGTCGTCTCCGTCGCCGGGTTCGAGTCAGTTGTCGCCAAAGACAATCCCGTCGCCGTCGGCTCGCTGTACTTTTGTGACCCATCGAAGAGCGGACAGGTATGTGAGACGCCCGTAACCGCCGGCGATACAGTCACCTGGTCTGTGCAGTCCGGCACACACACCGTCACACAGTGCACCGACTCAACCTTCACAAGCTGCGGGGGCGGCTTCGCATCCACAGCTCTGAACACCGGACAAACGTTCACGCAGAGTTTTGAGCAGGCGGGAACTTCCTTCTATCGGTGCTCTTTCCACCCCGGTGAGATGAGAGGCAGCATCGTCGCAGCGCAGGCCGTCACTGCCAGCCCAACGCCCGTCCCGAGCGCCGTCGGCTCTATGACCCCGGCAGCGGTGCTGCCGCAAACGGGCAGCGATCCGGGCAACGATAGCGCGCTGGTGCCGTGGATTCTTGCCGGCGCCGTGCTCCTGGCAGTGGGAGCCGCCACCCTGGTGATTTCGCGAAGGAGAGCTGTCTAGGCGCCTAAAGCCGCCTCCAGCAACTCCGTAATCTCCACGACCGTGGCATCACGCCAGCTGGCCCAGATGGGGCCCTGCTGGAACTCGTCGTTGCGGCGACGCATCTCCTGGATGTCCTTCTCACGGTCGAGGCCCTCGAAGAGCTTGCGCATGTCGTCCATCTCGGCGTTTGCCTTAGCAGGGCGTTCGATCCAGTGAGCGATGTGCTTGTGGTCCTTCGTATAGAAGACGGCGACCGGGATCGACTGGTACTCGCCTCCGTTCAGGAACTCGCCCATGATGTCGAGATTGTCGTCGCGCGGGAAGACCCGTAGCGTCAGGCCGGCCGCCTCCGCGATGCGGACGATCACAGGCATGCCGCGGAATACATCCGGACACCAGTCTTCGCCCAGCACCAGCACCTTGGCCGGGCCGTCAGGGCGCTCAGCCAGCTTCTTGAGGCGCGCCGCGTACTCACCTGGGATCGGCGTTTCGTCGTAGTTGTACTGGAACTTTGATTTATTTCGCTGGATGTGCTCCAGGTACTGCTCCCAGGTCATCCCTGAGTCGAATCGCTCCGAAGTGACGACACTTTCCTTCGTAGTCATGAATTCCTCCTGGCGCCGGACTTCGCCTCTTCCCAGAGGGCGAGCTTGGAGTCGAAGTCGGCTTCCTTGAGATCGATTCCGCGTTCAGTAATCATACTCTCCATCGTTCCGAATAGTCGCGCAAATCCGTCCGCGCCTCGGCGCAAGGCGTCCTCTGCATCCAGTTCCAGGTGACGCGCAAGGTTGGCAAGCGCGAACAACGAGTCTCCCAGTTCGCGGCGCTTCTCTTCTGGGCTGGCGGCTTCCCGCAGCTCCTCAAGCTCTTCTTCGAGTGCCTGCCAGGCCTGGTCGAGGCTCTCCCAGGAGAACCCGGCGCGCGCCGCGCGCCGCTGCATCGCCTGCGCGTAGGCAAGCGAAGGAAGCGTAGGAGGTATGCCCTGCAATGCGGGGCCGCCGCCTCGCTCCCGGTTCTTCAGGTCATCCCACTGCTCGACCACGGCGCCCGGCGTCTCGGCGATTGCGGATGCGAACACGTGAGGGTGGCGTCGTACCAGCTTGGCAGCCAGCGAATAGATAACGTCCGACATTTTGAAGTCGCCGCGCTCTTCTGCCAGTTGGACATGGATCAGCACCTGGAATAGCAGATCCCCGAGTTCATCGCAGAGCCGTGCTGGGTCAGCGTCATCGAGCGCCGCCAGCACCTCGGCTGCTTCTTCGGTCAGATAGGGCCGCAAGGATTCGTGCGTCTGGACGCGGTCCCACGGACAGCCGTCTGGGCCACGCAGCGTGGCAACGACGCGGCGCAGCCCCGCAAATGTCCGCAAGTGGCGGTCCGCGGGCACTTCCTGACTCATACCGCAAATCATAACCCGGGAGGTGCAGTAAACTCGTTGACACCTATTTGCGTTACTACCTACGATGACAGTTGAACCAATGTTCGCAGAGAGGGTGCGCCAGGACCTCGGACCGCTGCGAATCGTGCTGATCGGCGCGTTCATCCTTCTTGTCCCAATCGCCCTCGTCACGTCGACGATTCGTCTCGCGATCTCGGAAACGGATGTCTATGACTACGCCGTCCGGAATTACGGCGCCGAGAAGGCCAGCGACATCCCGGAATCAGAGCTATTGAAGGCAAATCAGGAGATTCGCCATTACTTGAACGACCCCGATAGCGGCCCTCTGGCCCCGCAGGTGGTGAACAGCGCAGGCGAGACCGAAACGTTGTTCAACGCGCGGGAGACGGCGCACATGGCGGACGTGCGCTCTCTCGTGCAGTTGATGTTCAAGGCACAGGTGCTTGCAGTCGCGCTGGCGCTCACAGCGGCGGTGCTAATGGTTGCGCTCGGTTCGGTGCGCGCCCTCGCGGCAGCCGCGCTTTACGGCTCGGTGCTGACGCTGGCGGTCCTCGGGCTGACGGGCGCAGTAGCGATGATCGGTTTTGAGGCGTTCTGGGACCGCTTCCACGGTATCGCGTTTACGAACAACCTCTGGGAATTGAATCCGAGGAGGGACCACCTCATCCAGATGTACCCAGAGGCGTTCTGGCAGGACGCGACGACCGTGATCGGCGGATTCATCGCACTTCAGGCGGCTGCCCTCGGTATCATCTCGGGGTTGTATCTCCTTTTCACACGTCCACGCGCGCAGACGGCTCCGCCGGAGCCCCGCGAGCTGCCTGAAAGGGATCACACGCCGCGGCCGAGGCTTGCCCCGCCCAATCCCCGTCACTACGTCCGCTAGGTCTCTACGTCAGGAAAGCGCTGCAGCCGGTAGTCCCGCCGACCGGCGCGATTCTCCAGCTTCCCTCTTCGCGCTGGAAGGCGATAGTCACCTGGTACTCGTACTTGCCCTGCACCTCCGCGACGATCGTGCCGGTCGCGGTATCGCTGGTGAAGGTAACGTCCTGGATGTACTTGAACGCGAGCAGCTGCAGATCGGCGCCCAGGTTTGTCCCGCTGTCCACGCCTGCCTGGGTAAAGTCGGCAGGCGTACAGCGTTGCTGAAACTCAGCAGTAAAGTCGTCGTACAGGGTCGGCCATTCGCCGCGGGGCAACACTTCAATCGAGAGACGCGCCAGGTTAATGATCGCCTCGCTGTCTGCATCGGTGGGATCGAGTCTGACGCCGCTTGCTGACGGCCGTGGGGCCGTAGTGGCGTCGTCGTCGCCATCTCCGCCACCACGGGTGATCAGGACGGCGCCGAGAATGAAGGCGATGCCGAAAACGAAGAAACCGCCGGCGATCAACTCGCTGCGGCCGAGAGGAAACGCAGGGAGATTGTCGCCAGACCTCTTGGCCGACACGTGCTACGAGATCGGCGGCGGAATTTGCGTGGCCGGAGTCGTGGCGGGGGCCGCCGAGCCTTCAATCAGCTTCCGGATCTCCGTTCGGGTGGCGTAGAAGACCTCACCGCCGTTCACGGCAACTTCACCCCGGCAGTCATTTACCACAATCGAGCTGGACGCCACGGTGTTGCCGGACATCGTGAACTGGCGGATCGCGCCGTTGCTCACGAAGTCCTGGACCACGGACTTTTCGCTCTGGCAGACGAGCAACGAGTCCGCAAGCTGCGAGTAAGCGCTGTCGGTCAGGAAGTTGATGCCCTGGCTCTCAACGAAGGAGAGGAAGTCGCCCGGCTGGCGTCCGTCTCGGGCGAAATTGGAGACCGGGTCGGTACCGGAGCCCGCGGAACACTCAGCAAAGGGGAACGTCCACCCCGTCGGCCAGCCGTAATCGCCGCCGGCGGTAATCAGGTTGAGTTCCTCGCAGGTGTCGGGTGTGTTGTCCGTGCCCCAGATGTTGCCGTTGCTGTCGAAGGTGAAGGGGAACGGCTCTCGAAAGCCGTGGGCGAAGATGCGCGGGTCGGCCTCAGCATTGCTAATGAACGGGTTGCCCGGCGCGGCGGAGCCGTCCTCCTTGCTCAGCCGAAGCAGCTTGCCGATCGGCGTCGACATGCTGGTCACGACTTCAGGCTGGCCGCCGCGCGAGACGTCGGCCGTCCCCTGGTCGTAGTCGCCCACGCTGGCGTAGAGGAAGCCGTCCGGACCGAAATGGATTTCACCGTTCGCGTTGTAGCCCTGGAATCCGGCGAACGTGTCCGGGAAGTCGTTGGAGATGATCGTCTGCTCGGTACCGATCCCGTTGTCATCCGTGAAACGAAGTATGGTTGGTTTGCCAATGTTGTCGCCGGCGACAGCCGTATGGAAGGTGTAGACGAATCCGTTCTCCTCGAAGTCGGGGTCCAGGGCAAGACCGGTCAACCCCCAGTCGAGGCCTAGGTAGTTCGCGACTGAGATTGATGCGAATGGTTCGTCCTGCAGGACACCGTCGGCGCCGATGACCCGCACAAGGCCGAAGGAGTCGGCACCGTCGCCGCTGAACTGCTCCGCATAGAAGATCCGCCCGTCTGGCGCAAAGACGATGGCGCTGACGTTGTCAGCATCGCCGTTGCCAACGACGACTTCTGAGTTGAGACCAAAGTTGTAGACGATCGGTGCAGGTGTTGGTGTTCCACCGTTGCTGGTGGTGTCATCTCCGCCGCAGGCAGCGGCGGCAAGGAGAGTGGTTGCGACTATCAGGAACAGGAACGGGAACCTGTATCCGCGGGTCATCACAAACGACTATAACAAAGCGCCCCCTTAGGAAAAACGGCATGAGTGTGGCAATCATGTTGACGATTGCCCGCCGCGTGTTCGCTCCCGTAGACTGATAGTCAACTTGCCCGGTACCTTGAGCGCACCCGCCTTATGGCCTCGATAGAACAGCCGGCAGCAGCTTTTTCACCCTCCGCCTCGCTGGTGGGATTCAATTTCCGGATCCCTGTGCTCCTTCCGATTTTGATCTCTGCGCTGGTCGTGCGCCTGCTGTTGGCCAGCCTGCCGGGGTTTGGCGTGGACCTTGGCACCTTCCAGGCCTGGTCACAGCGCCTGGCAACTGATGGGCCCTGGGACTTCTACCGCCCGAATGAGTTCACAGACTATGCGCCCGGATACATGTACGTCCTATGGGTGATCGGCGAGCTGAACGACATCCTTCACTTCAACCAGGACCAGTGGCAGTACATCCTGAAGCTGCCGGCGATCATCGCCGACATGGCATCGGTTTACCTCGTCTACCGGATCCTCGACAAAGAGAGCCCGGGCAGGCAACTGACAGCGACGCTCATCTACGCCTTCTTCCCCCCGGCGCTGCTCGTCGGCGCTTTCTGGGGGCAGGTGGACAGCATTCTCGCGTTCTTCCTGCTGTACACCGTGTACTTCCTGGCCCGGGACCGCCCGGTGGCCGCGTCGGTCGCCTATACCGTGGGTTTCCTGGTGAAGCCGCAGTCCATCGCCACGCTCCCATTCCTGGCGTTTTGGATCATGCGGAACTATGCGCCGAAGTTTGATGGATGGACTCCCCGAGAGACGCCGAGGGTATGGATCATGTGCACTCTTGTTCCGCTCGGCGTCATGCTCGTCCTGATCACACCCTTCTTCGAGTACCAGCCGTGGAAGTTCATCGATGTCCTGCGGGAGTCGGCGAACACCTGCAACTACCGCGTGAACTCCTTCTGGGCGTACAACTTCTGGAACACAGGCGGCCTCTTCGACATGGGCTTTAAGCCGGACACCACTCATGCGTGTGGCGGCACCGCTGTTCAGGCGACGACCTTTATGGGAGTCAGCACCCAGGTCTGGGGGTGGTTCCTCTTTGGGTCCGCGATCATCGCCATCCTCTACCTGCTGCGGAACGCCCGCTCGGCGGGACTCCTGGCGCTGGGGACGGGCCTCTCGATGATGGCCTTCTATCTGTTTCTTACTCGCATGCACGAACGCTACGTTTTCGGGGCCTACCTGCCGCTGCTCGTCGCCTGCGCGCTCCTCCACAGCCGTGTTCTTTGGGGGCTCTTCGCAGCGACAGTGGCCGTCCATTTCGCCAACCTCTACCACGTGTTCGGCTACTACTACCTGTTTAGCGGGACGGAGCGTGAGCGTTTCCCGGACTGGACCCGCTGGCCGGACTTCTACAATTGGCTGGACCGTCCGCACAACATCCCGATTCTCAGCCGGTTCTCCTTCATCGGCGCGCCAGAAGCGATTCAGATACTCTCCGTGATCTTCGTGACGGCCTTCGTCGGCTTCCTGGTCTACCTGCTTTACGTTGACGTGCGGCAGAAACCGCCGCCAGAGGCCGCATGACAGCTACCGAAAACGGCAGCGGGCCAGTCACTCCACAGATCAAGCTGAGTCACGCCCTCCTTGTCGGCGTGATCTTCCTGGCCACCTTCACGAGGCTATGGCGACTGGGGGAACCGCACCAGTGCTATTTCGACGAGGTGTACTTCCCGACCACCGGTGCTGAGATCTTGAACGGCCACGATGCAGCCTGGGATTTCTATGGCCACGAGAATACCCACCCACCGCTGTCCAAGGACCTCATGGCCCTCAGCATGGCTGTTTTCGGCACGTATGACCTGGCAGGCGGCGAGAACAATTGTTGGGGAGACGCCGAGGACGCAGACAAGAAGGGGTCGAACGACTGGGCGTACGAGCCTTTCGGCTATCGCTTCCCAGGTGCATTGCTGGGAATCTTCTCGGTAATCTTCATGTACTTGTTGGCGCGGACACTCTTCAAGAGTGAGGTCGCAGGCCTCGCTTCGGCGTTCCTGCTGAGCATCGATGGTCTCGTACTGACCCAATCCCGCATCGCGACTCCCGACACATTCGTCCTCTCCTTCGTTCTGGGGTCGATGTACTTCATGGCCACAAAACGCTGGCTGCTCGCGGGAGTCTTCCTGGGAGCAGCCGCCTCGACGAAGTGGAACGGGGCGTTCCTCCTCTTACCCATCGTGCTCTTCTTCGCCGCGCAGGTGTACGACCAGTGGCGTCGTCTGGAAGGTGACCCGCGTCTACGGGAGGCGGAGCGTGTGTTGCTGGTCGGGCTGGTGGCGATTGTGCTGGGGGCGATGCTCTTCGGGATCGTGGGAGTAGCGCAAGGCGGCTTATCGCAGTACGTCTTGCTCGCCGGGGGCGTCCCGGCGGCACTGGGTGCGTTCGTCATCGTCGGTGGTCTGACCGCCATCATGACGGAATCGAACCTGCGCGCGACGGCCAGGGGCAGGCTGTACTTCAACGCGGCGGCGTCGTTTCCGCTGTTCTTCATCCTCATACCAGGCCTGATCTACCTTGCGAGCTACACACCGATGTACTTCAACGGCGGCGGCCTGAACCACCTCTGGGACATCAACAGGGCGGCATACGACTTCCACTCCGGCCTACGCTCGCCACACCCGTACCAGTCGGAGTTCTGGTCCTGGCCCATAGACCTGCGGCCTGTGTACTTCTACCTCGGCCGGGGCGAGGCGAAGATCTACAACCTCGGTAACCCGCTCGTCTTCTGGATGGCGATTCCGGCGCTCGTGTACACACTCTGGCAGGGCCTGCGCTGGGTCCGTCTGCGGGTCGAGGACAACGCCCGTGTCCGAGTTTTCGGGCGCATCACAGAAGAGCAGGTGGTGCCGCTCTTCGTGGTGATCACGTACCTCGGCTTCTGGCTGGCCCTCGTTACGCAGGGACGAGCACTCTTCCTGTACCACTATCAGCAGGCCTTCGCCATCGCCGTTCTCGCGCTTGGCTATACCACGCAGAGGATCTGGGAGCATCCCCATCCGTGGTCGCGGAACATCGTGTTCGCGTTCCTGGGTGTTTGCTTTGTCACCTTCATCTACATGTTCCCGCACTGGACAGCGATCGACGTCCCAACCTGGCTGGACAGGTCGTACTTCTGGTTCCCGGACTGGCGCTGAGGCCCTACCAGCCGCCTTCGTTCGCCCAGTAGCGTCCCCAGGCACCTGACGCGATCGAGATCGCGATCAGAGCGATTTGCACGGCGCGCGCCTTGCGAGACTGATGATCGTCGAAACCCATCACGGTCAGGATCGCCAGGAACGGCATGTAGTCCAGCATGAAGCGGTAGCCGTACTGCACCCAGCCCTGGCTGTAGTGCATGAAGAGCGGCACCGTGACGAGCGCAATCGCGATCCAGCAGGCGGGCTTGAGCCATGTCTTGCGAGTCACGAAGAACGCGTATATGAACGCGGGCGACGTCAGGAAGATCGACAACCCGTACTTCGACGGCTGGACGATGGACAGGTCCGGGTGATAGTCAGGCGGCATGAAGAAGAACGTGTAGATGTGTAGTGGGATGTTCTTCAAACTGAAGAGTGGGAAGTGGCCTGCGTCAGGATGGTCGACGCGATAGAAGGAATAAGGCAAGCCGCCCGGCGAGCCCCCGTTCGTGTAACTCTCATAGACAGTCTGAAAGCCCGTATCCGTAAGGCTGTCGAAGCGCACCTGGTTGTACCAAAAGTAGAAGAGGACTACGGGAAGAAGTCCGAGCCCATATATGACGCCGTTCTTCAGTGCCGGCGAGCGGATGAAGCGCTTGTAAAACTCCAGATCGACCAGCGATGTCAGCGAGAATTCCGGGTCCCAGCGCGCGAGGATGCCGTACAGAAAGAACGGCATCGCCACGAGGGTAGGGGCCCGGCTGAGCCAGGCCATGCCGAGAAGGAATGCAGAGAGGGGTAACGGTAACCGTTTGAGGAAGGTGATTATCGCCAGCTGTAAGAAGAAGACGGCGCTGACGTGATTGTAGAACCAGAGAGTACCCTCGGTGGCGGAGTAGAAATGGACATTGCCGAACGCAAAGAAGATAACCCCGAGCCAGCGTGAAAACGCGCCGATCTTGAGCTCCCCCAGCAGGTACCAGAAGAGGACGACATTGACCGCCCCGAGGAATAGCGCGAAGTCTATCTCGGAGAAGCTCGTGCCTTCGATGGCGACTCCAGGCATGAGCAAAATGGCTGGCGCTGGTCCGTACGGGAGGTATTTTTTGCAGCTCGGGTCATTTTCGACGCAGGTCTCGTTCCACTGAAGCACGCCTCTCGAGTCATCAACGCTTACGACGTCCTGGTACCAGTCCGGAATCCCGGCCGCTTTCACATCAAGCGAGCCGTTCAGCAATGCCTCCGCCAGGTAGACGTGGTGCTGGTAGAAGGTGACGTCTGTCTGGGCGATGCGATAACCGCCCATGGTGACGAGGAAGATGAGGACGGGCGGAATCAGCGGTGCGAAGGGGAGGCGCGTAACGTGAGCGCGGATGTCGGAGAGCCACTCCTCCAGCACGGCCAAAGGCCGGGGCCGGGGTGCCGCGACGGCTTCCGACATAAGAAAAGTGTAGGGTCTAGGCATTGGGCGGGCAAGTAAAAGACAATCGAACCGAGTTGTCGACCGATCCCGCTGCAGCCGGCGAAGTGCCAGCCGTTTCCCTATCGCTCATCATTCCCACGCGGAACGAGCGTGGAAATGTGCGCGAACTCCTCTCCCAGCTGCGCGATGTCTTGTCAGGAACGGCCGCCGAAATCCTGATCGTCGATGACAGCGACGACGGCACACCTGAAGAAGCGTCCGCCGCCGCGAATGATCTCGGCCTGAACGTCCGCGTGATTCATCGAGCCGGGGATGAGCGCAAAGGCGGGCTATCGACAGCTGTGCTGGCCGGCATCGCGGCTGCCCGCGGCGACTACTTCTGCGTGATGGACGCGGACCTCCAGCACCCGCCGCGCCTCGTTGTCCAGATGCTACAGGTCGCCCGCGAGAAGAACTCGGACATCGTGGTGGCCAGCCGCTACGTTAAGGGCGGCAGCGATGGGGGGCTTTCGTCGATCACGCGACGGCTCCTTTCGCAGTCCTCCAGGTGGCTTGTAACCGTTCTGTTCTTCCCACGGCTCCGGCGAGTCACAGACCCGCTCACCGGCTACTTCCTCGTGCGGCGCGCAGTCGTAGAGGGCGTCGAGCTGCGGCCGATCGGATTCAAGATCCTGCTGGAGATTCTGGTCCGTGGCCGCTGGAAGAGTTCGGTCGACGTGCCAATGAAGTTCGAACAGCGTCATGCCGGCGAGAGCAAGGCGACGATTAAGCAGGGGACAACATTCCTGCGGCACGCATTCGGACTGTTCTGGGACAAGCGGGTCAGGTCGTTGGTGCCGGGCGGGAAGCGTTAGGCTGACGACTCTCGCTGCCGCATGTGCGGCCAGATGATCAGCGTGTTCAACGTGTAATTCCAGGTGAACCCGAGGCAAACTCCGACAGTGTTCGCCAGGTAGGGTGCCAGGTCGCCCAGGAAGGAGTCCTTGCCCGCCGCGTCGCGGATGACCGGCGTCAGCACGTTGACGCAAATGACGGTAATCAAAGGACTCACGGCGGCCGAGGCGTTGTACTTCACGAATCGGACGAAGATGTTGCCCTCGCGGTTGCGTTTGCGGAAGGTCCAGCGTTCGTGGAGGTTGAACTGGCAGACGATCGCTATCTCGACGGCAATGATGGAGGCGAGGAGAAGTCGGCTGTCGCCCGCCGTGAGTACGCCCAGGTCAACGCTCGTGTGCTTTGCCGGGAAGAACCAGAAGATGCCGGCGTCATAGCCCAGGAACAGCACGAACTGATTGATGAGGAATCCAACTCCCCCAACGATCAGAAACTTGACCAGTGTGGTCGGCAAGTGCAGGCGCGCAGCAAGTTGACGGCCCCATTCCTGGAGGCCGTCGCCGGATGAAGAAGCGAGTTCGGGTTGCATACGCGAAGTAATTATAGATGCGTCAATGTGGGGAACCGGTTAAGGCTCGCTAAGCATTGTCCGCCATATGGGTTGACGCGCCAGCAAGCAGGGACGTTTCAGGTGTGCCGAGCTTTCCACGGCTGTTTTCGTCGCAGCCGCCAGAGCCCCTTGAGATCCTCGCTCACAGTCGAGCCGATCTTCACGCGAGTATCCGGGTCCTCCTCCCAGCGGACCGGGATGTCCTTGATGCGGTAGCCCATCTTCTCCGCCAGCACGAGGACCTCTGTGTCGAAGAACCAGTTGTTGTTCTCGATTAGTGGGAGAACGCGCTGCGCGACCTCCCGGTTGATCGCCTTGAAACCGCATTGAGCGTCGCTGAACCGCGTCCAGAGCGCCGCCTTGATGATCAGGTTGTACCCCCGGCTCAAGACAGTCCGCTGAAGGGAACGCGTCACCTGCGCCTTTCGCGCTAGACGAGACCCCGTGGCGACCCCGAATCCGTCTTCCGCCACGGCTTTGATCAGCGGCGGGAAGGCGTCGAGCCCGGTCGAGAGGTCCACGTCCATATAGCTCATGACATCGGCGGTGCTGGCGCCCCATACCTGCTTCAGTGCGTAGCCTCGCCCCTTGCGCTCGATCCGAACGTACTTCACCTCGGGAAAGGAGTCCTCTAGCCTCCGGCTCACGGCGGGGGTGTTATCAACAGAAGCGTTGTCGGCGATCAGAATCTGCCAGTCGTACGGGAAGGCGTCGCTTATCAGAAAGTCACGCAGGACCGGGATGGACTTCGGAAGGTCGTTCTCCTCGTTGTAAACCGGGATGACGACGTCGACTTTCGGCATTGGTGTCATGGTATGCGGTGCTCCGGCAGGGGTCGAGGAGTCTGTCCGAGGATGACCCGCTTCGGCTGACCGGAGGCGGCGCGGCGAAAGTTGTAGAAGACCCAGCGCTCGTCCTGGCGTTCGACATAACAACGCCGCTGGTCTGAGAGGATTTCGGCGATACCACGAAGAGTTGCCTCGCGGCCGGGCGTCGTGCCTGTCTCTACCCATGACGTCAGCTGTTCGCCCGCGAGTATGAGAAGCCACCCCGAAATGACTTGTGCGAAACCTATATGAAACGAACTGTCCGCGAACGCGAGTGGCGTCTTCTGCAGGCTGGTCTCCGGGGCCGCGAAGAGCAGCGCAGATCCGAAGTGTGGCATCGAGAGGTCCATCAGCAGTCGGTACAGTTCACCCAGCCGCTCGTCAGCGACGAGCACCGAGGCTGCTTTGGAATGACCGAGGTCGATCCGGATGGCGGCGCCGTCCTGCGAAACTGCCGTCTCGAACCACTCTTCGTACGGCCCGAAGTCGTCCGTCACGAGCGCGCGTTGAATCGCTGTGCATTCGAGCGCCATCCGGAGCAGCGGCAGGCAAGAAGCGTACGAGCCGTACGCCATCAGTGCACAGGCATCCCCAAGATGGGAAAACGTCCGCCCGCCGACGGAGAGCATGGCAGCGCCACGCGTCCCCTTCGGTTTGGCGCTCGCAATCAGGGACAGCACCTCGTTCATCGCACGCTCGAACAGCGCCAGCTCATCACCGAGTAGAAAATTCGCCTGGCGGTACGCGTCGAGCGCGGCTGCGGTGCCGGCTGACGGCTTGCCCGGAAGCACATACTTCTCCGGCAGCGAGGCGAGGACGACGCGCGGGGGCTTTGTAGGATCGCCGGTCATCGGTACTCTTGAAAGACCGGGCGAGCCCCATTCATGTCCGCGAGCTTGAGTGCCGCGCCTGCACCGATCTCCTGAGTCCACGCCCCCGGATGCAGGATGCGTGCCAGGATCTCGGTGCCGTCAACAAGGCGAGGACCCGGCCGGCTGAAGTGCGCGCTGCCGTCCACGCAGTACACCTCACCGGCCCGTACCGCCGGCAGCTCGCACCAGCCATCGAGGCGCCAGAGCGCCTCGGCTTCCCGCGCCCCGCGACCTGGCTCGAAGCCGCATGGCATCAGCACGACCACGTCCGGATTCTCTGCACACATCTCTTCCCACGGCAGCTTGCGCGACGGCTTCCCCGGCCCGATCAGGCCGCACGCTCCCCCGGCGATCGTGACCATCTCCGGCATCCAGTGTCCGCCCGGCATCAGCGGCTCCAGCCATTCGATCGTCAGGACGCGGGGCCTCGCCTGACCTGAGACGGCGGCCTGAACTGCGTCGAGCCGTTCCCTCAGCGCCGTGGTGATATCTAGCGCCTGCTCCACTCGATTCGTTGCTTCCCCCACGATGTGGATTGATTCCAGCACATCTTCCAGCGTGTTCGGGTTTAGCGTCACGATCCCTGCCTCGCATCCGGCCGCATGCATGTGCTTCTCGAAGTCCGTCGGCGAGACGGCACAGACGGGGCAGAGATCTTGCGTGACGATCAGGTCGGGCGGGTCGCTGCCCAGAAGCCCTTCGTTAAGGCCGTATAGCTGCTCGCCACTCCGAAAGCGCTCCGTGACCTGCCGGTCAATCTCGGCGCTCGAAACCGACGAGTCGATGTAGCTGGTCGTGACGCGTGGCCTCTGGTTTGCCTCCGGTGGGAAGTCGCACTCGTGCGTGACGCCAGTCACCTGTTCGCCCAGTCCAAGGGCGAACAGGATCTCCGTGGCCGACGGGAGCAGCGACCAGATCTTCAGCTACTGCCACCCCTTCGTCGCGCCCTCGATCATCGCCAGCGGACCAACCGGCCAGTTGAACCCCATCACCATCGCCTTGTTGATGTCCTCCGCGCTGGCGATGCCTTCTTCGAGCACCTTCTGCGCCTCGCGGACTGCCGCGAAGTAGATGCGGTTGGCTACGAAGCCGTACTTGCCGGGAGCGTCCTTCACCCGGATCGTCGCCTTGCCGGCGCGCGTGCACAGCTCTTCGAGCGCGGAAAGCGTCGAGTCGGCCGTCTCCGGTCCGTGGATCAACTCCACGATCTTCATCACCGGCACCGGCGAGAAGTAGTGCATGCCCGCGAACTTCGGCCTCCGGGCCTCCGACACCGCCTTGTTGATGTCCTGGATCGAGAGGCCGGATGTGTTCGTCGCGAAGATGGCATCCGCCTTGACGATGCCATCGAGTTCCGCGAAGACCTTCTTCTTGAGTTCGAGGTCTTCCGGCACGGCTTCGATGATCAGGTCGACATTCGCGAAGTCCTTGACGTTCGTCGTCCATGAGAGCCGGCCCAGCGCAGCGTCGGCCTCTGCCTGGGTGGTCTTGCCGCGCTCGACGCCGCGGTTCAGTCCGTAGCGTCCGTCAGTGATCGTGGCCTTTGATTTGGCGAGCATCTCATCGTTCACGTCGCGGATGATGACGGTCGCCCCGCCGAGGGCCATCGACTGGCCGATGCCGGACCCCATTACCCCACCGCCGACGATGCCGATTGTCTGGATAGTCATGTCTTTCCCTCCTGCGTTCCGGCCATGTCTAAAGACCTGCAGCTACGAATGGTATCAGCGCGACCGAACCAGCGCCTTGCCGCCGAGGTAGCGGCCCCGGTCACCCAGCTTCGCCTCGATGGACAGCAGCCGGTTGTACTTCGCGGTTCGTTCTCCGCGGGCGGGCGCGCCGGTCTTGATCTGACCCGCGCCCGTCGCCACGACGAGGTCCGCGATCGTCGTGTCTTCTGTTTCGCCGCTGCGGTGGGAGATGACGCAGGTCCAGCCTGCTCGCTTCGCCTCCGCAATCGCGTCCAGCGTCTCAGTCAGCGTCCCGATCTGATTGACCTTGATCAGTACGCTGTTCGCCGCCTCCTGGCGGATGCCCTCTTTGATGCGCGTCGTGTTCGTGCAGAAGATGTCGTCCCCGACAAGCTGCACCCGGTCACCTAATCTCGCGGTCAGCGAGCGCCAGCCGTCCCAGTCTTCCTCCGCCATCCCGTCTTCGATCGAGACGATGGGGTAGCGCTTGCACCAGTCGGCCCAGAGATCGACCATCTCCTCGCGCGATAGGGTCTTGTTGTCGCGGGCGAGCGCGTACTTGCCGCCGTCCTCAATCTCCGATGACGCGGGGTCGAGGCAGAGGGCGATCTGATCGCCCTGCTTGTGGCCGGCTTTCTCGATCGCCTGCAAGATCAGCTCGACGGCGCCTTCATTGGACAGACCGGGCGGAGCGAACCCGCCCTCATCGCCGAGTGTCGTGGGCAGGCCCTTGTCGTGCAGGATTCGGCCCAGCGCGTGGTAGACCTCGACTGCCCAGCGCAGACCCTCGGAGAAAGTAGGCGCCCCGACCGGTGCCACCATGTATTCTTGGAAATCGGTCGAGTTCTCCGCGTGCTTGCCACCGTTCAAGATGTTCAGCATTGGCATCGGAAGCAGGGTCGCGTCGTCGCCGCCCAGGTAACGGAACAACGGCAGGCCCGCGGCCTCGGCGCCTGCGTGAGCGGCCGCCAGGGAAACGGCGAGCGTCGCGTTGGCGCCGAGGTTCGCCTTGTTCGGCGTCCCGTCAAGGTCGATCATCGCCTGATCGATCCCGCGCTGGTCAGTCACCGTCATGCCGCGCAACTTCGGCGCAATCTTGTCGTTGACGTTCGCCACCGCCTGCAGCACACCCTTCCCTGCGTACCGCTTCGGGTCCTTGTCGCGCAGTTCAATCGCTTCGTGGACGCCGGTCGACGCTCCTGAAGGGACGATCGCTTTGCCGCTGGCTCCGCCTTCCAGAGTGACCTGGGCGAGAACCGTCGGGTTACCGCGCGAGTCCAGCACTTCGCGGGCGGTGATGGTTGCGATCCTGTCCGACATACCTATCCTGTCCTGGCCCGGCGCTCCTCGGCGCGGGTGATGGCGATGCTGACCGCTTCCGCAGGGTCGCCGACCCGCGTGATGTTCGTGCCGTCGAAGCCGTGATAATTGAAGTCCCACGTATCGATCCCGATCACTGGCACGCCGTGGATCAAGGCGTACGAGATCTCGCTCAACGTGCCGTAGGAGCCGTCGATGGCGATTACCGCATCGCCCGACAACACGACCATGACGTTGCGCGCGTAACCCATCCCTGTGAAGAGCGGAAACTCGACGTACTCATTGGGCGGGGAGTCTTCGCGGCTCCGGCCCGGCATGATCCCGACGGTGTGCCCGCCCTCACCGCGCGCGCCACGGCACGCGGCTTCCATGACACCACCGCGCCCGCCGCAGACCAACGTCGCGCCACGGCGGGCGACTTCGCGGCCGACGCTTTCAGCGATAACCAGCGCCTCCGGCCCACAAGCTTCGCCGCCGATGACGGAAATCATGATCACGTCACGAAATGATAGGGGGACGAGGTGTTAGGTGCGAGGTTGGAATCGAGCTTGTGGCTTCGGATTCGGTTCCGGCCGGAGATCAGTGAAGTTCGGGTCGAATGACCACTTGATGGGATTCTGGCGAATGTACTCTTGTGCGCGCATGAGCTCCCTTTCGTCTCGCAGGATTCGCTCGTGGTAATTCCGTTGCCACACGGGGGTGCCCGCTAAATGACGTATTCGTTGATCCTTTTGGTTGATGCCGATTTGAAAGCTCGCATCACTGCGCCCAAGGATCGGGGCTGAACACGGATAGTTATCGGTACATCGCGCTGTAGGGGCGCAGCGCGCTGCGCCCCTACATTCCGCCGAAGCCAAATGATCCCGTGAAAATGGTTGGGCATGACGACGTACTCGTCCAGCTGCGCGTAGGAACGGAGTTCGGCAGTTCGCAACCACTCGCGTGCAACTACATGCCCGAAAGGGCTGAGAATCGATTCGCCCTGAACAACCGTGGCAAACAATGGTTGCTTCTCAAAGCTGCAAATGGTTACGAAATAGGGTCCGAATTCGCGATAGTCGAAACCTCTGAGCCTTGTCGATTGGCGGTTATGGACGTGGGAGTTGAATGTCACGCCGCCAGACTACGCACGGAGTCGAGCCATGTGAATGGTCAATTGGCACTACGAGAAAAACAGAGGGCGGCCCAAAAGCCGCCCCCTGTACTGCCCTGCAGTCAGCGGTTGTCACTGTGCGCGCGGGTGAGCCCGCTCGTATACCTCGCGTACGTGTTCGCTGGTCAGGTGCGTGTAGACCTGGGTGGTGGAGATGTTGGCGTGTCCCAGCATCTCCTGAACATTGCGCAACGGCATGCCCCCGCGGAGCATGTGGGTGGCGAAGGAGTGCCGGAGCGTGTGCGGAGTAATTTCAGAGCTCAGGTTTGCCGCGCGGGCATAACCCTTGAGGATCAACCAGAAGCCCTGCCTGGTCAGCCGCTCACCACGCCGGTTCACGAAGAGGGCCGCCTCATCCTTGTTGCGGACGAGCATCGGCCGGCCGTCATCGATGTAGTCTTTGACAGCCCCGTACGCCTGGTCGTGGATCGGGATCGTGCGCTCCTTGGCGCCCTTTCCCATGCAGCGCACGTAAGGAGCCCGCGGGTCCATGTTCAGGCTGGAGATGTCCAGGGAAACCAGTTCCGTGACTCGCATGCCAGTCGCGTAGAGGAGTTCCAGCATCGCCCGGTCTCGCTTCGCCTCCGGTGTTGAGCGGCGCGCCGCCTGTTCCAGAAGCTCGTCGACCTCATTAGGAGAGATCGCCTTCGGCAGTGTCTTACCGATTCGCGGCGAGCTGAGCCCTTCGGTCGGGTTGGCCGTCACCGCCCCCTCTGCGCTGAGGAAAGCGTAGAAGGAACGGCAGGCTGCCACCTTGCGGGCGACGGAAGTCTCAGTGTAGCCACGCTGCTTCAGGTCCAGGATGAAGTCCTGGATCAGCGAGCGGTCTACTGAGTTCCACCCTTCCGAGTTCGGGCGCGAGCCAATGAAGTCGGCGAGCTGCTGGAGATCGTTTCGGTAGGCAGCGACAGTGTTGGCGGAAGCGCCCTTTTCAACTGACAAGAACGTCAGGAAGTCGTTGAGTGACTTTCGCATCGAACCGCCGCGCACTTCGGAGTGTATTGGCCTGTCCGGAGAAACGATGGCCATATTCTGATTCACCTCCTCTCGGGGTGTCCAGCGGGCAGCGGGGACACAGGATAGTGCTTTGTTGAAAACATAAGAGTCGCGTGGTTGGAGACGCGACTTCCCATGCTTATTCATTGTTGAAGAACGCAGGCGGTTAACCGCAGTTAACGGAATGTCTCGTCAATAATGGCCGATTCGCAAGAAAGGTCGACACATTCTGCCGGACATAACGCCTTTGACGGGCGAGCCGTCCTCTGGCAGAATTGAATATGCGCTGTGCGCACTGTGCAAAAGCGGAACTGAGGTATTGACCATGATGAACGTTTCAGAGAAAGCGGCCGAGAAGGCGAAGGACCTCTTCAAGGAGAAGGGCCTGCCGGCAGACACCGGCCTCCGCGTGTTCGTCGTTGGCGGTGGCTGCTCGGGCTACCAGTACGGCATGGCGCTGGCACGCGACATCGAAGAAGAGGACATGATCATCGAAGACCGGGGCGTGAAGATCGTGATCGACCCGGACAGCGCGCCTCTGCTAGAGGGCGCCGAGATCGACTACGTGGACGACCTGATGAAGGCCGGCTTCACGATTTACAACCCGAACGCCGTCAAGTCCTGCGCCTGCGGGACGTCGTTCCAGACGGCCGACGGCGGCGGTCAGGCCAAGGCTTGCTGCTAACCGGCCACGAATCGCGATAGAGGCCCGGCGTCAACGCCGGGCCTTTTTCATTCTTCCAGTGTGGCGCTCGAGGAGCGAACGAATCCCAAACTGCCTCTCATCCCCTGTGCTTCGTGGAACCGGCAATAGAACTCAAAAGAGGAGAGGTCCTTTGGGAGATTGACGAGCTTCTCCCCACCGGGCGAAACAGTCTCGTCGATACTGAAAGTGTCGACAGTAAACGTATGCTCCACGGCTCCTTCGTTAACGATTTTGACCTGATTCTGATCGCTGATGCCCTCGCTTCGAAGGGTCAAAGAGTGCAGGAGGGTAGTGCCGTCCGGGTCAAAGACGAAATCGCGTTGAACGATAGTTGTCAGTGGAATCGTCTGACCACCCGAATTGTCGTCTCCGCATCCGACCGCGAGAAAGGCCACTATTAACACCGTCGGGAGCAAAGGACGGTTCATACTGACGGAATTGTAGACGTTGCCCGCGCTTCCTGCCTTCCGCTACTCTGGACGGGATTATGGAAGACGTCACTCGCGCCGGTATCGAGATGAGCGCAGCCGCCCCGGCGATGAGCGCTGCCCCCGCGCGGTCTGCCAGCAAGAAGCCGCAGATCTTTCGGGAGAAGGTACAGGCCGGGAAGTTCGTAATGACGGTGGAAGTCGACCCGCCGCACGGGCTTCGCCCGGCGAAAGCCGTGGAAGGCGCCCGGCTGCTACGCGATGCAGGCGTGGACGCCATCAACGTTGGCGATTCGCCGACGGCCAAGATACGGATGTCACCGCTGGCCATGTCTGTGCTGCTCAAGCAAGAGCTGGGCGTCGAAGTCATCATGCACTACACCACCCGCGACCGAAACGCGATGGCGATCCACTCGGACATGATCGGGGCGCATGTACTCGGTATCGATAACATCCTCTGCCTGCGCGGCGACCCGCCCTCCGTTGGCGGTTACACGGACATCGTCGGTGTTTGGGACGTGAGCGCGGTCGGCCTGATCCGCTTCTTGAAGCTGGCGAATGACGGCGTCGACTTCACCGGCAAGTCGATCTCCGGTAAGGCGGACTTCTTCATCGGCGGCTCGGCCAACCTCAACGCAGACCCGCTGGAGACGGAGTTGCGCCTCATGCGGCGCAAGGTGGAGGCCGGCGCCCACTTCTTCATGACCCAGAACGTCTTCGATGAGGAGATCCTCGGGCGCTTCCTGGACGGCGCCACCAAGTTCAGGCGCCCAATAATGATCGGCGTGCTCCCGCTGGCCAACTCTCGCCACGCCGAGTTCCTGCACAACGAAGTCCCCGGCATGCTCCTTCCGGACGCGGTCCGCGACCGCATGCGCAAGGCGGGCGATGAGCGCGGCCCGAAAGAAGGCCAGGCGATGGCCCGCGACCTCATCGCCCTGTGCCGCGAGAAGGCGGCGGGAGTGTATTTGGTGCCCTCGTTCGGTCGCTACGACATCGTCGCGGAGCTAATCGCCGAAGCGAAGTAACCGGATCGCTCCGTTTCGAGCGATACTTGAGACGTGAAAGGCCATCCAGTCGTCCTCTTCGACGGCGTCTGCAACCTCTGCAACGGCGGGGTGCAGTACATCATCCGCCACGACCCGAAAGGCCGCTATCAGTTCGCCTCGCTCCAGTCGAACGTGGGACGTGAGTTGCAGGGGCGTTACGGTTTTGACCCGGACGTCATCAACACGATCGTCCTGATCGAGCACGGTAAGGCGTATTCCAAGTCGGATGCGATTCTCCGCGTCGCACGGCGCCTGAAGGGACCGGTTCGCCTCTTGTGGGTAATGCGCATCGTCCCGCGGCCCATCCGGAACGGCATCTACGATTGGATTGGCCGCCGCCGCTACCGTTGGTTCGGGAAGCGAGACGAGTGCATGGTGCCGACGCTGGAGCTACGAGAGCGGTTCCTGGATGCCCACGAATCCGCCACGTCCGACGTGCTACGCTGAACTCGTGAGCGCTACAAAGTTCCACTTCTCGCCCCGCCCCAACCGCGCGCACGAAATCAACTGGCGGGAATGGGGCGAAGAATCGTTCGCTGAAGCGAGGGTCAGTGGCAAGCCGGTCTTACTGTCTCTATCAGCCGTCTGGTGCCACTGGTGCCACGTCATGGACGAAACCTCCTACTCCGATGCCGGTGTCATCGCTTACATCAACGAACACTTCATCCCCGTCCGCGTCGACAACGACCAACGCCCGGACGTGAACGCTCGCTACAACATGGGCGGCTGGCCGACGACAGCATTCCTCTCGCCTGACGGGGAGATTCTCGCCGGCGCCACCTACATCCCGCCCGACCAGATGAAGGAAGCAATGCCCAAAGTCTTCACCTACTGGGCAAGCAACCGGGATGAGGTTCAGCAGAAGGCGATTGAGCTTCGGGAGCGACGAGCCGCCGCGCAGTCGGCCGGAACGGGGGAGCTGAACGACGAGGCGCTCGCTGCGGTGCTCAGTGGCGTGGTCAACGCCTATGACCCGCTGTACGGAGGGCTCGGTGAGGCGCCAAAGTTCCCGCACACGGACGCCCTCGACTTGCTGATGTACGCACACCTTCGGACGGGCGATCCTGATCTGCTGCACATGGCCCGCAAGACGCTGGAAATGATGTTTCACGGCGGGGTCTACGACCGGGAATGGAACGGGTTCTTCCGCTACGCCACGCGTCGCGACTGGTCCGAGCCCCATTACGAAAAGATGCTTGAGGACAACGCCGGCCTCCTGAGGAACGCCCTTCTGCTGCGACGTGTCACCGGAAACGAAGAACATGAGGCCATCGCGCGCGGGATCGTCGAATACGTCGAATGGAAGCTCCGCGATGAAGAACGGGGATTCTTCTTCGGTTCGCAGGACGCCGACGAGGAGTTCTACAAACTGACTGCGGAGCAGCGCAAAGAACACGCGGAACCCTACATCGACCACACCTGCTACGTCGGCTGGAACGCGCAGATGATTTCGGCCTACCTTGAGGCATACTGGACGCTCGACCGGCAGGACCTGCGCAAGGCAGGGCTTAAGGCGCTCGACTTCCTCTGGGACAACTGCCGGGACGGCACGACTGGCTCCATGTATCGCTACTGGGACGGCGAGCCGCACGTCACTGGACTGCTCGGCGACCAGGCGCAGACCGCCAGGGCCCTCCTCGATGCAGCAGAAGTCACCGGTGTTCAGGCGTTCAACGACCGCGCGGTCGTGCTAGCCGAGCTCATGCTGGCCCGATTCCAGGACGATGAGAACGGTGGCTTCTTCGATGTCTGGGATGCCGCACCCGACGTCGGCCGCCTGCGCGACCGCCAGAAGTCCGTGCAGGACAACGCTGTCTGCGCGGAGGTACTCTTGCGCCTCTACCACCTGACTCACGAAGAACGATACAACGACGCGGCCCGCCGCACACTTGAGGCGTTCGCCGGTAACGCAAGTCAGATGGGCTACTTCGCCGCTGCCTACGCAAAGCAGGTCGATCTCTATCGGCATCCGCCCGCCGTTGTGAATATCGTCGGGGAGCATTCCTCAACCGACGGATTGCTGTCGGCCGCTCTGTCTCTGCACATGCCATCTCGCCTGATCCAGGTGATCGAGCCGAGCGACAACCAGCGGCTAGCAAGACTCACGCTGCCCGCTGAACCCTCACCAGCGGCCTACGTCTGCGTTGGGACTGCATGCTCTGCGCCTGTGACAGACCCCGCCAGCCTGATCGAAACGGTCCGACGAATGACCGGGGAGCAGCAGGTCGCCGCCGCCGACTGAGGCACAACGCTTTCTGCGAAAGGCGCGCGAGAGCCTTGCCTCTGCCTCTGCGGACCGAAGGGCGAAGCGCTACAACTCCGCCGCAAACCGCGCCTACTATGCCGCGTTTCAGGCAGCAGTGGCGGCGCTCATCCACTGGCAGATTCGAAAGGCTGATACAGACTTCGAGCATCGCTTCGTGGCAGCGGAGTTCTCTAGTAAACTGATTAGGCGACGGAAGATAGTCTCGGCTAAGCTTGCCAGACTCCTTCCTGAGTTATTCGAGATACGGATTGACGCGGACTACCGACTCGTCGATGTGAGCTCGAAGGTGGCCGACCAGGCGACGAGGAGCGCGTCGGTATTCGTCTCTGAAGTGGCTGCTGTAATGGAATCACGCACCCTTCGCGAAGTGGGCGCGCACTATGGAGGCGGTATGAAGACAAAAGTCAAGAAGCCTGAAGATTTGTTGGAGGAGCACAAAGCCACGATCCTTGCGAACTATCCTGATGTTGACTTTCGTGTGAAGCGCAGAGGCGAACGTGATTTCACTCTCGAGGTTTACGGCGACTATCCAGACATGTGGGAGGTCCGCCAATGCCTTGGTGACATGACCATCGACACACTAGTCGATCACGACGTGTGGATCGTTGTCCTCTGCCTCCCGCGTCATCTAGGCGACTGATCTTGTTCGCCACCGAGGTCGAGCGCGTGATGCACGAGATGCCGTACGGCCTCTACATCATCGGCTCGAAAGAAGCAGAGGGCGGTAAGGTCAACGGGATGATGGCGGACTGGGTGATGCAGGTCTCATTCGATCCGCGCATCGTGGCGGTTTCCTTCGAGGACACATCGCACACACTGCAGAACATTCGAGAGCGCAAGCACTTCACCGTGAATCTGCTCGCCCAGGACGACGAGAGCATGGAGCTGGCGCGCAGATTCGCCCAGCCCTTCAGCGGAGAGAAGGTGCAGGGCCGCAAGGGCGAAGAACGGACGAAGGTCCACTACAAGCTCGACGGCACCGGCTATCAGATGTCTCCCAACGGGTGCCCCGTGCTGGACGCGGCGATGGGTTGGTTCGAGTGTGAGCTGGCGGACACGCAGTCCATCGGTGACCACGTGCTCGTTCTCGGCGTGGTGCTGGACGGAGGCATCCTGAAGGAGGCCGAACCGATGACCTCCAGCTACACCGGCTGGACCTACAGCGGCTAAGCCGACCCGAAGAAGTCGTCGCCGCGCCGCGGTGTCTTGCGTGAGCGAGCGCCGAGCTCATACTTCAGGCGCCGGACCTGCCAGAGGTGTTCCAGGTCATGCTGTGCCAGCGATCGCGCTATCTCTTCCAGAGTGATGCTGCCCTTGTAGCGATGCTTGCCGGGCTTCCGCCACTCGTACTCTCGCACGCTCCAGAGCAAGTTCGTCGTCTCGCGGCGCAGCCCGCGGAACTCGATCAGGAAGCGGTCCATAGGCATCGATCGGTAGTCGCGTTCCATCGGAAGCACATCAACGTCCCAGCAGGGCACAGCCTTCTCCGGCGCTTCGATCAGCGATGTGATCTGCGCCACCGCGAGCTCTTCCGAGTCGCGCAGGTGGGCGGCGATCTCCTTGAGGCACAGTTCATCCTCCGATGGCCGGCGGACGAGCGTCGATTCGTCGATGCCGGCAAGCTCGTTGGCAACCGAGTTCCCCGCCTCTCGTAGCGCCTTCATCACCCAGCCCAACGGGTCGCTTTCTTCCAGTTGCACGGGGACAGTATAGCGAGCCTCCGCCCGCCTTTACCCTCACTGACCCACAAACCTAACATGGTCGGGCATGAGCGCATCCTCCCTGCCGCTGACGCTTGTCATCCTGATGGCGGAACTCGCCGCGGGAGGTATCTGGGTCCTGCTCTTTGCCCAGGCCCGCGGCCAGTCCACCGATTCCTTCATCAAGTTCTGCGCGGTGATGATGTTCGTCGTCGTTGGCATCGCCTTCCTCGTCGCCGCCGGAGTCTCGGTCGACTCGGACGTCGACGGTTACCCGTTGCGACAATCCGCGATGGACGGAGCCCGCCTGTCTCTCGCGGCGCTGCTCGCGGCGTCCGCGTTGTATGCATACGCGGCACTACGCAGCCACAAGGAGGTAGCCTACGCAATAGGCGGACTGGCGAGCGTGATCGGAGTTGCCGCGCTCGTCTTCCTGTCCCGCGTTGTCGACGGCCCAACGTGGGGGTTGCCGCTGGTTCTCGCCAGTTTCATCATCGGTTCGCTGGTCGTCGGCTTCGCCGGGCTTGGCATGACGCTGGGACACTGGTACCTCGTTACCCCGCGCCTTCCCGAGAAGCCGCTGCGGGAGCTGACCGGTCTGCTCTTCATCGTGCTGCTTCTGCAAGCGCTATTTCTTGCGCCCCCACTTCTTCTGCCGCACGACACCGTCGACACCTCGGTCGACACGGAGATCACCAGTAACGTGTTCTTCTACCTGCGGATAGGCTTCGGGCTCGCATTCCCCGCACTTCTCGCCTGGATGGCCTACGACTCCGCTGGCGTCAAGGCGAACCAATCTGCGACAGGGCTTCTCTATATCGCAATGGTGCTTGTGATCTGCGGCGAGGTCGTCGCCAAGGGCCTCATGTTCACCTCCGCCGTACCGAACTGATGAGGCCGCCACGCCCTGCGCTTACATGCGGTATGATTCGTACCCCGAATAGACCGTTAAAGGAGAGTTCCCCATGGCGGAAGGTAAGACCGAGACAAAAACCCTGAAAGTGGGCGACGAAGCCCCGGACTTCGAGTTGCGTGGCACCAAGGGCACCCAGTTCAAACTGAGCGGCTCCCGCGGCAAGAACGTGGTGCTCAACTTCTTCCCGGCAGCGTTCTCGGGTGTCTGCTCACAGCAAATGCCGAGAATACAGGAACAGAAGGCGATGTTCGGAGAGGACACCGTCGTTATGGGTGTCGGCGTTGACAACATCTTCGCTCTCGAAGCATGGTCCAACCAGCTTGGCCTGGACTTCCCCATCCTTAGCGACTACTACCCGCACGGCGCTGTGGCCGAGAAGTACGGAGTGCTCTTTCCGAACGGTGCCCCGGAGCGGGCCGTGATCGGAATAGACAAGGAAGGGAAGGTCCGCTACATCAACGTCAACCCGGTGCTCGAAGTGCCCGACCTCACACCCTGTGCCATCGCTTTCGACAAGGCCCCCGCATAGGAGGCGGTCATGGTAACCACCAGCCCTGTGATCGATTTCGGTTGGTTCCTCCCCAGTATGGGAGACGGCGAGATCATTGGCCCGCCGACCCGCGAGCCGACCCTCGATTACCTGGTCGATGTCGCGCGGGCCGCTGAGGATGCCGGGTTCAACTTCGCGCTGATCCCGGTGGGAACAACCTGCCAGGACGCCTGGCTGGTGGCGGCGATGGTCGGCGCGCGGACGGAGCGCCTCAAGTTTCTCGTGGCGATGCGGCCTGGCTTCGTCTCACCGACTCTCGCCGCGAAGATGTCCAATACTCTCGACCAGGCGCTCAACGGGCGGGTGCTCATCAACGTCGTCACGGGCGGTTTTCCCGTTGAACTCGCTTCCGACGGCGACTTCCTGGACCACGATCTTCGTTACGAGCGCACGCAGGAGTTCATGCAGGTCGTGCGGAAGGCCTGGACCGAGGGCAAGAACTGGAATCACGAAGGCAAGTACTACAAGGTTGAAGGTGGCAATGTCTTCCCGCGCCCGTTCCAGCAACCGCACCCGCCCTTCTACTTCGGAGGCGCGTCCGACGCTGCTAAGAAGGTCGGTGCTGAAGACACCGATGTCTACCTGCTCTGGGGCGAGACCGTGGATATGGTGCGAGAGCGCATCCTAGACATGAAAGTCCGCGTTGCCGAGGTCGGGCGCAAGCTGCGTTTCGGCCTCCGCATTCACGTCATCTCACGCGAAACCGATGAGCTGGCCCGCGCCGCCGCGGAGCACCTGGTCTCCGAGATTCCGGACCGCTTCCAGGACATGATGGATAAGCACCACGCCCGGGGCGAGTCTGAAGGTGAACGCCGCCAGCGTGAACTGGTGGCAGCGGCCAAGGACGGCTGGATTACGGAGCACCTCTGGTCGGGCATCGGTAAGGCGCGGCTTGGGGTCGGTACTGCCCTCGTCGGGTCAGGCGAAAGCGTCGCCCGTTGTCTGCAGGAGTACGTCGATCTCGGCATCGATACCTTCATCCTGTCCGGCTATCCGCACCTGGAGGAAGCGCAACGCTTCGGACAGTTCGTGATGCCTCACTTCGCAGGGCGCACCACCACCAGCGCGGCCACGGTGGTGGCCTAGAGGCAGCGTGACCGGCGCCGTCGACACGATCGCTGAGGTAGTCGAAGAGACGCTCGCTCACGCGCGACTGGATTCGCCGATCAGGGCCTTAGCGATATCCGGAAGCCCGCGCTCTCCTTCTAAATCGAAGGCTCTCGCACAGGCCCTCCTCGACGCGCTCGAGAAAATTGGCTGCGAGACTCGCCTGGTGGATGCAGCTGCTCTTCCGGCCGAAGCGCTCCTCGCCCGTGAGACAGCGGCAGACATAGAAGAAGCCCTGGCCGCCATTGGCCACGCGCAGATAGTTGCGGCAGCCTCGCCGACCTACCGTGCCCTCTACACGGGCGTTTTGAAGTGCCTGTTCGATCTCATGCCGCAGGACCACCTCGCTGGCAAAGTCTGCCTCGGACTCCAAACAGGGATCGCAGTACAGCACGCGCTGGCTCCCGACTACGGGATGAGACCGCTATTCGCAAGTCTCGGCGGGATACCGGCGCTCGTCCTGTACGCGACGGACGATGAGTTCGCCGATGGCCGCCCCGGAGACGGCCTCTTCGATCGCCTGGCGCGCATGGCCGAACAAGCGGTGCAACTTGCGAAGGGCGTCGGCCCGGGAGAAGCCTAGTCCGTCGACTCGTTCTCCTCAGTGATGGTGAACCCAACGCGCATGCCCTGCGAGTAGTAGGCAACTTCCTCGCCATCCACTTCCTCAACGCGGTTATCGATGAAGACGTAGTTCCCAGGGTCCAGGTCGTAGGTGCGGCCCGTTTCGTCGCCGTCCTCGATGTCCTCGATCGTGTGTTCTTCTTCCACGTCGGGCGCGCCAAGGTCCACGGAACCGTCGTCTTCGGTCGGGAGTTCGTCGGGATCGAGGTCCGTGCGCACGATCACCAGATCGTGCTCCAGCTCACCGTCGTTCTTGATCGTGAGCTCGATCGGGCCTTCCGGCAGCGAAGTCTTGTCGAGAGTGATAGACCACTCATCGAGCGTCACTTGCAGTTCGCCACCACCGGAGATGTCGCTGCATCCGGCCAGGAGGGTCACGCCAATCGCGCTGCCGAGCACCAGGAAGAACCTCACGGGCAGTCCTTTCAGCTAGTCAGTGTCGCGGAGATTGTACCAGCCGCCAACGCGAGGAACGATGCGTCAGCCTTTGCGCTCGCCATAGTCGCTCCACGGGGCGTCGCGGCGGCGGACGGCTTCACGAAAGCCGATGCGCATCGCTTCGTCGCGCCAGGCGATGCCTTCCGGCGTGTGTCTCGCGATCCCGTCGAATACGGTCCCCAGCATCTGCGTTGTGCGCAGGCCCATGTTCTCGTAGGCCTGGTTGACCAGCAGCTTGCTCATCACTAGCTGGTTCAGCGGAATCGTCGCCATCCGATTGGCGAGCTCGTTGACGGCTTCTCCCAGCCGATCGGCCGGCAGCGCGGCTGAAGCAAGGCCAACGCGGGCGGCCTCAGCGCCCGTAAGAGACTTGCCCGTCAGCATCAAGCGCTTGGCGTGTTCCAGGCTGAGGCGGTACGCCCACATCACGGTGGTCGGCTCGCCCCAGACGCGTGCCGGTGGGTAGCCGATCTGCGCGTCTTCAGCCATGTAAATCAGGTCGGAGCAGAGCACCATATCCGTCCCCCCGCCGACGCACCATCCGTGCACTTGCGCGATCACCGGCTTCGGGCTTTCCCAGAGCGACATGAACGCGCTGACGTTCCTGGACATGCCCAGGTAGTCGCGAACAGGATCCCAGTTCCCGGCCATCGCTTTTTGGGTGGCGTCCTCCGCCTTCGTTCCCCAGTCCAGGTCGTACCCGGCGCAGAACGCGCGCCCGGCACCGGAGATGATGATCACGCGCACTGCTCCATCGTCGTTCGCGGCTGCTACCGCGCGCCGCAGGTCGCTGGTGAGAGTCGCGTTGATCGCGTTGAGGCGCTCCGGGCGGTTCAACGTGATGCGGGCAACGCCATCAGTGGCGCCGTACAGGACCGTCTCGAAGTTGCTGGTCACGGCGGCGACGCTATCACCGCCGCATCAGCGCGTCAAACGAGGCAGTTAGTCGCCGCTCGAGGGACGCCGGGTCTGCCGCTTCAGGCTTTGCGCCACGTCTTCGGCTGATTCACTAACGTCCTCGGCGCGCCTTGACGCCTCTTGAGCGATGCTGCCAACCGCGTTGCGGCCCGCGTCCGCGGTCGCCGAGACAGTCTCCCGCCCGGCGTCGGTGGCTCTCACGAACAGCTGGCGGGCGTCCGCTGCCGCCTCGCCGATGTCGTTCACGAGCTTGCGGGCCAGTGCCGCTCGTCGTCGTCCGCGCTCCTGGATCGTGCCCATCAGGGCGCTTGTCCAATCGCCAAGGTGAGTGGGTGCGCTGATGAACTGGCCAAAGAGCTCGGCGCCCTCGACCTGGGAGCGATCGGCCTCATCCAGGAGCAGGCGGTTGAACCTGTGCATGCGGTCGTTGCCTTCGCGCAGCATGTCGATCCAGACGCTACCGCCTTCACGGACGCCGTTGGCGATTCGTGCGGCAGGCTTAGCCGTGGTGGTGCTTCGAGCCATGACTCATCTCCTCTCGGGGCGTGTTTCTACAGCAATTGGTGCAGCTTCCACTATCGCAGCGAGACTTCCGTAGTTGTGATTGCAAACGATACATTTTCGTAACACTTGACCTGCTCTCGTTGGAGCCAGAGGCTAGCCGTGTGCGACTTTGCGACCTTCATCCCTGGGACCTGACGCCGGGAGAGGCGATGGAGCTGCAGCGGCGACTGGCCGGCCGCGTCGTGCGCGATGGCCTCTGTGCTGACGTTAGGCTGGTGGCCGCGGCAGACATTGCGTACGTGGAGCGAGCGCCGGCCTGGGCGGCGAGTACCGCAAGGGCGGCTGCCGTGCTCCTGTCTTACCCGGAACTGGAAGTTGTCGAACAGCACGTAATCGAAGCTCCGGTCACCTTTCCTTACGTGCCGGGCCTGCTCTCGTTCCGGGAGATTCCGGTTCTGGCAACGGTATTCGAGAAGTTGTCGCACCAGCCCGACTTGCTGCTGGTCGACGGTCAGGGGATCGCCCACCCTCGCCGCTTTGGGCTGGCCTCGCACGTCGGATTGCTGGCCGGCGTGCCGACAATCGGTTGCGCAAAATCGAGGCTCTGCGGTGAGGCGGATGAGCCTGGACCGGAGCGAGGCGCGACGTCAGAACTCGCGGACGAGGGGGACGTGATCGGTCTCGCTGTGCGCACGAAGAGCCGTGTGAAGCCTCTCTACGTTTCCGTCGGAAACATGATCTCGCTGGCGGACGCAACGGAGTGGGTGCTGCGCCTAACGCCTACGCACCGCCTGCCCGAGCCCATCCGCATCGCTGATCACCTGTCGAAGGGCCATCAGTGGACAGCCAGGGTTGGACGGTAGACACTGGATATACCAACGCGGAGGTACCGATGCAGGACACAAAACCAACACTTGAACAACTGAGAGACCGCATCGAGCACGTCCTCCGCCGTCTTTGACATCCCCAAGCTCGAACAAGAGATAACGCGACTCGACCAGACGTCCGCCCAGCCTGGCTTCTGGGATGACCCCCAGCGCGCACAGGCAGCGATGCGACGCCTCTCCGACATCCGGGAGCAAGTCAGCACGTGGCGCTCCGTGGAATCGCGCGTGACGGAGCTGGCCGGCCTCTTCGAACTGGCCGAATCTGAGAGCGATTCTGAAGTAATGCAGTCGGTCGCCGATGACGTCCAGCAACTAGCTTCGGAGCTCGAAGACATGGAGCTGGAGCTGGCCCTCTCCGGCGAATACGACCGGCGTGACGCCATCCTCGCCATCCACTCCGGAGCCGGCGGCACTGATGCCCAGGACTGGGCCGAGATGCTCCTCCGCATGTACCTCCGCTGGGCCGACAAACGCGGCTATAAGGCCGAGGTCCTCGACTCGATGCCCGGCGAAGAAGCCGGCATCAAGAGCGCGATGGTTGAGGTGAAGGGCCGCAACGCCTACGGCTACCTTCGTGGCGAGCGTGGCGTTCACCGCCTCGTGCGCATCTCGCCCTTCGACGCCTCACACGCCCGGCACACCGCCTTCACCCTTGTTGAGGTGATGCCGGAAGCGGAAAGTGACGCGGAAGTCTCGCTGAACCCGGATGACCTCAAGTACGACTTCTTTCGCGCCAGCGGGCACGGGGGACAGAACGTCCAGAAGAACTCGACAGCCGTACGCGTCACCCACATCCCGACCGGCATGACCGTTGTCTGCCAGAATGAGCGCTCCCAGGGCCGGAACAAGGAATCTGCCCTCAAAGTGCTGGAGGCGCGTCTACTGGAAAAGGAGCTGGCCAAACAGGCCGAAGAACGCGCGAAGATCAAAGGAGAGCACGTCTCCGCCGAGTGGGGTAATCAAATCCGCTCATACGTCCTCCATCCGTACAAGATGGTGAAGGACCTGCGCACGAACTATGAGACAAGTGATGCCGAGAGCGTCCTGGACGGAAACCTCGACGAACTCCTCCGCGCCTACCAGAAGGCCACTATTGGCGCGTAGCCTTGCTCTCCTGGCGGCGGTCGGCGTCGCTGTGCTCGCAATATCCTCGGCCGCCGTTGCCCAGACCGGCCTAACGATCACCGCGGACGAAGCCGTGAACAACTTCCCGGACGGCATAACGTTCAGCGCGACGGTCAGCGCGGACGAACAGATCACGGACATCCGGCTCCGCTACGAAGTGCTCCCGGACGGCACCGCGGCCAGTGCGCGTCCAGAGTTCGCTCCTGGCACCAGCGCCGCCGTCGAGGTGACGCTGGACGAATACCTCGCGCCCGGCACCATCATCAACTACCACTGGGAAGTCCGCGCAGGCGGCGAGACAGCCGAGTCGCCCGAGCAGTCGTTCTTCTATGACGACATTCGTTTCCAATGGGAGAAGGTAGAAGCGGGTGGCCTCGCCGTTTACCACTACACGGGTGACGGCGACGTCGCGCAGGCGCTACTCGAAGTCGGCGCCGAGACAGTCTCTGAAACCGAAGCTCTGCTCGAAGTGCAGGTGCCGTTCCCGATAAACGTCTGGGTCTACGGGTCGCGCGAAGATATGGTCCCGGCCTTGCCCCGCACGAGTCCAACCTACGAGGAGCAGGTCGTCACGCTCGGCGTCCGCATAGCGAGCGACACAGTGCTGGTGCTGGGTGAGGTGTCCTACGACACCTTGCGCCACGAACTGGCGCATGTGGTAACCGCAGAAGCCGGCGACAGCGCCTTCGGATCGCTCCCCGCCTGGCTGGACGAAGGCACTGCCGTCTGGGCCCAGCGGGACAAGGGCGGCTACGGCGATGCCATCGAGGCCGCCCTCGATCGAGGCAACGTCTTCTCCATCAGCGAGATCACGTCGTCGCCCGGAGAGGCGAGCAAGGTGACGCTCTTCTACGGGCAGTCGTGGAGCATCGTGCAGTACCTGATCGATCAGAGCGGCTCGGAAAAGTTCGCGGAGCTCTTCGCTGAAATCAAAGCCGGAAGCACCATGGACGAAGCGCTCGAAGCGGCCTACGGGTTCGACCAGATCGGCCTCGAAAACGAGTGGCGCGCCGCTAACGGACTGCCGGCGCGCGCCACTCCCGAACCAACCGAACCACCCCAGAGGACGACCGCGCCCCAGCAAACCGCAGATGAAGATGGCGGAACCCCGACAGGAATGCTGATCGCGGTCGCCGCGGGAGTTCTGGCGCTGGCTGCCGCAGTGGGCTTCGCCGGAATCACCCTGGCCCGGCGCCTCGGTTAGTCTCCCAGGAACGAGATGATTTCGTCGGCCACTGCATCCGGCCGTTCCATCGGCACCAGATGACCTGCATCCTTCACCTGCACGAAACTGCCATCCGGGACGCGCCCAGCCACCGCCCGCGCGGCCATGTCGAGAAACGGTTCGGTCGTCTCGCCGGCCATCACCAGCACCGGCGCTCCGAGATGCGGCAGCTTATCCCAGGTGTTGAGGCTGCCACTGAGCGAGAAGACCTCGCCCTCTACCTCCGGTGGGCACTTGAGACGAATGCTGCCGTCTTCCGCCTCGAACGTTCCCTGGTCGGCGTAGAGTCGCAGGAGAACTTCAGTCCAGTTCTTAAAGGTGTTCCGGTTTCGGTATTGCGCGAACATCTCCTCGCGGCTCGCAAACGATGCTCGCCGCTTCCGGGCAGCGTTCGCCATATCATTGCGCCGCGGTTCATCCGGCTCGAACCCGCCCGGCATCACGATCGGCTCGATCACGGCGAGGCGAGTGAAGACGCCGGGGTTCGATCCGGCAACGTACAGGCCGGTTCCACCGCCCATCGAGTGACCGGCGAATACCGCGCCGCTTATCCCCAGAGCCGAAACGATGGCTTCTAGGTCTTCCGCCAGGCGTAGCCAGTGGTAGTTCTCGGCCGACACCTCTGGCTTGTCCGAGTCCCCGTGGCCGCGGGCGTCGTAGGCGTACACATCGTACCCGGCGTCAACCAGGCGAACGGCGATCGGCTCCCACAACACCGCGAGGAAACCAGTCGCATGCTTGAGGAGCACCGGGCCTCGCTCGCCGCTCGTCCGCCAGCGCAAAACGTGAAAACGCAGACCATTCCTCTCGATGAAGAAAGACTCAGGCGTCATCCGGCGGCTCCCACTCGATCAATGGAATTAGAACTCGATCAAAGTCGCCAATGTGTTCGCTGCCGAGACGTTTCACCTCATCGAGAGTTCTTTCCACGGCGCTGAGGATCTCGTCGACACCCACACCCATCGTCTTTGGGCGGTACGGCGAAAGCAGCCGCTTTGTGTCGCCCAGCACCTTTAGCGTCCCTTCGTAGTTGTTCCGCAACAGGTGGTGGTATCCGGCGGCGACCTTGATGATGCCCTGGTAGAAGTTCGCCAGCTCCGCTTCGCCGGACTTCGCGCCCAGCTCGCGCCAGATGTCCTCCAGCGTCTCGTGGCAATCGTAAAAGCGCCACGAGTTGAACTGCTGGATTGCCTCTGCGAATCCGCTTGGCGCTTCGTTTGGATCGGTCACGCACTCAGCGTGTCGTTCCACCTGCTCAGCCGTCAAGCCGTGAGGAAATGCGGCGTCGCACGTAAGGCGCGGAAATGACAGCGCCAATGCCGATCAGCGGCGAGGCCACCACAGCGGAAGACGGGGGTGATTTCTTTGTCTTTGGAATGTTCTATACTCGTGACCTACCGATGCGCCCTTGTTACGTTTTATCCGCCATGATTCTTACACTCACGGCCTTGGGCGCCGTTTCCCTCCTGGAATCTTCTGCGAAGCCAGCGTCCGCCGCTGCTTCGGATGTCGTCATTACGGAGCTAAACTGCGATTCAAGTCCCGAGTACGTCCGCATCAAGAATTTCGGCGCCGGCACACAATCCCTATCAGCCTTCAATCTACAAAGCGATCCCAGCCAGGACTACTCGTTGACTGACTATGTCTCTTCAATCGGCGGTGGTCAGACGATCACCTTTTACAGTGGATCGGGCTCGGCTGGCATGACCTACCAGTTGACTGGCTCGAACATCTATCGCAATAGCGATCCCACCGATTATGCAAGGCTGGTTCGCCCGGGCACTAGCTCTCATCAGGTCAACTGTGGATCCGTGCCGACAACTCCCTCTCCGACAGCCAGCGCAACGCCCCCACCTTCACCAAGCCCATCCCCAACCACTACACCCACCCCAACTGCTACGCCTACCCCCACCCCAACCGCCACGCCTTCCCCGTCGCCCACTACTCCGACCGGAACTCCCTCGCCGACGCCAAACCAGACTCTCTTTGGAGATGGCGACTGCATTCCTGGTATCTCCCTCGGAGATATTACGGTGATTATCGAACACGTCGCTGGTATCGCTTCCTCGATACCTTGCGCCAACCTAGCTAACGTAAACTGCGATAGCAGCACTGACCTGCTAGATGCTCTCGCGATTCTTATCTATCTCGGTCTGGGCTCGCAGCCGGTCGGCGACTGTACAGATATCGGCACTCCAACCTGAGGGAAGCCTTCTGGTACCCCGACAACCACGGCGAACCCCACGCCCACAGCAACAGCCACTCCTCCGCCTACAGCTACGGTTACCGCTAGTGCGCCACCGGGCGCCGTCGCCGTAACTATCCATCACATCGATGCCGACCAGGGAGACGCCGCACTAATAATCTCGCCGAGCGGCCAAGTGGCGATGATCGATTTCGGACGGTGGAACAGCTGCAGCAACGTAACCAGCTACGTTGCTGGCCTAGGCATCACAATCATTAACTACGCGATCGCAACTCACTACGACGCGGACCATATCGGATGCCTGGACGACCTAGCGACCAATGGAGTAGTCATAGGCGCCTGCCTCGACCGAGGCGGAGCGGGCGATACTCAAACCTACGCAGACTATGCGGCCACTTGCGCGGGAAAGCGCCAGACCGCTACCAAAGGGCAAATCGTCCCGCTCGGTCAGTCAGGCGGCTTCTCTATAAACCTCAACGTCGTCGATCTGAACGGCGCCGGCGTAAACACCAGCGAGGAAAACGCTCTATCACTCGTACTGAAGCTCACGTACGGCACCTTCGACCACGAATTCGGGGGAGACCTGACAGGCCAAAGTCCCGACATAGAATCAATCGTCGGACCATCGGTGGGCGACGTTGAGGTCTACAAGGTGCATCATCACGGGTCATCCACCTCGACTAATGACAACTGGTTGAACGCCACAACGCCGGAGGTCGGCATCATATCCGTCGGCAACAATGCGTTTGGACATCCAACCAGTGCAGTTCTCTCTCGCCTCCACAATCAAGGCGTGACGACTTACTGGACGAACGCGGGCTCCGGTGTCGCCGCGCAACCGGGACTAGACTACATTGGCGGCAGCATAGTCATTGAGGCGCTACCTAACACTGGATATTCAGTCACCGGCTCAGGCTTCCTGCACTTCTATAGCAATGACTAATATACCAATGACTAAGCCTTCTCTTTGAACCTCTACACAGGAAAGGCCCCGCCGAAGCGGAGCCTCCCTGCTAAATCACGACTGAGGGGGACACCCTCAGTGCCTAACACACTCTATCACTTTTTTGTGGTTGCCTCATGGCAATGCTCAATTCACGGCCTACCCCCCGGGAATAACTGATCCCCGAGCATATCCAGCGCCCGCTTCATCGCCGCCGCCGTTTCCTCCGCCTTCGTCCCGGCCGGCTTCTTCGGCAGCACCCGCGAAGCCTTCAGCACCAGCCCCACGTCGTCCGGCTGCCGTCGCAGCAGCTCCCGAAACTGCCGCCTCAGCTCATCCCCTTCGCTTCCGCCATTCCCGCTCCCTTCGCCGCCGCTCTGCCCTGTTGGCGCGCCCCTCTCGTAAAACGCCTGCTTCTTCCCCTTCCACCTCCCCTTCGCCATCTTCCTCCTCCACAACACCTCCTAGGGCAAGACTCGCACGGTTAGCAGTTAGTCCTACCAGTCCACCCGTCCGCGTCTCCGTAGGCCGGAGCATTCGCGGCCTCGGCGCCCGAGTCTTATGGCTCGGCGCTCCCGGTGGGGGCGTGCCCTTCCGGATCGCCTGCAGCACTAGCAACTGGTGGATCGCCTGGAACATCGTCCGGTTCTGCTTCGTCTCGTACCGGATCACCTTCTCCAGCAGCTCCGCCCCCGGCAACAGCCGGGCCGTCACCATCCGGTCCATCTCCGCCACCGCCTGCCGATTCAGCCCGTGTGGCTCTTGCTCACCATCCTCCGGCTCGCGGCCCTCGTCGGCCCGCATCCTCTTGTAGTCCTCCGGCACATCATCCAGGTACGCCGCGATCGACTCCGTCTCGAACCGCACCGCCCGTTTCCGTCGCCAGATCGACTCCGAGATGATGTCCGCCAGCTCCTCCTCCATCGTCCCCACCACCTGGTAGTACTCGCGGATCCCCAGCTTGAGCCGCTCCCAGTCCTCCTCACGCTCCACCAGCGGAATCACCGGCGTCTGCGCCAGCACCCCATGCTTCACCGGATTCAGCCGCACTCGGGCCCTCCCGCGCTCACTCCGCGGCCCCGGCTTGCCCGTTTGGGTCTTTTCATTGCCCTCTCCAACCACCATCACAACCTCCCCTGCTATACCGGCATTTTCCCCACACCCGTCTTTATCTCCAATACCCGACCGTCACATGCCTTCCCTGGAGTAAACAGGTGGACCCGCTCTGGACGTATTGTAATTCCAGTATTAAAGTACGCCTATCGACTCATGAATTATCTTGAAACACACGTTTTTGCCAAACAAATCCACCACCCGGGCCGCCGATGCTACACAGTGTGTGCAGAGATTGAAAGCATTGGCGGCCTAATGATTGTAAGCAACCGGCGGTTCAACGCCGCCGGACCTGCCCAGGCAGGCGTTGCACGCGAACTCCATCGTCAAGAACTGCTCGTTGATCCAGACCTCGCCGCAGTCGCCGGCCTCCGATCCCTCACGCTCACGGAGGTGGAAAGAGCGCTCGCAGTTGTTGCAGACGGCAGTCTCCTCGCCAAGCGGCTCACCGCAAACGTGGCAGGGCACTTCTTCAGGCAAGGCCAATGCGCTCTCGGGCGAGGAACTCCTCGATCAGCCGCTGTTCGTCTTCGCGTGCCTTCACTTCGCCGTCGAGCTTAGCAGCGCGCAGCATTCCCAGCACCAACGCCACATCCGGTCCGCGCGGCACGCCAGCGTCAATCACGTCGTCACCCCGCAGCAATGGTTTGACGTTCCGGAGAGAAGTGACGTACCTCTCCGCCCGCGAGTTTCCCGTTATCGCAGCGAGCGCGCACGCCGTTGGGAATGGAAGGCGATCGAGCAGTTCCGCAACCTCGCTGAGACGCGTGACAGTCGAAATCCCCTTTACTGCGGCGCGCGCTGGCTCAATTGCGATGACGGCGTCCCTCTGGACCCGAGTCAAAGCCAGCCGCCTCGCCAAGTCATCTAGCCGCGTGGTATTCCAGGCAAGCACTGCCCACGCCGCGGAGGAAGGCGCCTTCATTTCGCGAAGGCGGACCATTCCGTCGGCCTGCTCCTGATCGAACGAGAAGTCCAGGTGGATCGCCCCCAGCACCTGCAACTCCTGCATCCGCAGCAAGGCTCGTTCCGGCGCCGGCTCGGCAAGCGTGCGCGTCAGCTCCTGGCGGATTCGCGTACCGCTGATCGTGTCGATGAAGCGAAGGTCGCGGCGTAGCAGATCGAGAGTGTGCTCCTCGATCCGGAAACCGAACCGAGCTTCGTAGCGGACCGCTCTGAGGATGCGCGTCGCGTCATCCCGGAAGCTGCCGTCGTGCAGTATGCGCACGAGGCCCGCCTTCAGATCTTGCAGACCACCGGCCGGGTCGAGGATTGTCCCATCGCTCAAACGGTATGCCATCGCGTTGATCGTGAAGTCTCGGCGCAACAGGTCATTTTCGATCGTGGAGGACCGCACCTTCGGCAGCGCACCGGGCCTGGCGTAACTCTCCTCCCGCGTGGTGGCGAGGTCCAGCGAGAAGTCAGCCGTCTTCAGCGTGGCTGTGCCGAAAGTTGTCGTCTTCGCCAGGCGTGCACCCGTCGCGCTCGCAACCTCGCGAGCAACGGCAATTGCATCGCCCTCGATTGTGATATCGACGTCGAGCGACTCGCGGTCGAGTAGCAGATCGCGGATCGTGCCACCAGTGAGGAACGCGCGCGCCCCTCCAGCGTCGGCAGAAGAACGCACAGAGGCGAGTAACTCGCGGGCGTCTTCCGACAGGTGAACCGTAAGCTTGTCGACGAGATTCTCGATCTGCGGCATGATACGGACATTATCGTAGACTCCTCGGTTGACACCTTTTGCCACCCACTCCTATCATCGTTTCCGTACGAGGCGCGTACATGGAGCCGCTTTCGGGCGGCTCTTCTTTTCGAGCGGGCAATTTCAGAGCTATGGTTAGGCAGGGAGCAGTGGTGAACGCACGTCCGGCAACTGAGCTGGCGGAGTCTCTGGGCGTCACTTTCAAGGATCCCAAGAAGCTGGAGCAGGCCCTCTACCACCGCTCTTACCTCAACGAAGCTCCGGAAGATGTAGAGTCCAACGAGCGGCTCGAGTTCCTCGGCGATGCCGTGCTCGGGTTGGTGATTTCGGAGCGCCTGTTCAAGGACTATCCCGCCCTCAGCGAAGGAAAGTTGAGCCAGATACGTGCCATCCTTGTCCGCTGGGACGCACTGGCGCACGCAGCCGGTCGCATCAACCTCGGTGACTATCTCGTGCTCGGCAAGGGCGAGGAGATGTCCGGCGGCCGCCAGCGACCGTCGAACCTGGCCGGCGGCCTGGAGGCGCTCATCGGCGCGGTCTACCTGGACGGCGGGCTGCGCACAGCACAGAAGTTGGTACTGAAGCTCCTCAAACCGGACCTGGAAGAGATCGCCGCGCAAGGATTCTCAGCCGACAGCAAGTCCGAGCTGCAGCACCTCGCGCAGACTCGCTGGCACGCGATCCCAAACTACTCATTGATCTCATCGGAAGGGCCGGACCACGCGAAGTTGTTCACCGTCGAAGTATCTGTGGGGGACCAGGTCATGGGTCGCGGACAGGGCCGCAACAAGAAGCAGGCGGAGCTGAACGCGGCACGGCAGGCGCTGGAGACCCTGGCTGCGACAGGATAGCCGCCGGTGTATCTGAAGCGACTCGAACTCGTCGCATTCAAGTCCTTCGCAACCAAAACTGTCTTCGACTTCGGCCAGGGCATGACGGCGATCGTCGGCCCTAACGGATCCGGTAAATCCAACATCGCCGACGCGCTCCGCTGGGTCCTCGGCGAGACCTCCAATCGCCTGATCCGGGCCAAGAAAATCGAAGACGTGATCTACGCCGGCTCCGCCAAGCGGGCGCGCGCCGACAAAGTCGAAGTCAGCATGGTGCTGGACAACTCCAGCAGATGGCTTCCCCTCGACGATGAAGAGGTGACGATCACCCGTCGCGGCTCCCGCAACGGTGACAGTGACTACTACGTGAACGGGCGCCGGGCCAAGCTGCGAGACATCCAGACGATCCTCGCCACCGCCAGCGTCAGCCAGAACTCCTACGCGATCATCGGCCAGGGGCTCGTCGAATCGGTGCTGAGCCTGCGCCCTGAAGATCGCCGCGAGATGATCGAAGAGGCGGCGGACATCCAGCGCTACCGCTACAAGATCGAAGAAGCGGAGAACCGGCTGAAGCAGACACGCGAAAACGTTGAGCGCGTGAAACTGCTGGTCAAGGAGATCGCGCCGCGTATGGGCGCGCTCGAACGTCAGGCGAAACGCGCCGGTGAATACTCTCGACTCTCCGCGCAGCTTCAGCAGGCCCTCCGCGAGTTCTATGAACAGCGCTGGGAGCGCGCGCAGGAAGCGCTCACCGTCGCCCGCGCCGCCCACGACCAGGCTCAGGCCGAGTACCTGCAGGCAAAAGTTTCGCTCGAGACGTTGGAACGCGAACAGGCCGAAATAACTAGGCAGCTCGAACAGAACCGCCGTGCCTCCACCGGAGCCAGCGAAGAGTATGCGGCCCTGGACAAGAAACTGCGCGAGTCGGAGCGCAAGATGGCCGTCGCGAAGGAGAGGCACGGCCTGCTTGACGGCCGCAAGACGGAGCTCGCGGAAGAGCTCGCTACCGTCGAGCAAGAGAAGGAGAAGGCAACGGCTCTCCTGTCCGGCGGCGATTCGGACCGGAAGAAGCGCGAAGATGCCGTCGCCACAGCGCGCCAGGCCATGGTTGAAAAGCAAGGCGAACTCGCGGCACTCGAGGCTGAGCTGCGCGAGACGCACGTCCATGCCGCCGACGCCGATGCCAAGGCGAAGCGCCTGGAGACAGTGGCCATCGAGATGAAGGGACGGATCAAGCGTCTTCAGGAGGCGGCCACTCGCATCAGCGCCGACATCAAGCGCCACGATGTCCGGCGTCGTTCCATCGTCAGCCAGATGCTGGAGCACCTGCGAATCCTCCGCGGCCTGCGCGGCCAGGACTCGCAGTTCCTCGCAGAGGTCGCTGGTGGTGCTCCTCGCCGAGAAGCCCTCGAATCAGAAGTGCTGCACCTGCGCGAGTCTCTGGAACTGGTGGAAGCGAACCAGAGCGCCCGCCGAGCGAAACTGGAAGGGCTGGAGGCACGGCTGACAGTCCTCAGGGAGGCGCAGGTGCAGGCAGCAGAAACAGGCGATGCCGTCAACCTGGACGGTGCGGTCACGGCCCTCTACGAGATCCTCCGCGTTCCGCGTGGCCTTGAGACTGCGATTGCCGCCGTCCTCGGGGAGCAGCTTGATTCGTTCGTCTTCAATCACCAGTCGGACGCTGTCGCCGCGATCTACGCTCTTGTGCGTGGCGACGGGCCGCGCGCTGCGGCGATCCCGCTGGACACGATGAAGCAGGTCTATCCGCTCAACGTGGCGAAGGAAAAGGGTGTCCTTGGTGTCGCCTCCAGCCTCGTAAAGTGCCCGCCCCGCTTCGAGAAACTGATCAACTCCCTCCTCGGCCGCGTCGTTGTCGTTGATGACGTCGACACCGCGATCCGCCTCCTCAAGCGCCGTGTCGGCACGATCGTTACTGCGGACGGAATCGTCTTCGACCAGTCCGGTTTTATCTGGGGTGGCCGGCCGGGAGATGCGCGGTCGTTTATCCTCGGCTACGAACGAGACCTCGAGTCGATACCGGGCGAGATGGAGCGCATCCAGCGCGCCATCGACGCCACGGAGCGCGAGGGCGACCTCTTCCGTGACCGGCTGCGAACAGCGGAAGCAGGTCTCGGAGAACTGTCGCGCGAGGGCGATGCGGTCGTATCCCGGCGCCTGCAGCTGCAGGACCAGATCGCCATGCGCCAGCAGAAGCTGGCCCAGCTCCGAGGCGAAATCCGCGGCGTAATGGGCCAGATCCAGAACGTCCGCGACCAGCAGAAGTCGTTCGCGCAGCAGGCAGAAGTCATCGAGAAGGAGCGCGAGGGCTTGCTCGAAGAAGCCGCCGAAGCCGCCGCGACGGCGAAGCATCTGGGCAAGGCCGACGCACTGTTCGCGGAACGGCGGAAGGTCATGCGGGCGGCGCTGGAGGAGGCAACTGACGCGCTCGGACGCGTCGACGCTGACCTGCGCTCTCTGAACGTCCAGAAGGACACCGCCGCTGGGACTCTCGCTCGTATCGAGGCACAGGCTAAAGGCAAGGCGACGCAACTACGCGAGCTGGAGAAAGAGATCACTTCGCTTAACCAGACGATCGCGCATGAAGAGAAGGAAAGCGAACAGGCCCGCGCTCACCTAGGGAAACTCGCGGCGCGCCTGCCCGATGGTGAAGGCGCCCGCCACCTGGAGGCGCGGCAGACAGACCTGCACAAGCAGGTCGTGGCTGCCCAGGCGAGGACGTTCGAAGCGGAACGCCGGACTCTGGAAACGGAAGCAGACGTCCGGCGCTGGGAGACTGAGGTCGAGAACCTCCAACTTCGGATGACCGAAGATGGCCTCGTAATGAACAACGACGGCACCGTCACCACCGAAAAAGGCGGTGCACTCGACGTCGAAGTGCCGACCTGGCTGCTGGGCGACGAAGGCAGCGGCGGGCTGCGCCCGATGAAGGGCGGAGCGATCATCGATGGCGACGCGCTAGGCAAGGAGATCGAGAAGCTGCGCGCCCAGCTGCGGCAGATCGGGCCGGTGAACGTCGAAGCGCAAGTTGACTACGATTCTCTTCGCGAGCGACACGACTTCCTGACCGGCCAGCTGGGAGACCTCGAGAACGCTGAGTCGGCCCTCCAGCGGGCGATCGGCGAGCTGACGAACCTCATGCGGAAGAAGTTCGAGCTGACCTTCGCGCAGGTAGCGAAGAACTTCGAGCAGAACTTCAACACCTTTTTCGGGGGCGGGCACGCAAAGCTCAAGCTCTCGGACCCGAAGCATCCGGAGACCTCGGGGGTAGACATCGAAGCGCGGCCACCCGGAAAGCGGACGAACAGCCTGGCGCAGCTCTCAGGCGGCGAGAAATCCCTGACATCTGTCTCGCTCCTCTTCGCGCTCTTGCAGGTGAACCCCGCGCCGTTTTGCGTGCTTGACGAAGTGGACGCGATGCTGGACGAAGCGAACGTTGGCCGATACGCCGCCTCCCTCAAGGAGCAGTCGCGGCGCACGCAGTTCATCGTCATCACCCACAACCGCCGCACGATCGAACAGGCCGACAGCATCTACGGCATCTCGATCGCGCCGGACGCCGCCTCGCGCGTGCTTTCTATGCGCCTCGCGGACGTGACTGCCGCGACAGGCGCTCAGAATTAACCCTATATCCAGTAACTTCTTACCGTCCGGTGACATAATTCATATGTAATGTCGTCGTCCCAGCCATTTCGCGTGCTTGCCTTCGTACCCGAGCTGCTGACCTGCATCCGAATCGAGTCCGGCGTTCAGCGCCTCGGTGGATTCCTCGAGTCAGCTGAGTCACTCGATGGCTTCGCCCGCGCACTGCACACACGGCCGGCACTGGCCATTTTCGATCTTGCCATCGATTGGGTGGACATCGGCGAACTTGTGCGGGAGTGCATGAGCGCTGGCGTGCCGCTTCTCGTTTTCGGTCCGCATGTCGACCGCGGCGTCCTCCGCGAGGCACGTGACGCAGGCGCAGATTTCGTATTCCCTCGCAGCAAGCTGATGACCGATGTCACCGGCACCCTGCGTGAAGTACTGGCCGGCGCCCGCGCCTGAGTTTCGCTTCGGTAACCGCAACACTTCGTACCATGCTCTCTATTGTCACCCGGAAACGGCGGCCCATATCATCGAGGTATGACACGATTCTTTAGACGCAAAAAGGATGCCCCGACTGCCGAAGAAGACCTGACCCGCGCGGAGATGGAGGCCGCCGCCGAGTTCGAGGAAGATCTCGACGAAGTACTCGAGAGCGAAACTGAAGAAGAGGCTGGCTCCCCTGACGAGCCGATCGCCGAGGCCGATGACGGCGCGGCTCATACCGTCGTCGAAGCGACGGAGCGCACCCGCAAAGGCTGGTTCAGCAAGATCGGCGGTCTCTTCAAGCGGGGCGGCATCGACGAGGTCCTCTGGGAGGAGCTGGAAGAAACGCTGGTCCTCGCCGACGCCGGAGCCCAGACCACGATTCGTATCATCGATGACGTCCGCGAGCGCGTGAAGGAACAGAAGATCAAAGAGGCGGATGTGGCGCTATCCGTCCTCAAGGACGAAATGGTATCGGTGCTCGACGTCGACACCGGCCGCGGCCGTATCTGGCACTCCAACGGCCAGCACGAGACGCTGCCGAAGCCGGCCGTGATCCTGGTGGTCGGCGTCAACGGCACCGGCAAAACCACCAGCATCGGCAAGCTTGCGCACGGCTACGTCGCCCGCAACCTCAAAGTCGTCCTCGCCGCGGCTGATACTTTCCGCGCAGCCGCGATCGACCAGCTCAAGCAATGGGGCGAGCGCGCCGGCGTAGATGTCGTCGCGCACAAGCAAGGCGCAGACCCGGGCGCTGTCGTATTTGACGCGATGGCAGCCGCCGACAAGCGCGGCGCCGATGTGCTGATCATCGACACCGCAGGACGCCTGCACACCAAGGCACACCTGATGGACGAGCTGCGGAAGATCAACAAGATCATCCAGCGCTCCGTTCCGGACGCCCCCCACGAAGTCCTCCTGGTGCTGGACGCCACAACCGGCCAGAACGCCATGCAGCAGGCCAAGTACTTCACCGAGGCGGTAGGTGTCACCGGCGTCCTTCTCTCCAAGCTGGACGGCACTGCCAAGGGCGGAGTAGTCTTCTCCGTCTGTGACCAGCTGGGACTGCCGGTTCGTTTCGTCGGCACCGGCGAGCGTCCGCAGGACCTGGCGGCGTTCGAACCAAGAGAGTTCGTCGAAGCCCTCTTTGGGACGTAATACGACCCGAGGCCGACCGGCCCCCTTCTTTCGGGACTCTTGTCCCGCCTGAGCGAGGCCATTCGCTGCGTAGGTCGGCCCTTCCGGCTTTACTGTCTGCTGGCTCGACCCCTGAGAATCGAGGGGCTATATTGGTGACGATTCGCACAATCGCTTGAAAGGGACGGTGGATTGTTCGCCAACGCCAGCCATAATTCACGCCTCTCAGTGGTCGCCCCCGCCCCCGGCAGGCTCCAGGTCCTCACCCGCGTAACGGAGATGATCGCCGACCTGAAGCCCGACGACGTCGACCTCCTGAAGGCCCTCCATCGTATCAACCACGAGTTCCACTACATCCCTCGCGAAGCAATCTCGCTTCTTGCCGCCCAGTTCAAGACAACCCCCGCGATCATCTACGGCACCATCGATTTCTACTCGGAACTCCACCTCACACCGCCCGCCGAAAACGTCGTCGAGTGGTGTAGCGGCCCCGCCTGTCTCCTGAAGAACTCGGCCGGCATCCGCCGGGCTCTCGAGGCGCAGCTCGGCTGCCAGATGGGCGAAGCGAGCATCGACGGCCGCTTCGAACTCCGACTGGTCCAGTGCGACGGCACCTGCCATCTCGCTCCCCTCATCCGCCATCGCGGGAAGTACATCGGCCCGCTCACCACCAGCCAGGCGATCGAGTTTGCGCGCGGCCTGAACCCGCCTGCTGCCGAGGCGTCTGAGTAATGGCCTCCTACGCCGATCTCAAGGCACGCGCGGAACAGGCCTGGACGCCCATCGCCAGCCCGCAGAAGCCGCTCATCAAAGTCGGCGTTGCAACCTGTTCCCGCGTTGTCGGTGCTGAAGAAACTCTGGCTGCCATCAAGACTGGCGTGAAGACGGCCGGCCTCGATGCTGACGTCATGATGGTCGGCTGCCTGGGTCTCTGCTACGCGGAGCCGCTGGTCGAAGTGCAGTTGCCGGAAGGGCCGCCGGTCCTCCACCAGCGTGTGACCGCGGATAAAACCGGCGCACTAATCCAGGCCGTGAAGGCGGGCTCCGCCGCCGGGCCCGGTGCGATGGCCGTGATGGCCGATCGCACCCTCGGCGACGTGCCGCCCGTCGGTTCGCTGCCGTTCTGGCAGGGCCAGGTGCGCCGCCTCATGGCCAACTGCGGCGTCATCGACCCGCTCAGTCTCGATCAATACATCGCCCAACGCGGCTATGAGGCGCTCGACAAGGCGCTGAGGATGGACGGAGAGGCGATCACGAAGGAGTTGCTCGCCTCCGGGCTCTGGGGCCGCGGTGGCGCTGCCTTCCCCACCGGCCGCAAGTGGGACTTCCTCCGCACGAGCCAGCGCCACCCGAAGTTCATCGTCTGCAACGCCGACGAGGGCGACCCCGGCGCCTTCGTCAACCGTAATCTCATGGAGAGCGACCCGCACCTCCTCCTTGAAGGCGTCCTCATCGCTGGCATCGCCACCCGCGCCGACGCCGGCTTCATCTACATCCGCGACGAGTACCCCGTTTGCGTCGAGCGCATGGAGAAAGCGATAGAGGATGCCTACGCCGCCGGCCTGGCAGGCAAGGACATCCTCGGTAGCGGAATCGACTTCGAGGTAGAGGTCGTCCGCGGCGCCGGCAGCTACGTCTGCGGCGACGAGACCGGCCTCCTCAGCTCGCTCGAGGACCGGCGCGGGATGCCGAAGATCAAGCCACCGTACCCGGCCGAGGCAGGCGCGCTCGGACAGCCGTCCAACATCAACAACGTAGAGTCCTATGCAAACGCCCCCATGATCCTGCGCAACGGCGCAGACTGGTGGGCCAACGTTGGCACGGAGAAGAACAAAGGCACGAAGATGTTCTCGCTCTCCGGCCAGATCCAGCGTGTCGGCGTCCTCGAGGTCCCTCTGGGAACGTCAACACGCCAGGTGGTGATGGACATGGGCGGCGGACCTCCCCAAGGACGGGCCCTCAAAGCCGTCCAGCCGGGCGGTCCGCTTTCCGGCATCGTTCCCGCCAGCGAGATCGATATCCCGCTCGAACCGGAGCCCTACCGTGAACGCGGATCGCTCATGGGCGGTGGCGGGCTCGTCATCCTGGACGATACCAACTGCATCGTCGACCTCTGCATCTACTTCGAGTGGTTCGCAGAGGACGAGTCCTGCGGCCGCTGCACCACCTGCTTCGCCGGGACCCGCCGCATGGTGGAGATACTCCGCCGCATCGCCAGCGGCCGCGGCCGCGAGGCCGACATCGAGCTGATCAAGCTCCTGGGCCAGCTCGCCACGAACGCCAACTGCTTCCACGGCCAGGGAGCTCCCACCGCCGTGATAACGATGCTCCGCTGGTTCGAAGACGAACTGATGGACCATGTCGTCCGCAAGCGCTGCCCCGCGCGCGCCTGCGCCGGCCTCATCCGCTACGAAGTGCTCCACCAGTCCGACCGCCTGCCCATGGCAGAGGCGATCTGCCCTACGAATGCCATCGTGAAAGACGCACAGGGCCTGTACCACATCGAGCAGGAAAAATGTGTGAAGTGCGACGCCTGCCGGGAGCAAGCCCCGTACGCAATATCGGTTGTGGATGAGTTTGGTGCTGAGTAAAACCTAACCAGATTCATACCTGGCGCTTGACAAGGTTATCCACCCCTACCATAATTGCCACAAATCTAGGGGGTGCGGCTTGAACCGTGTTTTCGCGGCCGTTCTTGGCCTCGCGGTCTTAATCGCAATTTTCGCAGTATCGGCACTGCCGAGTAGTCCCGCGTCTGCATCGCCGGGCGGCGGCGCTACGATTTACGGTACTGACGGCGGCACCACCGGTCTCTACGAAATCAACAAGACAACGGGCGTCGGCGTACTCAAAGGCACAATGGGCATTGGCACAGCGCCTGCCCTCGCTACAGACCCCCTCACCGGCAACCTCTACGCCGGCACGGGCGGCTCCACCAACGACCTCTACCTCGTCAACCCGGCGAACGCTATGTCGACGCTCGTCGGCAGCGGCGCCGGACTGGGCGGCGCAGGCTTCGGCGGGTTCGACTTCGACGCCAGCGGCCAGCTCTGGGCCAGCGCCAATCTTGCGGGTTCCAGCGGTGTCGCGGGAACCGGTTCGGACCACCTCGTGAAAGTCAACAAGGTCACTGGTATCGCAACAGTCGTGGGATCATTCGGCACTTGCACCGGCGTGACGATCCCAGCGCCTGCATCCGGCCCCAACGGCAGTTGCACGATCGAGGGTATCGAGACGATAGCCTTTGACTCGTCCGGCCAGCTCTGGGGCATCGAGAACGAGCGTGGTGACGCCGGGACACCTGGCCTCTACAAGATCAACTCCACCACGGGTGCGGCGACGTTCCAGGTGGCTATCGACGACGCAGCGGCTGGTCTTCACCCGTCGGGAGGCGTCGTCGGAATGCAGTTTGACTGCGACGGCACGCTGTACGCCGGTACTGCTCGTCGCCAGGGTTCGAACACCGACGGTGGCAAGCTCGGTACTGTTAACACGACGACGGGCCTGTTCACTTTCATAAGCGCCGCTCCGGTAACTACGGGTAGCCCGGCAAACAGCCTCGCCGGTCTGGCCGACATTCCGTCGAACTGCCCATTCAACGTCAACAAGGACTTCCAGCCGAACGACCCGGGCTCCGTCACTGTCTCGGTGACTTGCACAGACGGCGGGACGGGCATGGCCATTGACTCCAGTGCGTCTGAAGCAGATGACGCTAATTTCAACATCAACGGCTTCACGCTCGGAACAGATCCCAACTGCACCGCATCGGAAACAGGCGTACCTGCCGGTTACACCACCGGCAATACCTGCTCGGCGCTGCTGAGCGTGGGTTCCTGCACGATCGTCAACCCAGAGACCAGCACGACTTTCACCGTGAACAAGGTGTACTCGCCCAGCGGTCCTGTGACGCCGGTAACGGTGACCGTGACCTGTACCAGTGGCACCGTTACGCCGCCCTCAGGCCCGTCCTCGCCGAGTTCGCCGTTCGTGGCAACGGTCACGCACTTCAACGTGAGCGGCACGACCTGCTCCGCTGTCGAGGTTGTACCTGCCGGCTACGTAGCGACGTCTAACTGCAGCAGTGTGCCGATCAGCCACGGCGTTCCGGCCAGCTGCACTATCACCAACACTCTCATCACCCCTTCGCCTTCACCGACGCCGGTCTCCTCGGCAGTCGGCGGCATGGTCGAGTTGTTCGGTGGAGGCTCGGACGGCGGCAGCGGCGGCTCCGTGCTGGTGATGCTGGTCCTGCTCGGCGCAGCGGCAACACTGGGCGGCGGCACCTACGCCTACGTGCGCAAGCGCAGCTAAAGCGACAGACACGGCACCTGAACTCATTCCTCGGCTGCCTGGCTACGCGTCTGCGATAATCGGCCAAGCACTCAGAGGAGGATGAGCATGGCCGATACCCAATACCCTCTCGTTTACGGCACAACCTGGTGCCCCGACTGCAAGCGCTCCAAGAAGTTCCTCGGCGAGCACCGCATCCAGTACGGCTGGATCGACGTCGAAGATGACCCCGATGCCACGCGCAAAATCGAAGAGCTGAACAACGGCAAGCAGATCATCCCCACGATCATCTTCGAGGATGGCAGCGTGCTGGCGGAGCCGTCCAATGCTGAGCTTGCCGCCAAGCTGGGCATCTCCACCCGCGCCGGGCGTGACTTCTACCAGGTAGCCGTTATCGGCGGCGGACCGGCCGGACTTACCGCCGCCCTCTATCTCGCCCGGGAAGGCATCGACACCCTTGTGCTCGACCGGGCAGGACTGGGTGGGCAGGCCGGCATCACGGAACGCCTCGACAACTTCCCCGGCTTCCCGGAGGGCATCAGCGGCGCTGAATTCGCCGACCGCCTCAAGCGCCAGGCCGAGCGCTTCGGCGTGGAGACCGTTGGCGCGGCCAACGTAACCGAGGTTCACCACGATGGGCGGTACGTCTCGCTGCACACGGCGAGCGGGCAGGAGTACGGCGCCGACGCCGTGCTGCTCGCCGTCGGCTCCACCTACCGCCGCCTCAACGTGCCCGGCGAGGATGAACTCATCGGCGCTGGCATCCACTTCTGCGCGACCTGTGACGCTGCCTTCTATAAAGGCGCCGACCACCTCCTCATCGTCGGCGGCGGCAACTCCGCCGCCGAGGAAGGGCTGTTCCTCACGAAGTTCGCCAAGAAGGTGACGATCGTAACAAACACGCCCGCCCTCACCTGCAGCGAAGTCCTGCGCCAGAAGGTGGCGGAGAAGCCGGAGATGGAGGTCATCGCCGACTCCACGGTGGCTGAGTTCAGGGGCGAGAACCGGGTCGAGTCCGTCCTCATCAAGAACCTCAAGACAGGCGCCGAAACCGAGCTGCGCCCGGCCGGCGTCTTCGTCTTCATCGGCCTCTCCCCGAATACCGCCTTCCTCAAGGACAGCGGCGTTAAGCTCAACAACGGGTTTATCGAGACCGACGGTCAGCTCCGGACGACAGTCGAGGGCATTTTCGCAGGCGGCGACGTCCGTCTCGGCTCAACGAAGCAAGCCGCGTCGGCGGCGGGCGAAGGGGCGACCGCTGCTCTCATGATCAGGAACTTCCTGAAAGAACTGGGCGAGGCGAGGGAAACGAAAGCAGCCTAGAGAGGGCGGACCCGGTGGCCGTCCAGCGGCACGCCGAGTTGTGCGAGGTAGCCGATAAGGGTCGAGCGGTGGTGCAGGTCATGCGCGAAGCGGTGGTAGGCGATGTAGTGGCCGTCGTTGCGTGCTGGATCGTCCCGGTAGTACTCATCGCCGACCCGAGGGTACTCGGCGTCAAGCCTGGCGGCGTCCGAGAGGAAGCGCTCAAGCATCTCCCATGAAGCCCTGAGCTCCTCCTTGATCCCGCTCGCGCTCTTGCAATTTATCGGGACCTGTCCGATCCGGGACAGATCAGGCGGAGCCGGTATCGGGCCGTGGTAGCGGGCGAGGACGAGGTGGGCAAAGATAAGCTGCGCCGGCCACTCGCCCTCGCGCGGAGTCCAGCCGAGCTTGCCGGCCGCGAAGAGGTCGACAAGCTCGATCAGGTTCTCATTCATCCAGCGCCAGTGCGGCGTCCAGTCGAGGCGGGGAGTGTTACTCATGGCGGCAGCATAGGCGGCTGCTGGCGAAGGTTGTCAACAGATGGGTGACACTCGCAGCGGCTGTATACGTCCGCCCGCCGCTAGAATAGCCGGAGGGATGAGCACTCCACTGCGGCGCCAGTATCTCGACATAAAACGAAGATACCCGCACGCGATCCTGCTCTTCCGCATGGGCGATTTCTACGAGACGTTCGACGAAGACGCCGAAGTGATCTCGAAAGAGCTCGACATCGTCCTCACTTCACGGCCGGTCAGCAAGGGCGAGCGCGTGCCGCTGGCAGGCATCCCGTATCACGCGCTCGACTCGTACCTGGGAAAGCTCATCACCAAAGGGCACAAGGTCGCGATCTGCGAGCAGATGGAGCCGCCCACCCAGGGAAAGAAGGTCGTAGAGCGCGCCGTAGTCCGCGTCGTCACGCCGGGGACGCTGGTCGAAGACAACCTGCTGCCCTCCGCCGGAAACAACTATCTCGCCGCTCTCGTTGGCGATGGGGACCGGGGCGGGCTCGCCTGGTGCGACATCTCGACCGGTGAGTTCGCCTGCGCGGACGGCTCCGCGGACGAAGTGGCCGCGGAACTCCAGCGCCTCTGCCCGGCCGAGCTTCTGCTCGCTCCCGGACTTAGCGCGCCGACCGCGATACGCGCAGTGCTGAGTCCGCTGGCGAGCTTCGATATCGAGGACGCAATTTCGCTCCTGCTCGGGCACCTGGCAGTGCGGTCGCTGGACGGGCTCGGGCTGAAGGGTCATCCTCTTGCCGCTGCCGCCGCCGGCACGCTCGTCGCCTACCTTAAGGAGAACCAGAAGACGGCGCTGGGGAACGTCGCTGGCCCCCGGCTGTCGTCACTTGGTGACCACATGCTGGTGGACCCACAGGCGCGGCGCAACCTGGAGATCTTCGAACCGCTGCGGCCTGAGAGCAGCCAGGCCGGGACGCTGCTTGGCGTCCTCGACGAAACCACCACGCCGATGGGCGCTCGTCTGCTCAGGAAGTGGCTGGGCCAGCCGCTCCTCGACACGGCTGCGATCAGCCGCCGCCAGGACGGTGTGCAGTTCTTCACCTCGTCCGCGGTCCGCCGCGGACGCGCCAGGCAGGCCCTTGGTCGCATCCCGGATCTGGAGCGCGTGCTCACCCGCGTCGCAGCGGCTGCCGCTTCTTCGCCGTCCCCTTCGACACCGAGGGATATGCTGGCTCTGAGGCGCGGCCTGGAGGCAGTGCCTGAGCTGCGCATACTGCTCCAACCCACCGATCTCCCTGATCCGGCAGAGAAGGCCGCCGCTACGGCCATGCTGGAAGGCCTTCATCCCTGCGCCGAGACCGCGACGCTGATCGCGTCAGCGATCGCTGACGATCCCGCCGGAAACGCCATCCGGCCCGGTTTCTCCGGCGAACTGGACCGCCTGCGTCTCACGGCGCGCAACGCCCGAGAGGTGCTGGCCGGGATCGAGTCTCGAGAGCGTGAGAGGACCGGCGTGCGCTCGCTCAAGGTTGGATATAACCGCGTCTTCGGCTACTACATCGAGATCTCGAAGGCGCATTCCGTCACGGTACCGGACGACTACCAGCGCAAGCAGACGCTTGTCGGCGCTGAGCGCTACACGACGCCAGAGCTCCAGGGGCACGAGTACCGTGTCCTCCACGCCCAGGAGCTTGAGGCCGAGCTCGAAGCCACGCTGCTCCGGCAGGTCTGCGCGCAGGTCGCGGCCGAGGCACCGCGCATCCGCGAAACAGCCGCCGCCGTGGCGGTCATCGACGCCTCGGCGGCCCTCGCCGAAGCGGCGGTCCGCTTCGGGTACACGCGGCCGCAGATCGACGACAGCGACGTCCTCCTCGTCCGTGACGCCCGTCACCCCGTCGTCGAGCGGGTGCTGCCGGAGGGTACCTTCGTCCCGAACGACGTTGCTCTTTCTTCCGCAGACGTTCAGGTGATCATCCTCACCGGGCCCAACATGGCCGGTAAGTCGACCTACCTCCGCACGGTTGCCCTGATCGTGCTCATGGCCCAGGCCGGGTCGTTCGTGCCGGCGCGGGAGGCTCGCATTGGCATCGTCGACAGGCTCTTCTCGCGCGTCGGTGCGCTGGACGACATCGCCGCTGGCCACTCCACATTCATGGTCGAGATGCTGGAGACCGCCGCGATGCTCCGGCAGTCCACGCCCCGTTCGCTTCTAGTCTTCGACGAGATCGGCCGTGGCACCAGCACCTACGACGGTATGGCGATCGCGCGGGCGGTTGCCGAGTACGTTCACAACCGGCCCGACGCGCAGGCGCGGACGCTCTTCGCCACCCACTACCACGAGCTAACGAAGCTCGCCGAAACACTGCCCCGCGTGCGGAACTTCAACGTGGCCGTTGCCGAAGAAGCGGGAGGCATCGTCTTCCTCCACCGGATCCTTCCCGGCGGCGCCGACCGCTCCTACGGTGTCCACGTCGCCCAGCTCGCCGGCCTCCCCCGGCCGGTGGTGGCCCGGGCGGAAGAGCTCCTGCTCGAGCTAGAAGCTCCGGCCGAGCGCCCGCTGAAACCAGCCGCCCCGCAAATGCCGCTGTTCGCTCAGCGTGATGATGTGCTCCTCCGGGAACTCGCTGCGCTCGAAGTGAACGCGATGACGCCTCTTGATGCCATCCGGCTGCTGTATGAACTATCGGAAAAGGCGCAGAGGCAAGCGGAGCGCGTGCCCTGACGTACTTCAAGCTCCTTGGACTGGCGGTGCTGGCGGTCATCGCCGCCGTCATCGTGGTCCTCGTTCTCGTCGCGACGAGCGAAGACGACGATGGAACTGTCTCCGATTCAACTGCCTCCGCGTCCCCGACCTTCCAGCCGGGGACCGGCTCACCGCATACGGCACCGCCGACCGCCACGCTGTCTGGCGATCTGATCGAGCTCGCCGTCCCGGAAGCCGGCGGGGTCGTGGCCCTTACGCCCGGCAACTACCGCACCGCCCGCTTCCAGCCCGAGGCGCACTTTGCGGTACCGGAAGGATGGTCCGCAAACAGGGACTCTCAGCGCTTTCTGCATCTCTTCCGCGGCGGCGACCCGGATAACAACTGCCTCTGCCTGATCAGCCCGGACGGCATCGTGGACGAAGACGGAACGTTCGAACCACTGCCCTTCGGCGGCACGGTCGACGGTATGATCCAGTGGCTCACCGGGAACCCACTCCTCTCCACCTCCAACCCGTCGTCTCTCCAGGTCGGCGACCTGGACGGCCGTCAGCTGACGGTGGATCTGGCGGACGGCGACGAAGCGGTGGAGTACCTTGCGGCGGGTGACGTGCGCTTTGCCGTCGCGCCGGGGGAGCGGCAGCACCTCACCGTGCTCGCTTACAGGCAAACGGTGCTGATCATCGCCCAGCGCTCACCGGCAGAAGAGTACAGCGGCTACTTTGGCTTCACCGAGCAGATCGTCGGCGGGATAACGTTCGCTAACTAGCGCGGGCCGGGGCGTGGCGCGCCTTCTCCTGGTACATCCGCGAGTCCGCAGTCGCCACAAGCGTGTCGGCGTCGAGTCCGTCCGGCCCCAGCGTGGCGAGCCCGATGCTGGGCGTGCTGGTGATGATGCTCGAGCCAAAGGTCACGGCCTTGCCAAGGGACGCCGAGATCCGCCCGCGGACAGCTTCGGCGATCGTCGCGTCCGCATCCGTGAGCAGGACAAGGAACTCGTCCCCGCCCATCCGCGCAACCGTGTCTGAGTCGCGCAGGCAGGCACGAAGACGGTGGGCAGTCTCCACAAGCAGGGCGTCGCCGGCGGCATGCCCGTATCGGTCGTTCACACCTTTAAAGCCGTCGAGGTCGATGGAGAGCAGCGAGACCCCGCCGCCGTGCCGCCTTCCCCGCGCGACCGCCTGGGTCAGCCTGTCGTAGAGAAGGCGCCGGTTGGGGAGGTCGGTGAGCGGGTCGGCGTAGGCCATGTGCTCGATCATTTCCTGGGCCCTGCGCTGCTCGGTGATATCCTGCACCATCTTCAGCTTGTACGCGGCTTCGCCGTTTGCATCCCGGACAGTGCGTATGCTGGCCCGTACCCAGATCGTCGCACCGTCCTTCCGCAGGTACCGCTTCTCGGCATCGACGAGCTCACCCTCGCCCCTCTCCATGAAACCGACCGGCTCCAGCCCACGGTCATCAGGATGAATGATGTCCAGGAACGTCATCTCGCCCAGTTCGTCGCCGCGGTAGCCCGTCAGGCCGCAGAGCGCCTGGTTGACCTCGAGAAAGCGGTTGTCCGGTCCCACGATCGCCATCCCCCACGGCCCGTCTTCGAAGACTGCACGGAAACGCGCCTCACTTTCGATCAGCGCCCGCTCGAACCGCTTCTGCGCGGTGATGTTGCTGAATGCCGCTACTGCGTACTGCACCCGCCCCGACTCGTCGCGGACCGGCGCTCCCCAGACCTGGAGGTTGATGTCGCCGTCGGGCCGCCGCAGCACCATATCGTCCACCATCGACGTCTCTCCGTGCAGAGCGCGCATGATCGGCATGCGCCCCTCCGGATAAGGGGTGTCGCTGCCTGCCATGTAAACCTGTAACGCTTCGGCCAGCGCGACGGCCATCGGCGGGTCGGTCTCCTGCCCGGTCAAGCGCCGGGCAAGACTGTTGGCGTAGTAGAACGCCCCGTTCGCGTCCAGCACCGAAACCGCCACAGGCATACGTTCGAGGAACGAGAAGAGGCGTTGCTCACTCTCCCGTAGAGCGTGTTCGCTCTGCCGGTGCGAGCGGGCGAGGGCCAGCGCGCTTGACACGACGAACGTCAGGGCGAGCGGTCTGACTACGGCCGCGCTGTCGTTCTCCAGTGTGGTCACCAGGACCGAACCGTGAGGGTTCGGTCCGAAGGCGGCCACTCCGAGCAGTGCCAGCGCCGCCGGCCACGGCGTGAAGAGGCCTGCGTAGATCAGGATGGGGTAATTCAGGGCAGTATAGGCGGTGCTGCGCGTCTCTCCTGCTGCCGCCGCTACCGCGACGAGGGCGGCGGAGCACAGGGTTACGCGGACCGCTACCACGGCAGACGAGCGCTCCGCTCCGGTCAGGACGCGGAGCGCTTGACGGACGGGGTTCAGAAGGGGAGATGTCATTCCGGGCTGCTCCGTAGATAGAGATGAGATGAAAGCTGACAGGTTACAGGCCGCTACCCACAAAGAGGTGACATTGAGTGCTTATGTTTAGCACAGGGCCGCCGGTACAATCCCCCGGAGGGATCCTGCTTGCCGATACGAGTGCTTTCTCCGGACGTAGCCGCGCGCATAGCGGCCGGAGAGGTAGTCGAGCGCCCGGCGTCCGTGGTCAAGGAGCTCGTGGAAAACGCCCTCGACGCCGGCGCCTCCCGGGTCTCGGTCGAAATCACCGGCGGCGGCCTCGAACTGATCCGCGTCACGGACGACGGCTCCGGGATCGAGCCGGAGGACCTCGCCACCGCCTTCCAGCGGCACGCTACGAGCAAGCTCTCCGACGACAGCGACCTGATGCGGGTGCAGACGCTAGGTTTCCGGGGGGAAGCGCTGCCTTCTATCGCCGCCGTCGCGGACGTCGAACTGATCTCGCGGCCACCCCACAGTGAAGGGGCGCTGCGCCTGTCCTTGGAGAACGGCGTACCGGGCGATGTCGAGGAGAAGGGCGCGGCGATCGGCACTTCGGTAACCGCCCGCAAACTCTTTGGGCGTCTCCCCGCGCGGCGCAAATTCCTGCGCACTCCCGGCAGCGAGGCGTCTGCCTGCGCCGCCGCCGTCACCCACTATGCGCTGGCCTTCCCCGGCGTGCGTTTCAGCATGACGGTCGACGGCAGACAGAGCTTTGCGACACCCGGCAGCGGCGACCTCCGCGACGCTGCTGCCTCGGTCTACGGCCTGGATGTCGCCGCCGAGCTGATCCCCGTCCGCCGCAGTGAATGCGAAATCGCCGTACAGGGCCTGATCGGCCCGCCGCACCTGACCCGCTCCAACCGCTCCTACATCAGCCTTTTCGTCAACCGCCGCTGGATCCAGAACCGCCGCCTGACGTTCGCCGTCGAAGAAGCCTACCAGGGGATGCTGATGATCGGCCGTCACCCCATCGCCGTGCTGAACATCACGCTTCCGCCGGAAGAGGTCGACGTCAACGTCCACCCGACGAAGGCCGAGGTCCGCTTCCGCGACGAAAGCGCCGTCTTCCGCGAGGTGCAGCGCGCGGTGCGCGAGGCGCTCGTCGCCCAGTCGCCGGTGCCGGCGGGGGTGGCGCCGTCGGCTGACCTCGGGCTTTCAGCGCAGCCATGGACGCCGCCCCTCTGGGAGCGTGGCGTTCGCAGCGCCGTGCCTGCGGCCGTGGCCGCTCCGTTCGCTCCACAGGTCGGCGGGCCGACACCGGCCCAGGCGCTGCCGGTCCTCCGCGTGATCGGCCAGTTCGGGAACATCTACATCATCACCGAAGGGCCGGAAGGCATGTACCTGATCGACCAGCACGCCGCTCACGAGCGCGTCCTCTACGAGCGCTTCTGCACGGCCCGCGCCGGCCACAAGCCGGATGCCCAGGGCCTCCTCGACCCGGTGACGGTCGACGTACCGCCGCGCCTGCTCGCGCTCGTCGGTGAGCAGGAGGAAGCGCTGGCCGAGCACGGGTTTGCGCTCGAACACTTCGGAGAGAACTCGCTGCTCGTGCGCGGCCTTCCCGCGGCGCTGTCCAGGGGCGACGTCCGTGAGAACGTCTCCCGCTTCCTTGATGTGCTGTCGAGCGAGGAAGAAGGCGACCGCCGGGACCGCGTGGCGATGTCGCTGGCCTGCCACGGCGCGATCCGCGCCGGCAAGCAGCTCAACACCGAGGAGATGCGGGACCTAGTCCTCCAACTTGAGGCGACCGAGTCCCCCAACACCTGCCCTCACGGCCGCCCGACCATCGTCCACATGAGCGCGGACGCGCTCGCCCGCGGCTTCGGCCGCCGCTAAACCGCTACTCCGCCACGTACTCCAGTTCCATCTCCTCGGCGTAGTACTCGGCGCCGAGGTGCGTGATCTGCTCTTCGCCCATCAGCCAGCGCAGCGTGTTCTTGAGCTTCGTCTGCTGGATAAAGAGGTCGTGCTCCGGGTAGACCTGCGGCGCGTGCTGCGGGCTCTTGAAGTAGAACGAGAGCCACTCCTGGATGCCCTTCATGCCGGCACGTTTCGCCAGGTCGAGAAAGAGCGCCAGGTCGAGGGCAAGCGGTGCAGCAAGAATAGAGTCGCGGCAGAGGAAGTCGATCTTGATCTGCATCGGGTAGTTGAGCCAGCCGAAGATGTCGATGTTGTCCCAGCCCTCCTTGTTGTCGCCGCGCGGAGGGTAGTAGTTGATGCGCACCTTGTGGAAGATGTTGCCGTACAACTCCGGGTAGACCTGCGGCTGCAGGACGTACTCGAGGACGCCCAGCTTCGACTCCTCCTTCGTCTTGAAGGACTCCGGGTCGTCCAGCACCTCACCGTCGCGGTTGCCGAGGATGTTGGTGCTGTACCAGCCGTTCACGCCGAGCATGCGTGCCTTGAGCATCGGCGCGAGTACGGTCTTCATCAGGGTCTGGCCGGTCTTGAAGTCCTTGCCGCAGACCGGCACGCCATTGTCATTGGCCAGCTTGACCATCGCCGGGATGTCCACGCAGAGGTTCGGAGCTCCGTTAGCGAAAGGCACGCCCTCCATCAGCGCCGCCCAGGCGTAGAGCATCGATGGCGCGATCTGCGGGTCGTTGGCCTGCATCGCCGCTTCCAGGTTCTCGAGGTTCGCGTGCATCTCGCCGGGCTCGAGGAAGATCTCGGTCGAGGCGCACCAGACCATCACCAGCCGGTCGCAGCCGTTCTTCTTCTTGAAGTCGCGGATGTCCTTGCGCAGGGCCTCAGCGGCCTCCATCTTCGTGCCGGTCTTCTTCACGTTCGTCCCGTGCAGCCGCTTTACGTAGTAGTCGTCGAAGGCCGCCGGCATCGGTTCGATCGTCTTCAGGTAGTCCGCGATCGGCTCGACGTGCTCGTGGCGGTCGAGGACGCCGCACTTGATCGCCGCCTCGTAGGCGTTGTCCGGGATCGGGTCCCAGGCGCCGAAGACGATCTGGTCGAGCCCTGCCAGCGGCACGAAGTCGCGGATCAGCGGCATCCGGTTGTCGGTGCGCTTTCCCAGCCGGATCGTGCCCATCTGGGTGAGCGACCCGATCGGCGAGGCCGACCCCCGCCGCGCGTGCTCGACGCCCGCGATCAGCGTCGAGGCGACAGCGCCGAGCCCGACGAGTAGGACGCCGAGCTTGCCGTCGGCCGGTGCGATCTCATGAGGTTGGGCGGCGGTGAAGTCTCTGGCTTCCAAGACGATTCCTTTCTGACGGGCGAGCGACATCAGCGGTCCGTGCCACTGCGCGGGGACCCGCCCCGTACTTGCCCAGTGTTCGATGGTGGACTGCCGCTTGCCGAGGAGGCTGGCAAGCGCAGTCTGTCCCCCGAAGCGGGCGATGATGTGTTGTGCGGGGTTGGCGTGTCCGTTGTTCTGCATGAGGGCAGTATAACGAAAAAATCGTTAGTAGATACGAATTGAGACGTTGATTTGTGGAAAAGGAGGGGCGTCAGCCCTGCAAGGGTCCTGCTAGTCCGCTGGTATGCCGACTTCGCCAGCTATGCGCGTTCGAAACTCCGTCCAATCGTCACCTGCCTGTCCGACGACCTGAGCAATGTCGAACCACGATGTCGTAGTTGGCGACTCGCTCTGCAGCTTCGGCAAGCTCACTCCTTTCGTTAGGATGATCGTCCAGAAGTCCCTGTAGTCTTGAGCCTTTGCCTTCTGATGAGACTTCTCCGCTTCACCGGCGCGATTGTGGACGTTGCTGACGTCGGTTCCTCCCTTGATCTCTATAGCAACCTTGTTTCTGAGGTCGCCGCTGAACGTTTCCTGAATACGGACGTCAGGGTCAGATCCTAATGTGATGTGGACCAGGCGGCCTGCAGAGTTTACGACTGAGAGCTTCTTCTCCGTATGCTCTTCAATTCGACCCTTGACGATCTCGGCTATCGCTAGAAATACATCGATCGTTGCTTGCTTACCTATGGCAACATTGTTACCACCCTGAAACTGAGCACCGAGCGTCAGGAGAGGCAATTCATTGACATCTTGCTGCGTAACGGACGGAGAGATTTGACGGATCAAGTCCGCGATGCTATCCGCCATTATTTGGCAGAACTCTCCCAAGGCCTCTTTCTGACGAGCGGAGATTACCCCGCGTTCCTCCATGGATTTGAACTTGCTCATTCCCGTGCCTGACCGGTAGAAGCGCTTCTGTGAAATTCCCAAAAGCAACCGATAATAAGCTACCAATGTGGGCCTCGCTTCGAGGATAGCTGGGACGGGGAACACGAACTCATCGCGAATATTGCCGGCGGCGAGTATTCGAGAAACGTCATCGGGAACGTACTTCGCAAGTTCACGTCGTACTTTTCCAGCGCTTACGCCCTTCAATGCTTCAGCCAGAGCTCCGGCGAGCCAGTTCTTGCGAGCTCCAGTAAGAAGCTGATGAAAAGCGACCTGTCGCGCTGAAGACAGAGGCTCGACCATCTTTACAGGAGGACTGCAGTGGTGCCTAGCCGGGACTGTGCTATTTCAACGTAGCGCGGGTTGATCTCGATGCCTACGAATCGTCGATTCATCCGATAGGCGATCTCGGCCGTTGTCCCTGAGCCTACAAACGGATCGAGTACAAGATCACCCTCGCGTGTTGTCAGTGATACACATCTTTGCACTAACTCGGGAGGGAATGTTGCGAAGTGCGCTTCTGGAAACGCGCGTGTATGAATACTCCAGACAGTCCGCATGTTCCTACCAAACTCTCGCTTCGATGCCTCAACGTCGTAGTAGTATTTCGGACTCTTGGTGAGCAAGAACAGATACTCATGCGACTTTGTGGGCCGGTCCTTAACGCTCTCCGGCTGACAGTTCGGCTTTTCCCAAATGACGTCGGACCTCAAATACCATCCTGACGCCTGCAAGGCGAACGCGAGCCTCCAGGGAACACCGATAAGATCCTTCTCCTTTAATCCGATGGGGGTGGGTGGCCGAATGTCCATCGCCCGAACTGGGTTCTTGCGATCGGGTGCACGCCATGTCCGTCCGCCAGATGTGTAAGAGTCGCCGATGTTCAGCCATAGCGTGCCGTCTTCACGAAGTACCCGGCGAACGTCATTGAAGACTTTCGTCAACTTTGACAAGTACGCGTCGAGAGAGTCCTCGAGACCTATTTGCCCCACTATGTTGTAGTCGCGAAGAGACCAGTACGGCGGAGATGTGACGCAAGTCTGAAACACGCTAGGGGGAAACTCAGCCAAGCGAGACAAACTATCTCCCTCAATGAAGGCAGAAAGAAGGGAATCTCGCTCAAACAGATCGGTTACGCTGTAGCTACTACCGTTCTTTGGGTACCAGTGATATTCGCCATCCATGCATCCAGAATCAGCGTGTTCGACAACAGATGTCAACAGGCGCGTGTCGCTTATAAACAACTGCCGGTAGGTTGGCGTGTCTGCTAGACCACCGGCGGGAACACCTTACGCGGCCGCCACCTCCCCATCTCAGCATCGAACCTGATGATCCCGACCAGCGATCCGTCCTCCGCGTACCCCCGCGCCTCAGTGCCGTCCGCTGGACGGTGTTCGTTGCGAGGTCAGTCGCCCTGCCCGTTGGCAACCTGAGTTTACGGTCGTACAATGCTGCCGTGAATCGGCTGGTAGTAGTCGCGCTCGTGGTTCTGGTTTTGAGTGCCGGACCACTCGAGGGGGTGCCCGCCGCTCACGCTTGTAGCCCCGATCCTGACTACAATCCGGCGAAGTCAGCCGATTTGATCGTAGCGGGGCGAGTCACGGGGTGGCGGGAGGCAGGCAGCGAGTTCGGTGTGCCGAGTCCGATTGTGATCCAAATAGCGGTGGATGAGGTTATTAAGGGTCCTCCAAGAAGCCAGGTGGACTTCATCGACCTCTGGAGTTTCGACTCGCGATTAGGTGAACAAGCTTGGTCGAACGCCATGTCGCCCTGCGGAAACCAGTTCGGTTCCGATCCGACAGGAGACTATCTGGTCATGGGGCTAAGCGAGAGCGAGGACGAGGAAGGCACCTTCTACCGCGGGACAGTGTTCTTTCGAGGTAGCGATCCGAAAGGCGGAGACTACGAGAGCGAAGTCACTCGCATCCACGATGAACTCGAGACCGACTGGGCTGAGCTGATTCTGCGAATCGGCCCTTGGGTCGGAGTGGGAAGTCTCCTGCTGGCGATGATCGCCACAGGGTACTTCTTGCGTCGAAGAGGCAAGCAGACCCTGACCTAGCCCTCCGGCGGGAACACCTTACGCGGCCGCCACATTCCGATCTCAGCATCGAAGCGAATTATCCCAACCAGCGAGCCGTCTTCGGCGTATCCGCGCGCTTCTGTGCCGTCCGGTGGCGGCTCCACGCTCGCGATGTCGACGGCCTGGCCGTGGCGGATGTCCTTCTCGTCTTCGATCTCCAGCGTGATTGCCGGCAGTGCCATCAGCCCGCAGTCAATCGGCTGCAGGAGATCACGCCACGTACCGCCCTCGAATGCCGCTGCGAGCGCCGCTTCATCCGCCGCCGCTTCCAGCGTGAACGGTCCGACCCGCGTCCGCACCAGCGTCGCCAGGTGCGCGCCGCAGCCCAGCCGCTCACCGAGATCATGCGCCAGCGAGCGGATGTACGTCCCGCGCCCGCACTCGACCTCGATTTCAGCGACCGGCGGTTCGTAGCGGAGGAGGTCAATGCGGTAGATGCTGGCCAGCCGCGCCTTTATCGCCACTGCCTCGCCCCGCCTCGCCCGGTGGTAGGCCCGCTCGCCATCCACCTTCACGGCGCTGTGCGCCGGCGGCACCTGCTCGATTTCGCCGACGAAAGCAGCGAGGGCGTCGCTCAGAGCGTCTTCAGACACCCCGCTGGCATCTGCTTCACTAACGACGTCCCCCTCGGAGTCATACGTGGTCGTCGAGATGCCGAGGTGAACGGTGCCACGGTAGGTCTTCGGCATGTCCATCAGGTACTCGGTGATTCGCGTCGCCTGTCCCAGCAGCACGAGCAGCACACCCGTCGCCGCCGGGTCGAGCGTACCCGCATGCCCGACCCGCTTCTCGCCCGCCGCCCGCCGCACCCGCCGCACGACATCAAACGAAGTCGCACCCAGCGGCTTGTCGACTACAAGAATGCCCGACGTCATAGAGATGTAGGGGCGCTGCTTGCCGCGCCCTGCAACGCCACGATTCTCCGCCCACATCGGTGAAGCAGGGGTGAAGGGGGCGGCAGCCCCATACCGGGGGTCTGGGGGCGTCCCCCAGTTCCCCCTTTTATTTTGGGGTGGGGAGGGGTCGGGGGCGCCATCGAGATGACTACCTCACCGGTCCGTCTTGTCAGTCTTGCCTGGCGTCACTTTCCGCATTAGCTCCAGCACATGCGCCGCCTCCTCGATCGTCTCGTCCAGCACGAAGTGGAGCTGCGGGATGTGACGGATGCGCACCCGGTGCAACAATTCCCGGCGCAGGTGCGGCGTTGCGTGCGTCAACGCCTCGATCGTGTCGCGCTTCTCCTGGTCCTCACCGAAAACGCTCACTTTGATCAGGCTCGTCTCGAGGTCGGGCGAAATGTCAACGCTGGTGATGCTGACGATCGCGGCCATGCGCGGGTCGCGCAGATCGCGGATGAGGTCGGACAGTTCTTCCCGGAAGAGGCCGTTCAGGCGTGCCATCCTTCTGTTCATTTCCGCCTCCTCCGTCTTCTATTCGGTGGCCGGCCGCCGGTGGTGGCGGTTAGCCGCGCTGCTCGGTGTGGAAGGCCTCGATCGTGTCGCCTTCCTTGAACGTGTCGAACTTCTCGACGCCGATGCCGCACTCCAGGCCGTTCTGCACCTCGCGCACGTCTTCCGTGAAGCGGCGCAGGCTGGAGACCCGGCTCTCGTGGATCATCTCACCGTCTCGCATCACTCGCGCCAGCGAGTTCCGCCGCACGAGGCCGTCCGTCACCATGCAGCCGGCGATGCGTCCGCCGCGCACGCGGAAGATCGCGCGGACCTCGGCGTGCCCGTCGATGATCTCGGCGAAGACCGGTGCCATCAGGCCCTTCACGGCCTTTTCCACCTCTTCGATCAGCTCGTAGATGATCTGGTAGTGGCGGATGTCGACGCGCTCACGCTCGGCAACCATGCGGGCGCCGGCGTCGGTCTTCACGTGGAAGCCGACGACAATCGCGCGCGAGGCCGTCGCAAGCATGACGTCGGACTCGCTCACGTTGCCGACGCCGGTATGGATGACATTGAGCCGGACTTCCTGGTTGCCGAGACGCTCCAGCGACTGCCGGATCGCCTCGACTGAGCCGTTTGTGTCGCCCTTGATGATAACGTTCAGGTCCTTCGTGCGCCCGGCTGCGATATCGCCCGACACCGCTTCCAGCGTCACAGCGCGACCCGCCTCGGTCTCCTCGCGAGCGGTCTGCTCCGCCGCCTCACGCGCTTCTCGTTCGTCTCGCGCGACCGTGAACGGATCCCCGGGTCGCGGCACTGTGTTTAATCCCATCAGCACAACAGGGGTCGCTGGCGGCGCCTCCATGACGCGGCCGCCCTTGTCGTCGAACATCGCCTTGATCTTGCCGTAGCTCGCGCCGGCCACAACGATGTCTCCGATCCGCAACGTGCCCCGCTGGACAATCACCGTCGCGAGCGGGCCGCGGTTTGTGTCCTTCTCCGACTCCACGATCACGCCTTCGGCCTCGCGGTCAGGGTTCGCCTTCAGCTCGGCGACCTCTGCAACGAGCAGGATGTGCTCGAGCAGGCTGTCGAGCCCGTCACCAGTCTTGGCCGATACCGGAACGGCCGGAATGTCGCCGCCAAACTCCTCGATGACTACGCTCCGCTGGACGAGGTCTTGCTTCACTTTGTCCACGTTCGCCGCCGGGAGGTCGATCTTGTTTATCGCCACGATCATCGGGACCTTCGCCGCCTTTGCGTGGTCAATCGCCTCCAGCGTCTGCGGCATCACGCTGTCATCCGCCGCGACCACCAGCACCACGATGTCCGTGACGCTCGCGCCACGCGCCCGCAGCGCCGTGAACGCCTCGTGGCCAGGCGTATCGATGAACGTGATCTTCTGGCCGTTGACTTCGACCTGGTACGCGCCGATGTGCTGCGTGATCGCGCCCACTTCGCCGGCCGTGACGTTTGTCTTGCGTATCGCGTCAAGAAGGCTGGTCTTGCCGTGGTCGACGTGTCCCATCACGGTGACGACGGGCGGCCGCAGCTGGAGGTTCGTATCCTCTTCAGCCTCGGCCTCCTCTTCACCCGCACCGGCCGCTTCGGCGATGCTCGTCGCCTCCGCCTCGACCTCCCATCCGAGCGCTTGCGCCACTGCTGATGCGTTCTCGAAGTCCACCGTCTGGTTGACTGAGGCCATCACGCCGCGCTTCATCAACTCCTTGATGATGTCGATGCCGCTGACGCTCAGCTCCTCGCCGAGGTCGCGCACGGTGATGTGCCGCGGAAGACGGATCATCTTCGCGGTCGGTGTTGGCGGGTCGGAGCGTTGCGTCATCGGCTTACCACCGCCCCAGCATACTCCTGCAGTGCTTCCTTATCAGCAGCCGATATCGTCGTCTTGAGCGAGCGCTCGAGCGCGCCCTTCTTGAAGGCCAGCGCCCAGCAGGACTCGTCCGCGTGCACGTACGCGCCGCGGCCCGGCTTCTTGCCAGTCGGGTCCGCCACGACGCTGCCCTCCGGCGTGCGCACGACCCGCACAAGCTCGCGTTTGTTCGTCGTCGACACGCAGCCGACGCATGTCCGCTGCGGGACCGGTCTCGGGCGAAGCGGCGTCTTCGTCAAGATTCCTCTTCCTCCTCGCCTTCCTCATACGTGGGCTCCACGTAGTCCTCGAGCAGCGACTCGAAGTCCTCGTCCTCGTCGACGACGGCGAATCGCCGCGAGCGCTTCTGAGGCTTGCCCTTCGCGGCGCCCTCGCCTTCTTCGCCCCGTTCCTTCTTGCCGGCCTTCTTCGCCTTCTTCGCGCTCGGTCCGCCCTGGCTCAAGACAGGTGCCAGGTCTTCGGCGAAGCGGAGGCCGGACGCCGACCCCGCACCCACAGGCGCGCCTGCCTTCGGACGGTCGATGACCTCTTGCCACGGCTCCGCGCTCTCCCCGCGCGACGCGCCGGCCGGCGCTCCCGACCCTGTGCGAGTCGGAGGCGTGATCTGCGTGGCGTCGGGATGTGCAGCCAGGTGCTCCGCCATCGCCGATTCCGGCTTAATGTCGATACGCCAGCCCGTCAGCTTGGCGGCGAGGCGGGCGTTTTGCCCCTCCTTACCGATTGCCAGCGAGAGCTGCCGGTCGGGCACGATCACGGAAGCGGTGTTCGCCTCCTCGTCGACGCTCACCGACAGCACCTGCGCCGGGCTGAGTGCGTTGGCGACGAACTTCGCCGCATCGGCGTCCCACTGGATCACGTCGATCCGCTCGCCGTTAAGCTCATTCACAATGTTCTGGATGCGGATTCCACGCAGCCCGACGCACGACCCGACCGGATCGACGCCCTCCTGCCGCGCGTTGACCGCCACCTTGCTCCGGTAGCCGCCTTCGCGGGCGATCGACTTGATCTCGACCACGCCGCGGTAGATCTCGGGCACTTCCAGCTCGAACAGGCGCTTCAACAGGTTCTTGTGCGTGCGTGAAAGGATCAGTTGCGGCCCGCGGATGCTGCGGTGCACTTCCAGTAGGTAGAACTTGAGGCGCTGGCCGCCGCGGTAGTGCTCGTTTCGCACCTGCTCCGCGACCGGGAACACGGCCTCCGTCTTCCCGAGGTCGACCACGATGTGCTTCGGCTCGATCCGCTGCACGACGCCGGATACGATGTCCCCCTCGCGGTTAGAGAACTCCTCGAACACCATCTCCCGCTCGGCCTCGCGCAGCCTCTGCAGCACGACCTGCTTCGCCGTCTGCGCCGCGATTCGCCCTGCTGCGCCCGGGTGCACCTCCTCGAGGATGTGCTCCCCGAGCTGCGCGTCCGGCCGCTGCTTGCGCGCCTCCTGGAGGCTGATCTCGATCAGCGGCTCCGTCACCTCGAGCACGATCGTCTGCTGCTTGTAGACGTGGTGGTCGCCCGTCTCGCGGTCGATCCTGACAGCGACGTCGCCCTGGATATCAACGTCTTTCTTGTACGCGGAGACAAGGGCCGCCTCCATCGCCTGGAGCACGACCTCTTTCGGCAGATTCTTCTCTGCCGCCAGTTGCGTTATGGCGATCATGAACTCGCTTTTCACGCCCAAAGCCTCCCAACGCCCTCCCTGGCCTTCGCCGGCCGGCGAAAGGGCCGCTAGGCCCTTCCCCGCCAGGTGGAAGGGTCAAAAAAAGGAGTGGCCACCCCACTCCAAATAAGAGAGCGTATTTCCAACCTATGGTAGCACTACGGCCTTATCGAAACAAGGCGGAGACGCACCCCCTCTCTCCTGAGCCGGGCACAGGTTCGAGTCCTGCCGGTAGCGCGCCAGCCCTACCTCCGGGGCAGAGGCGGCTGGCCGGTTCTCAAGCGCACATCACGGCGCGCAGCGTTTGCCGAAGAACTGGTTCAACTGCAGGACGTCAGCGCCGTTCACGAGACCACTGCCGTTCAGATCGAAGCGCACGATCGGGATGGAATTACCCAGCAGGACTATAGGCGGATCGCTCGTCTGTTTGCCGAGGGCGAAGTTGAAGCTCAGGATGTCGGCCCCGTTTACCAGCTGGTTATCGTTGAAGTCCGGCGGCCAGCTATCAGGCAGCGGTTCGTCGTTAAATGTTGCGGTTGCGGAGCACTTCGAGGTCATTACGGTCCCGATATAGTCCTCTCCCCTTCGGAACTGATATTGCGAGCCCGTGCTTCCGGTATCGGGGTAGCCGTCACAGTCTGTATCGCCGGGCGGTACCGACCAGTGGTTGATGATCGTGACGCAGTTCGGCTGCTCGCAGGCGTCTCCATACTCGTCACCGTCCTGGTTCTCCTGGCCGGGGTTTGCGATGTTCGGGCAATTGTCGGCGGGGATCGGAACGCCGTCCCCATCTAGATCAAGGTTAGCGTTGAAGAAGGGGACAGGAGTCTCCCCGGATGGGATCGGCATGATGCCGATGGTGCCGTTCAGGTTTCCACCGGTCGACTGTATCGTAATCAAACCGCCTCCGCTGCCGCCGCCTCCTCCTCCTCCGGTCAAGACCATCGAGTAGCCCTCGGGCGGCCGGTACGGAATCTCGTAGTTCGGCCAGTTGGGGACCGGGTTCAGCGGAGTTAGCGGGACTGTCGGGACCTGCGGAATGAGGAGGTCGCCCGAGCCCGTCAACTCGATCTCGTATGTAAAGTTCATCGAGGTAATCGCCGGGAAGTGCTGTGGTCCTGGGTTCACCTGCTCGATAAGACCGAATCCCGGCTGACCGTTGCGCGTACGCAAGATCACTGGCCCAAAGACCGTGCTATTGCCGGAGAGGCTCAGGTTATTGAACACGAGCACAACGTCCTGCCGTCCGTCGAAGTCCATGTCCTGCGGCGGCGAGACCTGCACGGTGGTGGAGCCGGTCAACGTCACGCGGTCGGTTTGCGTCCCCACCGTCAGGTCGATTACCGACCCCAACGCGATCTCGGCCTGCGCGCCTCCCGGTGGGAACTGCTGGAAGGACGGGAAGTCCAGGCCGGAGATCGGGTTCGAACCGGTAAGGTCCAGCAGCTTGCAGTTGCTGTCCGGTTGCCAGAAAGGCGTCGGCTGCTGCCGCATCGAGTAGACGCCATCCGTCAGACCGGTGAACTCGGCCATTCCCTCCGAATTGGTCACAACCGTCGCAATGGCCGGGCCTGTACAGTTCGTCGAGTTGAAGATGGCCATCGAGAGGCCTGGTACTGGCCGGTACGGCGGCACCTCGATCCCGATGCCCTTGCCCCGGCGAGGGCCGTAGTCCTCCACCTCCCCGAAGATAGCGATCATCGTCTCTTCGTCGGTGCTGCGGTACTGGTCCTTCTCGAAGAGGGACAACGGATCGTTGTCGCCCTTATGCTCCCCGTAGTCCAGGCGCCATCGGTACCACGGAGGATTACAGCCCAGGGGCCCACACTGCGGCGGTACCGTGAAGGTGCGGGTGATCGTGAAGCAGCCCTTAACGGGCTCCGTCGATGGAGGGGCGGTGGCGGGCAGTTCAAATTCAGAGACTATGTCTGGGCCGGCCCCGCCGATGAGCGGCACATAGTCGGCTGTGAAGCTGCCGTTAGAGTCCCAGTCTGCCCAGAACGTCGTGTAGACACGCTTATCCGGGTCGGCGGCGCTGTAGCGTCCCCCGGCGGAGTCGAGGACCTGGGCGTCGGGACCCGGCGCTCCCCCCGTGTCGCGTAAGTGCTCAGAGCAGACATTGAAGGTCGTCGTGACAACCTGCCCGGCAATCCATGGCGGGCCGGGCGTAAACGTGTATCCGTTGTCATCGCGTCTATCGTTGTTAGTTGGGCTTTCGCCCGAACAGATGCCGCCCGCCCCGAGGTTCGGAACAATGTCCTCATCAAGGTCGCCGGGCGTGTTGGCGTTATGCTCCGTTGTGACGTCCGGGCCGTACCACTCATTGCCATCGTCCAGGTGAACCGGACCGGTCTTTTCCGGGCTCCCGCAATTCAGCAGCGCGAGGGGGGAGCCTTCCTGCGCGATAGTCTTATAGCTTTCGGGGGCATCGCCGAGGTCGTAGGAACACGGCCAGCGCAGTCGGCCTTCGGATGAGACGAGCCCGTTCCAGATGGGCTTCTTGTCAGCGAAGCGGAAGATCAGGTTCTTGATGTCTTGATCGGAAAACAGCGGGTTCATCACCCAGCACTGGGCGGCGACTGCCGTCACGTGTGGCGTGGCAAACGAGGTACCGTCAACGACCTTGGTGCGCTGCGAGTTCATCGGGTTGGCCTCGTTAGGCTCGGGGTCGCAAACGTCCCCTCGGCCATCCCCGTCCGTATCTATTTGAAGTAGGTTGGGCATGGTAGGGCAATTGTCCGGGCCGGCCACAATGAGCCCGGCGCCATCCGGGTCGGCGGTCCCGTCGGACACACCATCACCGTCGTGGTCCACGCCTGGGAAGGTGTAGCAATCGGAGTCGTCGGCGTCGGCCGGCATATAGTTGTTTGCGGGGTCATCGCCACCATTGTCCATGCCGTCTCCACAGGTGTTGGCCCCTGCGCCGTCCTCACTCCTGGTCGCGTCGTAGGTTGACGTCAGACGCAGCGGGTGCGGCCCGTAGCACTCATCGTCCAGGGCGTCGGTCCTGCCGTCAGGCCCGTCGTCGGCCGCATTGCCGCAGGAGTTGACGGCGCCGCCGTCCTCCGGCAGACGCGGATCGTAGCGAAAGGAGTTGTATGCGATGAAGGGATCGAGGCAATCAGGGTCATTGCGGTCAACAACGGCATCCGCTCCGTTGTTGATGCCGTCTTGGCATGTTCCGACTGCGCCTCCATCCTCCCCGTTCTGCTGGTCATAGATGAAGCCCGTGTAGTCGCAGGCGTCCAACTGGCCGTCCGCATCGCGGTCCCGGTCCGTCCCCAACGCGTCAGTGTTGCAGAGTGTGCGGATGTCATCGCCGGGTGCGAAGATGTCGACGGACGTCGGGCCCCAGCCTGACCAGGTCTTGGCCGGCGAGCAGTCCGAGTCTTGCTGGTCGATCTGCCCGTCGCCGCCATTGTCGATCGCGTCCTGACAGCTGTTCGCGCCGGCACCGTCTTCGAACGCAAGGAAGTTCAGGGTCGGGTCGTTCGACGGCCGATCGCGGTTGTCAGTTGCCGAAACGCAGATGATGTTCGGAAGCGGATCTCCACAAGGGAAATCGCTCGTCTGCGATTTCTGGCTGTTGTTGTTGTCGATATCCGCGTATTTCTCCAGCGGTCCAAAAGCAGTAAGTGCCGTCCCGATATCTGTGTTGCCCGCCGCAACAGTGGTTTCCGAGTCGTAGACATTGGCCCCTGAGCTGACTAATGTCCGCCGGATGTCGCCCGCGGTCACGGTGTTGCTGCCGTCATTGTCCGAATACACACCCTGACCCTGCGTGAAGGGCGCCGCTCCCGTATGCTTCCGTGCGGGATGCATCGCCTTGAGCGTGCGGCCGATATCGCCGTTCCCGGCGGCGACGGTCGACCCGGCTGCGAAGTTCTGGCCGCCTGCGCTGGCCCCACTCACTCGCGTATCGCCGATCGACACTTTGCCGAAGCCGGCGCAGTCCGGGTCGGCAGCATCGATGGCATCTCCACCACCGTTGTCGATGCCGTCGCTGCAGGTGCCGGGACCGCCACCGTCTTCCCCATCATTATCCCGGTAGATGGGTTCGCTCATGGCATCGACATCGCGCGCATCGTTTGGCGCGGCGGCGACGAACAGGATGCCATCGGCGTCCAGGCCCGCCAGCGCCGCATGCACAGCCGGGTCCTGTCCGTCGTGTCCTGCAGAATAGTTGACGACTATTCTCGATCCCAGGTTGGCGGCCTTTATCGAACGAACGTGGTTGATCGCGCGCACAAGATTGGCGCTGGCTCCATCCGTGCGAATGGCGACAAGACGTGCCTGCCAGCAGATGCCCGTGATATCCGTCCCGTTGTTACCAACCGCGGCGATTACACCGGCGACCTCAGTGCCGTGCCCATCGCCCGGATTGTGTCTTATGCCCGCTCCGACATCCGTGTTGGGGCCATCTTCGTCGGTAGCGCCGTCGCCGTCCTGATCCCCCCCGCCAATGGGGTCTTCATCAATCAGACCGTCGTTGTCGTCGTCCTTACTGAAGAAGGCTTGGCTGTTGCCGAAATCGATATTGCCGGCGAAGTCTGGATGCCCGATGTCAATGCCATCGTCGAGGACGACAATATAGACCGGATTGCCTGCCGGGCCGCGGCAATCGTTCACGCCGATGTCCCACGCCTGCCCGACGTCGATGTCCGCGTCGATCAACCCTGTTTCAGCAGTTGTGGCCGCTCCATATCCATCCGGTGCGATCGCCGCGCCAACGTTCGTTAGGGGCCATTGCTCCGAATCTTTGAAGCCGGGATCGTTTGGGTCCGTCTGATGGTCACGGTCCTGATCGATAACAGATGTTTGGGCATCCAGGACGTCTGCCTCAGCTTCGAACTGCTGGACCATCTCTTCCGGCGGCGCCCCGGACAGTATGGCCAGCCAGTAATAGTCGGCATCCGTGAAGTACTCGATGACGCTCGTGTCATTGTCAGCAATGAGCCCGTTGATCGTCGATTGGGAAGCGCCCGGATCGAACTGCACCAGGAGCTGCCCGCGGGCGGTCTCAGGGCATCTCTCGTCGATGCGCACAGTCGAGACGAACGCGTGCCCGTCGAAGAGATCATCCGCTGTCACATCCCCTATCGGTGAGGTCAAGCTGTCCCTGAGTTCGGCGGACGATATGACGATAGTTGACGCCCCACCGCCGACTGCCGTGATCGTGAGACGGGCGAGAACGCCATTCCCGCTCACGCCTGCGGTGGTGCTGGCCGCCACCGTGTATGCTCCATCGCTGTCCGGGACGCTGTCCGAGCCATCCGTTACGGTTCCGCCGTTTTCGGTCAGAAACTGCTGGACGTCTGCAGAATCGATCCTGACGATGGACCCGTCGTATGTGAGCGTAATGTCGAACGACGCAAGGTCAGTGACACCGCGAACCCATAGGTCGAGATCGAATGAGTCATCTATCCCCGCCGACCGACAGTAATCGCGTTTATCGATGCTGGAAATCGTGTTGCCCGTTGTGTCGACATCGACGCCCAAAGTCTCGGACACGGCGTTGTGAGTAGCCTCGACCCGCCAGATAGAGGAATAGTGAAGAAGAACGGCAGCGATCGATAGCACCACGAGGGCCAGGACAAGCGGGTACGCAAAAAGACGTCCACGCGACAAGCCGCTTCTGGCAACGAACATTGCTGCCCCCTGTTGAGCGCTCCCCAGGCTCCCCACCGCCGCGTTCGCCGCATACTAGCTCCGCGCGGTAAGTTCTGTCAAGGAAGGGTCAAAAAAAAAAGGAGTGGCCACCCCCACTCCAAAAAGAGCGCGTATTTCGAAGCTGTAGTAGCACTACAGGCATACCGAAACAAGGCACGAATCTAAGATCGAACCGGCTGTTGTATGTCTCCGGGGGCGGCCTCCGAATCAGTCAGCGGTTTCTCTGTACGCGATCAGGTCTTGAGCGGTGAGGTCGTCCGGAGCGACAAGCCTGTAGTGGCGCTCGGTCGCTATCATGACTCCTTCGTCGGTCATAGCGAACTCGAATATGGCGATTACATCAGTGCCCATGAATTGGGCGCCAATAGGCCTGCACGTTAACTCGGCGAATCGGTTGGCGCACAGGGCCATGTCTTGTTCAATCTGGACCATGTTGAGGCGATCTCGGCCGCCCTTCGCTTGGACTGGAATCACGAATTGAGCGCCGCGCTTATCCACGCCGACATAGAGCTCATCGGTCTCTACCTGCCCCAATTCAGGCACTGACGTCTTCAAATGACTTTGGAGAGAGTAGCAGGTGATTCCAGTGAATGTATCTATCAAGCGGTTATAGCGGAGCTTGGCGAGCAACGCCTGCTCGTCGCTAAGAGCATAGCGGGCAACGATTCCAGGAGTAGCGTCTGGAACCTTAATCGGCATGATGTTCTGGTTTGGAGTGAAGTCACGCATCGGTACCAGGACCAAGCGATACCGCGCCGTTCCGGCCGGCCGAATGATCCACATCCTGTCTCCAGCAGCCTTCTGAATCGACGCAGGCAGCCTTGCGCGGTAACGAAAGCTGTAAACCAGATCGCCGACGTTCTTTACTGTGAATCCAAGCTCGGCTGCGGTAGCGATGATTTCGTCGCGATCGAACTCGATCTCGCTTGCACCCCTCTTATACTTCCGGGAGAAGATTAGCTCGAGTACCTGGGAGTACCTGCTAGCTGTGGCCATTCGTCACGCCCGGCCATTCCAAAAGTAGCACCTCTTCTCGCAACTGTTCACGGGTGGCGGTCGCTAATCTCGTTCGGAACAAGTCGCGATCAATGACTCGATATCCCAGGGATTCAGCGATCTGGCCCAGCAGCTCGCCTGTGCGAATCATTATTCGCAAATAAGATGCTTGGTCGCCAACAACGTACGCCAGCTTTGCGCCGGGCCGAAGCACCGTCGCAAGCTCCGCTAGATGCTTCGTCATGCCTCCGAAGTAGAGTTTCGTCACTCTTGGGTACATGCGCTCGAAGCCTGACGTCTTCCCCAGGTGAATTCGTCTTTCCTCAATTTCCTGGGCAATTTTCTGAACCGCCGCATTGTCTTCCACCCATTCGTCATCCGAGTCGTTGCGGTAGACACCACGGGTATTCGACCGCACTAGGCTTTTCTTGAGCGCCTGCAAGTCGGACTTTGAGTTGAGAAATCCGAGTAGAACCGACTCTAACCTCGTAGCGCGCGTGTAGTCCTTCTCGTTCGGATATGGGGGAGATGTGATTACAGCATCGACGTAATTGGCTGGCAGTATGCCAGACATGTGCCTTGCATCGCCAAAGCACACTTCCGAAAATCCGGCCGAGATCTCCCTTGCAGCTCGCAGGTCTTCAACTATCCCCCTCACTTGGTCTAACCACAGAGAAACAACTGCCGCATCGGATTTCGGAGGTCCTACACCCACCTCCGGTCCAAACTGAATGTTACTGATCCCTGACACAAGCGCGTTCGCCAGAGCCAACCGTTCATGAGCTGAGAACCGGCTGGGCGATCCAGCCTCGATTGCATCCAAAAGAACGAGCGTCTTATGCAGAGGGATTGCTGAGATTGAGTCCCGAAGCAGGAGCTTCTCAACATCCGGCGCCAGTCTTCGCAGGGACGGCAGATACATGGCGTCTTGGTCATGATCGAGGAGCTTGAGTTCGAATCTAAGCCCTTGCTTTTCTAGCTTGCCGAAAGCGCGGCTCGCGATACGAGTGGCGTGGTCAAGCAGGGCTTCCGGGTCAACGTTCCAGTCCGTCTTTACTCGAGTGGCGAAGAATGCGATGGGATTTCGTTCCAGTCCGACCGTGTGGATGCCCAGCCTCTTACCCTCCACGACCGTGGTGCCAGTCCCGCAAAACGGATCAAGGAGGACGTTGCCAGGCTTAAGTCCAAACTTCTGAACGTATGAACGAACCAGATGCGGCGGGAAAGACAGAACAAATCGATACCAACGATGGATTGGTGCATCATCCTTGCTGAGCTTATTGGCGTCTCCGTTGGTTCGCCCTCTAGTCTCAATGTTGGTATTTGTTCGGTATGAGGTCATTGCTGTGATTATAGGAAGTGAGTGCCGCGATAGGGTTCAGCAATTGTCACTCGTTTGTGGACAGACCGCCCACTGCCATTTCCTCCTTACACCTCTCCACTCCCACCCGCTAACGTAATCTGATGACAGACCCCGAACCTAAGCCCCGCAGAGGCGGCCGCCGCCCTGGCTCCGGCGCGCCGCGAGGCAACCTCAACGCCCTCAAGCACGGGCGCCGCTCCCGCCAGTTCGCCCAGATCGGCGCCCTCCTCGCGCAGAGCCCCAAAGTGCGGGAGACGCTGCTCGCCCTCGCCGCCCGCCACCAGGTCGAGCAACGCAGCGCCGACGAAGTCGCCGCCGGCCTCCTCGCCCGGATGTTCGAGCGTGCCAACGAGATCGCCGGCGGCAAGCTCTTCGACGCCAAGACCCTCCGCGCCCTCGACGACCTCGCTGACGAGCTGGCAACTGTTGGACACACAATCAACCGCAACCGCCGCCCGCCAACACGCCGCGCAAGAAAAAATCGCGATTCCGCAACCCATAATCAAACCGCAGATACCGGCGAACCCGAACAACCAGAAATCAAATACACGCCGGTGCTTGATTGACCGCGCAAGCCTGGGGTGCGGGTGCGGCCCTGTTCCCTGTTCCCTGTTCCCTGTACCCTGAGCGCATGCGCATGTCACAGGCCTTCGGCAAGACCTTGCGCCAGGTCCCCGCCGAGGCGGAGACCGCCTCCCACGTCCTCCTTCTCCGCGCCGGCATGGTCGCCCCCATCTCCGCGGGCGTCTACGCCTACCAGCCGCTTGGCTGGCGCGTCGTCCGCAAGATCGAGGCCATCATCCGCGAGGAGATGGACGCCGCCGGTGGCCAGGAGATGCTCCAGCCCTCCCTCCTCCCCATCGAGGTCTACGAGGCCTCAGGCCGCGACAAGACCATGGGCGAGATCCTCTTCCGCCTGCAGGACCACCACGGCCGCGACTTCGCCCTCGGCCCCACCCACGAGGAGGCCTTCGTCGAGGTCTTTAGGCGCAATGTGCAGTCCTACCGTGACATGCCGCAGCTCCTCTACCAGATCGCCGCTAAGTTTCGCGACGAGCCCCGTCCGCGCGGCGGCCTCATCCGCCTGCGCCAGTTCATCATGAAGGACCTCTACTCCTTCGACGCCGACTGGGAGGGCCTCGACCGCTCCTACCAGCTCATGTTCGACGCCTACCAGCGCATCTTCGACCGCTGCGGCGTCCCTACGCGTCCTGTGCTCGCCGACTCCGGCGTCATGGGCGGCAAGGAAACCCACCAGTTCACATTCCTGACCGACATCGGCGAAGACACCTGCCTCCTCTGCCCCAACTGCGGCTACGCGGCGGACTCCGAGGTCGCCGCCTTCGTGAAGGAACCCGCCCACGCAGGCGAAGAGATGCTCCCGCTCGAAGAAATCGACACCCCGAACCAGAAGACCATCGCCGAGTTGGCCGAGTTCCTGAAGGTGCCCCCGACGCGCACCTGCAAGGCCGTCTTCTACAACGCTACGCTCCTCCCCGCCGCCGACGGCGCAGAGCCCGAGAAGATCGCCGTGATGATCGCTATCCGCGGCGACATGGACGTCAACGAGGCAAAGCTCCGCCAGGCACTGCGTGCCATCGAGGTCGTCTACATGGACGAGGAGGCTGTGAAGAAGGCCGGGTTCGTCGCCGGAAGCGCCGGCGCAGTCGGGCTGACCGGGGTGAAGGTGGTCGCGGACGACCTCGTGACACTGGAGAAGAACCTGGTGGCCGGCGCCAACAGGCCCGACAAGCACCTCCGCAACACAAACTACGACCGCGACTGGAAGGCCGACGTGGTGGCCGACGTGGCGCTGGCCCGCGAGGGCTCGCTCTGCGCGAACTGTAAGACGCCCATGGAGGCCCGTAGGGGTATCGAGATGGGCCAGGTGTTCAAGCTCGGCACCAAGTACTCCGAGTCGATGGGCGCCTTTTTCCTCGACGCCGAGGGCCAGCAGAAGCCCGCCATCATGGGCTCGTACGGCATCGGGCTCGAGCGTCTGCTCGCGGCCGTGATCGAGGCCAACCACGACGAGAACGGGATCATCTGGCCGCGCTCCATCGCCCCTTACGACGTGCACATCGTGGCGATTCAGTTAGACAAACCCGGCGTGCGCGAGACGGCGGAGAAGCTCTACGACGACCTGCGCGCGGCTGGCTCCGAAGTGCTATTCGACGACCGCGACGAGTCCCCCGGCGTGAAGTTCAACGATGCGGACCTGCTGGGCATGCCCTTGCGGACGACAGTCAGCCCCCGCAACCTGGACAAGGGCTCGGTGGAGGTACGGAAGCGCACCGGCACCGAGAACGAGCTGGTGCCGCTGGAGCGGGCGGTTGACGAGATCCGGTCGCGGCTGTCTCGTTAGGTTTTCAGGTTCAGTAAGACTTCGGTAAGCTCGCTACTGATCGGTCCTTATTACACCAATGCGATTGCGTGTGGCGTCTGAAAACCAGATGTCGCCGTTAGGTGCCACCGCCAGCCCCCGCACGCGCGTGACCACGGTTGTTCCAGTTGGGCATGGCGCACCAAAATCCTGAGGGCAATGGGCGAAAACAATTGCCTCATAACTCGGCAGACTGTATGTCACACCTACTCCGCTCGACGGATCGAATGTGAGTATCGAGCCGGAAAATTCGGCCGTCGCCCAGATAGCCCCTGACTTCCCGTCAATGGCTAGATGACTGATCGGCCCCCAGCCAGGCTGGAGGCCAAGGACGCAGTGGCGTCCCCAGATTGCACTCCCGACAAGCCTCCCAGTTCGACGCGCGACAGCATGGGCTGAGGGTCTTGTGTGACGGCGTAGACGTTTCCACGGTTGGCGTCAATCGCAGTTGCCCGCCCGCCAACGAATGAGAATGCATCTGTTGAGAGATCAAGCATACCCATTTGGGCGGGCGGCCCACCGTCGATGTCAGAGGTGTGGGCGATCCAGAGGCTCTCGCCGAGCACGGCAATGTCGTTCGCCTGACCGAAATCCTTTGGCAGCGGAATCTCCCGAATTTCTCCCGATACGAGATCGAGCTGAGTGATCCCTCCGACATCCAGTCGACTAACGTAAACGCTCGCATCAGCCAATGCCATATCGGCTATGAATTGCCCTTCTCCTATGAATTCATTTTCCAATGGCGACTGCTGGGGTAGTTGGTGCACTTTGTAGGTCTCACTGCTTGGGTCAAAGTCGACTATTGCGAAACCCTCGGCAGAAATGATGTGACCCCTCGCATCGACCTCGATCGCGGAATACAGCTCGCTGCCTTTGCTCGCAGGGATAGCGAATGACTCCAATGTGTCAGACAAGGAGCTGTAACGATGAAGGATGTTTTCGGACGAGTATGTGAATTGCACAAACCACACATCGCCGGTCTGCTGGTGGACGGCGACGTGCGTTGGGGAGAATGATAGATCGGCAAGCGCAGACGGGTACTGAATGGCCGGGTCGCCTGGCTGGATCTGGCCAAGCGCATCGCCTGCGGGTCCAACGACGGATGCGCCGGCCTCCTCGCTTAGAAGCCGGATCACCGCTGGCGAGCTACGATCTCCGCTCGACGTGGCGTCATAGATCCCTGCCACTGCGGCAGTGATTGTCAGAGCAGTCAGCGGAAGCACTACACGCCAGCGGCCAATCATCGGCCTTCTCACCATTGGCCTCCGGTGAAGAACGATCGATAGGGGTTAATGTACCCGTACTGGTATCCGCCCCCATCGTCTAGGTGGTCCAGGATGATCGTCGGTGTACTTGCTGTCCACGTGTACCACGTATTGTTTGCGCGCATGTAGAATTTCAGTTCGTGAGCGGCGTTTTCCGTGCACCCGGAGGTTCGTCCAAAGCACTGGATCCCATTCGGTTCCATGTGCGTGTTGTCGAAATGTTCAGTGAAGGCCCGGAAGTCGCCATACGTTGAGCCCATAAGAGGGGATCCCGCCTGGGAATCGAGTATTGCAAGTGGGGTTACCCCCGCTTCCACAGTGGGACCCGTGGGCTAGCGCATTCTGGGTGGCAAAGAACGACAGGAAGTATGCGGCTGCGGAGAGGGAAACCGCAGCCGTCATGACCAGAATTGCCCCGCGCATCGTAGCCCGAGCTCATGCTATCCCGGCGGCGCTGATCGTCAAGCGATTCTATTGGTTCTATCGATAACACCTATCGCATAGTAAACGCCGCAGCTGGAGCGGGCGGCTGACGAGATCCGGTCGCGGCTCGCTTAGCCGTGCAAGTAGGGCTGAAGCACTTCCTCGTCCCAGATCTGAGCCTCGATGTAAACATCGAAGCGCCGATCTTCTTCGCTCCGCCATCGCTCGCCTGGCAATCCGTACTCAGCAACCAACCGCGGCAGTTCCTCCAGCCGAAACACCTGCCGGTGGTAAGGCCGCGACGGGATGGGTACCCCGCGCAGGTTTGTATCTGAGAACGCGAAGTAGCTATCGGTAAAGGTGAAGCTCAAGATGTCCGTTGGCACTGCGCTGAGGGGGATGATCGCGGCTCGTTGCTCGGGGTCATCGTCATAAAGCGAGAAGGTACCGAGGATCGCGTAGTGCGGAGCAGAGAGCCGAGGCCGGCCACCCTTCGCGACGAACTGCTGCCGCATTTCCTGCTCGATGCGTCTCCTCTGGGGGATGTACTCGTCTCGGGTCAACCGAAAGTCCAGTGTTCTTGTGGCTGCCATATCCGTCAGGACTTCAGCGACCACGCCAGGTGGCAGATGCGACAGTGAGCGGAACGGCTTGTCCCTGTAGTAGTGGGTCAGAAAGTCGGGGAGATCATCTCCGGCAGGATCCGCCACCCTGTGCGCCGCCGACTAAAGCGGGCCGCCGGCCCGATCCTCTTTGCGCATGCGGTCGCGCTCGCGGTCGATTAGTAGCTGCACCTGCTCCGGGCGGGGGACGCCACTGATCAGGAACGGCTTGTGCTCCGCGCCGGCGGTCTCGCAGACGACGTCGCCGAAGTTCAGCAGTGACTCTATCGGGCCGTTCTTCACGACGCTCATGTCCTGGATGTTCACGAGATCGGCGGTGGCGACTCGCAGGTTCCAGGGATGCCTCTTGAAGCTGTCGACGATGCGCTGGTTGGTGACCAGCCAGAGGTCGTTGTGGTAGCGGTACCAGTTCAGCAGCAGCCGGATCGCCCAGTAGACGAGGTAAAGGATCACGATCCCCCACCAGATCATCCCTAGATCATCGAGGATGCCGATCATGTCGAGGATGACGCCACCTGCCACGATTGGAACGATCGCGAAGACGATCCAGAGGATCGACTGCGGCCAGAGAAACCACCAGTGCTTCCGTGCTAGCAGCGTAATCGTCTCGTTGTCCTGCAGCGGGAAGGGCAGCCGCAGCGTCCGCATCGGGTACTCTTCGGCGGCCCGTTGTGCCACCGGAGTGGGCTGCGGTTGGGGCTCGGGCGCCGGTTGCGCGGGGGGTGTGTCGGCCATTTGCGGGTAGTGTACTGCGGTGAGGTTTCAGGTTACAGGCATTTGCGGAAGGATGATGTTGACGCTAATAGCCCGTTTGAATCGGCTCGCCGGTATCCACCACCTCGAAGGCCGAGGCCGGGATGTCCTTGACGTCGCCGATGCGGTCGTCGTCCCAGCGGGAGTCCGGCGCACCCGAGACGTACCAGTCCGACCCGTTGTCGGCGACGATCATGCCGTACTTCTTCATGGCCGCACAGATAACCTGCACCTCCCATGTCGCCCACGAGCAGTTGTAATTCGCCTTCATGCGGAAGCGGGCGCCCATCGGCGGGTAATCCGGGTCTTCGATATCGGACGCGTAGTGCGTGGCCGGGTGAATGTAGGCCATCTGCGTGTCGCTGACCGTGAAACGCAGCGCGTGGTCGATGACGCCGGACTGCACTTCTGAGTAGCGGACGAGACCGGCGAAGATGGGCAGGCCGGCGGCATCGGCGCTGGTCCACGTCTCGGGTCGGAGAGCGTTCGAGTTGAGGTTCCAGGCGGCGCCAGAGCCTGCGGTCCAGGACTGCCCCGCGTTGACGGGATGCGAATCGAACGTCTCGTAGAGGAGACAGTTTTCGTCGTCGATCACGATCACGTGGCGGTCGCCGCCAAAGTTCGCCGTGTTCGGCTGCCCCACGCCCTGGCCCTCCACCGGCACGTCATTGGGTATCGGGTATGGCCCGGGGTCCGACTCAGACGCGTAGAAAAAAGAGACAGGCACCTTCGGCTGGTTGCCCTGCACGATGACGTACGGGATGCCGATCGGCGCGCCTGCCCAGACGGTCCCGAAGTCGGGGTGCAGGTCGCCCGTACTCATGGTGCCGAGGTAGGCGACAGACTGCGGGTGGACCGGCAGCTGCGAGACGTCCTGGTTCCACGGGTTGTTCGGCGGGAAGATGGCGCACTCCGGCTCGACGCCGGTCACCCAGCTTGAACCGGCGGATGACGTCGGAGTCGGAACTGGCGTTGGAGTTGGTAACGGTGTGGGGGTCGCAGACGGCGTACTTGTGAGCGTCCGCGACGGGGATGGCGATGAGATCGGTGTGGGAGTCGATGTTGGCGTTGGGGTCGGACTTGGAGCCGGAGTTGGCGAGCGTGTGGGCGATGGCGTGGGTGGCGGCGACTTTGTGCGCTTGGGTGGGCGCTGGCGGGCAACCGCAACGCACCCGACTGGCTCCGATTGCGCCGCGCCTGCGACGTAAGCAGCGATACGAATTGCGTCGTCCGGCGTGTGTTTGCCGTCGCAATTTACGTCGGCGTTCTCTCTACACTGAGTCGGAGTGCTCGGATCGACGATCAATCGTAGGGTAGCAGCCGCATCGGACATGGTAACCGTGCCGCTGCAGTCCGCGTCGCCATTGATGTCGCTATTTGGCGCGCCCTGCACCGAAGCGATGATAGGTAAGGCGGTGGCGAAGGCGACCGTAACGGCGATGACAACGAGGGGGCGTCCCAGCATCTACTCTAGAGACGCTAACGCCCTCCCTCCGGTTAGGTCACGGCGGATGAGGAAAGGAGAAGGAAATGTTCAGGCCGGGAGCGATTTCAGGAAGGAAATTATCTCCGCGTTGACCTGTGTTGGCTTTTCCTGTTGTGTCCAGTGGCCAGCGTCCAGAGATACCATCTTGAGGTTAGTGACGAATTGCTTCATCGGGTCCTTGGGAGCAAACGTGGCCGCGCCGTCCTTGTCCCCCTCAATGAAGAGGGCGGGCTGCTCAATGCGCTTACCCTGGAGTTCCGGCAGCTGTTCCCAGTCGCGGTCCATATTGCGGTAGCGGTTGATAGGGCCGCGGAAGCCGCCCTTCTTGAACTTCTCGACGTAGTAGGCGTGCTCCTCCTCTGTGATCCACGGCGGGAGACCCTCCATGTGCGGAAAGCCCTCGAATAACTTCGAATCCTTTGGTTTCCCTGCCATCGCGTTAGCGAAGCCAGGGATGTTTCGCCCTTCGGCGGATGCACCCCACGTGAACTGCCGCATCGAGCCATCGACATCAGCCTCGAACTCCGCCTCGGCGACGCCGGGCTCCTGGAAGTAAAGGATGTAGAAGAAGTTGTTCTGAAACATCGCCTTCATCATTTGGATCGGTGGCATCGGCGAGCGCGGGAGGTAGGGGATGGAGAGGGCGACCACGGCGCGGTAGCGCTCCGGGTAGAGGGAGGCCGAGGTCCAGGCCATCGGCGCACCCCAGTCGTGGCCTACTATAACGGCCTGCTGTTCGCCTGCTTCATCGAGGATGCCGAGAAAGTCCGCCAGGTGTTCCTTCATCGCGTACGCTTCGATCTCGTGCGGCTTGTCGCTGTCGCCGTAGCCGCGGACGTCCGGCGCGACGACATGGAATCCCGCTTCTGCGATGGCAGGGATCTGGTGTCGCCAGGAGTACCAGAGTTCGGGGAAGCCGTGCACCATCAGCACGAGCGGGCCCTTGCCGGCTTCCGCGATGTGCATGTTGATGCCGTTGGTCTTGATTGTCCGGTGCGTGATCTCGGCGGTCACGGAGCGTCCCTTCTCTTGCGTGGTCATGCTTGTGTTGCTTGTGGTTCAGCTGGGGCGGTCGCGGGGAACTGCCTCGTCATGGCCAGACCAAACTCCAGGAAGCCTGTGAGGTCGGTGAACTGGCCGCTAGCCATCTTGATCGTTGCATCGTAACAGGGCTTCACGTAATCGTCCCGCTTCTTCTGGAACTCCGACAGTGCCTCTTCGTAGGTGGCGTCCCCTGACCAGGCCACATTGAGCGCCTCCGACAGGAGCTCAGCCTGGAGAAATGCGTCGTTGATGCCAAGACCGGTGAGGAAGTCGCGGTGGTAGCCGGCGTCACCCGTCAATGCCCAGCCCGGACCGTACGGTTTGCGGAAGAAGTTTGGCTGATCCGCCGTACCGAGGAACTTCTCGCGCTCGCCATGCTTCACTTGTTCAGCGAGGTGCGGGACCTTCTCCAGGACCCGCAAGTAGTTGCCTTCGATGTCCTCGCGGAACCCGTGAAAGCTCTCGATCGGCCCACCGACTCCAATGCAGTGCTTGCCGTCATTCGTCGGGAAGACAAGAATTCCGCCGCCTTCACCCTCTGTGAAGAAGTAGATATGCATCCCCGTGTCTTCGACGCCTGTCCAGTACGTGTAATAACCGTAGGACATCGTCGGATGGCAGTCGTACTCCTCTGGTCTCACTTCGCGGGCGACCAGCGAATGCATTCCGTCTGCGCCGATGACGATCCGTGCACGCTCTTCGAACGACTCACCGCCGACATGGCCGCGAACACCGACGACTGTATCGCCTTCCCGGATCAGCTCGCGGACCGAAGCGCCTTCGCGTAGCTCGGCGCCCGCCTTCACGGCCGCATCCACCAGGATCTTGTCGAGGGCATAGCGCCGGGGACACAGTGTATCGGTGGAGTAGCCCGGCGGAACCGGCAAGTCCGGTGGCGAGAACGACATGTCGTTGAAGTGAAGCGTGCGTTGCTTGATCCAGGGAGCGCCGGTGTCAATCACACTGTCGAGGAGACCCCACTGCTGGAGGCGCGCCTGGCCGGGCAGATGAATATAGTGAGTCGACATAATGTCGCTGGGGAACGTGTCACGGTCGAGGAGGAGCACCTTGTAGCCCTTTCGGGCCAGTAGCATGGCTAGCGGCGAGCCGGCGACGCGGGCGCCGACGACTATGGCATCGTACACGGAGGCCTCCTTTGACTGAGCGCGCAAAATCATAGCACGGAGAGAGGTTCGGGCTGTGACTATTGTCACTAGTAGCCGAGGGCGGCGCCGTCAGAGCGTGGGTCGTGAGCAGCGCGAAGGCCGTCGTCAGTAACCAGTATTGCGTGGGCGTGGCCGGCGGAACCAGGGAAGGGCATGGGTGCTGCCCCGATGTCCGGAAGGCCTGACTCAGCGAGGAGGCCACCTTCGCCGAATCGCCAGCGCGGAGCGGCGATCGCGTCTTCGACGCTCTGACCGGCGACGAAAATGCGGGCCAGTATCTGCAGGTGGAACTGGATCTGGGCCGGGCCCCCCATCGATCCAAAGATGAGGCGCGGCTCGCCGTCCTGCAAAGCCATCGCGGGCGAGAGGGTATGGCGCTGGAGGGTGGCGCCGCCGACGTACTCCTCCGGAGTGAAGTACTCAGCGCGGTTGTGAAGGAGGACGCCGGTACCGGGGATGACGACGCCCGATCCGAAGGCAGCAGAGAGGCTCTGGTTGAGACTGACCGACATGCCCTTTTCGTCGCGGGCGCAAAGGTAGATGGTGTCGCCGTCGTGTCCGTCGTGGTCTTCGAACGAGCGGATGAGCCGCTGGTGCCATTCGGGCTCGTCAGGTGTGAGAACATCCAGCGGTTCCAGGCGATCCAGAGCACGCAACGCGAGGTATCCGCGGCTCGTCGGGGGCATTTCGGCGACCTGCAAGCCGCGCCAGTCGGTCGTCATGGGGCTGACCCACTCGGCCTCGTGACTCCGGAAGTCCTCGATATCGAAAGGTGGTGGCGCGACTGATCCAACGTCTTCGTAAAAGGTGTCGAGACTATCAAGTACGTTAGCGAGATCCTCCTGAACCAGAGGGTTCTCGGAAAGGAAGATGCGCGTGGCTTCGGACTCACGCTCCAGCATCGGGCGCATGAGTTCTGTGATGTTCGCAAGTCCGGCTGCCCGCGCGACCCCTTCACGAGCGTAGCGGATTGCCGGCTTCGCAAGCTCATCGATGCCCATCGATCCGAAGCGCTCGTTGAGCGTGAGCAATCCAGCGACGCCGCCAGGCACTGTCGCCGAACCGATGCCGCGCTTCGGCACCTTCTCGTGCTTGCCGGCGTTCCTCGGCAGCTTGCCGCTGGAGTTGAGTCCATGCAGCTCGCCTTTGTTCCAGACCATGGCGATGAGGTCGCCGCCGAGTCCGCACATGTGAGGGTAGACGACGGCGAGGACAAGGTTCATCGCGACCGCGGCGTCAGCCGCGTTTCCGCCCGCTGTCAGCGTGGAGAGACCGACGGAGGACGCGAGGTAATGCGGTGAGGCTACTGCAGCATTAGGGAAGACCGGCATCGGATGCAGTATAGCGATGGCTAGGGAGTCCGTGGCTATACTTGATTTGGTGAGCGAAGAGGCACTGAGGCGACCGCACGACGGGCCAGAGGAGCGCCGAATTGTCCTCGACATGCCGTCATGGCTGCCCTCCGAGAAAATTCCGCAGCGTGTGCTAGTGGCGGTAGGTGTAGTCTTCGTCATCGGCGTGTTCGCGCTCACCATCATTCCGCTGGTGACGGATTGGATCAGCGAAGACCAGTTTGAGCGCTACGGCTACGCCGGCATCTTCCTCGCAAACTTCATGGCCAACGCGACGGCGTTCGTGCCCGTACCGGGGCTCAGCGCTATCGGGCAGGCGCTGATCATCGAGGGTGCTGACCGGCTGTTCGTGCCAGGCGTAGTGGTCGCAGGCGCTTCCGCCATGACCCTCGCCGAAACTACCGCGTATGGCATCGGAGCGCTTGGCAGGGGTATCGCGGAAGAGCGGGAGATGCCCGTGAAGGGCCGTCTCGGCGCCTGGATGCACCGCGCCGCGGGCTGGATCGACTGGCTGATGGCCCGCTACGGTACGCCGACGCTGTTCACGCTCTCAGCCCTGCCCAACCCACTGTTCGAATTTGCTGGCATCACTGCAGGCGCTGTCCGCATGAACTTCTGGCGGTTCATCCTCGCCGTCGGCGCGGGCAAGACCGTGCGCGTCATCTTGCTCGTGACGGCGGGACGGGCACTCTTCGACTGGCTGGAGATCTGAGCTATTCGCCGCGGATCTGTTTGAGGTGAACGATGTCGTGGTCGGCGATGTGCTCAATCAAAGTGCGAAGGGGACGGTTTCCGAACTCAGGGTGGCGATAGCCGCGCTCCATACCGGCGTTTCCGGCCGCGCGCAGTAACTCTAGGTTGGATTGGCGATTGGCTGCGTAAGTGGCGAGAGATGTCGCCAGCTCACGGCTGCTGTAGTAGAGAGCGCTCGCCCAAACATCTTGGTCGAATGGCTGCAACATCGGCTCGTCCTCTGCAAGAACTTCCCGGATGCGCCAGCCGAGAACTACCTCGATGTCCGCCAGGTGAGCGGCCACCTCGTGCGGCGTCCATCCGCTACCGGCGGCGATGTTGCGAGGCTCACGGAAAGAGCGAGAGACGAGCTTTGGCATCTCGGCCATAGTGCCGAAGAGGTCGGTCGGCAGATCGACGGTTGCCCCGCAAATGGGGCAGTCGTTCTTGCGCGTCTCGAAGTCCATGGCAGCTCCGTTCTAGAAGTTGAGCACTCCTGAGAGCTCGAGGGCGACGGCGGTGGTGTTATAGATGGCGTGGATGGTAACACCAGCGAGGTAGAAGTTGCGAGAGCGCTTCGGCAACGGCTGCGCGCGGGAGACCCACCTCACGACGGCATGCGTAAGGCCGAGGCCCACGACGAAGCTGGCTAGCATGTGCATCGCCACGGGGATCGTGAAGCGGAAGTACGCGTAACTGGCGGATTCATCCGGCGCGTAGACGAGGACATACATAGCGCTTTCCAGCAGGCCGAAGACCAGTCCCGAGATGGCACAGAGGACTGCAACGTAGAGCTGATTCGTCAGCGCCTTCGGCCAGCGGGCCATCGCAAGGTAGACGCCGATCGGCTTGAAAGCTTCCTCGATGATCGGAGCGCCGAAGAAGGGGAGCAGGAACCAGCTTCCAGCGCTTCCTAGCTCACTGATGATTGAGCCAAGGATGCCGAGCAGTCCGCCAACCAGGGCGAGCAGTACGATCCAAACGTGGGTGAAGGGGGTGACCGTTCGCTGGCGTGGCAGCGGGTGGCCGAGATCAGCTTCCATTGGCGGGTATGTTGCCATACACGGTAGGACGGTGGCGGCGTGCAGAAGTTGCGCTCGCTAGCCGCGGGGGAGGCCCAGGCCGCGACCGGAGATGATATTGCGCTGGATTTCGCTGGTGCCCGCCGCGATAGTGAGTCCGGTGGCGTGCAGATAGTAATGCTCGATGCGGCCGGCGAGGGGCGCCCAGCGCCCGGACTCGACCTGGCCTGATAGCCCGAGCATCTGCATCCCGGTCCCCGCGATCCGCTGCTGCAGCTCCGAGCCGTACATCTTCGACATCGATGCCTCGGCGTTGGGGATCTGGCCCTTAGCCTGCATCGAGGCGACGCGGTAGGCGAGGAGGCGACCGGTGTGGATCTCGATGCCGAGTTCGGCGAGCCTGGCGCGGACTGCCGATCGTCCCGCGGCGACTTTCGTCTCTCGCGCGAACGAGATCAGCTCTTCGTACATGCGGATGCCGGCGACTACTCGGTTGATGCCGGAGCGCTCAAAGTCGAGTGTGGCCGCGCCGACGTACCATCCACGGTTCAGTTCGCCTACAAGGCAGTCGCGGGGGACGCGCACGTCTTCGAAGAAGATCTGGTTGAAGGCATGGCGTCCGGTGATGTCGACGAGCGGAGTAACGGTGATGCCTGGTAGCCGCATGTCGACGAGGAGATAGCTGATGCCCTTGTGCTTCGGGGCGTCGGGGTCTGTGCGGACCAGTAGGATGCACCAGTCGGCCTTATGAGCGAGCGAGGTCCAGATCTTCTGGCCGTTGACGATGAAGTTGTCCCCGTCAGCGACAGCGCGCGTCTCCAGGGAGGCGAGGTCCGACCCGGCGCCGGGCTCCGAGAAGCCCTGGCACCAGACGGTCTCTGCGTTGGCGATGCCGGGCAGGTGTTCCTTCTTCTGCTCGTCGGTGCCGTAAAGGATGATCGTTGGCCCGACGCGGTCCGGTCCGACCCCGAGTTGCGTCGGTGCGCGGTGGTAGGCCATTTCTTCGTTGTAGATGACCTGCTGCATGACGCCCGCCGCCTGCCCGCCGTGCTCCACCGGCCAGCCGAGCGTCAGCCAGCCGCGCTGCGAGAGCTTCCGTTGGAAGGAGCGGAGAAATTCCCAGCGCTCATCGCCGCCTTCGCCCAGGTTGCCGGCCCCAGCCGATGCAGCCCAACCTTCCGGCAGCTCTTTGCCGAGGAAGCCGCGGATCTCTGAGCGGAAGGCCTCTTCTTCGGGCGCGAAACGGAAGTCCATGGCGTCGGCGAGTATACTACGGGGTCACCGTCTCGCAGCCATTGCCTGTTTGCTTTGGCCGGAGTTTGCAGTACCGTCGCAGGTGGAATGAAGCGGTTTCTGGCGTTGATAGCCGGTTTCGCGCTGCTGGGGGCTGCCTGTGCAGAGAGTGCCGATGCCCCGTCCGAATCTGGCGACGCAGAACTGGCCGAGACGGCTACAACGCTCTCACCGGCCCCGAGCCCAACACCGGCAATCCCGCCACCTCTCACAGCGGCTGATGTCTTTCTGCCGCGCGACCTGTCTCAGTACGGCCTCGATCCGGCGAGAATCAGGACAGTGATTGCCACCGGTGATGTGATCCCGGCCCGCTATACCGACAAGACGATCCGTGAACTCGGTAACGATTTCAATTACACGGTCGCGGAAACGAAGCAGACCACTGCGGACGCTGATATCACGGTGATCAACCTGGAGGCGCCGCTTGTGCACTACTGTCCGTTGACGGAGGGCGGCTTCACGTTCTGCGGACAGCCTGGCTTCACGGAGGCGTTGCTGACGGCCGGGGTGGATGTCGTGACGCTGGAGAACAACCATATCGGTAACTACGGCGGCGCTGGCATCACTGAGACGCAGGGACACCTGGACACGGCGTCCATCAAGTGGGCCGACCGATACACACCGACGATCGTCGACGTCCGCGGAATGAAATTTGGGTTCCTCGCGTTCAACGCGGTGGGAGAGGTTGTCGACCGAACAGCGATGGTCGCGGGAATCGAGGCACTGCGGCCGCAGGTTGATGTGCTCTCGGTCGCTTATCACTGGGGCGCTGAGTACCTCAGCGTGCCGAACATCAGTTACGGGATCGCGGAGGACTACCCGCCTGACCTCGGTCGCCTGGCCATCGATGCAGGGGCGGACCTGATCATCGGGAACCACCCGCACTGGGTGCAGGGGATCGAGGTCTACAAGGGCAAGCTCATCACATACGCGCACGGGAACTTCATCTTCGACCAGATGTGGAGCTACGAGACTCGGCTCGGCGTTGTCGGCAAGTATACGTTCTACGACGCGATGCTCATCGGTGTGGAGTTCACGCCGGTGCGCATCGACAACTATGCACAGCCGGTGCTGCTGGAGGGCGACGAGCGGCAGGCTGTGCTGGACACAATGAAGCAGGCCACAGAGGACCTGGCAAACGGCGTGCAGACGACGCCCGGTGCCTGAGGGGAGATGTCATGGTGGGTGACATGAAGCCATTCCGAATCGACGTGCCGCAAAGCGATATCGACGACCTGATACGCCGTTTGGAAAACACTCGCTGGCCGGACGAGCTTCCCGGTGTTGGCTGGACTTACGGCGCTCCGCTCGGCTACATCAAGGAGCTGACTGGATACTGGCGTGACCGCTACGACTGGCGAAAGTGGGAGGCTCGCATCAACGAGTACCCGCAGTTCACGACGACCATAGACGGCGCGAACGTCCACTTCTTGCACGCGCGCTCTCCCGACCCGGATGCGATTCCGTTGCTCATCACGCACGGCTGGCCCGGCTCGATCGTCGAGTACATCGAGCTTCTCGGCCCGCTGACGGATCCGAAAGCGCACGGCGAAACCTCTGCCCCGGCGTTCCACGTCGTCCTGCCCTCGATCCCGGGCTATGGATTCTCTGGCCCAACGCATGAAACCGGCTGGAGCATGCAACGTGTCGCGAAGGCATGGGTGGAGCTCATGCGAAAGCTCGGGTATGGACGCTACGGAGCGCACGGTGGTGACTGGGGCTCCGCGATTTCGCGCGAGCTCGGGGTGCAGGACCCCGACCACGTACTGGGCGTACATCTGACGATGCTGGCCGGGCGGCCGCCTGGCGATCCCGCTGCGATGTCTGAGCTGACGGAACGCGACAAGAAGAGCCTGGAAGGTCTGGCGTACTTCATGCGGGAGGGAAACGGCTACTTCACTCAGCAGAGCACGCGACCTCAGACGCTCGCTTACGGGCTGACCGACTCGCCCGCGGGACAGCTGGCATGGATCGTCGAGAAGTTCTGGGAGTGGACGGACCGCGAGACCTCGCCCGACGATGCAGTAAACCGCGACCATCTTCTGACGAACGTCTCGATCTACTGGTTCACGGCCACGGCGGGTTCCTCGGCTCGGCTTTACTACGAGACCGCGCACTCGGAGCGGAACTGGGCCAGCGAGCCTGAGAAGAGCACAGTTCCCACCGGCGCTGCGGCATTTCCAAGGGAGATCGCCTCGCCAATCAAGGCGTTTGCGAGCCGCTCGAACAACATCGTTCACTGGAGCGAGTTCGACCGTGGCGGCCACTTCGCGGCAATGGAGGAACCAGACCTGTTGCTCGCCGACATCCGCGCGTTCTTCGGCAGCCTCAAGTAGTTTCGGCGAGCGAGATATCCGCGCGTACCGCCCGTTTGGCTTGCTACGCGATGCTTGACGCGTGCTAGTATCCGCGCAGCCTCACTTCACCCTAACGGAGGTACGCAATGCGATTCATCTTCGGGATACTCCTGGGCATCGCAGCGGGCGCCGCCCTTGGCCTGATCATGGCCCCGCAGTCCGGCAAAGAGACTCGAGAGCGCCTGCGCCAGCGGATGCAACAGGACTCGCAGGAGATCGAGGAGGCAGTCGAAGCGGTAACGGTCGACTAGGGCCGGGATCACTTGGCGAACGAACAGAAGCTCGTCGTCATTATCACCTCGAACGACGAGGCGGATTCGCTGATCCGAAAGCTGGTGGAGCGCGGATATCCGGCCACGAAAGTCAGCAGCACGGGCGGCTTTCTGCGTAAGGGCAACGCCACGATCTTCTCCGGCGTGGAGGCGGGCGACATCGATAACGTCATCGCGCTAATCGGCGATGTCTGCAAAGCGCGGACCGACTTCGTTCCGGCACAGGCTCTCCCGTTTCCGGAAAGCATTTATCCTGCGGAGCCTGTGCAAGTCCGCGTTGGCGGCGCGATCGTCTTCGTGTTGCCGGTTGAACGTTTCGAAAAGACTTAGGTCAGCGCCCCTGCGACCATCAGTTCCGTTACCTCTTCATCGCTGAGTCCCAGGATCTCCTTGCAGACGTACTCCGTGTGCTCACCCAGTAGCGGCGCCGGCCAGGCCAGGCCACCGGGCGTCTTCGAGAGGCGGAAGGGCGGTCCGTCATATGCAGCCCGGCCGGTCTCCGCATGGTCCATGTACTGGTAGAAGCCGCGCGACTTTGCGTGTTCGTCGGTGTCCAGGATTTCGCGGGCGCTCTGAACGACTCCGGCGGGAACGCCTCGCGATTGCAGGTCCGCCATTAACTCGTAGACGTCCTTGTCTGCTGTCCAGCCGTTGATGTTGGCGTCGAGTTCGTCTTCGTTCTGCTTACGCGCATCATGAGTGGCGAATTTTGCCTCCCCGACCCAATCTGGGTTGCCCATCGCGGATACGAGGGCCGACCACTCGGCCTCGCCGAAGCAAGCGATCGCCAGCCAGCGCTCGTCGACAGGGCGCCCCGCGTCGGTCATCGGTTTGCATTTGAAGGCGTTGTGCGGCGCTGCTTCCGCGATGTGGTTGCCCGCGCGGTTCTGGACGATGCCGTTCGCGGTGTAGTCGAAAATGGCGGGCGAAAGCGGACAGACGCTGGACTCGAGCTGCGCACACTCGATGTGCTGACCCTTGCCGGTGCGGCGGCGATAGTGCAGGGCGGCGAGGATGGCCACCATCGTGTGCCCGGGGTTGATGACGTAGTCGGGATAGTTTGTTCCAACACCCACCGGCAGCCGGTTCGGGAAGCCGCTCAAGTAGCTGTAGCCGGTGATGGGCGTGAGGACCGCTCCGAAGCCGAGGAAGTCGCGGTGCGGGCCGTCGTAGCCCTGCATGGGCTGGTAGGCAGCGATGATCTTCGGGTTACACTCCGAGATCTTGTCGTAGGTAAGTCCCCAGCGCTCGATCACGCGTGGCGTGATGTTGGTCAGGAAGACATCCGCCCATTCGATCAGCTTGCGGGCGACCTTCTGCCCCTCCTCGGTGTTCATACAGAGGGTCAGGTCGTACTTGCCGGCGTTGAAGTTGTTGAAGTAGCCGCTGGCGTTGTAGCTGGTCTTGCCCTTCGCCATCGGCGCGATTGTGCGCAGCGAGTCGATGCGTGTTTCGGACTCGATGCGAACCACCGTGGCGCCCATGCTGGCAAAGTGGAGCGCACAGATCGGCCCGGCGCCGAACCACGAGAAGTCCGCGACCTTGACGCCTTCCAGAGGCTTCATTCGAGCTTGTCCAGGAAGTCTTTGATGATGTTGTTGGTGGCCGCGGGCTGTTCCATCTGGACGAAGTGAGCAGCGGGAACGGTGACGACGGTCATGCCGGGGTAGCGCTCGCGGAGGCCTTCTTCGGTCGCGAGCTGCGGTTCCTCCGCACGGATGAACAGCGAAGGGACCGGGAGCGGGCCTGCCGGTTTACTGTCGTCGCTGAGGGTGCTCTTGATCTTGGTGTGCATAAGCCGCTGGGGTGCCGACTTGATTACCGCAAGCAGTTCCTCGACCATCGCCGGGTCTGACTTCGCGCTGAAGAAGGCCATCCGCCCAAAGCCTTCAGCGACTTGGGCGTAGGCAGGGCTCTGCAGTCCGGCGAACAGGGGATCCACCATCGCTTGTGCCGTCTCAGGCTGCGGGAGGATCGGTGAGTCGATTAGAATGGCGGCGCTGGTCAGATTCGGATGCTTGTGGACGAGATTCAAAGCAATCGTGCCACCCATAGAGTGGCCGACGATCACGGGCTTCTCGAGCTTCACCTGGTTAATGAACCAGGCGACGTCGTCGACGAACCCTGGGATCGTGTAGTCCTGGTCAGGCTTGCCGGATTCGCCGTGGCCTCGCTGATCGAGGGCGACCACTCGATGGTTCTTGGCGAAAAACGGGATCTGGTCGCGGAAGGTCGTCATGTTGCACGTCCAACCGTGGACAAAGAGGATCGGCGGGTCACCGCTACCTGCATCAACGTACCGGAGGGTGACGCCGTCCGGTGTGGTGACTGATTGCAGTTGCTCAGTGGTCATTACACAGCTCCTATCGCTTCCAGCTTCTTCCACTCGTCCTGGGTGACGCCGAGCTCTTTGCCGAATATCTCGTTGTTGTGCTCGCCGACCAGCGGAGGGCGTCGGTGTATCGCCCACGGCGTCTCCGACATGTAGTACGGGCGTCCCGGGTACTGCAGCTTCTCGCCAGTGGGTTGCTGGACATCGGTAAGCCAGTGGCGCGATTCGAGCTGCGGGTTCTTCGCGATGTCCTCGGGCGTACTGACGATGCCCCAGAGAAGCCGCCGGTGCTGGCCCTGCTCGTACATCTCCCACTTGCTCTTGGTGGCGGTGAACTTGCGAAGCACTTCCACGAGGTGAGACATGACTTTGATGTGGCCCGGGAGTTCAGCAGGGTTAGCGAAGAGGCCAGTCAGGAAGCGGAGATTGAGGTTCTCGATGAACTCCTTGTACGGTGGGTCGTTCAGATCTTCAGCCATATTCTCTTCGACCATCCACTCGAGCATTCCAGTCCACGGCGCGCCACCCGGAGTACCGAGGTAGCCGAAGACGTGCCCATCACTGCAGGCGTAGATACCGATGCCGGGAACGTCTATCGGGACAACTCCTCGGGATCCCGAACGCGAGCGCAACAGCTCGATCATGTCCCAGCTCTGCATCGCTGTCTCCTGAGCGAGAGAGAGCGCCTCTTGCATCGAGACGTCCACGTGCTGGCCCTCTCCTTTTTCGTCCCGGTGGTAGAGCGCTGTCAGCGTTCCGCAGGCCCCCATGATCGAGGCGGAAGTGTAGCCCTGGCGCCAGGGAAGCACGTTCGGCGGATCGATCGGCTCCCCTGCCAGCCACATGACGCCGCCCATGGCGATGCCGACGATGTCGGGAGCCTTGTATTTGGCATGCGGACCGCTCTGCCCGAAGCCGGTGATTGAGGTCAGGATGATGTCTGGCTTCATCTTCGCGAGGCCCTCGTAGCCGAGGCCGACAGAATCCAGGAAGCCGGGCGTAAAGCTCTCGACTACGATGTCCGCCGTCGCTACCAGCTTCTCGAACAACGCGCGGCCCTCAGGCTTTTCGATGTCCAGCGTGACGCTGCGCTTGCTGGTGTTGAGGTTGAGCCAGTAGAGGCTCTGGTCGGGATGCTTGTTGTAATAGGGTGGCAAGGCGCGGACGGGATCGCCACCCGGCGCTTCGATCTTGATTACATCGGCGCCGAGGTCCGCGAGCAACTTGGTGCAGTACTGCCCGATCTCGCCGGCAAGGTCAAGGACGCGAATGTCGCCTAGGGCGGTGTCGTCCGGTGAAGCGCCGTTCTTCGCAGGTACCATAGGTAGCGAGCGAAATATACCAGAACAAGGAACCGTGAACCTAGAACGGAATCAGGCCGAGCGCTTGGCGGAAGGTGTGCCTTCGATGCGGCGGCTGACGGAGAGGACGCCGCGGATGCTCTCGAGCCTGTTGAGAATGCGTGTGAGCTGTTCGACACCCGCCGTTTCCAGGGTCACGAAGATGGTGATGTGGCCGTCTTCGCCTTCCTGCGTGTGCACGCCTGTCATGTTGACGCCTTCCTCGGCGCACATGGTGCTGACGTCACGGAGCAGGCCAACGCGGTCCCAGGCCTCGATATGCGCGGAGACCGGGTACATCTGGCCGCGCTGTCCCCATTCGACATCCACGAGGCGTTCAGTCTCGTCCTCGTGTAGGACGTTCTTGCAGTTCTTCCGGTGGACGGAGACGCCTTCGCCGCGGGTTACGTAGCCGATGATGGCGTCACCGGGGACAGGGTTGCAGCAGCGCGCGATGCGGGTGAGCAGGTCGCCGGTCCCGAGGACACGGATGCCGGTGGTGTACGTCGTCTTGGCCGGCGCCTCGAACTCTTCAATCTCAGTCGTTTCCTCGATCAGGGAGGCAATCTTGTTGGCGATGTGTTGTGTGCTGATCTCGCCGTAGCCGACGCGGAGGAACAACTCCTCCGTGTCCTCAAACTTGAACATGCGGAGGAGATCGGCCTGCATCTCGGCAAAGCTTGTGCCCATGCGTGCCAGTTCTTTTTCGATCATCTCCTTGCCGCGAGCCACGTTTTCGGCGCGCTCCTGCTTCTTGAACCAGGCTCGCACTTTCTCGCGGGCGTGAGTCGTACGCAGATAACCAAGATTGGCGTTCATCCAGTCACGAGATGGTCCCTTGGATGATTTCGACGTGAGGATCTCTATCACTTCGCCGTTCTTGAGGGTGAAGTTGAGCGAGACAAGCCGTCCGTTGACTTTTGCACCGACGCATTTGTGGCCCAGGTCGGTGTGGATGCGGTAGGCGAAATCGAGTGGCGTGCTGCCGGCTGGCAGATCCTTGATCTCGCCCTTCGGGGTGAACACATAGACCTGGTCCTGGAAGATGTCCGTCTTTACGGCTTCCACGAGTTCCTCTGCCTGGGCGAGGTCGCTCTGCCAGTCGATCAACTGGCGGAGCCAGGTCAACTTCTCTTCGTAGTCAGAGTCCCGCTTGCCGCCTTCCTTGTACCGCCAGTGGGCGGCGATACCGAACTCAGCCGAGCGGTGCATGTCATACGTGCGGATCTGCACTTCGAGCGGCTGGCCGTTGAGCGCCATCACAGTGGAGTGGAGGGACTGGTACATACTTTCTTTTGGGTTGGCGATGTAGTCGTCGAAGGTCTGCGGCATGGGTCGCCACATCCCATGAACGACGCCGAGAGCTGTGTAGCACTCGGTCACATTGTTGACGAGGACGCGGACGGCGAGCAGGTCGTAGATCTCGTCGACGTCGCGACCGTCGTTGGCGTACTTTCCGATCTTCTTATAGATGCTGTAGATGTGCTTGGCGCGGCCGTGGACTTCGGCCTTGACTCCGTGCTGCGCCAGCTCACTGCGCAGAATGTCGCAGACCTGCTTGACGTACTGCTCGCGGGCGTCGCGCTTAATTTCGAGCATCTCGGCGACGCGCTTATACTGTTCCGGCTCGAGGTAGCGAAAGGCGAGGTCTTCGAGCTGCCACTTCATCTCCCAGATGCCGAGACGGGCGGCCAGCGGGGCGTAGATCTCCATAGTTTCCTTGGCGATGCGCAACTGGCGCTCGCGGTCCAACCCCCAGAGGGTTCGCATGTTGTGGAGGCGGTCGGCGAGCTTGATGATGACCACTCGCAGGTCCTGGGCCATCGCCAGGAACATCTTGCGCAGGTTCTCGGCCTGCATCTGGCGGTTGGCGGTGTCGGCGTCCGCGGCATGTCCGCTGATCTGGCCGAGCTTGGTGACGCCTTCGACCATCTGCGCCACTTCGTCGCCGAATCGTTTTGCGATCTCCGCGTTTGAGACTCCGCAGTCCTCCTGCACGTCGTGGAGGAGGGCGCCGGCTATGGTCGCGGCGTCTAGTTGAAGCGCAGCGATGGTCTCGGCGGCGTGAAGGGGATGCGTGATAACCGGATCGCCGTTCCGGCGCGTCTGGCCGGCGTGCTGCTCAACTGCGTATTCAAGCGCCTCTCGGACGAGCTTTTGCCCCTGTGGAGGCAGGTAATCAGCGACTCTTTGCAGTAGAGATTCGCCTAGCTTCTGTTCTGCCGTCGTCATCTGCATCTAGTGTAGCAGTGGACGGCAATACGGGCGCGAGCGTTGCGTAGTCGTGTCTGACGACCTGCGGCTACGAATCTCCGCTGTTATCCTCGTGGCATGCCGGAATACCAGGCACCGCGCGGCACGCAGGACATCCTGCCTGAAGATCAGCCGTGGTGGGACTACGTTCGCGCGACTGCCGAGCGGTTGTGCCGGGAATTCCGTTACAAGGCGATCGAGACGCCAATCTTCGAAGACGCGGCCTTGTTCCTGCGCACGGTAGGCGATGCGACCGACATCGTGTCCAAGGAGATGTACCTTTTCCAGGACCGGGGCGAGCAGCAACTTGCGCTGCGGCCCGAGGGTACGGCGCCGGTCTGCCGAGCGTACCTCGAGCACGGCATGTCGAATCTGCCGCAGCCCGTTCGCCTCTGGTACTGGATGCCGAACTTCCGATATGACCGGCCCCAGGCCGGGCGCTACCGCGAGCACCACCAGTTCGGCCTCGAGGCCATCGGTGACGACGATCCCGCAATCGACGCTGAGATCATCGAGATGCTCCTGCGGCTGTACGAAGGCTTGGGCTTGACGGGCCTGACGTTGCACCTGAACTCGATCGGAGATCCTGTCTGCCGCCCGGGCTACCTGGATGCGCTGCGAGCTTACTACGCTGACAAGCTGGACCGGGTCTGCAACGACTGCAAGGCACGCTACGAAAAGAACCCGCTGCGGCTGCTCGACTGTAAGGAAGAGCGCTGCCAGCCGATCATCGCCGGAGCGCCAGCGTTCGCCGCCTACCTCTGTGATGCGTGCGGAGAACACTTCGCTCAGCTGAAGGCGTGCCTGGACTCCATTGGCATCGCGTATCACTTGAACCCGCGGCTGGTGCGCGGTCTCGACTACTACACGAGAACAGTGTTCGAAGTCCAGCCGCCGCAGGAAGGCGCGCAGAGCAGTATCGGTGGCGGCGGCAGGTATGACGGGCTGATTGAGCAACTCGGCGGGAAGCACACGCCTGGGATCGGGTTCGGGACGGGCATCGAACGCATCGTGATCAACATGAAGCGGCAAGAGGTGCCACTCCCGGAAGTGGCAGGCCTTGCTGTATACGTGGCCTGCGCTGCCGCCGATGCGCGGACGGTGTCGTACAAGCTTGCTTCTGACTTGCGACGGGCGGGTATCAGCGCCGTGGTTGGGTCGGCAGAGCGTTCACTGAAGGCACAGCTACGCCACGCCGACAACCTCCTTGCGCACTATGTTGCGATCATCGGCGAGCGGGAGTTGGCGGACGGAGCAGTGACGCTAAAAGACTTACGGGATGGCGCCCAGAACGCCATCCCGTTGAGTGACGTTGCTTCCCGGGTCGCTGGCTAGAACGCCAGCTGGCGAGGTGGGCGCACCACGATCTCGGCAACGTTGATCGTGATCGGCTGAGTTACTGCATAGAGGACTGCGTTGGCTATGTCATCCGGCGCCCCGAGCGTGTTGCGCAAGGCGGCGGGCAGGCTATCGAAGAGTTCATCAGGTAGCCGTTCGCCCTTCTTTACCTCCACATCGATGCCGGCCATCTTAACGATCCCCTGGACGACTGCTGGCTCGAAGTTGCGGGCGAAGTTCGTGGCGATGGCGCCGGGCATGATGGTGACCACGCGAATGGTGTCGTTCTCCAGCTCGGCGCGAAGGGTGCCTGAGATGCAGTTGACGGCGTGTTTGGTGGAGCCATAGACGCCTGAGTCGTTGCGCTGGGCAGCGACGCTGCTGATGTTGACGATGTGGCCTTCCACCTTGTTCTTGCGCATTGAGCGGATGGCTGACTGGGTGCCTGCGAGGAGCGCAAGGATGTTGGTCTCCAGCATCTCTCGCCAGCCTTCGGGATCGGCATCGGCTATTGCACCCGGATAGGAGACGCCGGCGTTGTTGACCATGATGTCAACGTGTCCTGTCGCCCTCTCCGCCTCCTCCACCAGGCCTTGCACTTGTTTGACGTCACGCATGTTAACGATGACGGGCGTTGCCTTGCCGCCGGCCGCTTCGATCTTCGCCTTCGATGCCTCCATCGCCTCTAGAGTGCGGCCCGACAGGTAGACGTGCGCACCTGCCGCCCCGAGCCTCTCAGCGATGGCGCGGCCGATGCCGCTGGACGAGCCGGTGACAACGACGGTCTTGCCTGAGAGTGGTTGGTTGGTCATGAGTTCCTCCTTCTGAACGCTGGTCATCTTGACATTATGCATACAGATTGTCAAGATGTAACTATGTCAAAGACGGTTGCGCCACCCGCCACTCGCGGACGGATCCTGGAGGCAGGATTCACGCTGTTCGGACGTTACGGCTTCAAGCGCACATCGATGGAGGACATCGCATCCGAGGCAGGCTTGTCCCGTGCGGCGCTCTATCTTCAGTTTCGCAATAAGGAAGACATCTTCCGGGGGCTCGCCGCCGGCCTGCACGAGCGCTGCCTCAAGGCGGCGGAAGACGCCTTGTCCGGTGGAGGGACGCTCACAGAGCGGCTACAGGCCGCCGTTGAAGGCAAGACCCTGCCCATGATCGAGATCACCAACTCGTCCCCGCATGGCAGCGAGCTCATGGACGAGACCAACCGGCTATGCGGTGACCTTGCAGCGGAAAGCGGGCGGCGCTTCCAGAAGATGCTGGCGGAAGCCTTCCAGCGCGCAGATGGAACGGATGTCTATCTGAGGTCCGCCCGCCTCACCCCGGCCGAAGCTGCAGACCTGTTCGCAGCCTCAATCCACGGCCTCAAGGCCCTCGATGTGACACCCGCCGCGTTCAGGAAGCGTCTTGCGCGCTTTGTCACAGTCTTCGTGAGCGGCCTGCGCTAATATAGGCACTGCGAAAACGTCAAGGTCGCCAAAACAAACTAGGAGGTCGCCCCATGGCTGATTACGCCAAGCCCGATTCGCTCGTCTCCACTGATTGGGTAGCCGAGCATCTGAACGACCCGAAGGTCCGGTTGATCGAGGTAGACGTCGATACCGCAGCTTACGATACCGGGCACGCACCCGGTGCCATCGGCTGGAACTGGAAGAGTGACCTGGAGACGAACGTCGTCCGCAACGTGGCGGACAAGGAAGGCATCGAGAGGCTGCTCTCGCAGGCCGGAGTCGACAAGGACACGACGATCGTCCTCTACGGCGACAACAACAACTGGTTCGCGGCATATGCGCTGTGGCTGTTGAAGTACTACGGCGTCGATAACGCCAAGCTGATGAACGGCGGCCGCAAGAAGTGGGTGGACGAAGGCAAGTCGATCACGACCGATGCCACGAGCCACGCGGCCACGAAGTTCTCCGTGAAGAACCCCAACGACAAGATCCGGATTCTGCGGGAAGACGTGCTGAAGACCTACGACAAGAAGGGCGTTGGCCTTGTCGACGTGCGCGCCCCAAAGGAATACTCAGGCGAGCTGTTGGCACCCGAGAACCTTCCGCAGGAGGGTGCGCAACGAGGAGGTCACATCCCCGGCGCACGGAACATCCCGTGGGGCCAGGCGGTGAACGAGGACGGCACTTTCAAGTCCCGCGAAGATCTCGAGAAGCTGTACGGCGATCAGGGCATCACACCCGATAAGGACATTATTGCCTACTGCCGAATCGGGGAGCGGTCAGCGCACACCTGGTTTGTGCTGACGCACTTGCTGGGTTACCCAAACGTTCGCAACTACGACGGCTCGTGGACTGAGTGGGGTTCCATCGTCGGGGCGCCGATCGAGAAATAACTGCCGTAGGGGCGCAGCGTGCTGCGCCCTTGCAGCGTGCTGCGCCCTTGCAGCGTGCTGCGCCCTTGGCAGCGTGCTGCGCCCTTGGCAGCGTGCTGCGCCCTTGCAGCGTGCTGCGCCCTTGCAGTGCTATTCGCTAAACAGTCCAGGGTCGAACTGTGCGTACCGCTCTATCACGGCGTCTGCTTCGGACAGGGGCGGCAGGGCGGTCGATGCGGCGCGCACCTGGACGACGAACATCCCGGCGGACTTGGCGCTCTGTGTGCCGAACATCGTGTCCTCGAAAGCGACGCAAGTCTCCGGATCGACGCCGAGCAGCTCAGCGGCTCGGAGGTAGATGTCAGGCGCGGGCTTGGCATGCTCGACCTCGTTGGCCGCGACTGTCGCTGCGAACTGATTTTCTAAATCGAGACCAGCGAGCGTCGCGTCGATCCAGTTGCGGAGCGAAGCCGAGGCCAGTCCAACAGGAATCTTGCGAGCGTGCAGGTCGCGCAGAAGTTCCCGCACGCCGGGCAGAGGCTCGATGGGCTCTCGTAGCAGCTGCATTACTGCGTCGTCGTAAGGCCGCAGGAACTTCTCGACTGGCTCGTCGATTCGTTTCTGTTTAAGCACCCAGGCCCAGGCGGCTTCCACTGAGCTGCCGATGACGTTCGTGTACTCCTCGTTGCTTACTGTGACGCCGTACGGCTCCAGGATTACATCGAACGCCCTGTGGTAAAGAGGCTCGCCGTCCCAGATCACGCCGTCGAGATCAAAGATGACCGCGGAGTACCTCCTCATACTCAGGGCTTAACGCACTGGAAGAGGATCATGGTTGGGGCGCGGTAGTTCTCGCGAAGGTAGTCACGCTGGGCCATCACCTCTTCAGGAGGGTAGGGCTCGAAGATGTCGCGGATCAGGAGGCCGGTGGCCCGGCATGCATGGGCATAGTCGCTGATCGTGCGGTGGTGGTTGATGGTCTCAGCCGGAGCAGTTGGCCACATGCGGAAGCGCACTTCGCGAGCCGGGAAGTAGTTATCGACCTTTTTGTAGAGCTTGTCCTTGTCCAGGATCGCGATCGTCCCGGGGGTGCGTGGCTCCCAGGTGGCGATGGGTGGCGTAAAGCACGGATGCACGACAGAGAAGTGCAGTTCCCCGGCGGGCTTCAGCACGCGTGCAAGTTCCGTGAGCGCTGTCACGTGGTCCTCTACGTCGAGGATAGTCAGGTAGGCGACGACAAGATCGAATGACGCGTCGGCGAGGGTTGACAGGTCGCGCATGTCACCCTGGAAGTACTCGATCTCCAACGGGTTCTCCGCCTCCGCCTGCTGGGCGAGCTCAACCATACGATGTGAGTAGTCGAAGGCCACGACTTCCGCGCCGCGCTCTGCCAGCATTCGCGCGAAGCGGCCCTCGCCACAACCGGCATCGAGGATCCGCTTACCGCTCACGTCGCCGGCGGCCTCAAGGTGCGCGGGATCGAGAAGGAAGAGCCGGGTCGTGTCGGTACCGCTACGAACACGCTCCGTCCAGCCTTCCGCTATCGCCTCCCAGGCGGCGTCCCCCTCGCTGCGCGGTTCTGTCATTGTTTCTCGCGCAACGCAGGAAACAGGATCACTTCGCGGATGGAGGACTGGCCGGTCAACGCCATGATCAGCCGGTCGATGCCGATGCCTAGCCCTCCGGTCGGCGGCATCCCGTGCTCCAGCGCAACCAGGAAGTCTTCGTCAGCGACCTCTGCCTCGTCGTCACCTTGCGCTCGCAGGCGCGCCTGTTCGATGAAGCGCTCGCGCTGGTCGATCGGGTCGTTAAGCTCGGTGTAGGCGTTTCCGCACTCGCGGCCACAGATGAAGAACTCGAAGCGCTCCACGTAGCCAGCCGCTTCCAGCTTCTTCTTTGCCAGCGGCGACAGCTCGATGGGATAGTCGATTAGAAACGTCGGCTGCATGAGGTGTGGCTCGACGAAGATGGTGGCAAGCTCATCGATCAGCTTGCCGCGCCCCCATGTGGGCTCCGTATGCACTTCCTTGCTTGCGATCGCACGCTGCAAGGAATCGGCATTAGGATGCTCGTTGATGTCGATATCCGCGTACTCAAGGATTGCGTCGCGCAGGCGGATTCGGGGCCAGGGCGGCGCGAAGTTGATGACGTGCTCACCGTATTGGACCTTCGTATCACCCAGAACGTCCCCCGCAACGGTCGAGACCATCTCCTCGACGAGGTCCATGATTCCGTTGTAATCGGCGTAGGCTTGGTAGACCTCAAGCATCGTGAACTCTGGGTTGTACTTGGTGGAAACGCCCTCGTTGCGGAAGATTCTGCCGATTTCGTATACATGATCGAATCCACCGACCACGAGGCGCTTAAGGTGAAGTTCGATAGCTATGCGGAGGAAGAAGTCGCGGTCGAGTGCATTGTGGTGTGTGACGAATGGCCGCGCGGCGGCGCCGCCCGCTGCGCCCTGCAGGATTGGCGTCTCGACTTCGAGGAACCCACGCTCGTCGAGGAAGCGACGAATGCGGGCGATGGCCCTTGACCGGACGACGAAAATGTCGCGCGCCTCCTCGTTGGCCATGAGGTCCAGGTAACGCTGGCGATACCGTGCCTCCACGTCCTGCAGCCCGTGCCACTTTTCGGGAGGCGGGCGCAGTGCCTTCGTCAGGATGATGAGTTCGCCCACTTCCACCGTTGGTTCTCCGGTTTTCGTGCGGAAGAGGTGCCCTGAGACTCCGACGAAGTCGCCGAGGTCGATCTCCTTGAGCAGGGCATAAGCCTCCGACCCGAGAGCCTCCTGCTTAAGGTAGGCCTGGATGCGGCCGCTCCCGTCGCGCAGGTCCATAAACGAAGCCTTGCCCATGCCCCGCATAGCAGTCACCCGGCCGGCTATCGTTACGAACGCACCGGGACCGCTCCTCGGCGCCAGATCGGCGGCGTCTGCGTTGGTATGAGTGCGGTCGAAGCGGGCGGGATACGGATCGATCCCGCGGTCGCGCAGCTTCGCCAGCTTCTCCTTGCGCAGGGCGATGAGTTCTTCTTCAGGCATGACCCTCCACTGGCGTGGCTCGCGAAGAGCCGCTTACCGGTCGCGCTGATTGTAGGTGCTGGGGTTGAGAGCGGCTAGTCGATCTTGATGACCGTCCAGGTCATGTCGCCGGCGGGCGCCTTGATATCGATCTTGTCACCGACCTTCTTCCCAAGCATCGCCGTGCCGACGGGTGATTCGTTGCTGATCTTCCCATCCTTGGGATCGGCCTCGGCGACACCGACGATCGTGTAAATCGCCTTCTTGCCCTTGTGGTCCTTGACCTCGACCTTTGAGCCCAACGAGACCTTCTGGTGGTCTCGGTGCTTCTCGTCGATCATGACGGCGTTCTGGAGCATCAGTTCGATCTCCTGGATGCGGCCTTCGACGAAGGCTTGCTCTGCGCGGGCGTCTTCGTACTCCGGGGCGTTTTGCGCGCCGACAAGTTCCTTCGCATCGTGGATCCGCTGGGCCACTTCGGCGCGGCGTACGGTGATGAGCTCGTCAAGCTCGTTCTGGAGCTTGGCGAGGCCGTCCTTGGTAAGTGGTACCTGCTTGCCTGGCATTATGGGTGAACTTCTCCAAAAAAATAGGACTGCGGGTAAACCCACAGCCAGAGGTGTAACTTGTTTAGCCGAATTATAGCACGCAGGCGGCCTGTCCAGTCTCCGGAAGCTTCATTTTTCACAACAATGCGCTATGTTACACTGACCGCTGATTCGGGCCGGACTCATATATCCGCCCCGCCTTAGCAACAGCCGAAGCATGCGACGACCCCCGCCCCGTGATGAGCCGCCCCAGCGACGACCGCGCCGTGATATGCCGCGGCCGGAAGGCCCGTTCGAGCGTCTGCTGAAACAGCGCCCTCAACGCGATCCCGCGCCGTTAATCATCGGTGGGACGATCGCGTTCCTGGCATTCGTCATCGTTGCTGTATTTGTGTTCAGCTCGGTCCTCGGGGGAGACGGCGATGATGATGGAGGCGGCGACTCCGGCGGGACCACGCAACTTGCGCAGGGGGTTAAGTCCAGGCTGGCGGCATTCCCGGAACTACCCCCCGGGCTGACCGCGGCCAGCCAGTACCTGGAGTTCGAGATCGATAGGCCCGGCACGGGATTAGATCTCACAATCCCGCTCACCGAGACGGTGCAAGATGCCTCCAGCTTGGGCTTCTACACTTACCAATCCAACCGCTGGCAACGAATTTTGGACGTGAACGTAACGCAGGAGAACCCTCAGTGCCCGTGCGGTCAGGGCGAGTTTCAACCGCTACCGGCTAACCTCGCGATTTTGCGCGTCACTGCGCAGGCCTACATCGTCGCAGCGTCGCTGCCGTCGGGAGCGTCGGTCCATCCCGCAGCCGGTCAGCTGGCCCTTGTGACACCCCGGGACTACGCGCCCGTCGCGGACGGCACGGTGCAGGGCACACCCACCGAGTTAACCGTTGATGACGCTACGCTAGTCATTCCGACCGTCGTGGGCAGTAACCAGGACTCGGCGGCAATCGTGAACAACATCCTTCGCGACGAGACTTTGCGCACGAACCACGTCGAACAGATCGCCAACCTCGTTAATAACAACGGACTCGACGGGATCGATCTGGAGTATTCGTCAGTGGCCCCGGAAAGTGCGGCCCAGTTCACGGCCTTTGTCCAGGCAACCGCCGACGAGTTGCACAGCGCTGGCAAGAAGCTAGTGCTCACGCTGCCTCCACCGACTGCGCAGCGGTCTGCTTATGAGTGGGAGAAGCTGGGGGCTGCGGTGGACTACGTCAAGATTCTCCCGATCGCCGATCCGGTGTCCTACTGGGAGACGATGCCCGATGCTCTCGGGCGCGTCTCGGATGAGGTACCGACGGAAAAGGTGCTGCTCGTAATCAGCCCCTTCGCGATCCAGGACTCGGGTGACGTCAATCAGCCAATCGGTTACTTGAGCGCAATGGTGCTGGCGACGTCACTGGCTTTGCGCGAACCAACCGACCCGGCAGACATCATTCCCAATGCTGAAGTAGAAGTCGTAGCTCAGAACCTGGATGCAGGCGAAGGTGCTACAGCCATGCGATGGGACGAGGACGCACTGGCCGTGTCATTCTCTCTGGGCGGTACGCAGCATGACCGGATCTACATCGAAAACGCGTATAGCGTGGGGTTCAAGCTAGAGCTGGTGCAGGCTTACGCGCTCGGCGGGCTCGTCGTCGCGGACGGCTCAGGTTCATCCGACGTGGCAAATGTCTGGCCGAAGGTGCGTGAGCTGGTTGACTCGGCGACCGTGATTCTTCGCCGCCCTAATGACCAGATGCTTCAATCGCTCTGGCAGGCGCCCGATGGAGGCGACCTGCAAGCAGACGCCGGAGCCACAACAGCCAGGTGGATTCCGCGCACCGAAGGCGAGCAGAGGGTGGTGCTCGTGGTGAGTGACGGCGAACGGCGCTTCGGGCAGGCCATGAAGATCCAGGTGGGCGAGGGGGAGGAGACTCCGACGCCCTCGCCGCTGGCCACATTCGCACCGAGCGGTAGCCCAACCGCCACGTCTACGCCCGGTGCCGCATTACGCGTGGACGTTGGGAAGCTCGCAGAGGGAGACGACGCGGGCGGTACATACAGCAACGGAGAGATCGTGTCTCCCGGTTCTGAGATTACCTACCTCATCTCGATCGACAACGATTCCGATGTGCCGGTGACGGTCATCTCACTGATCGATGACTACTACGACGATATCGTCTGCGAGACTGGAGATGCAGGAGATGTGATCGGCGCTGTGTTAGCGCCCGACGATGGCGACGCCGAAGCAGGCCCCGGCACGTTCGACCAGGGTGCGGACGAGCTGCAGTGTACATTCGTGGTGGACGCCCCTGACGATTCGGGCGCGGCCGTCACCGACAGAGTGACAGTCGTGGTCGAAGACGATGACGGTAACACGGCCAGCGATTTCGACGACGCCACAATCTCGACGAGCTAAGAAACTCTCTTGCGCGTAATCGCAGGCACTGCCAAGGGCCGCAATCTAAAGGGTCCCCCAGCGCGTCGGCGAGGGAACCGGTCCGCCATAGCCCGCCCAAGCTCGGACTTGATGCGCGGTGCTCTATTCAGCGCGCTGGAGGCGCTGGGTGCAGACTTCTCGCGAGTGCTCGATCTCTACGCCGGAACGGGGGCTCTTGGAATCGAGGCGTTGAGCCGGGGTGCGCAGAAGTGCGACTTTGTGGAAAGGGACCGTGGCATGGCCGAAGTAATCCGCGGGAATCTGGAGGCGACAGGGTTCGGCGATCGCGCGAAGGTGTATCTCGGCTCCGTAGAGCGCGTCATTGATCGGCTCGATGGAGACTACAGTCTGGTCCTCGCTGACCCGTCATACGACGACCCCGCGGCGATCTTCACGCTGGAGAGGGTTGCGCAGTCCACGCTTGTCGATGAGGATTCAGTGGTAGTTTATGAGCATTCTGCACGCGGAGAGGCGCCCGGGACGCTTGGGCCGTTCTCTCTGGCGAGGCAGTTGCGACACGGAGACAGCGCGCTGTCGATTTATGCATCGGTAGGCGCTGGCACGACTGGAGGTTAGCATTGCTGACTGCTGTTTACCCCGGCCGATTTGACCCGGTTACCAACGGCCATGTCGACATAACCCAACGCGCGGCCAGCATGTTTTCAAAAGTGGTTGTGGCAATTTATGACCTGAAGCCTGAACAGGCGTTGTTCTCCACGGAAGAACGGGTGGAGTTGTTCCGCAAAGCGGTGAGCCACCTCCAGCACGTCGAAGTTAAGTCGTTCACTGGACTGGTCGTTGACTTTGCACGCAAGGAGAGGGCCAGTGTACTGGTACGAGGAATACGCGCGGTGACAGACTTCGAGGCCGAGCTGGACATGGCGCTAATGAACAAGAAGATGGCGCCAGAAATTGAGTCAATCTACTTGATGGCCAGCCTTGAGCACTTGTACGTGAGCGGACACAGGATCCGCGAAGTCGCGAGCCTGGGCTACGATGTGGGTGAGCTGGTGCCGTCGCACGTGATATCCGCGCTTGAAGGCAAGTTTGGTAAAGGCAAGTAGTGGATATTCTCCACCTGATCGATCGCCTCGAAGAGATCGTAAGTGAGGGCCGGAGGGTGCCGGTAGGCGGCGGCGTCGTGGTCTCACGGCAAAAGATGATCGAACTGATCGACAGGATGCGAGTCGCCGTGCCCCGCGAGGTCTACGAAGCACGCGATGTGCTGGAGGAGAAGGACGCCGCGATCGCAGAAGGCCGGCGACAGGCGCAAGACTTGCTCAGCCGGGCACACGAAGAACTCGAGAGCAGGCTCAGTGAGACGGAGGTTGTTAGGGCCGCGCACGAACACTCCCGTCAGCTCACTCTTGATGCGGAGCGTCGCGTAAGGGAGTTGCTGCAGGCGGCGGAGGAGCAGGCGCGGCAGCGCCTCGACGAGGCTCAGGGCCAGAGCCGGCGGGAGATGACGGAAGCCGATGCCTACGCGCTCCAGACACTGCGCAAGCTGGAGGAGCAGCTGGAGGGCTTCCTGTCTACTGTCCGCAACGGCGTAGATGCGCTGGAGCAGCGCGCCGCCGATCGTCCGCGGGGCTAGCGCTCCGCGAACTCCCGCTCACGAAGATGCCCGACGGCGATAGCGATCGCCACGGCAAGCGCCAGTGCCGCTAGAAGACCGGCGACCAGCAAGAGGCGTCTAAACGCCATCGAGGATGCGTCTTCGATCAAGTCCTGCGCGTGCTCTGATTGGATCCGGGAAGTCGCGAAATCTCCGCTGGCGAATGAATCAGCAGCGTCTGAGAGCGAACCGCCCGGGCTGCTCCCGAGCAGTCCAAATCTGACCCAGAGGCTGCGTCCGGAATTGACCTTTTCCGTAGCAGCGCGGTATGCCTCCAGCGCAGTGTTCGCTTCCCTCATTGCGGCGGTAACCGAATCGAAATCGAAGTTCGCCAGGGACGAAGAAATGTCTTCAGATAAAGACAGGCCGGCCTCTTCGGCATCAGCCTCGAGCGCTTCGAGCTGTGGCAGCAGTTCGCTGTATGTCCCCAGCCCTTCCTCCGCTCGCTCAATCGCCAGCAGTGCCTCGTGGAATGACCAGTCGTCGATATTGCGCTCAATTGGGCCAAGAATATCAGCGGGCAGACCTTGCTCGGACAAGCTTTCGTCCAGTTCAGCGAGCCGGCTCATGGCCTCACGCCGCTCGCTGAGAATCTCCCGATAGGAGTCAGGGAACACCCAGATGAGGAAGAGATTGTCCGATTGCCGGCCGGTTGCATCTTCCAGGAGATCCATGAAGCGACGGCTGTCGGCGGTTGTGCCACTTGTGGCGACATTCCGGTTGACCGCCTGAAGCGCCCGCAATCCGAGGCTGATGCGCAACTGTTCCAAAAAGCGCAGGGAGTAGTCATAGCCGGCGTCTTCGACGGCGATACGCCGATCATCAGCTCCAACCAGCGACGTGGCAGGACCCCAGTCTTCCAGCTGGAGATCGACTGAAGACGGTAGGCGCTGCGGAGGCGCGCCGTCGTACAACCCCTCCGGCAAGGAAGGTGCTACGATGCCCGGGATCATCTCAGCAAAGCCCTCGCTTAGCCAGCGCTTGCTGTAGATGCCCGTCCACATGTGCGACAACTCGTGCAAGAGGGTATGGTCCGAAGCAACAGGGGAAACAACGATGTTGCAGGCTGCAGTGTCGCACCCCGCCAGTCCTTCGTATCCGAGCACCGCTTGCTGACCGCCCTGCTTGATGTTCAATCTTGCGGGCCCCGGATGATTGAAGCCAAGAGCGTCTTCAATCAACGGGAGCGCCGCAGTAATGAGCGCCTGCTGCCGCTGTGCAGTCGATTCGTCTCCTTCGAAGTAAGTGAGCGACACATTCAGAGTCTTCTCTGCCAGTGGAACATCGAAGGTAAGCGTGCCCGTGCGCCCGGGCTGTGCCGCCTCTGCGATTGCCGCAACGTACGATCCCTGGGAACCGGAGCAGGTAAGCGTTAAGCCGTCCTTCTGGCAAGCTTCACCCTCGAGGCTGGTGTTCCACTCTTCGCCCTGGGGAAGGTTCACCTGGATGACCGCCGGATCGCCGGCGCCTACGATGCCAACATAGCTGTAATACGGAGTGACTATCGCGGAACGAGTATGAGATGACGTGATGTCATAGGTCAGGCGAAACGAGTATGTCTCGCCAAAGAAGATTCCTCGGTAGAAGCTCACCGCGGCGGATTGCACAATCGGCGACCCTGCTTCCTCGAGCTCGATGTCCAGGTACCTCCCGGAACTGTCGATCGCGTTGAGGTTGGATGCACCCAACAGAATCGGTATCTGGTACGCGTAATAGTAGAAGCCCTGGCCATTTCGGAACGTCGACTGCGGGTCGTTGTTCGTGATGACGGCGTCCCATGTGACGTGTACGCCTTCGTCACGGCTCTTGACGTCATATGTGATCGTAGAGGCAAGAGACAGCAATTCGTCGGTCTGAGCCTCAGACGAGGAGTCGGTCACGTGAGCCAGAACGACCGCCAGCAGGGAGCTAAGTAACAGCGCGGCAGCGAACTTCATACCTACTCCGCTGCGATCTCGGGCGCGTCCGAGTTGTTCCGCAGGATCTTCTCCGGCTCGAATTGGGACTGTATGGCATCAAGCGCGGCGTTGAGGCCGTCCTTCTGATGGCCCGACCAGAAGAACATGGAAATGATGCGCCCACGGAGGCCAGATGCGGTGGCGTGGGCTGTGATCGTAAGTTCGCAATCCTCGTCGGAAAGTGCCCGCACCTCGAAGAGGTGTGACTTGAGCATGACCTGGTATCGCTCACCCGGGTCACGCACTGGACAGAAAGAAATCCGCTTTGGAGACTCCCACTCGCAGACATCGAATACAAAGGCATCTCCAGCCTCAGTCGTCGCAGTGAAGCGCGTGCCGGCGCCGTGTGTTTGCGGAGTCAAGAAGTCGATTGATACCCAGTACTTGTTCCAGACTCCAGCCCGGCTAACGTCCGAAAGGAGCGCCCAGACGTCCCGCTGAGGGGCATGGATCACCCGAGAAGCGCTGGTTGTAGGCATGTTTCCAGTCTACCGGAGAAACGCGCCGGCGACCGTTACGGTTCCGTTAGATGACTATGTTGATCAGCTTGCCCTGAACGTACTTGACCAGTTTCGGTGTTTTGCCCTCAAGCCACTTCTGAACGGTGGCGCTTGCCAGCGCCAATTCCGTCGCCGCGGCCTCGGTGATGTCGGTCGGTGCGGTGATGCGGTCGCGGACCTTGCCGTTCACCTGGACTACCAGGGTGATCTCTTCTTCCCGGGCGAGACCGGCATCCCAGGCCGGCCAGCCCTGCAGGTGAACGCTGTACGGCCCTCCCGAACGCTCCCACATCTCCTCGGCGATGTGCGGCGCGACGGGCGCCATCATCAAGGTGAGCGTTCTCGTCGCTTCCTCCCACGCGCTGCGGTCAACCGCGCCACTCTCGCGGGCGCGAGTGAGGCCGTTCACCATCTCCATCAGGGCAGCGATGGCCGTGTTCCAGCGAAAGCCTTCGTAGTCCGCTGTTATGCGCTTCAAAGTCTTATGAGTCAGTCGGCGCAGGTTGCTGTTTACTGCCGCGTCCTCCTGACCAAAGTCCGGTTGATTGACAACGACGTTCCAGGCGCGGTTGAGCCAGCGGTCGATGCCCGAAATGCCATCCACCTGGAAGGGTCCACCGTCCTCCCAGGGGCCTATGAACATCAGGTAGCAACGGAAGCAGTCGGCGCCCCACCTGCTCACCTGGTCGTCTGGCGCCACAACATTTCCCCGGGACTTGGACATGCGCTGGCCGTCAGGTCCCAGGATCTGTCCTTGATTGAAGAGCTTGAGGAACGGCTCCGGTCCGCTAACGATTCCAAGGTCGCGGGCGACCTTCCAGAAGAAGCGGGCGTAGAGCAGGTGCATCACCGCATGCTCGGCCCCCCCGGTGTACTGGTCCACCGCCAGCCAACGCTCCGCCAACTCTGGCTCGACGGGACCTTTGTCATAGCCCGGGCTCAGGTAACGAATGAAGTACCAGTTGGAGTCCATGAACGTATCCATGGTGTCTGTTTCCCGTCGCGCAGGGTTGCCGCACTTCGGGCAGATTGTGTTGACGAAACCATCGTGGCGCGCCAGCGGTGACTTGCCGGTCGGCAGGTACTCGGCGTCATCGGGTAGGCGGACCGGCAGCTCGTCCTCGGGGACAGCCAGGATGCCGTCTTCATCGCAGTACACCATTGGAATCGGGGTGCCCCAGGCGCGCTGACGGGAGATCAGCCAATCGCGTAGCCGGTACGTTACCATCCGCTTGCCCCAGCCCTGCTCTTCGGCGAAGTCCATGATCGCCCGGTTGCCTTCTTCGTTGGACATGCCATTGAACTGCCCGGAGTTGACCATCGTCCCGTGGTCTAGATAAGCCTCCTCTAGAGGTGAGCCGTCCCAGTCGTTTGGTGCAATAACGACCGGGCAACCCATGCCGAACTTCTTCGCAAAGGCAAAGTCCCGCTCGTCATGCGCGGGGACGCCCATGACAGCCCCCGTCCCGTACCAGACGAGGGCGTAGTCAGCGATCCAGATCGGCACCTTCTCACCATTGAATAGATTTGTGCAGTAAGCACCTGTGAAGACGCCTGTCTTCTCTCGCTCTGCACTTAATCGTTCGATCTCTGTCTGCTTGCGAGCCTGGTCGACGTACTCCTCGACGGCGAGGCGGTATTCTGGTGTTGTGATCTTCTCGACAAGCGGATGCTCCGGAGCCAGGACCATAGAGGTGACACCGAATATCGTGTCTGGGCGGGTTGTGAATACACGGATCGCACTGTCGTCCACACCAGCGATGTCCAGCCCGAAGTCCACCTCTAGGCCTTCAGAGCGTCCGATCCAGTTTCGCTGCATCGTGACGACAGGGTCGGGCCAGTCCATGTGCGAGAAGTCGAGCAACTCGTCCGCATAATCTCGGATGCGGAAGAACCACTGTTCCAGGTCTTTCTGGATGACCGCTGTGCCGCAGCGCTCACAAGTACCGTTGACTACTTGCTCGTTGGCTAGGACTGTCTGGCAGCTTGGGCACCAGTTTGTGGGGGCCATCTTTCGATAGGCCAGGTCACGTTCGAACATCTTGATGAAGAACCACTGGTTCCAGCGGTAGAACTCCGGGTCGGCCGTGATGACTTCGTGCTTCCAGTCGAACATCGCGCCGATAGACTTGAGCTGCCCACGCATGCGTTCGATGTTGTCGTAGGTCCAGGTCCGGGGGTGGATGCCGCGCTTGATCGCCGCGTTCTCTGCGGGCAGCCCGAAAGCGTCAAACCCGATGGGGAAGAAAACGTTCTTGCCGTTCATCCGCTTGAACCGAGCGGAGGCATCGGAAGGCGCCATCGGGTACCAGTGGCCCACGTGCAGGTCACCCGAGGTGTATGGAAGCATCGTCAGAAAGTAGAACTTGTTATCGGCGTTGTTCAGGTCTGTTTCGTAAATGCCATCCTTCTCCCATCGCTCGCGCCACTTGGCTTCCACCGATTGGTGGTTGTACCGTTCCGTTTTCGTTTGGGCCTGCTTCTGAGTCATTTCTTGCTACCTTTGCTTGATTCGCCTGGCTTCTCGGCTTCCCGCTCCTGGTTGCGCCAGAGGAGACCCAGGTCGTCGTTCTCTTCGCTTTCCTCGGCCTGTCCCAGCAGTCCGTACAAGACCAGATCGAGGCGGCGAGTTATAGGCCTGAGCTCCAGTGCAACAACGATAAAAGCCGCTCCAAGCGCCGCGAGCAAGTAAAGTGATAGCGCGGTTGCCATCCCGATTGCCGCGGCCGCCCAGATAGTGGCGGCCGTGGTGATGCCGTGGATACGTCCCTGGTCCTGAAGGATGACACCGGCCCCAAGGAAACCGATGCCGGTCACGATCCCTGCCGCGATGCGGTCGTCGGTAAAAAGCTCCGATACGTCGGTGAAGAGGCATGATCCGAGCGCAACCAGGCCGATTGTCCGGATGCCTGCAGGATAGCCACGCACCTCCCGTTCGATCCCTATAAGCGCGCCGAGGCCGCCGGCAACCACAAGCCGGGAGAACATGTGCAGCTGTTCTGTCGTCGAAACGTCCATTGCCCTTATCTAATGGAAATGCCCTCCGTCCACAGGGACGGAGGGCATGCCTTCCGCGGTACCACCCTGGTTCCCCCCGCTACCGGCGAGGGACACTTGGGAACGCTATAACGGGCGCTACCCGCCGTCCGCTTGTTTCCGTCACGGACGGGACTCCGGAGCGAGTTCGGGCTTATTACGCCGGCTTTCACCTGCCGCCGGCTCTCTGGTACCGGTTGCCCTAGTACTCTCCTTCGCTGCCTGTTTCGGTTTGGTGGAGCTGAGGGGGATCGAACCCCTGACCTCCACACTGCCAGTGTGGCGCTCTCCCAGCTGAGCTACAGCCCCGCAGGGCTAAATGGTAGCAGAGTCTACAGCCGAACGCCTATTCCACCAGGCGAAGGAAGCTCTGATTCACGATCACGCCGTCATTCCATTCGAGGTCAAGTCCCGCGTTACCGGACATGCTAAAAGTGTCTGAGATGACTTGCATGTTCGACGAGTTGGCGGTGCCGGTCATGCTGAACTCAGCCGCCTTCGCGTAGATCACGCCGAACCCTGCAGCGAGAGAAGTACCGTTGATATCTAGCTGCGTGGAAAGGGTCCGGTTTTGAAAGATGGAGATTCCAGCGTAGGGACCGCTCGTTGGAGCGAGGAGCCTGGTTATTCCATTTCCCTGGAGATCCAGTTCGCCTGCTTGAATGTATAGGATGGCGTTGTTGGCCGTAACTCGCCCTCCCCCAGTTACCTTGAGGCCAATGCCGGCGAAAGTGTATTCGCCCTGGTTGAAAGTGATGTTGCCGCCCCCGTTAGCTACTATGCCGCCCTGGAAGTAGTAATTGCCGGCCAGGAAGTTGATGCTCCGGTTCCCCGGTGGGTCGATAACCGGGCAGTTGTAGCGTCCCGGTGATAGCGTAAGTGTTCCGCTCCAGTTTGAGGGTGGGCACGCCATCACGTTGCTGGGAGGAGTCGGTACGGGAAGTCCCGCGAGAGGGTCCGTGATGGGAGCAACGTTGACGGGAGGGGGGTTGATCGAAACGTTGCCCGTCCAGTCCCAGCCGCCGACCACCGCGTTTACATCCGTATCGACAGTAACGTTCCCGTTTGCCCAGAAGGCGTCCGTCGGACAGTCAGAGTTGACGAACAGGCCCGCGGCCTGGATGTAAATGTCGATCGTGCCGTTCAAGTCAATCGCCTTGCAGATGTGCTGGTTGAGGGCAATGATTCCGTAGGCCGATGCCGAATACACACCACCTGCAACCGCACGCTCTCTTAACTCGAAGAAGTTGATATCAGCGAGCTGCGCGAAGTAGGCGTCGCTCCGCCCTTCTATGACCACCTCAGCGTACTGGTTAACGCCGGCGTACTCGCCGGACTCTGGTGGTATGTGGACTTCCACATTGACGCCGTCTGTACCGTCGGTATATCCATTGGCGGCGGCAACTTCGATTGCCTTGTCGTACGCGGATTCCTCGCCGCCGCCGTCGTACAGGATGCCTGCGGCGGCCAAAGCCGCAGCGTCCGCAGCGGTCTGTTCGTTCGCCTGCTCCCGATATGCCATGCCGACGTCGACGGAAAGAGCAGTGACCAGAACAACTGCGGTCACGGCGAATGAGAAGAGAATCAGGCTCTGGCCAGCCTCCCCGGGTCGGTTCCGTGTCCGCATTAGATTCTCCCCTGCACAGAACGGTGCTTTTCGCTAAGCATCGCCCCATTGGTCACATGAATTGGTCAGCGGCTGGTAAGCCGTTTCAAGACGTTAGGGGGACGTTCGGTGAACGCTCGGTTACGGGCAGCGTTGACACTGCGCATCAAGTCTTCGCATCATTCGCCTTATCCGGTACCGGAAGAGAGTAAACCTACATGATGCCGCTAGAAGGAATACGAATACTCGACATGTCAGGCCTCGCGCCTGGGCCGTACTGCACGATGCTGTTGGGTGATCTCGGCGCCGACGTGATCGTCGTGGAGGCGACGCCTGGCGCCGGGCGGAGAATGGACGCAGGCGGCGGGCCGCGAGCAGCTTTTGACCCACTGCGCCGCAACAAGCGGTCAATCGGCCTGAACCTGAAGGACGCGAAGGCCCAGGACGCGTTTCTTCGGATGGCTGAACAGGTTGACGTGGTGATTGAGGGGTACCGGCCGGGAGTCGTAAAGCGGCTGGGCGTGGACTTCGACACGGTCAGCAAACGCAATCCGCGGATTGTGTACTGCTCGCTCAGCGGATACGGCCAAACGGGTCCATACTCGAACCTGGTGGGCCACGACATCAATTACATCAGCCTCGGTGGAGCGCTGGGTGCAACCGGTTGGCCGGAAACACCACCAGCCATACCCCTCAACGTGATCGCCGATTTTGCTGGCGGCGGACTTTACGCCGCTTTCGCGATCCTCGCCGCCATCATCGCCCGGGAGAAGACAGGCCGCGGTCAATACATCGACATGGCGATGAGCGACGGCGTGACTTCGCTGCTTGCAATGGCGACGGGCCAGTACTTCGCGAACGGTGTCTCGCCGCGACCGGGGGCTGACTTCTTGAACGGAGGCATACCCGCTTATAACGTCTTCGAATGCTCGGACGGGAAGTGGATCAGCATCGGGTCGCTCGAGCCATGGTTTTGGTCTGAGACGTGCAAAGCCCTGGGTTGCGAGGAGTACATTCCCCACCAGTTGAACCGCGAGAAGTATCCCGAGATCTTCGAGTACATGCGCAACAAGTTCAAAGAGAAGACACGCGACGAGTGGTTCGAGGAGTTGCGGCAGTTCGACATCTGTGTGGGGCCGGTGTTGAGCCTGGAAGAAGTTTTCGCGAACCCGCACGTCCAGGCGCGGCAGATGATGATCGAAGTGGACGGATCAGACGGCGCGAAAGTGAAGCAGGTGGGCATCGCCGCGAAGTTCTCGGACACGCCCGGAGCAGTGCGGTCAACGGCGCCAGGGCGCGGTGAGCACACGGATTCCGTGCTAAACGAGTTCGGGTTCAGCGAAGCGGAGGTAGCGGTGCTGCGCGAAGCGGGTGCCGCGGGCTGACATGGCCGACGCCGAAAGCCATTCACATACCGGGCGAATAGAGGCGTTCAGTGACGGCGTCTTCGCCATCGCTATCACGCTTCTCATCATCGAGGTCGGCGTTCCAGACGTGGAGCACGGGGAGAGCCTGGGTGATGCGCTCTGGCGCCTCTGGCCATCCTACAGCGCCTACATTCTGAGCTTCATCACGATCGGCATCTACTGGGTGAACCACCACGCGTTCTTCCGGCTATTTCACTCGACGACGCACTTTTTCCTGATGCTAAACGTCTGGTTTTTGATGGCGATCGCCTTCCTGCCGTTCCCGACGGCGGTCCTGGGCGAGTATCTCAAGCAGGACGAACACCGTGACGCTGCCGTCACCTTGTACTGCATCGGACTCCTGCTGCCCGCCGTCGGTTGGTTCGCAGTCTGGATATACGGACAGTACCGCGGCTTGCTCGATGACTCGCTACATCCCTCCTACGTGTGGCGCTCGAACCTGCAGTATCTTGTCTCGGTTCTGATTTTCGCGGCGGCGCTCGGAGTATCGTTTCTCAATGCCTGGATAGCACTTGGTATCTGCACAGTGACTATCGGCGTCTACCTGTTCCCTCCGTTGCTGAAGCCGGAGTACTTGCCGCTCCCGACAGTCGCGCCCCCGCCCGAGTAATTAGGGTTCGGCTGGCGCCGCCTCCGCTACGCGACGCTCCTCGCGGCCACCGAGGTGAGGCAACCACAGCAGCATCAAGGGAAGCGCGGCAGCCGCAACGATGATCCCCCCGGCCCAGTAGGCCGCTGCGTCCGATGCCTCGTCGGCGAGAAGACCGAGGAGCGGCGCGCTCGGTATCAATACAGCCGAGCGGATCAGGTTAGTAAGCGAGACTACAGTGGCGCGCTGTTCGCTCGGCACACGTTTGTTCAGGTAGTCGGTGACAGTCGGTTGGCTGAGGATGACGACGAAGTTGATTAGCGGGAAGGCAAGTTGTGCATAGACAGAGTCCCAGCTGGCCAGCATCACGTATCCGCCGACAACGACGATAGGCATGAGGTAAAACAACCGCCGCTCCCCTAGATCGCGAATCAGACGGTGCGCCGCAAGCGCTGCGACGATGCCCGCAAGTCGCATCGGCGTCTGCCACACACCGACCTGCCCCAGATCGACCTCATGCTTTTCGAGAAACGGTTGGAAGAAGAAGACTACTGCAATGCTCCCAATCGTGATCACACCAAAGAAGAGAATGGAGTAGCGAACAGCCGGTTGATCACGGACGAGTCGCGCCGACTGCCCGATGATGGCGCCGTATGTCGGCAACTTGCGACCCGCATCGAGGACGTGCGGCTCCTGGAACGTCAGCGCTACCAGGAAGGCGCCGAAGGCGAGCGCGCCGCTGATAATGATTGGTGTCTGGAGGTCAGTTGCCTCGGCGAGCGGCGCTCCAAGCAGCGTTCCGGCGACCTGCGCAGTGGTCGCGACGGCCCAGCCGCGTCCATAGATGCGCGTGTACTCTTCCTCGCGGCCCATCGCTTTCAGCGAATCGAAGATGAACGCGGACTCAGTGCCCCAGAGCATCGAGAAGCCGATCCCCCAGACGAGGTAAACCAGCAACACCTGCCAGAACGTCACGGCGATCCCGAAGAACGTTACGGCGATCGTGAAACAGAGCGCCGCCCCGATCAGCACCGGCTTTCGGCCAAAGCGGTCGGCCAGGGCGGCGCTGGGAATCTGGAGAAGGATGATGCAGAGCCAGAAGGGAATGTCGATTAGAGTGACTTCAGCGAGAGTAAAGCCGCGTTCCCGGGTCAGGTAAATGATCCAGATCGGGAACCAGAGCTGCAGGTTTAGAAAGAGGTGAAAGGCATAGTACTTCCATACGTTGGCTTGCACGTTCCGAGCTTAGCGCCTGTGAGGCGCGAGGTGCGAGGCTAGAGATCGAGCGAGAAGAAGAGGACTCCCGGAGCGAGACCACCGAAGGTGCCGGCTTCGTACAGATTGGCGGCGACACCCATAAAGATCAGAAAAGCGGCAAATCCTGCCGCGTTGGCCAGCGTCGCTTCGCGAGTGTCGAGTCCGGACGCCTGCTCCACCGCAATGTTCGCGAAGAGGAACGTGATACCGAGAGAGAGAACTCCGAACGGTATAGCCAGCGGCGCAATCGCGACAAGTACACTCAGGCCGACAGGTGCGAAAGCCAATCCCATCGTACGCATCAGTTCCTGGTAGGTGACCGCTGCTGAGAAGACGCGCGCGGTGATCACATAAGCCAGGTATACCCAGATCAGCCACACGAGCGTCTGGATGATGCTGCCGGCAACAACTGTCTTAAGGAAGACGGAGCCGGTGCCCAGGCCGGGAAAGTCCTGCTGGATGGCCCAGATCCAGGACCCGAGTCCCGCAAGGACGCTCGCCCCCCCGACGATGATTAGAGCGGCAGTGTTAGCCGAGTGCTGGCGGGCGACGTCCTCAAAGACCGTGAAGTCCAGCCTGGCCAGTCGATTGAGCCACGCGGAAAGTGCCGAGTAGCCGCTGGCTGTCGCCGGCGCCCTTACACGTCTCTGCATACCGATCCTGCCGCGAATTGTATATGCCCCGTTCTACGACGGTCGAGCGAGCTAAAGGGGACGTTTGTTGGGAATACCCGGCCTCCTTGGATATGAGTCCGGCGTTCCTTTGGCTTTCCGTACCAGGATCAGAGACTGCGCTGGGCCCTCGAACGGTAGGTCAAGAGTGTCACGCGATACTATCTCGCCGCCCAGGACGCTGAGGGCGTGCTCCGCTTCGCTGATCTCGCGGACCGCGCTGCTTCCTTTGGGAGCCGCGAGGTGCCCGCCGATCGTCAGGAAGGGCAACGTCAACTCCAGGAGCACCCTGAGCGGCGCAACCGCCCGCCCGATGGCCAGCGAGAAGGAGTCGCGAAGTCCCGGATCGTGACCGGCCTCCTCCGCGCGGCCGTTTAAGACTCGGACCGGCGAGAGTCCCAGGTCAGAGACGATCGACTCCAGAAAGCGTGTCTTCTTTCCCGTAGCTTCTATCAAAGTGACGTCAAGATCTGGCCGCGCAATCTTCATTGGAAGAACCGGAAACCCTGCGCCGCTGCCAACATCGATCAAGGGTGAGAGCGAGATGTCTGCTACTTCAAGAGCCGCGAGTATTGCCAGCGACTCCACAAAGTGACGACGGTAGATCGTAGTGCGCTCTCTGTCACCGGTAAGGTTCGCTCGGTGATTTTCGTCGAGAAGCCGCGTGGCATAGAAGTCGAGAATTTGTAGTTGAGCAGCGGTTAGCGGACTACTTAACCGATTAGAAACTAGTGAAACTTCGCGTTGGAGTAACGGGGCTTCCTCTCCACCATCTAACTCTTCAGACAGTTGGTTCGAACGGGGAGGGTACTCCAACTATTCACCTCCCCATTGAGTGTGCGCCCCACATCTGGGCGTCATGGCAATTTGGGAGTATAGCAAATGGTTCTTGCAGCCCGGGGCTGGCGAATACCGGGACTCGCACTTGCTGCGGGACTTCTAATCGCTCTAATCGGATACACCGCGTGGGCAGGCTTGTTGAGTCCGCGGGCTGCCGTTGCCTTGGACAGTGAGGAGCAGCAGTTCCTTGCGCTGTTGAATGAGTACCGTGTGCAGAACGGCGTTGGGCCGCTCATTGAACACCCAGCATTGAGAGACGCCGCGCTCTGGATGGCTAACGACATGGCCACGAAGAACTACTTCAGCCACACGGACTCGTTCGGCCGAGACCCCTTCCAGCGGATGGATCAGATGGGGTACGCATACAACACCTGGCGCGGTGAGAATCTTGTCGCAGGCACGGAGACCGCGGGGTACGCATTCCAGTTGTGGAAGGACTCGCCCAGCCACAACGCCAACATGTTGGGACCTAACTACACTGTGATTGGGATCGCGCGTGTGTTCGGCCCGGCCTCAGACTATGGATGGTACTGGGCAACCGAATTTGGCGGAGTAGGAGCACCTACTCCCGCACCGCCTCCGCCGACGCAGGCTCCACCACCCCCACCTCAGCCAACGCCGGCGCCAGTAGTGAGGACCGCAGCACCCGCGGCACCAACTGTTGCTCCCGCACCCCCGCCAGCGCCGACAATCGTTGCAACACCGCAGCCGACGCCGTCGCCTGAGCCAACCTACAAACAAACGGAATGGTGGCAGACGCTAGAGGCGGTTACGGACGACTGGGGTGCAAAGATCTTCGCCTGGCAATTGCTCCGCATTTCGCCACCGCTCGAAGAACTCTTCGTCGCAATGATGCGACGGGGCTAGCCAGCCACAGCCGCAGCGACACGCTCTGCGCGGACTACGATTCGGTGGGTATAGTTCCCGCCGTTCTCTTCACGGGGGTTTGGCTCCCAGGCACCGCCGCATGTGAGGACAGTGATGACATCTTTCTTGGTCGGTGCCATAGCCTTGAGGACGTTAGGGTCGTCGAACTTCGCGGCGACGTTGCCCGTGACACGGTAGCTCAGTACCTGACCGTCTTCGAGCGTGACCGCAATTTCATCGCCGATCTTCAGCTCACGGAGACGATAGAATACGCCGGCGATGGGCGAGCCACGGGCAGTCTGCCAATCAACGTGCCCGGCGAAGAGCGCGTTATAGCCGAGGCCGGGCGCCGGGTTGAAATCGTACCAGGCGACTTCGTACCCGGTGTCAGGCACGTCAGGGCGGTTGGTTCCTTCAATGAAGCCCATATCGATAACCGGGGCGTCGGTGACTCCAATCCGATTGATCGCAATTGACACGGGTTTGGGGCCGGTAGGCCACGACTCCGGCTCATCCAGGACGACGCCACCGCCCTGATCTACAGCGTCGTCATCTTCAACAATGTCCGCGAGGTCGCCCTCGGACGGCAGGTTTGCATCATTTCCCCAAAGCGACGATACTACTGCGAAAAGGCCAACGCCAATGAACAGAAGCGAAATGAAGCTGATTGCCAGGCCGATCCGAAAGCGGCGGTCGCTGGCTCGGGTGGTTTCGTCCATGATTCGAGGATACCAAATCGGGTTCAGGTGAATACATAGTGAAAACGGTGAAGAAAGCCTTTCGGATGCGTGACAGCAGGGCGCTCCCGATTAACTTTTCCACAGCTGGTCGCGTTGTATTGTGCGACGGGGAACATAGGGTAAGATACGAGGGCAACCACCTCTGGCCAATAGGGGGGCTTGATGGGAGGGTGCCCCGTGAGCCCTAACGGCGATGCTCACGGCGAGCGTCTTCTAGTAGACCTCGCTAGGGCAGGCGACGAGAAAGCGCTGTCAGAGCTATATCTGACCTATTTCCCACGTGTATATCGCTACATCCTTGCCCGCACGGGCAACTCGCATGATGCGGAGGATCTGGCGGAAGAAGTCTTCATGCGCGTGCTGGAGGCGATCGAACGGTTCCAGTGGCGCGAAGCACCCTTTTCGGCGTGGCTGTTCCGGATTGCCCACAACGCAGTAATTAGCCAGCGCCGCAAAGAGACCGCCAGGGGCAAATCCGGACCGCTCAATGAGTCGATGCCCGTGGACGCGGCAGGCCCGGATGAGCTGGTGGAGAACCGCCTTGCGCTGAACGAAGTCATGGCCGCGGCCCAGAAGCTCCCCGAGGCCCAACGGCAGGTGATCGCATTCCGCTTCGGCGCAGGACTGTCTGTCGCTGAGACGGCGCGAGCGATGGGCAAGGGTGAGGGCAACGTAAAGGTCATTCAACACAAAGCAATAGCAAAACTACGGGAGATGATGGGTCAGACCGCAAGGAAACGACCAAGAACTTATGAGCACGAGACGGCTTGAGGAGATTCTAGAGGAGTGCCTCTCCGCATACCTTGATGGGCGCCGCTCCGTTGAAGAGAGCCTGCGGCTCTACCCAACGTACGCGCCCGAACTCGAGCCGATCCTCCGCACGGCAACCAGCATCAACACGACCCTCAACAGCTACTCACCGCCGGCTCACGTTCAGGAGCGCGGCCTCCACAGGTTCCTTTCCGACGCCAGAGCTCGGCGGAACATGGCCTCCCTCAGCGTCGGAGTACAAGCGCCGAGTCGACTGTCGGTCTTCTGGCAGAAGTATCGTCTGGGATTCGCCGGAGCCGGAATGGCTATCCTCATCGTCGCCTCCGCGATTGGCGCCTCGGCAATGATCGGAGACTCAGGCGGCAACGAAGACACCGTGACGGTTCCGACTCGCGAACCATCGCCTGCCGTTGTAACAGCGCTTCAGCAGCAGCTCGAGAACGTGCGCACAAAGAAGGCGAACCAGCAGCTTACGGCGGACGACATAATTCGCTTCGAGGCGGCAATGGCTGAACTGCAAAATGCTCCTGACAGCGAGACTAACCACGTGATCGACACAATCGCGCAGACGCTCACCGAAGCTGACGCGCTGGTGGCTGAGATCATAGCGACCCAGGACCCAGAGCTCGCTGCACCAGCGCAGCAAGCACAGGACAAGATCCGAGAGGTCGCCGCCGGCTTCGGGGTGGGCATTGTCACAGCAACGCCTGTGGTGACACCGGCACCGACAGCGGAACCAACGCCGGCGCCCACCGACGCACCTACCGCAACACCAGAGCCAACGGGAGAGCCGACGCCGTCGCCGACGCCGGATCCGCAGGCCACGGAGCAGCCTCCGCGACAACCCGCCGTGCCCTAGCGTCGCCGGGGTATCCGGTATAGAATCGCGTAGCATGTCCGACGCGCCTCTCGATCAAATCGCGAGCCGGTATCTTGAGACAGTCAAAGGCCCAGGCCGTCAGCAGGCGCTCGCGGAGCTAAACCGTTTTCAGAGATGGTATGGATCTGACCGAGTGATCGGGCAGATCAGGGGCCATGACGTAGCGCTCTACGGTGAGGCGATGGGGCCGGCGACTCCTGAGACTCAAAAACGCGCGGAGCAACTCCGCGCGTTTCTCGTTTTCTTGAAGAAGGAAGGGATTCTAGACCAGAACCTGGCACCGCATCTCCGGCTCAAGAAGGCAGGCAAGTCGAGTGGCGGAACCCACCATCAGGCGGCCGCAGCGACAGTTGAACTGACTCAGTCCGGCATCGACGCCCTGAAAGCTGAGCTTGAAGGCCTGATGCACGACCGCATCGCAGTCAGGGAAGACATCCGCAAGGCGATGCTCGACAAGGACTTCCGTGAGAACTCTCCCCTTGACGCGGCGAAGGACCGGCAGGGTCACATCGAAGCGCGCGTCCGGGAGATCGAGGCGATGCTCAAGCGTGCGGTGGTCGTAGACGACAGCGCGCGGACCGGCCGTGTGCGGGTGGGTTCCATCGTGAAGGTGCTTAACGAATCGAACGGGAAGATCGTCGAGTACTCCATCGTCGGTCCCACCGAAGCGAACGCGGCGGAGGGAAAGATATCCAGCGTCTCACCCGTGGGAAAAGCGCTCCTCGACTGCGTTCCGGGCGATGAGGTGGAGGTGTCCGTACCTTCCGGGACCCTGAGGCTGAAGGTCGAAACCGTCCAGGGCTAATTGTCTGTACTAATCCGGAAATTCTTGACTTGTACCTGCGTCGGCGCTTAACCTGACTGCATGGCATCGGTCAAGGGCCACGAAACACTCAACGAACTGAAGGCGGAGGTCATCCGCCGTGGCTGGAAGTTCAAGGACCTCGCTGCGAAGCTCGGCGTCACCAGCCGCCACTTGAGCGATGTCCTGAACGGTCGCGCCCGCCTCACACAGCGGCTGGGCCACCAAATTCACGAAGCGACAAGCATCCCGCTGTCATCAATTCCGTTGGAGAGCACCATGAAGATCATGATTTGTGACCCGATCGCCGAGGATGGTATCGAGATATTCCGGCGGGCCGGTGCCGACGTCGACATACGCACTGGACAGAAGCCGGAGGAGCTGAAGAAGTCCGTCGACGGCTACGATGCACTCGTCGTTCGCAGCGAGACGAAGATCAGCAAGGAGATCCTGGAGGCATCGACCCACCTCCAGGTCGTCGGCCGCGCCGGCGTCGGCGTCGACAACATAGATGTTGCGGCCGCGACTGAGAAGGGCGTCGTCGTGGTCAACGCGCCGACCGGTAACACCACATCAGCGGCTGAGCATGCGATCGCGTTGATGATGTCACTCTCCCGCCGAATTCCTGACGCTAACGCCTCACTCAAATCTGGAAAATGGGAGCGGAGCAAGTTTCTCGGCATGGAAGTCCGGGACAAAACCCTCGGCGTCGTCGGTCTCGGCCAGGTCGGCTCCGAGGTGACCCGCCGGGCGCGTGGACTCGAGATGCGCGTGCTCGCCTACGACCCTTTCGTTTCCGAGGAGAGGGCCAAGAACATCGGTGCGGAGCTGGTGGAAATGCCGCAGCTCCTTGCAGAGTCAGACTTTATCACTGTGCATACGACTCTCACCGAGGGGACGAAGCATCTGATCGGCGCGGAAGAAATTGCGCAGACGAAGCCTACTGTGCGTTTCATCAACACTGCCCGCGGCGGAATCATAGAAGAGGCGGCGCTATACGATGCGCTGAAAGCCGGGAGAGTAGCCGCTGCCGCTATCGACGTGTTCGAGAAGGAACCCATCACTGACCATCCGTTGTTCGAGCTGGACAACGTGATCGTTACTCCTCACCTGGGTGCGTCAACCGCCGAAGCGCAGGAACGTGTTGCGATCGACGTGGCGCACCAGGTAGTGGCAGTTCTGAACGGCGAGCCGGCGCGGTGGGCCGTGAACGCTCCGTTGATCGATCCGGAGGAGTACGCCTGGCTGGCGCCTTACGTACCGGTCGCGCAGAAGGCGGGAGCTCTGGCCGTTCAGTTGCACGACGGGCAGCTAAACACGGTTGAGATTGACTACGCCGGCGAGATTGCTCAGCACGACACCACACCGCTAAAGGCGGCGGTGATCAGCGGACTGCTGGCGCAGACGGTGGACCACGTTAACGTCGTGAACGTGGACCTGATCGCGGAGCGGCGAGGGCTAAAGCTGAAGACCGTGAACAGCCCCGAGCACGAGATCTACTCCAACCTGATCACGGTGCGGCTCCGCGGCAAGGGTGCGAAAACAGAAGTCGCGGTGACGACCGCACCTGACGGTCCGCACATCGTCTCTATCGATGAGGTATGGGTGGACGTCCCGCCGAGCGAAGGTTATCTGTTGTTAGTCGAGAACCGCGACCGGCCTGGGATGATCGGCGCCGTCGGCACCCTCATGGGCGAGTTCGGCATCAACATCAGCTACATGAACGTCGGCCGCCATGAGAACAGCGGCAATGCGTTGATGGTGATTGCTCTGGACGACGCAGCTTCAGAGGAACAGATCGCCCGAGTCAGCGATATTGAGGGCGTGATCGACGTGCGGCTGGCGCGGATCTAACGGAAATCGCGGCGCTTAACGCTGAGCGGGCTAGTCACCATCGAATTTGAGGTATGTGTGTGGTTTTCCGACGATGCTCTTCGCCAAATCGGCGATTTGCTCGACTAAAGCTTTCTCGTCTTCATTCTCCACGAACTCAAGCAAAAGCCCCCACTCCTTAAGGAAGTCTCGAACTTGCTCCTGATTGAAGATGGTGTCCCCAAACCAGTCGATGTACTGGAGAAATCTCGACTCAGGGATGGTTGCCAATAGTCGATGGAGGTGGTTCTGGGGATCACAAATGTGTTCGCTCTCAGATTCGCCGAATTCGTCGACAACTTGGACACAGATTCCCACTAGCTAATCCCAGAGCGGATTGAAGACGAGGCCCGCCGGCACCTTCGGGTAGAAGAAGGTCGACTTCTGCGGCATGCGCTCACCGGCGTCGGCCAGTTCGAGGACGCGCATGACGGGAACGGGGTTGAGGATCACTGCGTAGTTCGCCTTGCCCTCGCGAACCTGTCGAAGTGCTGTCGCCGAGTCTTCCGTAAACCAGACGACCTTCTGGTCCTTCGTTTCCTCATCGCTGAGACCCAGGACGCCGCGCAGGATTGCGTAGTCGCAGATGGCATAGTCGAGGGTGCGCCACGCTGGGCTATGGTCACTTGGCATGAGGCGATCGAGCGCCGGCTCGTCCTCGACGGTAGCGATCAAGATGGTGTCTGAGCTAACGATACCCAGGGCCCGGCGCGCTCCCAGCGTTTGCATAAGACGTCCGGCGTTGTCGTTGAATGACTCGAGAGTGAACAACTCACCCAGCCTCTGCCGGACGTCCTCCCACGGCCTGTCCGCGTTCGTCAGCCGGTGTGTCGGCAGCACCAACATCCCAGGATCGTGCGCTGCGACGAGCCCCACCAGCGCGAAGTTCCCGGCCTCTGCGCCAGTCCATTCGTCTCGCTGCGACTTCACCTCATCGCGGTACATCAGCGCGGTCTCGTAGCGGTGGTGCCCGTCGGCGATGTAGAGGGTCTCGCTTCCGAAAGCACGGACCAGTTCTTCGATCGTCCCTGGCTCCTCGAGGCGTAGCAAACGGTGGTGCTGCCCATCGACGCCGTCGAACTCCGCGACCGGCAACTCCTGCTGGCTCGCGCCATCGTCAAGTAGCTGCTCGATGCGTTGCTCGTTGTCGCGGTAGAACAAGAAGACCGGGCTGCTGTTGAGACGAGCAGTGCGATAAAGCTCCAGGCGGTCTGCCTTGTGCTTGGGGAATGTCTGCTCGTGGGGGAGGACCTCTCCCTCGCTCCACGGGACCACTCGTAGTCGCGCGAACAGCAGTCGCCGCGTGTAAGTCTTGTCGCCGTAAGGGAACGTCTGCTCGTAGAGGTAATACGCCGGCAGGCTGTCCTGGCGGAGCGTGCCGTTGTCCAGCCAATCATCCAGGGTTCGCTTGGCGTTCCCGTACCGCGACCCGCCGTTCTCCTTCGCGAGCTCGATCCGCACCGCGTTTAGCGGTGAGCGTGCGTACAGCTCATCCTGCAAGGGCGGCGGTATCGTGTCGAACGGAGGGCAGATGATCGCCGCGAGGTCGAGCTGAGGGTCGTATCGGATAGCGCGGAAAGGGCGGACGTCGGCCATCGAAATCGAGCATAGCAGTACGGTGCGCTATGTTGTATGGCGTGCAGCGCTACTGCGTGTTCTGCAACATCGTGGCGAAAACTGAGCCGGCGGAGATCCTCTACGAAGACGATGAGGTGATGGTCTTCCGGAACCGCTTGCGCTGGGTTCCGGTGATGCTACTTTCGATACCGAAGAAGCACATGGCGCAGGCGGAGCTGTGGCAGAACATGGGACGCGTCGGTGAGATAGCGATGAAGATGGGCAAGGAGCACTGCCCGGGTGGCTTCCGACTCCTCTCTAACTTCGGCACTGACGCAATGCAGAGCCAGGAGCACGCGCACGTGCATATCCTCGGCGGGATGTTCCTCGGCGAGTACGCCTAGGCTGTCGCCGGGACAGGGGCTTTGATGCCCAGCGTCTCGATCGCCGCCCGCTGCACGGCGAAAAGCTCACGCAACCCGACCTCGCATAGGTCAACCAGGCCGTCCATCTGTGTGCGACTAAAGGGGTGACTCTCGCCCGTCCCCTGCACCTCGACGAGCTCACCAGCCTCTGTGCCAACCACGTTGAAGTCGAGCGCCGCGCGGAAGTCCTCATCGTAAGCGAGATCAAGAAGAGCGACGCCATCGATAACCCCGGCACTGGTGGCGGCCACTGCGCAGTGAACAGGCAGTGTCTTGTAGGCGCCTGATTCGACGAGTTTGCTCATCGCCTGCACCAGCGCGACGTAAGCGCCCGTGATAGCGGCGGTACGAGTCCCGCCGTCTGCTTTGATGACATCGCAGTCGACGGTGAAGGTGCGCTCACCCAGAAGGTCAAGTTGCGCAACAGAGCGAAGAGAGCGCCCGATGAGCCGCTGAATCTCCTTCGTGCGGCCAGACTCCGCACTGCGCTCACGCGGTGTGCGGGTATGCGTAGAGCGCGGCAGCATCCCGTATTCTGCGGTGATCCAGCCTGAGCCCGTGCCCATGGCGAATCTCGGAATGCGATCTTCTATCGTGACTGCGCAGAGTACGGAAGTGCCCCCCATCGTGATCAATGCCGAGCCTTCGGCATGCTGGAGGTACCCGGGAGCGATCTCAATTGGGCGCAGTTGGTCGGGGCGGCGGCCATCACCACGGATCATGGCTCGAGTATACGTTACGGCAGCAGCGTGACCGGCACCTGGTGGATCATCGAGGGCTCGCCATCCATCTCGCTATAGTCGAACACCCAGAGACAAACCGGCGTGGGATGATTCACCGTGAAGACAACGCTAGCGGAGAACGGCGCCAGGGTCTGACCTTCCGCGGACATCGCGTTGACTTCGGTGATTGTGTTTCCACCCGCGTCCTTCAGCGCAATGTTGAACTGAGCCTCGAAGGCCGCGATCAAGCCCGTCACTTGCAGCGGACTCGTGACCTCGGCGCCCGGCTCGGGTGCTGTGACCTGCACCTGCTCGGACGTGGCGGGGTCTGGGTTCTCTTGGCAAACGTCAACCGGCGTTGCACCTGCCGGAGTTGTCGCAGCTGCGGTAGAGGTAGCTGTTCCCTGATCTTCGTCGTCATCGCCGCATCCGATAGCAAGGACAGCTAGAGCCCCTATCGAGATTAGAAGAGCGTTTTTCAAAAGCAGTCTCATCTTGTACCCCCGGGCAATAGCGTGATCGGGATTCGGATCGCATCCGGTGGATCCTCCAGGTTCAAGTGTGAGACCCAGAGACAGGCCGGCGTTTCCTCTTCTACTCCAAACGGGACCGCCTGCTCGAAAGATACGCCCTCACCGACATCCGGTCGTCCGGGATAGTCGGCAATGTGAGTTCCGTCCGTGGCGATGAGGGCAATGTGGATCAGCGATTCATCAACCGTGAGTACAGCCGAGATCGTGAGTGGGCTTGCGGTCCTCTCGCCGGCCTCCGGCGATGTAACCTCGATGGTGTCCGTGGCCGCCTCTTCTCGCTGAGTACACACATCCTCCAGCTCTTCGGGTACCGAGACACCGTCATCGCCTCCACATGATGCCACTAGCAGCGTGAGGCCAACCAGGGCTAGTAGATACCTCATGAAGACAGCATATCGAGCCGCTTCGTCGAGAGTCGAGAAAGCCGCTGTTAGAATGTGTGACGAAGCGGGAGTAGCTCAGTGGTAGAGCATCTGCCTTCCAAGCAGAGGGTCGCGGGTTCGAGCCCCGTCTCCCGCTCCAGATACGATTTCGGCCTCTTAGGCAACTAAATAGACCACCTCGTTTTCGGAGGAATATGGCCCTGCTTCTCGGAAGAATAGGGCCATTTTGTTGCCCGGTTGGCCATGCTGCCGGGCGGAAGGAGAAGCGACGATGCCTTCGAGAACACGACGAAAGAGGTGGCAAGACGTGAAGAAGCAGGACATCCCCCTGGAGAACGCGCTACGTGCGTACCTTCTCCACCACGAGGACATGAACCATTCAGCCAAGACCGTCCGCACGTATAGCGACACGCTGGACCGGTTCCTGAAGTTCACCGGGCCGCACGCCAAGGTCAGTGAGATCGACGCTGACATTATCCGCAACTACCTCCGCGAGGTCCGGCGGCGTGATTTCAAACAGTTCACGGTGCACGCTTATGCACGAATGCTGAAAACGTTCCTCCGCTGGCTCGACAAGGAGGGCTACACGACCGAGCCCTTGGCCAAGGCCATCGACATGCCGAAGGTCCCACGCTACCAGGACGTGACGATTGACGTTCTCACCGACGAGGAGATCGAACACCTGCTCGGCATGTTTGACGCCAGCACCGACGTAGGATCGAGGCAACGGGCCATGTTCTGCCTGATGTTGGAGAGCGGCCTGCGGCTCGCCGAGGTCTCCGGGCTCAGAGTCGACGACGTGCATCTCAAGGACATGTATGTCCGAGTCAGAGGTAAAGGCGGAAAGGAGAACTACGTCCCCCTGGGGCCGACCACCCACAAGGCGCTCACACGCTACCTGACTTCGTTCCGCGTGCCGGCCAATGGCAACGTCAACACGCTCTTCCTCAACGTCTACGGCGAGCCCTTGAAGTACGAGTCGATAAAGACGATCTTCGACCGGCTCGCGGTCAAGTCCGGGATCACCCGCCTACACCCACACCTACTTCGTCACACCGCCGCCACGAAGATGCTGGCGAATGGGGCTGACCTGCACTCCGTCCAGCGGTTGCTCCGTCACTCAGATATCCGTACCACGCTTCGCTACTTACACTTGGTCCCGACACAGCTCCAGGAGAAGATGCAGGCGTTCTCGCCGCTATCGGGAATCACCGAGCGAAGAGCTCGCGTCATGCCACGCCTTCGACGAGTCAGCTGAGGGATTTGTCCAGTTTGGCGAGAGGCTGTGGTATAACGTCTCACCAGAGGTTGAGCCATGCTGGACAAGAATTCGTCAACGTCCGACAGGTTGATTCACGCGCTGAGCAGCCAATTTGCAACCAGAGTAGCGACGCTGGGCATCAGTGGCTCGGGCATCGTCTCCCACGATGATCTCTCAATTGGAGAAGTTATTAGACACTTCGACACAGAAACCAAGGCCCGTGTGACGGGTTGGTTAGACCACTCGCTTCAGTTCAAGGGCTGGGGGATCGGCGTCTCTACCGGAAGAGTTGGAATCGGTACAGGACGCCTAGGACTCGTCGGAGGGTCGGCAGTTGACCTTACCCTTACCGGACACACCAAAGCAGATCTGATGGGCGACGGGTTGGTTGCTGTATTCGACACACCTTCATTCGATACTATCCGCATGGTTTGCCCGTCTGAGCAGGTAACCTCACAAATCATTGCAGAGTTCCTTCGCTCTCTTCGTCAGTCAGTCAAACCAAGTTCCTGGCTCGGAGAGGCGCTCACTGAGTACGAAGATGTCATTATAAGTAGTTACTCTAACCGAGTAAGCTATGTTTCTGACCGGCTGTCCGCGGTTCTCCGAGCTCCTAGCGAGCGTCGGCCGACGTTCCGGCTATCAGGCCTAGACATAGGTCACAACGCGCTGCTTGGTAGCGCAATTCAGATCGGCGAAGACGAATGGAACCCGCTCTTCCCCTGTGGCTTGGTCAATCTGCTGTCCGGAGTAGACTCTTCCATCTCTCCCGAGCCTCTTGGATCCGTCGATGTATGTCGAGTGTCTGTGAGATGGATCGACCAAAAGAACATCAAAAAGAAGCTGCTGAGTAAAGCGGTCGTACGAATCGACGGTCAAAAATTGGGAGAACTGGGAGTCAGCGAGGGCTTACAGACTCAGCTGGGTGTCGGACGCCACATCCTTAGCGTTAAACCACCATCGCAATGGTTTTATCTCAAGGAAGTGGCAATTGAGTTTCAAGTAGTGGATCAGGATGATCTTCGGTTTGTGTGCGGACTCGGGACCGGCTTAGGTACCCCCTGGAGATTGCGCAGAGCTGGCACCCAAGGACATCCACTCCGTGATTGACATTTCATTGATAAGAGGGAGGGACGGTTCGGCCAGCCCTCCGGCGTGATCCTTAACGAATACTCGCCGGGAGAACCAGCGGTTTGTAGTCCGCCGCCATCAGGACTTCGTCCAGTTCGTGAACCGCGAGTTCCAGGCCGAACGCACCGATCAAGATCAGCGCGTCGCGGCTAGGGTTCGCCCGCTCACCGGAAATCAGCCGCGAGACGTAGCTCTCATCGAGCCAGGCGTCGCGAGCGATCTGGGCCTGCTTCTTCCCCTTACGAAAGCGCAGCTTGTCGCTGTACTTCCGAAGAAGCTCCGGCAGGCTTTCGCCGGGCCTTACCTCAAAGCGTATCAGGTCGAGTGATTGCATCGTGTCAGCTCCTTTCGTATCACTCCAGGAGAACCAGCCGATGCTTCGACCCGTCGGGCTACTCCGTCCCTCCCTTCGCCCGACATTTTAACTGAGATGGCTCACCAGACAATTGCCGCGCAGGCAACGAATTTTCATGCCGTCCCTGATACGCTCGTCACGCAGCAGAGGAGCTGGCAGCCGGGTGAGGACGCGTTCCTGTCTACCGTCCTGGAAAGGGGGTGGAACCCCATGCAAATTCCACAATTAACGTGGGGTTGGATCAGGGAGCGGGACCGAGCCTACAAGCGCAGAGAGTACATCCGGAGACTAAGCCGAGATGTTCGCCGGCTCGACGAGACGCTACCAAGCGGATCACGAGCGAACGAACTCTGGCAGCGACTCCTGAACGACCTCTCCCGCGTCGGGGATGCTATTCCCGAACGCTAAGGGGCTCGGAAACCTCCTCCGGTTGTCACTCCTCCTGCCTGCCCCCTTTCTTGTTTTCGCCCCGTGCACATTGCCCCATCTTTCCCTGCTGCAAGTTATAATCCACTTCAACTCAGTGCCGGAGTGAACGACATGGTCCGACTTATCGTTTTCTGCCTACTCTGGTCCATCGCCCTAACGCTCGGTTGTTCCGGCGGTGGCAGCGATGCCCCTTCGTCCTCTGACGCTTCCGTCGATGTTTCTCCTGAGAGTGGCGGTCAACAAACGTCAGACGATGTAACCGTAGAGGTCCCTGCTGGCGCGGTTAGTAATCCCGCAACGCTGCACATATCGCGAGGCGAACATGAAGTCGACGATCTCATGGGCGCACAGAGTATCGGGGACGACTTTCTGGTTGAGTTGGATGAGCCCTTAACCGCCCCAGCAACGATAAGCGTGGACGTCCCCGAGGGGGAAGCAGAACGAGCATCCCTGTTTCTCGCTTACTTCGACGACTCTACTGGCAAATGGGTTCCCATGCCCGGTGCTCTCGTCAATGATCGAATCGTCGTGGAGACCATCCACTTCTCGTGGTGGAAAGTTTGGAAGTGGAACTGGAGTGCTTGGACCGCCGCCCTTAAGTCGGCGTTGAGCCTCGAGGTTACCGAGTGGATCCAGGGATTCCAAGTACTGACTGGGGAATGCGAGAAGAAGGGCAACACAGTATCGGTCGATGACGCGGCAGGGAGCGGGATCCTTGAGGGTTGTATTGACTCCGAAACTGGAACCGCCGCGAAGGTCCGCGTTCTCAACGAAAAGACGTTCATTGTCGAAGTAGTCTCGAGCAACGATCCGGAAAAGTCGACCCTTCTAAACTCTGGTGACTCGCTGAATCTAACTGTCGATACCACCCTGGTGCCGCCCGTTCAGGTGACCGCGCAGATTAGCCAGCAAGCCGGCTATCGTCTTGTCGCCGAGCTCATCCTGAGACTCTTGCCGGCAAAAGAGATATTCGCGGTGAAGTCGCTCGCGTTTGAGGCGATCGCATCACTGGCCGATGCTCTGGCGGTCATACCGGAAGCCATCGAGGCATCGGACGCTCTAGCTGCAGGAAACCGCGCCGTCGCGGTGGACAAGATATACGCTGTTTTGACGAGTGAACGGACGGGTGAAACCGTCGCCAAGTGGGCCATCAAATTCGGTCAAGATCACGGGATTAACACACTGACGAAGTGGAGTTCGGGCACCGTCAGCAAGGCTCTGATCGCGGTCGCGTCCGTTGACGTCATCGTGACCGTCACGGACTACATCTCCAACTATTTCCTCAACAACACGACGTTTGTGCGGTTCACTTGGACCGGTCCAACACCCCCGCCTCCAACAACGCCACCGCCCACAACTCCGCCCGCAAACCTATGCTCGGACACGGCCCACAGTGGACGTCCCCAATCTGGTTCTTTGGAGGAAGACCGATTTCTTGAGGCACTTACTCACCTGCAACGTGTTGAGCAGTCTTTCACTGCGTCCACAGGTACGACCATCACCATCGGAGTCTTCCCCGACCCTTATTACCGATCCGTCAACTTCTTCGTCTCCCCACTTCAGCAAGTGTTGGATCCCACTCAAGATGACGGTCTACCGAACAGAATGCAGACGTTCAGGGAGGCAGCCGCGGCCATCTTTGCCTTGGTGGCAAGTCAGGGCGTTTGTGTCGGCGACCTATATGGCTACTGGCACACTGCGGCGAGCAACACTGCCCACTACGACGACCTCGCGTGGCAATGGCTCGGCACACAATGACCTGTTGAACGAGTTTGACATAGATTGACCCCCTTGCCGTCGAATTCGTGACGGCGAGTACATTGCCGGGCTGTAGGGCCGGCCGGTACCCCTCCTACGGCATGGGACGGTATGGGCGCAGATGTTTGTCCATCGCGCCGGCGAGAGCGACGCCCGCGGGTTCCCTCCACAGGCGGGCAGGCGAGCCCCGTCCCCCGCTCCAGATAAGCTCTCTAATCGAGAAGGCGCAGACCGAGGACGCGTGATGGTCAGGACTTGCCGCCGAGTGCCGGGGACGACCGCAGATACGACAAGCCGGCCCAGAAACCGTTGTTAACGTAACATAAACATTCCTCTCGCTGTTGGAAATGTTGACAAACCGTAAAGACTTGGCTGTAATTAGGAGTCCGAAGGGGCAATTTCAAGAGTCCGCACCGGGGAGTGCTGAACGGGGAAGGCGGGGTATCCACCCAGTCGGCACATTTAACCTCCGTGTGTGTCTCCCAACTTCGGACGCTGGATAAGGACTGCTCCCTGGATTCAGCGTGAACCCGCAAATCGAGCGAACGACTGGAAGCGGGAGGGGGAAGCAAATGAAGATGATCCTGGTCATAGGTGAACGGCCGGAACATGCCTCGGCGCTCGCCCAGAACCTCGGCCTCTGCGGGATCGAGGCTATTCCATGTGCGCGCGACTGGAAGCTGGCAGTGCGCTGCCTCACCAGCCACCCAGTCAAGTTGATCCTTGCAAACGTGGACAACACCGCCGAGGCGCGGGAATTCTTTCACTCTCTGGAGGAACTGACAGAGGCGCCGATCATTGCATTGGGCCCCGCTTCTGACTACGACGGTATGGTTTGGTACCTTGAGCACGGAGCCGCCGACTATATGGCCGCTAGTACGCCATTCAACGCGCTGGCGGCCAAGATATCCGCCCTCCTTCGAGAGGGGGCACAGTTCGCAAGTGATGTCATGCAACTGCGCGATCTCCGCATTGATCTTGCCGCACGGCTCGTCATGCGTGGTGCAAAAACGATATCCCTGACACCAATCGAGTTCAAACTGCTGAGCGTCCTCGCCCAGAACGTCGAACGTACATGCAGCCGGCGGATGCTTCTTGAACAGGTGTGGGGGAAGGACTTTGAAGACTGCGCGCACTACCTGCGCCTTTACGTTGGGTACATCAGGCAGAAGCTCGAGCCGAACCCGGCCCGGCCGCGATATCTCGTGACTGACTGGGGGTACGGCTATCGGCTTACAGACCCACAGCGCAACGAGAGCCGCGCCATCCGCCATCGCATCGCCGCCAAACGACGCGCTTCTGCTGAACGGAGGACCGTTCCCTCTCCGCGGAGGATTCCTTCGGCGGCCCTTCCCGGCTAGCGCCTGAGACGATCTGCAATTTACCCTGCTCTTATGAGCCGCTGCGCCTTCGCAGTTCTGGTCTTTGTTTCAGCGTGGCTCGTGACTCTTGCCGCCCCCCCGCCAGCAGCCGCCCAGACGAACCAGGTTCAGATTACCTCGCTGGTTACCGAAAACTGGCCCTCGGTTGAAGCGACCGTCACCGTCATCGATGTAACCGGACAACCGGTCGCCGGCCTCAACCAGGAGAACTTTGCTGCCTCGGTAGACGGCGCGACCCTGCCGCTCACCAACCTGACCACAACCAGTGATCCCTCAATCGGCATCGCGGTCGTCCTCGTTTTCGACACCAGCGGCAGCATGGCCGGAGTACCTCTGGATGAGGCAAAGGCCGCCGGGAAAGCGCTGCTGGCACAACTCGGACCAACCGATCAGGTCGCCGTCATGTCCTTCTCTGACCAGCCAACCGTGGTTCTCGGCTACACCAGCGACCGTATCGCTCTTGAGCAGGCCATCGATTCGCTCGTTCCTGCGGGGAATACGGCCCTCTATGGCGCGGTGGAGCAGAGTGCAATTCTCGCCGGGCAGTCGCCTCTGCAGAGGCGCTCCGTCGTTCTTCTCTCAGACGGCGTGGACTTTGGTGCCGTAAGCACTGCGACCAGGGAATCGAGCCTGGCTGCGGCAGCCGAAAGCAGTGCGCTGTATATCACCGTTGGTCTTGGCCTGGATCTGGATGCTGAGTATCTGGACGAATTGGCCAGGATTGGCAGCGGTCAATTCTTGACCGCACCACGGCCTTCCGACCTGCAGGCTGCCTTTAGCACCGCCGGGGAAATCCTTCGCCGGCAATACGTTCTGACGCTGAATGCCGAGACGCTGGGAGCGGGCTTCAGCCAGGGCACACTGAGGATTGAGGTCCTTAGCGCCGGCGCCCGAGACTTCGTCGAAACCCCGCTCGCCGCCCCCGTGGTACAGCCTTCGCTAACGGCGTCACCCGCACCCGCCACACCCTCCGTAACCCCGGTTCCGGGAGTCGAGGAGGAGGAGGACGGCTCGTCTGGAATCCTCCTGCTGGTGCTGGGAGGCGTAGCGATGGGGGTTCTCTTACTCGGTGTCCTGGTGGTCCTCTTCATCGGGAGGCGAAGGGGCAGCCGTGGCTCTCGCGAAGAAGCTGCCCAGGCAGCCGCCCAGCTGGAGCGACTGCAAAGGTCCCCCGGTGCGGAACAACCGGCCTTCCCCGAAATCACCCGCGCGGTACCGGTGCAGGAAACCGGCGCCTGGCTAGCTTTGCCCGGCGGAGCTCGGTTCAGCCTGACCACAGCGCCTATTACCGTAGGATTCTCTGCCGACTGCACCGTAAGACTGGAAGCGGACACATACGACAGCCTGGAGCGTGTGCGTATCTGGATCCGCGATGGGCGCTACATGCTCCACAACCTGTCTCGGAGCACCTCAATCGCCGTGGCCGGCCGGCCCGTAGTCTGGGTAATCCTGGAGGACGGGGACGAACTGCAGCTGGGATCGGCGACCCTGGTCTTCCACGAAGGCCCGTAGCCTTGACATAACCTTTACAATTGCGTGGAAAGTCCCTCGGAGGTGGAGCTCCCCCGCAAGCGCCATCGAAGCCATTCAGGGGGCGAGTTCGAGGTGCAGTGGAATGAGCGAGAAGGTAAGCCAGTCGGGGCAAGTGCTGATCATCTTCATCATCTCCCTCACCGTCATCATGATGGTGGGCGTGATTGCTATCGATGTCGGCCTCTGGCTCAGCGAGCGCCGTGGCTCACAGGTGGATGCAGACTTCGTGGCTCTTGCTGGCGCATGGGAACTAATCGACTCGACCGCGACTGAGGCGGACGCTTTGAACGCAGCCACGATGGCGCTCAACGGCAATGATGAGCAGGGCAACGCTAGCTTCATCGATACGCCGGACGTGGACCTCGAGACGCGCTGCGTAACGGTGAACATCAGACACGACTCGCGGGCGCTCTTCATCCAGTACTTCGGGATCATGGACGAGCCGGACATCGGCGCGCACGCCAAGGCCTGCGCAGGCTCAGTACAGGCGCCGGGCAACCTTATCCCGTTCCAGATCAACGACAACCCCGGCCCCTGCTTCACAGACGAAGAGGAACCGATCCTCACCTCAATGTGCGGTCTGGAACTGGGCGCTCAGGGCGGCAGTGGCAGCCGCGGAATGGTCGACCTTGAAGCGACCCCTGACTACTGCAGTCAACCGGGAGGATCTGGCGACATTGAGGAAATGATTATCAACGGCGGCCCCGGGATCTGCCTCATCCACGATGATCCATCAAGCCTGAGCCCCTGTCCTGACCACAACGGGCCCTGGTACGACTGCGTAGCGATTCAATCGGGTAACCCGCAGAAGGTCCTGGACGGCGTCAACACGCGGGTTGAGACGGATGGTGGCTGCGACGAAGATGGCAACGGCGTCGATGACTTCTTCGAAACCGTCCAGGTCGTCTTCGACTCCGGCGACCCCTACACGAGCGTCTACGAGCCTCGCGATTGTGATCCCGGTACAGATGGACTTCAGATGAGTCCGCGGCTCGTCACGATCATCGTCCTGGAAGAGGATCCCGACTCCTTTCCGACCAGCACCGACTTCCCCATCGTCGGCTTCGCCGCGTTCTATCTGGCTGGTTGTGCCCACGAAGATGACGTGGTGGTCGATGAGTCTGATCTCGACCCTGACTGCATTTCCCCGGGCAATGCGGACTACCGGGAGCCGCCTGATTTCTACGTCGCTGCTTCGGTTGGAGACGCCCTTCGTGCTGGAAACTCGCTCCTCTGTCACCGAGACGATCGCAGGCCCCACGGCCAGCAGCAGACATGCCCCCCCACGCCAAGCCCGACACCATCGCCAACGCCGGGACCGACCACTACGTCAACGCCCACCCCCGGGCCCACCCCCACGCCGGGGCCATCGAGCTGTGGTTCACCCGGTCACTGCGTCGTCTACGGGCGCTTCGTCAAGCTAATCGTCTCGGGCGGCGAGGTCGGCGGCCCTCCAACTGATCAGTCGACGCTGTTTGGCATTTCGCTGGTGGAATGACCAGCATTTAGCCTCCTTGTAACGCCGCTCGCGGCGGCGGGTTTTTCCCGTGTGAGGTACTTTCAGGGCCGAGCGGAATTCTAACAATTTTCTTTTCAGGCTCTTGTCTCTGTGAAGGACCGGTTTACGTACGTTAGATGGCAGATTCGCTTCCGCTTAATAGGGGGTGCGGATTACATAACGGGGGGAAGGGTAACGGCCAGGTCGACACGTGCGCCCATCCGGTCACCCGTGAAGCAAAAGACACTCATTTTAGGGAGGTATCTTAATGCTTAACCTGGTTACCTGGATTCTGGCCCGCCTTCACCGCGAAGACGGTCAGGACCTGATCGAGTACGCCGCTCTCGGCGGCCTCATCGCTGCTGCTCTGGCCGCCGTTCTGACTGCCGGTCTTCTCTCTGGTGCTCTGAACAGCCTGTTCACGAACATGTCTGCCTGCGTCGACTTCGACGGCACCACCCCGTGCCTGGGCGGTATCTAGTCCTTTAGCGACTGAAAGGTGGCGGGTGGGCTCCGGCTCGCCCGCCACCGCGTTCGCTTATCTGGTAGTCATGCATACCCCGCTTGTTCAGTCCGCTGTTAGGTCAGCGGGCCACAGTCTTACTGTGACCCGCGACTGGCTGGCTGCCCTGCGACTCACAAGGGCTTGTCCGTCAGAACGGGGGCAGGCGCTCATTGAGTTCGCCATGCTTTTCCCGATTATTCTCGTCTTCCTCCTCGCGCTGGTTGACTTCGGTATGGCAATGGACCAGCGACAGGTAGTCCAGCACGCGGTCCGGGAAGGCGCGCGGCACGGTGCCGTTGGCAACTCACAGAGCAGTATCATCACTCTGACCGAGAACCAAATGGACGGCCTCACTGTCGACGTCTGCTACGTTGATGGCCCAAACGGTGAGGACGCCGGGAGGGCTGGCTCTTTCGTTCGGGTGAGTGGCAGCTTTGATTACATTTTCACGCTGGGCAGCGGCGAATTGCTGAACGCCTTTGGCGTTAGCGGGCCCCTGACCATTAATATGACTCCAAGCGCGGACGAGCGTCTTGAACGCTCCGTCACCGGAGCCGACGAATGCTAGAGAACCGATCTGAACGCGGCCAGACCCTGATCATCTTCATCATGTGCCTGACCATCATCATGCTCGTCGGGGCGATCGCCGTGGATGTCGGGCTCTGGCTCAGCGAACGCCGTGGCTCTCAGACCGACGCCGACTTTGCAGCCTTATCGGGCGCCTGGGAGCTGATAGACCCGGCTGCTACCGCAAACGACGCGCGGAGTGCGGCGACCGTCGCTTTAAACGGAAACGATGAGCAGAGTAACGCCAGCTTCATTGAGTTGCCAGGGGTGGACCTGGTAAACCGGTGCGTTTCGGTGAAGGTCAAACACGATTCGCGGGCGCTCTTCTTCCAGTACTTCGGAATCATGGATGACCCGGACATCGGAGCTTACGCAAAAGCGTGCGCTGGTGCCGTTCAGGCGCCCGGTAACCTTATTCCCTTCCAGATAGATGACGATCCCGGCCCCTGCTTCACGGCCCAGGAAGAACCGATCCTTACGTCGATGTGCCCGCTTGAGCTCGGCGCGCAGGGTGGAGGTTCGGGGAGAGGAATGGTAGACCTCGAGGCCGAACCGGACTACTGCAGTGATGGTGGTGGTTCGGGTGACATTGAGGACATGATCATCAACGGTGCACCGGGGATCTGCCTGATAAACAGCGACCCTGGTGACGATTGCGGCAACGGGCCCTGGTACAGCTGTGCTGCGGTCCAAAACGGCAATCCCAAAAAAGTTCTAGACGGGGTCAACGGTCGCGTAGAGCAGGACGGCGGCTGCGATACGGACAACGATGGGGTTGATGAGTTCTTCGAAACTATCCAGATAGTCTTTGATTCGGGGAATCCCTTCACGAGCACTTACGAACCTCGCGACTGTGATCCGAATGCAGACGGTCTCCAGATGAGCCCGCGGCTGGTGACGATTATCGTTTTCGAAGAAGACCCGCCGAACGGTAATTCGAACGATGGCTATCCCATCGTCGCCTTCGCTTCGTTCTATCTCGCCGGCTGCGCACCTGAGAGTGTGGTCGTAACGAGCGAGGCGCAACTGGACCCGGACTGCAATGCGCCGGGCAATGCGGACTACAGAGCACCGTCAGACTCCTATGTCGCGGCTTCTGCGTGGGATGCAGTACGTGCCGGCAGCGGCGCCACGCTCTGTCACCGCGGCACTCCTCACGGGCAACAGACCTGCCCGCCGACGCCGAGTCCAACACTGTCGCCAACGCCCACTCCAGGAGGCCCTACGGGGACGGGAACACCGACGCCTACGCCATCGCCGTCACCTTCACCATCTCCGACACCGCCGCCGCAGCCCACAAGCTGTGGCCCCCCGGGCCACTGCGTGGTCTACGGGCGCTTTGTAAAGCTAATAACCTCCGGAGGCGAAGTCGGGGGACCGCCTACGGATCAAACAACAATGTTCGGAATCTCATTGGTGGAATAGGGAGGGAGTAGAAACATGGCTGCTCAGGGTTTGACATTCGCTCAGGGGAACAGAGCACTTCTATTCATCGCTCTGGCCGCTGGGCTCATCGCGGCGGTGATCGTCTTCATCGTCGTAAGCGAAGGCGGCGACGACGGCAGTTCGCCCGCGGCTTCGGGCACGGTGCCGACTCTCGTCGCTGCGCAGTCTATTAGCGCAGGCGACGAAATTACTGAGGACATGGTTAAACTTACGGACATTCCGCAGGACCTCGTGATCTCCGGCGCCTATGAAGAAGCCGATAAGGAACTCGTAGTCGGGGAAGTGAGCCGTGTCGCGATTGCAGAGGGTGAGCAGTTCACCTCGGCCAAGATCGGCCTGGCTGTCCCTGACAAGGGTCTCCCGGGCGTAGTCCCTCCGGGCATGCGGGCCGTAGCCCTGGAGGTTGATGAGGTAACCGCCGTCGGAGGCAATCTGCTGCCCGGCGATCGCATCGACATTAACGTGGTGATCAAGATCGGGCGAGCACCAGGCCTGGCGGAGGATGAGTACATCCTGCGCGCAACCACCATCCTCCAAAACGTTGAAGTTCTCTCAGTAGCCCAGGAGGCACAGACACCCGTTGCACAGACGAAAACCGAGGACGAAGACGCCACTTCTGACCCCAGCGTCACAAGCGGCGAACTTCCTGAGGACGTAGACCAGCAGCCAGATGCTCAGACGCTCACGCTCGCCCTGAGCCCGGCGGACGCGCTGTTGCTGATTGGCGCCCAGGAGCAGGCCGAACGAGTGTGGGCAGTCGCCCGCGCATTTGGTGATGACGCGATCGTGGAAGTTGCTCCGTATGACCAGGTGATCGTCGACGAGAGCTTCAACTTCGGCGACATTCTGCCTTAATAGCACGGGAAGCGAGAAGCTAGCAGCATGGCACGAGTTCCCGAGATCCTCGTCATTGACCAGGACCCGCGGGGCCGCTACGAGCTGAAGCAGCTGATCAGGCAAGCCCAATTGAGCTTAGCCGGCGAGGCGGGTTTCGGCACCGAAGGGGTCTCCCTGGCCAGTGAGGTCACGCCTGACGTGATCTTTTGCGGCGTCAGCACGCCTCCGGACAGGTCACTCCGGACCATTGAGGCGCTGCTGGACATTCTTCCAGAGACGCCGGTGATTGCCTATGGGCAGAACACCGACGTGGAAGCCGTGCGTCAAACAATGTTGGCCGGCGCACGTGACTTCCTCACGATCCCAGCGACCATGGACCGGCTCCAGGAATCCATACGGTCAGTCCTGGAGTCCGAAGAGAAGAAGAAGCTTCGTCTCTCAGGCCAGACTAAGGCGATCGGGCCAAAAGGCCTGGTCATCACCGTCTTTGGTGCCAAGGGAGGCGTCGGAAAGACGACGATTTCAACAAACCTTGGCGTGGCCCTTGCCTCCGGTCTCCATCAATCCGTAGTTGTCGTTGACGGCGACAACAGCTTCGGAGACGTCGCCGCGACTCTGGAACTGCGGGGAGACCGCAGCATCGTGGACTTCGTGAGAGACCTGGATCAGCTGAACCGGACCAACGTCACCGAGTACCTGCAGAAGCACGCAAGCGGCCTCTGGGTGCTGCCGGCGCCGCGGCAGGGCATGCTCTGGCGAAACGTCCCGCCGGAACGTTTCCGGGCGGTGATTGGCCTTCTCGCACGGCGGTTCGATATCGTACTCATCGATACTGCTGCCACACTGAGCGATCTATCGCTGGCCGCCCTTGACGAAGCGAACATGGTGTTATGGGTCACGTCTACGGACTTCTCCAGCATCAACAATTCACTCCTCGGACTCGAGGCCCTGCAGCAGATGCAGTTCCCGGAAGGGCGCATACGAATCGTGCTTAACGTGACGTCCTCGGAAGATGGCGTGCGTCCGGCCAAGATCGAAGAAGTTCTGAAACGGAAGTTCTTCTGGGCGGTTCCATACGATAAGCAGGTCAGAATCGGCTCCCAGGTGGGTAACCCCGCAGTAGCCGCGGCCCCGGAGAGCCCGGGATCTCGGTCGCTGATGCAGCTTGCGAGAGCGGTGACCGGCGCTGGCGGTGAAGACGCCGGTCCACCAGAGCCCCCGAAGCGGGGCTGGTCATTGCGCAGGAAGCCGAAACCGGCAACGTCTTCACCGGTGATGGAGGGAGGGTCAACAGATGCTGTGGCAACGTGAGTCATCGGGATCAGACAGCAATTGGGACTTCGGGGTCCCGGCCGCTGAGCGGCAAATCGACGATTTCGCACCGCTATCGCAGGAAGATGAAGACATCGTCCAGGCCGTGCATGTACGCGTGATCCGGGATATGGACCTCGCCGCCATCGAACGTCTTGGTCCTGAGCGCGGCCGCGAGGGCGTCGAAATTGGCGTCCGCGCGCTTGTCGCGGAAGTCGCGCCTCAGTTGTACGGCGAGCGCAAGGAGCTGGTCATCCGGCGTGTCATCGACGACGCGATCGGCCTTGGCCCGCTAGAGCCGCTGGTGAAGGACCAGACCATCTCGGAAGTGATGGTCAACGCGCCGGACGAGATCTATTTCGAGCGCGACGGTATCATCTACCTCTCAGCGCTGCGCTTCCGAAACCATGATCACATCATGCTGGCGATCGACCGCATCATCGCTCCTCTAGGCCGGCGCGTGGACGAATCTTCGCCGTTCGTGGACGCCCGCCTTCCGGATGGTTCGCGTGTCAACGTGATCATTCCGCCGCTGGTACCACGCTCGCCCATTATCACTATCCGAAAGTTCCGGCCGGACAAGTACAACATGGATGACCTGGTCGCCAACCAGACTCTCACGAGCCAGGTGAATGACTTCCTGCGAGCCTGCGTGCAGCTGCGGTTGAACATCGTTGTGTCCGGCGGTACAGGCACTGGAAAGACGACAATCCTGAACGCTCTCTCAGCGTTCATTCCGGAACGCGAGCGGATCATCACCATCGAAGACCCGATCGAGCTAAAGCTACAGCAGCGGCACGTCATCTCCGCCGAGGCTCGCCCGCCGAACATCGAGGGTAAGAACGAGGTAACTCAGCGTGATCTGCTCCGTAACACGCTACGCATGCGCCCCGACCGCATCATCATCGGCGAGGTCCGCGGCCCGGAAGCCTTCGACATGATGCAGGCGATGAACACCGGTCACGAGGGTTCGCTCACGACCGTTCACGCGAACTCTGCCCGTGACGCACTTGCGCGCATCGAGAATATGGTCTTGATGGCGGGGTTCGATCTGCCCACTCGAGCGATTCGCGAACAAATGGCCTCCGCCTTCCACTTGATCGTTCACCTCTCGCGCTTCGCAGATGGCTCACGTCGGATCGTCGGCGTCAGCGAGGTGGTCGGGATGGAAGAGGCCACAGTCACCATGCAGGACCTATTTGTATTCGAAACTAAGGCAATCGCCGAAAGCGGCCAGATCGTCGGCGAGCTGGTGAGCACGAACATAGTGCCCACCTTTGCCGACCGCTTCACCAAGGCCGGAGTGCCGATCGAGTCGATACTTCCCGGCGTAGGCAGGTGGGTGTGATGGTTCTCGCGATCATCGCAGCGGCGCTTGTTTTCGTTGCGGTCGCCGGTGTTGTTACGGCGATCCTCTCGACTCCGGCTCGGGCGGCGGAAAGGCGGATTCTGCAGCTAGGTCAATCGCCGGAGCAGAGTCATGTAGACAGCGTCTTGCGGAGGGACACGGGTACATTCCCCTTCTTGCGGAGAATAATGAACAGCGGCTGGTCAGAGCGAGCACGACTGGACATTCTCCGTGCCGGAATGTCACTGAAGGTCAGCGAGTATTTGCTGATCCGCCTGGCCACGGCGGCTATCGCGGGCGCTGCCTTCTTCCTGCTCTTCAGCGGCTCCAGCCTTGGCTTCTTTATCGCCGTATTCGCGACCTTCCTCGGCTATATGGCCCCCGCCTGGTTGCTCACTATCCGCAGAGCGCGACGCATTGACAAGATGAACGCTCAGCTCGCAGAGGCTCTAGCCCTGATATCGAACTCGCTTAGGTCGGGGTTTGCATTCACGCAGGCTGTGGAACTGGCGGCCAAGCAGCTGTCAGCGCCAATAGCCGGGGAGTTTGCGGAATTCTTGCGCGACACCTCCCTCGGTGCGCCGATGGACGAAGCTCTGCGCAAACTGTCCGACCGGACCGGCAGCTATGACATCGAGATGATGGTTTCCACCATCCTGATTCAGCGAACAACGGGCGGAAATCTCTCCGAGATTCTCGACAATGTTGCCAGCACTATCCGCGAGCGCGAGCGCCTGCAGGGCGAAATTAAGGCGCTTACAGCTTCGCAGCGCTTTACGGGGCTTGTTCTTTCGATCTACCCTCTGGGTCTCGGACTCTTGCTGATCGGGCTTGCTCCATCTATCTACAAGGTGCTCTGGACGGAAGAGGGCGGACGTATCCTGCTAATCATCGCCGCTATCCTGCAGGTCATGGGCATCTTCACCATCCGCAGAATTCTACGGCTAGAGGTATAGGGAGGGGGACATGCCTGTAATTGCTGCCATCGCCGCCTTCGTCGCGGTTACCGCCGCCCTCGCCTGGGCAGGTGGAGTGTTGCGCAACCCCGTGGAAGCACGGCTCGCCCGCCTTTCCCCTCAGCAAGCACGTACGCCGATTGAGGCGCCATTCTCCGACCGGGTTTTCCTGCCAGTTCTCGATGGGATCACTCGAGGTTTCGTAAGCATACTCCCGCACGCACTCGTGACGCGGACGACCCGGCAACTTCTCTCTGCAGGGTCGCCGATAACACCGCTTGCCTTTTTTACCATTGTCCTGTTATTTGCGGTGCTTCCTCCGGTCGCCGCCGGTCTCCTCCTTGTGAACGCGACCGGCGAATTTTCTGGGACGACGCTCATCCTGGTTCTGGCTGTTGCTGCGGTCGGCTTGGTACTGCCTTTCCTCTGGCTGCGGCGCCGTGTCCGCATTCGGAAGCTGACTATTTGGCGGAGCCTGGCAGACGCCTTCGACATGATCACAGTCTGCGTTGAGGCGGGCCTGGGCCTTGATGCCGCCCTACGCCAGGTATCATCGAAGTTGCGTGGGCCCCTTTCGGATGAAGTTGCACTCACGCTTCGAGAGGTCGGTATGGGCCGCGCCCGCCGCGAGGCCCTGGAAGACCTGGCATACCGGATCGATGTGCCGGAGGTGACCACATTCGTTAACGCCGTGATTCAGGCAGAACAGTTGGGTACAAGCCTTGGGCGCGTCTTGCGGGCACAGAGCGTGAGCCTCCGGGTGCAGCGGCGGCAGAAGGCTGAGGAGTTAGCCCGAAAGGCCCCCGTCAAGATGGTCTTTCCGCTGGTAGTCTTCATCATGCCAACGTTCTTCATCGTTACTCTGGGTCCAATAGCGGTTCACTTTGTGAAATACCTGAATGGTTAGCGGTGGCTCAGCAACAAGCGCACTTCACAGCGTATGACGTTCTCGGGGTCCACCCTGCGGCCCCGTCAGAGCTGATAAACGCCTGCTACTGGCTCGTCACCAAGGAGTTACAGGCGCGTCGTGCAGCAGATCCCCACATGGACAAGCTGCTACATCACGTAACGCGCGCATACGAAGTGGTCGCCGACCCAGCACGACGAACCGCTTACGACCTCGCAATCGGCAACGACAGCGAGTCACTGATCACACTCCCTTTGCCCCGCACCTCGCTCGTCGGCAGGTTGATGGGGAGGTGGACCGTATTCAGTCAGCAGGTGACGCCCTACGAGGTGCTCGGTCTGCAACCCACCGCGATGAACGGAGCGATCCCCGAGGGCTATCGGGTCATGCGTGACCATTACTTGCGTCTGCCCGTCGATTCAAGGCGGCGGAAGGTGCTACTGCGCATGCTAGAGGAGTCATACGCGACGCTCGGCGATCCCGAGAGGCGAGCTCAGGTGGACGCAAGTTTGGAAGGAAAGCTCGCAAAGGAGGAAGCCCGGGAGGCTAGCTCCGCGCCGGTCGCCGTCGCCGAAAAGCCAGTCGAACTGGTTAATAAGGAAGCTAAGAAATCCGCGCCAAAAGAAAGAAAACCACAACCCGAGAAGGCTGCCACCGCCGCAAAGTCAGTTTCGGCGACACATGACACAGCTGCTGACAAACCGCAGAAGGCAGATGCTGCGCGAGAGGGGCCGGGGATTGCAGCGGTACTCGTTGCCGCACTTCGAGGCTTGATCTCGGTAATCGTTGCAATACTACGGGCTGCCGGTCGTGCGGTATCGAGCCTTGTCTCTGCCATACAAAAGCAGCGCGCGCGACGTTCTGGCACTTCTCCGCGAAAGCGTAAGAGTGCCCCCCCGGAAGAGCGTATCGACCCCGATGATCGCTTTCTCGAGCGGCTGGCTCACACCGTGCGCGAAGTGGACGCACACGAGATGGCTGAAGGTGCGGCTTCCCGGTCGGGGACTCCGCGCCTGTCCTGAGCTCGATAGCTAGAAGGCGCCTTTTTGCTTTAACCAGTCCCAAAACTTGTCCGGCGCACTCATCGTGCTCAGGCGTCCGATGCGGACCAGCGCCCAGTCATCAAACTCATGCGAATCCTTGATTTCCTTGAGCGTCACCGGATGCTTGGCGTGCAATGAGTACTCGAAGTCCGCTACCCAGGAGCGATCCTCATTCGGGTCAGGGCGCGCCTCTGATACCACCTTGGCAAGTCCAACAACTGCCTTCTCACCGCCGGTGTGGTAGATGATGACCGTGTCGCCCGGTTTCATCGTCTTGATGGCGTTGACCGCCGCCGGGTTGCGGACGCCGTCCCAGGTTGTCTTGCCGTCGCGCTTGAGATCGTCTATCGAGTAGGTGCTCGGCTCCGTCTTTGCGAGGAAATACGCCATGTCTGATTTCTCCTCTCGTGCGCGGAGTATTTTACGACAGGCATGCCGACGCTGATCGCTGAACAGACCCGTTGCTAACCAAAGTTGTGTGACTCCGGGGCCAGTCCATCGGAAATCGCCAATGCCCTCAGTGATTGCGCGATCAGGTTCGTCACGCCGTCTCTTCGTTGGAGCTCGCCTTTAACGACAACGAATGGCTCCTGGCGGACCAGTTGCCGGAAGCGGTCGTGCATATCCGGCTTAATAACCACGTTGGTCAATCCGTATTCATCTTCGAGCACGATAAAAACGAACCCCTTTGCCGTTCCCGGCCGTTGACGGCATACAACAAGGCCTGCCGTTTCTATCGGTGTGCCGTCTTTTATCGAGTTGAGCATTTGACTGGTAACAATTCCCTCGTGAAGGTGATGGCGGAGAAAAGACATGGGGTGGTAATTAGGTGACATGCCAGTGATCAGGTAATCGGTCCGCATGCGATCCCAGTCCGACATGGGACGCAGTGGAACCATGTCTTGCTCTGTAGGTAACGGAAGTGCGAGTTGGCGCTCGCTTGTGCTGCGTCCCTCGGAGCGATACAGCAGACCCAGTTGCCAGAGCAATTCGCGTCTTTCCAGTCCAAAGTTATCGAAGCTGCCGCACGCGATGAGATTCTCCACCACCGCCTGTTTCACTTGCGTACGCTCCAGGAAATCAAACAGCGAACGGAAATCGCCGTTCGCTTTGCGCTCCGTCTCCACTTCTTTGGCGCTATCGAGGCTCAGGCCCCGGACATAGCGCAAGCCGACGCGGACTGCACCGGCTTCGAGGGTGCAATTCGCATCACTCAGGTTGATGTCTGGAGACAGTACTTCGACCCCGTGGCGCTTGCCGTCGTTCACCAGTACGTGGGGGGCATAGAAGCCCATCGGCTGAGCGTTGAATAGAGAACACAGGAACTCCACCGGGAAATACTGTCTGAGCCAGGCAGTCTGATAGGCGAGCAACGCAAAAGCGGCGGCGTGAGCCTTCGGAAAGCCAAACTCTGCGAAGCCGGCAACCTTGGCGAAGACAGTGTCCGCCACCTGCTCGCTCACGTCCTGTGAGATTGCTCCTTCGATGAATTGCTGCTTGAGCTTGTTGATCGCTTCGCGTGAGCGTTTCCGGCTCATCGCGCGTCGCAGACTATCCGCCTGGCCCGCCGTAAAGCCGGCCAAAGCCATCGCCGTCTGGATCACCTGTTCCTGGTAGAGGATTACGCCAAGCGTCTCTCCCAGCACCGGCTCGAGCGAAGGGTGATCATATTCGACAGGCTCTTTGCGCATGCGTCGGTTGATGTACGGATTCACTGCGCCGCCGACGATAGGGCCCGGGCGGATGATCGCCACTTCTACCATCAAGTCGTCCAGGGTGCGCGGGCGTACGCGCGGCAATGTTTGCATCTGCGCCCGCGATTCGATCTGGAAGACGCCCATGGTATCGGCGTCGCAGATGGAGTCGTAGACACGCTCGTCATCAAAGTCGATGCGGGAGAGGTCGATGCGTTTTCCCCGGTGCTGCTCGATCAACTCGAGACACTCGTCGGTGGCAGAAAGCATGCCCAGTGCCAGGAAATCGATCTTGATCATGCGGGCGTCGTCCACGGAGTCTTTGTCCCACTGGATCAACAATCGCCCTTCCATTGCCGATTGTTCCAGCGGTACGAGTTCGATTAGCGGCCGCGAGGAGATCACCATACCGCCGACGTGCTGACTGATATGCCTTGGGAAACCGGCGATCTCTTCGGACAGCTCCGCCAGGAGCCGCCAGCCTTGCGCAGTGATCTTCTCGCGATAGTGCCGCATGCGCGCCATCGCTTCACGGATGTCTTTTGCTGATCCATAGCCATCGGAGGATCTGGCGAGGCGGTCCAGCTCACCGGGTGGCAGGCCCAGTGCCTTGCCTATTTCGCGGATGGCGCTGCGAATGCGGTATGTGGGGAAGGTAGCGACAAGGCCAACGTGATCATTCCCGAAATGCTCATAGACACGCAGCATCAACTTTTCGCGGATCTCACGGGCGAAGTCGAGGTCGATATCCGGGACGGAAACCATCTCCTCGTTCAAGAAGCGGCCGAGGAACAAGTTGTTCGCGATCGGATCGATGTGCGAAAGACCGATGAGATAGCAGATGATCGAACCAACGGAGGAACCTCGTCCCCTTCCGGGAGGCCCATGATAGGGGCGGCCTTTGATCTGGTAAGCGACTTCGTGGGCGAGTTGCAAAATCTCACGATGGATAAGGAAGAATCCCGCGAGGCCGTGATGTTCAACCAGCCGTAGCTCTTCCTCGAGCCGCTGGGCCACTTCCGAGTTGTAGCTTGGATAACGGATGGTTGCTTCGTGACGGCAGATCTTTGTGAGATATGACTGCGGAGTCTCACCTTCCGGCACTGGATAGTCTGGGAACTGGTAATCCAGGTCGCGAGTGAGGTCGAACTGACAACGCTCAGCGATGCGCTCCGTATTTGCAAGGGCACAGGGGTGGTCCGCGAAAAGCTCAGTCATCTCGCCGCCAGATCGCAGGTAGAACTCCGAGTTTTCTCGCCGTTGCCTGTGGGATGAGTCGAGCGAGGAGCGGTTCTTGATGGCGACCAGCGCGTCTTGCAAGCGGTGGCGTTCGCGGACATGGTAGTGAACGTTGCCCGTCGCAATGGTGCTCAGGCCGAGATGCTCTCCGAGGTCAGCGAGAACGCTGTTGCGGCGCTTGTCTCCGTATACAAGGTTGTTCTGTAGCTCCAGGAAGAAGTTGTTCGCGCCAAACCACTCCTTGTAGCGTCGAGCGGCCTCCTCGGCCTCGCGGTAGTGACCAGCTACGACGAGCGATGGCACTTCGCCACGCCGGCAACCGGAAAGTGCGATTAGCCCTTCCGTGTGCTTCGTAAGGAATTCCAGCTCAACCTGCGGGGAACCCCGCTCGTGGTCGAGGTGGGCGTGGGTCAGCAGACGACAGAGGTTGGCGTAGCCGCGCTGGCTCTCGCAGAGGAGCGTCAGGTGGTAGCCATCTTGCCCGTCTGGGTCGGCCAGGGTTATCTCGGCGCCTGTTATCGGACGGATTCCCCAGGCCCGTGCGCACTGTGCGAACTCCATCGCACCGTGCAGGCCATCGTGGTCTGTCAGGGCGAGTGCCTTGTGGCCAAGCTCCGCCGCCCGGAGCACCAACTCCTCGATATGCGACGCACCTTCTAGGAACGAGAAGTTGGAGTGGGCATGAAGCTCGACATAAGTCATGTCGTGTACGCCTGCTTGTACCAGCGATCGCTGGTCAGGTCGTGAAAAACGTCAACAGTGCGCCCATCTTCTAGGAGGGCTCGCCAGTACCGGCGGCTGATTGGGTGCACACGCCACCACTCGTCATCGATACGCCAGGTCTCTTGCGCAGATTCGACTGCGCGTTTGACCTTTGAGATGACAATGGTAAGGGGAACGCCGCATTCGTCGGTTTGGACTACGATCGGCCGCGGTTTGTTGAGCGGACGCAGCGGAGCCGCTTGTTGAGGCTTTACTTCAGTTCTTCGAGGGCCGTTCGCCGCTCTGGTATCCGCGACCACGGTTCCACCTCCACAATTCGCCCAACGGCCTGTTTTCCATTGGTGCTCAGATGGCGTGCTGCTTCTTCCACTTGCCGCCAGAGCTTGCCTTTCGCTTCGAACATCGAAGCCTGCTTGCCAGACTCGCCGCTCAGCCCCACCAGCTCGATCTCTATCTCTTCGACAGGTCTTTCAGGAGGATGCCGCATGACCGCGCTCTGCACCGCGAACCAGGCAGCCTTCGGGTCCGCGAGCGCTTCCCGGAACGAGACCGGCAGCTCCCAGGCGCCTCCGCCGTCCAGCATCCCGCGGGCAATCACCCGGCGCACCCAGTGACCCTCCCGGGCGCGGTCCTCATAAGCGGCGAAGAGAAGGCGCTGCAGGCCGGCCAGGATCGTCTCCAGGCTGGCCGTCGGTGCGGGAAGCTCTACCCGGCGGACGATCACTTCTTCTGTTACACGCGGGACCAGCGGCTCTTTATCGATTCCGCTGGCAAGCTCCCAGCAGCGCTTGCCTTCCGGGCCGAACTGCTGCTGAAAAGCGCCTGCCGGCAACTGAGCGATCTCCCCCATCGTTTCGATGCCCAGCAACTTCAGCCGCCAGAGCATCGCTTCCCTTGCCGGCAGGTGAGTGACAGGCAGAGGAGCGAGAAACGCGGCCTCTTGGCCACCGTCGATAACCTTTGCCACGCCGGATCGAGAAAGCACCGCTGCCATATGCGAGACAAACTTATTTGCGGCGATGCCCACGCTCGCCATGTACCCAAGCCGCTTGTGTAGCGAAGCGATGAGCTGCTCCGCGAGTGTTACAAGAGGAAGATCGAAGCCAGACACTGAAACATAGGCCTGGCCGGGCTCGCCTGCCTCCATATCGGGGCTCTGCTCCTGGAGGAAGTCCAGCATCTCCTTGAAGCAGCGCTGGTAGTAGGGCAAGTCCGGCGGGAGAACAACCGCCTTCGGGCAAAGGCCGATCGCCTCCGACATCCGCATCCCTCTCAGGACCCCGCTGCTGTCCGCACCAAGCGAGCAGTCCAGCACGGTCGTCTCGCCGATCAAAACGAGTCGCGAGGCTATTGCTGGCGAGCGACGGCGCTCGACTTCAACACTGAACCGTGGGACGAAAACCGAGGCGATCTTCATGGGGCGTAAGCGAATCATAGAACAGACGTTCTTATTGTCAAGATGTCTGTGTCGTCAGGTTTCGCTCTGTAACCTTGTGATTCCAGTCACTGCGAGTGCCCAACAGACCTTGTAGCTTCTGAAAAGTAAGCAGGGAGGAAACCATGGCACTTTCAACTGAAGCACTTGCAACGCTTAGCGCGCGCCACCCCTGGCGGATCATCGCCCTCTGGGTCGCAGCCCTCGTCGGCTCGATCGCCGTAATCGTGACGCTCCTATCTGGCGCGGTCACGACCGAAAACGGCCAGACCAACGGTCCAGACTCTGAGCGGGGAGACGAGATCCTCGAGTCCTGGCGCGGCCCGACTCACTCCAACGAGATCATCATCGTCCAGTCGGAAACCCTCACCGTGGATGACGCTGCATTCGAAGCACGAGTGCGGGACATCACTGGTCGCGTAAACGGTCTCGGTCAAGAGATCGTCGTCGGCGCGCAGAACTTCTATGACACTGGTGACGAATCGCTTGTCTCCGATGACCGGCACATCTCGATCATCCCGGTCGTCATGGCCGGTGATGACCTCGACGCGACTGACAATGTTGACCAGGTCCTCGCCATCACCGAGGAGGCCAACGAAGGCGAGTTTCGCGTACTTAGCGCCGGCGAGGCCAGCTTCAACGACGAGACGCAAGAGATCGCCCAGCACGACCTCGAACGCGGCGAGAGCATCGGCATCCCGCTGGCGTTGCTCATCCTAATCATCGTCTTCGGCGCGCTCACAGCTGCCGTCATCCCGATCGTTCTCGGACTCCTGTCGATCGTTATCGCCATCGGCATCACAGCCGTCTTCGGACAGGCGTTCCAGTTCTCGTTCTTCGTCACCAACGTCATCACGATGATGGGCCTCGCCGTCGGCATCGACTACTCGCTGTTTATCGTCTCGCGGTATCGCGAAGAGCGAGTGCGCGGACTCGACAAGTACGCAGCAATCCACGCGGCGGGAGCGACCGCCAGCCGAGCGGTCTTCTTCAGCGGGATGACGGTGGTGTTCGCCTTGCTTGGCATGCTGCTCATTCCGTCGACGATCTTCCGCAGCCTCGGAGCGGGCGCGATCATCGTGGTCATCGTCTCCGTCGGAGTTTCGGTCACGCTGCTACCCGCGATCATCGGGCTGATGGGCGACAAGGTGAATTCCCTTCGCGTCCCATTCGTCGGCCGCAGCATCGATAGCGTTGACCATGAGAAGCCGGGCGGCTTTTGGGACACGGTCACTCGCACAGTCATGCGCTACCCCGTAGTCAGTTTCATCGCAGCCGCTGCGATCATGATCGCCATTGCTATTCCTTACATCGACATGAACACCGGCAGCGCCGGCGTCAGCACGCTGCCTCAGGACACCGAATCCTACGAAGGCTTCACCGTCCTCCAGCGCGAGTTCAACTTCGGCGCGGTGTCACCGACCGAGATCGTCATCCACGACGGCGATATCACCCGCCCGGAGGTGCAGGCCGCGATCGACGACCTTGAGGCCGCGCTTGCGAACGACCCGACCTACGGTCCGCTGACATTCGAGACCAGCCCCGACAAATCGATCGGTCTCCTGTCGGTTCCCGTGAATGCAGACCCCACCAGCGATGAAGCCATCACCGCAGTCCGCGAGCTGCGCGGCACTCTGATTCCGGCCTCGTTCAATGGCACCGGCACCGAAGTGCTCGTCACCGGCTCCACCGCTCACGTGGTCGACTACGTCGACACCGTCGGTGACTACACACCGATCGTGTTCATCTTCGTGCTGGGCCTGAGCTTCATCCTGCTGACCATCGTCTTCCGCTCACTGATCGTCCCGCTGAAGGCGATCATCATGAACATGCTCTCGGTTGGAGCAGCGTACGGTGCCCTGGTGTTGTTCTTCCAGCACGGCTTCCTCAGCAGCGTCACCGGCTTCCAGCACGTGGACGTGATCGAGGCCTGGGTCCCGCTCTGGAACTTCTCGATCCTCTTCGGCCTCTCGATGGACTACCACGTCTTCCTGCTCAGCCGCATCCGTGAGCGCTACAACCACACGCACAACAATGAGGAGAGTGTCGTCTTCGGCGTGCGTTCCACTGCCGGCATCATCACCGGCGCGGCGCTGATCATGGCCAGCGTCTTCGGCGGCGTCGCTCTCGGCGACCTCGTGATGTTCCAGCAGATGGGCTTCGGACTCGGTGTGGCGGTGCTGCTCGACGCGACTATCGTGCGCTCGGTGCTCGTGCCATCGGCGATGAAGATGCTGGGCGACGCCAACTGGTACCTCCCGTCGTGGCTGCGCTGGCTGCCAGAAATTCGCACGGAAGGCGATGTCGCCGAGGAGCAGGCGGCCTCGCGCCCCGCGGGTCGCGGTCCGCTGGCAGCGCCAACTGACTAACGCTTTCAGATCTTGAATGGGCGCGGCTCGAGCGCTTCGAGCCGCGCCTCGTCTCGTTCGATATGCTATGCGGCGTGAAGTATCACCTTGCGCAGTACAACATCGCGAAGTTAATCGAGCCGCTGGACACGCCGCGCCTCGCCGACTTCATGGCCGCGCTAGATCCCCTGAACCACCTCGCCGAGAAGTCTCCCGGCTTCGTCTGGCGACACCAGACGGCGGAAGGCAATTCGACCGCGATTAGGGTGCGTGACGACCCGGCGATCATCATCAACTTCAGCGTCTGGGAATCGATCGAAGCGCTATTCGAGTACGCCTATCACTCCCGGCACGTCGAGATATATCGCCGCCGCCGCGAGTTCTTCGAACAGATGGACTTGCCGTTCGCCGTCCTCTGGTGGGTGCCCGCTGGCCACGAACCTTCCGTCGCCGAAGCCGACGAGCGCCTCGACTACCTCCGTGCGCACCGCCCCACGCCGTACGCCTTCACCTTCAAGAGCCGGTTCGACGCGCCTGGGTAACTAGCGCCCCGTCGCCTGTTTGAACTCTTCCGCGTACAGCGGATCGCGGGGGACACAACCGGCCGGAAACTGCCCGAGGTCGTTGTTCTTCGCACGCATCAGCGCCGTGCAGTAACTTACCCCGATGCAGGACTTCCGGTCGTCCATCTTGCCTCGTTCGGATAGGTCTGCTGCGAAGTCAGGATACGCGAGCGCACCTCGGCCCAGGCCCATGATCGAGATGCGCCCATCCCGGACGTTCGCCTCTCCCGCGAAAGCTGCGTAATGCCGCAGCCAGCTGTATCCCGTGCCGATGACCGTGACGTCCGGATAGGCTCGCTGGACTTCACCGGCCAGCCGGAAGTGGCGCTCAACGCCCGCAAGCGGATGTTCCGGCGAGTCATAGCCGTCGATGGGAGCACGCTCGAACGGGCGCCCAATGTGCGAGTTGAAATATGGGCTGCCCATCGTGACGTTGATTAGCCGAACTCCAAGGTCACGCAGCATCCCCACGAGTCGCAGTGGTTCGCTCAAATCGGGAGAGATGCCGTCTGCCTCGCTTGTCCCCCATCCGGTGTTGTCAGGCTCCGGGTCCGGTTCGCCGCGTTCGCCAGCCGCTGCGTGATAGCGCGGCCCGTCGTACACGTTGACGCGACTCGCGAGCATCAGTCCTTCTCCACACTCGCGCTTGATGGCAGTGACGACGTCGCGCACCAGCCGCGTCCGGTTCTCAAAGGCGCCACCGTACGGCCCGTCTCTCTGCCGCGCAGCGAGTAGCTCGTTCAGCAGATACGTGTGGCACTGCTTGATGTCGACGAAATCGAACCCTCCATCTCGTGCCAGGCGGGCACCTGTCGCGTAAGCCTCAACGAGCCGTTCCAGGTATGCATCGTCCAGCAGAGGCGACGTGGCGTCCAGATGCTTGATCGGGTTCAGCGTGCGCGAATGCCGCGCGATCAACGGCTGCGGATAACTCCACCGGCCGGAGTGGGTGAGTTGAAGGCCAACGAGCAGGTCGTCGTCACGGCTGAATCGGTCGCGGTGCGCCTTCCGGCCCTTGCGAGCAAGCGCTCCAGTTCCGGTGCCGTGGTCTGGTTGATCAGCAACTGGCGCGGGTTCGCGCGCCCCTCTGCCACAACGGCCGTTGCCTCACCCCAGATCAGCTTCGCGCCGCCGGATCCGAAACGCTCCCAGCGCCGGAACGTCAGCCCACCCGGCCGCCCCTCCAGGTCACCATCGCAGCCCTCCATCGGGTGCACGGCCATCCGGTTGCCAACCGTGCGGCCACCGATCGTGATCGGCTCGAGCAAGCGCTGGACGCTCTCTTCGAGCTGGATGTCCACGCCCTGCCGGTCGACATCCGCGCGAAGGTCATCCAGCGAGCGGTAGTTGAAGTAGCGGGACATCGCGCTTACACGCGCTCAGTCGTCGAAGTAGATATCTTCGGCTTCTAGAGCCGGTGACCCGAAGATCAACACCTCCAGGTCGCCCTTTGATGTGTGCCGGACAAGCGGCGGGATGACGACGATATCGCCAGTCTTGATCGGGTGAGATTCGCCGTCCAGGAAGATCTCACCCTCGCCGCGGATGACGTAGTAGTACTCCGTCATGATCTTGTGGTAGTGCTCTCGCGAGTTGTCGATGATGAGGTGCGACACGTAAGCCACCGGCGTGTCCTCACCTGTCACGAGCTTGCGCCTGAACCCGCAGACCCCACGTTCCTGCTCGACGTCCGCGACGTTTCGGATGATCGTGGACTGCTTGCGTTCCGTTGCCATCGTGCCTCCTATGCCGCCGTAATCTCGGACGGCTCGGTGTACGCCTGCCAGTGCGACTCGAGCGCGTCGACGTCCGCTGCTCCTTCGTGGACTACAATGCGATGCCGCAGCTGCCAGGTCTCTCCCGGCTCTAGCGTTAGCGGCCCGTCGAAGAACGGCAGGTTCGTCCCGAGCGGACCGTAGCTGCGCGCAAACCAGGCGTTCGGGTGATTCCGGTTCGAAGGGTGGTCTAGCATCGCGATTCCCCACCACTCCGGCTCCTTGTCTGGCTTCCGGATCAGCGGCCCGCTGTAGTCCGCCCACTTAGCGCGCTTGCCGGTCGCGTCCTTCCCCCCGACGATACCGCCTTCGAGAGTGATGCGCCCGCCGTCCCACTCATCGATCATGTCATTCACGCGGATCAGCGGGAGCGCGTTCTCGTTCGTCTGCCCGAAGGTGACCGCTTCGTCCGCCGCCGTGAACGCTGCCTCGATATCGAAGACCCGCTCGCTGCCCTTCCGCCGGTACATGAGGAATCGCCGTTCATCCTTCACCAGCGTCCTGCCATCCGGCGTAATCCAGTTCAGGTGTTGCCGGAAGCCGCCGAACACCGGCCCGGAGAAGACGTCCGAGAAGCGCTCGTGCACCGTGCGACCCTCGCCGCCGTTCTCCAGGTAGAAGTCGACTCCGTTCACCTCCCCGCAGGCGTACCACAACGAGCGGTGCCAGATGTGGTCAGGCGGGCTGTCATCAGTGATGCCTTTGGGATACTGAGTGTTGAAGTCCTGCATGTCGCCGAGCTTCACGCTAGGGACCGTGATCGGGTAGAACCGCGGCTTAAAGTTCTGCGCGCCGTAGTGATAGATCGTCTGCATGACGCTGCTGTAGTTGACCACGACCCGCCCGTTCTCCGGCTGGTCGAGAAGGTCGATCCCCCTTCCCGACGCCGGCTGTGCGACCGTAGAGAGCGACAGCTCCAAAGTCGCGCCTGCCGCCAGCTCCGGCACGAGCACCCCCACCAGCGACTTCCCGTTAGCTAGCGATGTCACCTGCGACCGCAGTACGCCTCCGTCCGGAGTCGCGGCTTCGTACTCACCCGGGGCAAGCTTCGAATCGATCTCTGAGACTGCAACGGTGTTTGTGACCGGAGCGGAAGTGGTGATGCGGATCTTGTTGCTCACGCCGCCGCCGCCTTGGAGGCCGCCGTCGCGTTGCGAACGGCCTCGCGGATGCGTAGCTTGTCGTCTTCGTCCGGCTCCACCAGCGGTCGGCGCACTGCGGCGTTCTGCAGCACCCCCAGCTCGAGCAGCGCCTGCTTCGTGCGCGCCCGGTAGTTGCGGACCGGCGCCGCGAAGATCGTACTGACATACGGCTGGACGACTTCGTCGTAGATGCGCCGCGCGCCCGCCAGGTCGCCATCCTGGTGGCGGCGGATCATCTCGTTCTGCTCGGCAACCGCCAGCGTCCCGAATCCGATCAGCGCTCCGTCCGCGCCCAGCATGAATGACTCGAGGATGAAGTTGTCGTTGCCGGTCACGATCTGTAACCGCCGCGGGACGTCCTGCAGTGTCCGTACCGTATCCACGAAACGCACTGCATCGAACGACGCCTCTTTGATCGCGACCACGTTCGGTATCGAGGCCAGCTTCAGCAGCGTCTCTCGCGAGAACAGCACCCCGCCGAGAGTCGGCTGCAGCTGGAAGATCACCGTCGGCAGGCCGGTCGACTCCGCGATTGCCGCGTGGTGCGCGTAGATCATCTCGCTATCCTGCGGCTCCCCGACGAAGACTGGATGCGGGAAGATCACGATCCCGCTGACGCCCGCGTGCATCGCGTCCCGGGCCATATCGCAGGCAAGGTCCGTGTGCCCTCCGACGCCCACCAGCACCGGCACGCGCCCTCCCGATTCCTCGAGCCAGATCTGCAGGACGCGGCGCTGCTCGTGCGCGAAGAGGCTCGGCCCTTCGCCGGTGTCCATGTTCACCGCGACCGCCTTCAGCCCTTCGAAGCCGAGCATCCAGCGGGCGTAGTTCCGCACGCCTTCGTCGTCGACACGACCGTCGGTATGCATCGGCGTAACGACAGCCGGGATGAGCCCCGCGAGATCGAGTTCCAAGCGTCCCTCCTGTGCCGTCTACTATATGGCGCTGGTCAAGGCAGGCGGTAGCCGCCGGGCGGTATGGCGTTGTACCAGGCGTCGTCCGGGGCGATCGGTAGCGTAACAGGCGCGCCCGTCATGGCGGACTTGTATATCGCGGTGGTCACCTGCAGCGCCGTTCGGCAAGCCTCGAGGCCCGCTAGTGGCGCGTGCTTGCCCTCGATCGCCTCCAGGAAGTCGCTGACGGCAGGCCGGTGCAGCATGCTCGGCCCCGGCGGCACGCGCTCCTCGCATTCGGCAGCTAGCGTCTCGCTCACTCCCTCCGGCGTCGCCAGCGTAAAGAGGTCCTTCGTCGTGTCGTACGCCTGCCCGCCCCCGATCGCCGTCGCGTCGCTGCCGTAGACCGCCAGCCGCGTGCTCTCCGGCCCCATTGCGTTCACGGTGTTCGTGACCTGCCCAATAGCGCCGCTCGCGAACCGGATCACCGCCACCGATGTGTCGTCTACTTCGACCTTCGCTCGGAAGGTACCGCTCTCGGCGAAGACGCTGACCGGCTCCCCCAGGAACCAGACCAGGCAGTCGATGGCGTGGATCGCCTGGCTGACGGTGACCCCGCCGCCCTCGGTGGCCCACTTGCCGCGCCAGGCGACGTCGTCGTAGTAGGGGTGGTCACGAAACCAGAGCGTCTCCGCGACGCCCAGCGTCAGGCGGCCAAGCCGACCCTCATCGATGAGCGCCCGCATCTGCCGCGCACCGCGGCCGAACCGCCACTGGAAGACCCCCGCGAACACTCGCCCGCTCTCCCGCTCCGCCTCCGCTATCTCGTCAAGCTCCGCGAGGTTGGCCGCGACCGGCTTCTCGCACAGCACATGCTTTCCCGCCCGCAGGCAGGCCGACGCGATCTCCGCGTGCAGGAACGGCGGCGTACAGATGCTTACTGCGTCGATGTCCGAGCGACCCAGCACGTCCGCGTAGTCGCCGCACGTCTCGCCGACCGACCAGCGCTCCGACGCCCGCTGCGCCCGCTCCGCAACAACATCCGAGACCAGCACCACCTGCGCCCGCTCCCCAACCTTCGAGTACGCATAAAGATGCGCGTCCGCAATCGACCCCGTCCCAATCACAGCAACTCGTACAGTCATGCCGCCGATTGTACGCCCCCTGTCATCCTGTGTAGGGGCGCCGCTCTGCTGTGCCCTGGGGCCGGGAGGGAGGCCGTCAAGTTGTAGGGGCTACGCGTCCACCGCCTCGCTCACATAGACCGCCCAACGCTAACCCTTGCTCGCGGAAACAACCCCGCCCGCAGAAAACGCCTCGCCCTGACGCCGCGACCAAGGACCACATTGCACGACCAGCACTCGACGCCTCGCACAAGAATGCCCGGCCGACGCGCCTCGCGGCGCATCAACCGGGCTGGCTGCCCAGAACTTGCTACTTGCTACTGGCTACTGGCTACTTGCTACGGGCTACTCGAGCCTAGGCCAGCCGGAAGGGCTGCCCGTCGAAGTTCTGCACCGTCCGCCGCCGCATCTCGAACTGCGCCGACGGCACGAACGGCGACGTGTGCGGCGAGACCGTCTCTTGCCCGATGCGCGCCGGCGCCTGTTCTGCGTCCGGCCGGCTAGCGCGCTGAGTGCGCTTGCCGCTGATGGTGATCCAGACGTTGCAGGCGACGACGATGACGGCGCCCGTCACGAAGAAAGAGCTGATGCCGAAGATTGCTGTTTCCATTTGATTCGCCCCCTACTGCGAATGATCTGGGTTGTTCCGGCGATACCCATTCTCATACCGCCGGGTTAACAGGCGGGTAACGGCGAGGCGCCGAACGGTGAAGGGATGGTGAACAGTTGGCAGGCGGTTAAGGGTACGCCGCTCGCGGAGCGGGGGTATAATGCGCCCGCAACAACGGGGGCTTACCCAGAAGGAGGCATATCGTGGCTGATTTGAAGAAGGCAGTTCAGGCGCACATCGACGCAACGAACAAGCGTGACTGGGCCAGGTTCAAGGAGACTCTGGCGAACGACGTGGTGTACGACGAAGTCGGGACGGGCCGGCTCCTGAAGGGCTCGGACGCCTGGACGGAAGCGTACCAGGGCTGGATCGAAGCGTTTCCGGATGTGCAGGGGAAGGTCAGCGCCGTGCACATAGCCGGGGACACGGCGACCGTCGAGCTGACCTGGGACGGAACTCAGAACGGGCCGCTGCCGACTCCGAGCGGGACGATCCCGGCCTCAGGGAAGCGGCAGCAGACGCGAGCGTCGCTGGTGATGACGTTCGATGGTGACTCGATCAAGGAGGCCCATCACTACTTCGATATGGTGTCACTGCTGACGCAGATCGGGGCGATGCCGAGTTAGAGGCTTCCACCTGTAAACGAAAAGAGGGCCCATTTCGGGCCCTCTTTCTGCGTTACCGTTGCTGGATTACCAGCTGCGGCTGCGGGACGAGGATGCCGGGCGCTTGCTGAAGCAATCGCTGCAGTAGACCGGCTTGTCGCCGCGAGGCTGGAACGGGACCTGGGTTTCCTTGTTGCACTCGGAGCACGTCGCCGGGAACATTTCCCGCTGCCCGCGGTAGCTTCCGCCGCCGCCGTAGCTGCTGTAACTGCCGCCGCTGCCGTAGCTGCTGCCACCGCTGTTGCGGCGCGCGCTGCGGCAGCTCGGACAACGCTTCGGCTCCGTGTAGCCCTTCGATGCGTGGAACTGCTGGTCCTCGGCGCTATAAACGAACGACGTGTTGCACTCTACGCAGGTGAGGTTCTTGTCTGCACTCATGTGATGGTTCTCCTTCCTATAGATTCAGGCAAGGTTCGACCATCTGAGCTGAGACTGCTTGGAACAGGCTTGAGCAACGAGGGGGTGCGAAGTGGTTTGCCTGTGCTAATCATAGCACATCTGTGCGGGAGCCAGCGCGTTTGGGGAAAGGGCGGTCAGGTGAGCTGCTGGGCCAGGGCGGCGACGAAGCCGGGCGGGCCGCCCTTGGGCGAGACGTCTACAGTGCCGTCGGCGGAGGCGGTGCCGAGCGAGAGGAACGGGGCGTGGGCGATGAAGTCATGACAGTGCTCGTCGAGGTGATCGATCTCTTTGTCGAGAGAACGCTGAGCCGGGGCGCGATAGATCTCGCGCAGGCCTGCAACTGAATCGACGGTTGTGTCAGTCATGATGATCGCTCCTGCTCGTCGGCGGCGTTGGGCTTAGTTTAGCAGTGAGTGCGTGGCGGTCGCCGCGTGTTGGGGCCGGGGGACGAGGTCCTTCCAGGACGGCCTGAAGGCCGATTTGTTTGGCAAAAAGTGCGTTTTCCGGGTGTGCGTTCACGCTGGTTTAGAGGAAGGGAGATACGGGAATACGGCTGCGTCTGTGCTGTTTGGGTCTTGGAGATACGGGCTCGTTCGGGCGAGAATTCGCAGCACTAAAGCAGCGGCGTTGATCGGCCGCCGCGATGCCGGAGAAGTTGTGGCGTGTGGTCGCGAAGGTCTTGGCTACGGGTTAGGACATTGGCGCGACGGGTCCTTCGCTCCGCTGGTGTCGTTCGATTCGAGTGTTGTTGGCGGCTCAGGAAATCAGCCGGGCAGGTCTGAAGACGCTGCAGCTACGTTTCTAGCGCTTTGGTTAGGAGGAGGTGTGATGTGGTGGATGGTGACTGCAAGGGGCTGGCCCAGACGGGCAAGCCCGGGCCGAGGAGTGAGAGCGGCAAGGCAAGGGTGCGGTTGAATCCGCTGAAGCATGGGGTGCTGGCGCAGACGCCGGTGATTCCGCTGGTGGAGCGAGAGGAGGACTGGGAGCGGCTGAAGAAGGGGATCCGGGAGTACTACGGCGTCGAGGGGACGATGGAGGAGGAGCTGGCGGACATCATCTCGGAGTCGATCTGGCGACGGAAGCGGGCGATTCGGTTCGAGACGGAGTCGATCGCGGCGTACCTGGATGATGTGCCGGAGGACTATCGGCGGCTGCGAGACAGTCAGGGCTGGGGCCCTGACCCACATGATGGGGATGGCTCAGAGGCAGAGGATGGGCCGCATGGGCTGGACCGGCAGGCGGTGGCGGAGATGGACAGGATGCTGACGGCGCGGCTCATGCCGGGGGCGGAGACGCTGGAGAAGGTGATCCGGTACGAGACGAAGGTGAACCGGACGATGTTCCAGGCGATCCACCAGTTGCTGGTGTTGCAGGCGATCCGGAAGGGGACGCCACCACCGCCGATGCCGAGCGGTGGGAGGCGGTCGAGGAAGATGCGGCCGACCGAGACGCAGACAGGTAGCGTGGTAGGGCTCGCCCAGACGGGCAAGCTCGACAAGCGGGCGAGTCTTGTTGGGTTAGGTAGTGCTGTGGAGGAGGTAGATGGCGAAGGGGAGGCGGAAGAAGAAGGGGTTCTACGAGAGGGGCACGCTAACCGAGCCGAGAGGCGGCGAATCGAGCGCCGACAACGCAAAGCTGCACATGGACGCGGCGGCCCAGACCCGGACGGGCAAGCTGGGGGACCAGGATGAGCGGGAACTGAGGCGCCAGTTCCGGGACCTGGTGCGACGGCAGCCGGACGACCGGGGGCTGGTGCTAAAGGCTTCGAGAGGGCTGCCGAAGAAGGCGGCCGAGAGTAAGGCGGAGGAGCTTGCGGCCTCGATGAAGGCCGCGCTGGATATCCTTGGGGACCAGTTGTTGCCGCCGGATAGGTGACCGACGGTTGTGTCTGTCATGGTGATCGCTCCTGCTGGCGGCGGCGTTGGGGTTAGTTTAGCAGTGAGCTTAGGGGATTCGGAGGGAAGTGGCGCGGCCATCGCCGCAAATGGCCGCGGGGCACCTACTTCTTGCGAATGGTTTCGACTACTGTCTTCGTCGGGCGTCGTTCAGCTTCCTTGACGGGAATGAATCTGCCGGAACCAGCATCTCGACCAATCTTCGTGGTCTTGGAACCCACGGTTACCTCCTTTCTGCCCTCGGAGAGGAACAAATCCACATTGACAGAATTTGGTGAAGGTGTCAATCGAGTAGGCGCTTAAGTAGTTCTCTGGAAGAGGGGGCCGCAGCTCTTAGAGCCAGCCGTAATCTCTTGTAGTGGTCTGACCGTACTGCTCGAGGACCTGTGAGGCGTTTCGTAGTTCACTGATGCGCGGCTCGCGGAGGACTTCGAATTCATAAACGTCGACCCGACGGGTTCTACGAAAGATCACGTAGGAGTAGCGAAGAACGTCTGCTGCCACCTCCGGGATATTTCCGTTGAGGTTGATACGCCACATTTCATTCACATAGAAGCTGAGCTGATTGTCGGGCCAGGCTGAACCTCGACTCAATAGTGTTAACACGCGCGAGTCCGTCACGTCTGCGGGATCGACGAAGAAACCGGCGGCTGCCCGCGGGAGTTCGAGTTGGGTGATGCCACCACCGGTCATTGATCCCGTACCCAGCCAGAGTTCGTTGGCAACACGCGGCGACGCTACGGGCGACTCTTCCTCTCCAATGATCGGATTATCCGCGGCTGAGCTTCGCTGCGGATGGTAACTCGGCGCGTATTTGTCGATGAGCGACTGATCGCACAGCGTTGAAGCTGCCCACACTTGGTCCCACCACTGCTCCCACGCAACCGCAGCAGGAGAGGAATTAGCAAGTGTAGTGATCGTAGCAACCTCGTGGTTCCGAGTTAGAGCATGAGCCGTGAGGTTTGCCGACCCGGACAGGATCGTCACGTCCTCCGCGCGGTCGAACGCGTAGATTTTTGGATGGAACATTGAACCATCGCGCGAGGAGAACGTGCGGAGTTCGATGTGCTGTTCATTCAACATCATCTGGAGTGCGACTGGTTCTGTCATCGACCTGTCGAGACCAACGACCGCCAGAACATGAACGGGGGACCCCCGTTCCAATAGGGCCTTTTGCAGGAGCTTTACTCCGGACCGAGTCGCTAACGCGACTGCCAGTCGCAAACGAGTGGCGGAATCATCCCGACTCAGATTGGCCAGCGCCTCAAAGATAAGCGCGCTGCCAGGTTGCTGAAGAATTAGATCTTCAGTCATCCTCTTGCGCGATAGGCGCGTCCCGCAATGTGAGCTGCAGTGCCCGCACTTCTTCACGCGCTGCCTGCGCATATTGCCGCCGTTTCGGCGGCAACTCTGCGCCTTTGCCTTGCAACAGATCTTCGACGGTCACGATTTGTATGCGAGGAAACGTTCGTTGCCAAAACTGGTTCTCGTACATCCCACCAGTGGCTGCCTCGCGCATCATCTCTGAAGTTGGTGTGTTGAGGGAAAGTAGTATACCCATGGAGGCACCCTCTCGCTCGACGACCCCCTTCAGATCACGTACAGCCGTTGGACCAACGTTCTCACCCCCCTTAACAGAGACGATGATATGGCCATAGTTGTCGGGCGGAGACTCAAAGAACGAAATCACGCCATCAACGCCTCGGTCTCTTCCTTTTGTCTTACCGGCGACTGGTTGGGCGTCCAAGACATCCAGCGCCCACCATTGGAACTGGAACTTATCCCTAGCCGCCAGTTCACGGGCACCGTCTAAATCCTTTGGCTCGCCGACAACTGTGATCTCTATCCCCGGAAAAGCGTCGGTTAGGCGTCGCCTCATGACATTGATTGCGAGATGGGTAACGTCGATGCCTATCCATTGTCGATTTAGCTTCTGCGCTGCATGAACTGCGGTACCGCACCCACAGAACGGGTCCAGGACAATTGCGCCTTCGTCGGACGACGCTAAGAGGATGCGCTCGAGAAGAGCCAGTGGTTTCTGAGTGTTGTACCCGAGGTCGCGGTCGTCGCTCTGACCTACTGGCTTGATGTCGTCCCAGACGTCCTGCAATTTTTCTCCCGGGCTATCATCGAGATACTGACGGAATCCCTTAAGAAGCCCTGTGCGCGAGTACTCTAGAACGCCCGCATCATGAAGCTGCTGCATGCGTTCTCGCGTCCACTTCCACACGCGGGTATGACCGTTCCAATCGTAGGTCAGATTCGGCCGATCTTTGTTCGGATTCAACACATTCTGCAATCGGTATCTGCGATTCGTGCCCTCTTCAAAATGAGTAAAAAAGGAGTTGACATACTTCTCAGAGAGAGGGCGATACAGCTGGTTCCATGCACCTTCTGGCGATCTTCGGTAGAACAGAATCGTGTCGTGTATCTTGCCAAACGCGCTGTTCACGTTCCCGTGGGAGGAGAATCTCTTCCAAACGATCTCGTTAACGAAATTGGTTGGCCCAAACGTAGCGTCCATCAGAACACGGAGATACGGACCGGCAGTCGGGTCACAGTGGAGGTAAATCGATCCGTTCTGCTTTAGAACCCGACGGAGCTCGACGAGGCGTATAGCCATCATAGTGAGATACGCAGTTACGTCGTTGTGGCCGAGCCCCTCCACCATCGCACGGAGCATTCTGGCAACTTCGGGTGGGCCGTCTGACATCATGTCGTGGTAGACGCCCGCGGCGCCTTCCCAGTGCCACGTATCTTCGAACGCTTCGATCTGAGCTTCGCTGGCAGCGCCGCTGCGCTCTTTAAAGAGCACGTTGTACGAACGATTGGAATTGAACGGGGGGTCTAAATATATCAGGTCGACACTTTCATTCGGGATGTGATGTCGCAAGATCTCGAGATTGTCACCGTAGTACAAAGAGTTCGTTTGCATATTTACATCTGACGCCCGGAGCCGAGACGGCGCATAGTAGTAATTGGCACTACTCCCACTCGATCGTGCCCGGCGGCTTCGACGTCACGTTCCTCCAGAGGCGGACAGGCTCCGACCACCCGGTTCAGCGGCATCACTCCCACTCAATCGTTCCTGGGGGCTTGCTGGTGACGTCATATACAACTCTGTTCACCGCCGGCACCTCGTTCACGATGCGGTTGCTGATGCGCTGGAGGACGTCGTAAGGCAGGCGCGCCCAGTCGGCGGTCATGGCGTCCTCGGCGGTGACGGCGCGGATGGCGACGACCCAGCCGTAGGTGCGGTAGTCGCCCATGACGCCGACGCTCCGAGTGTCGGTGAGGATGGCGAAGGCCTGCCAGAGGTCGTGGTAGAGGCCGGCAGCCTTCACCTCTGACATCACGATCCAATCGCACTCGCGCAGGGTGTCGAGCTTCTCCCTGGTGACTTCGCCGATGATGCGGATGGCCAGGCCCGGCCCCGGAAACGGCTGGCGGAAGACCATCTCCTCGGGCAGCCCGAGCGCGAGGCCGACCTGGCGCACCTCGTCCTTGAAGAGGTAGCGCAGCGGCTCGACGAGCTCGAAGTTCATCTCCTTCGGCAGGCCTCCGACGTTGTGATGGGTCTTGATGGTGGCGGCGGCCTTGCCGGAAGGACTGGCGTGGGCGCCGGACTCGATGACGTCGGGGTAGGTGGTGCCCTGCGCGATGAAGTCCCTCACCCCCTGGCCCCCTCTCCCGTGCGCGGGCGAGGGGGAATACGGATGAAGTTTGTCGGCCTCCTCTTCGAAGAGGCGGATGAAGGTCTCGCCGACGATCTTGCGCTTCTGTTCCGGCTCGGTGACGCCCGCGAGGTTGCCGACGAAGCGGTCGGCGGCATCGACGTGCACGAGGTTGAGGCCGAGGCCGCGTTTGAACGTATCGACGACTCGCTCCGGCTCTTCTTTTCGGAGGAGGCCGTTGTCGACGAAGACGCAGGTGAGCTGCTCGCCGACGGCCCTGTGGATGAGCGCGGCGGTGACGGCGGAGTCGACGCCGCCGGATAGCGCGCAGATGACCTTCCCATCGCCGATCTGGCCTCGTATGCGAGCGACGGCCTCGTTCACGAAGTTGCCGGCGGACCAGTCAGGCGTGAGGCCGGCGACGCGCGTAAGGAAGTTCTCGATGAGGGCCTTGCCGTCCGGCGTGTGCACGACCTCCGGATGGAACTGGATGCCGAGGTACCCGTTTTCGTTGCCGAAGCTGGCAATCGGCGAGTGATCGCTCGAGGCGAGGATGCGGAAGCCGGGTGGCGGCTCGGTGATGCGGTCGCCGTGCGACATCCATACTGGCAGTTCGCGGGCGAGCCCCGCGAACAGCGAGGTAGGAGATAGGAGGTCGGAGGTAGGAGTGGATGCGATGTGGAGGACGGCGTGCCCGAACTCCTTCTTTCCCGAAGGCTCCACCTTCCCGCCGAGCTGGTGCGCGAGGAGCTGCATCCCATAGCAAATCCCCAGGATCGGCAGCCCCGAATCGAAGATGTAGGCTGGCACATGCGGCGCGCCGTCCTCGTATACCGATGACGGCCCGCCAGAGAGGATGAAGGCGGCCGGCTTCAGCGCCTGGATTTGCTCCCATGGTGCGTCGAACGGCAGGAGCTCCGAGTAGAAGCCGCACTCGCGGACACGCCGGGCGATGAGCATCGAGGTCTGGCCGCCGAAGTCGAGCACGACAATCGTCTTGTGCGTGGTCGTCGGCGAAGGCTCCGGCTCGAGGTCTTTGGCGTCGGTGGCGGCGTCGAGGTAGGAGGCGAGTTCGGTGTCTTCGGAGGTCGGATGCGAGCGGGTGTCAGGCGTCAGAGGCTTCATGTAGGGATGATAGCAGGGCCTTATGCGAGGAGCTACGGCCTTGACAGGCCACAGGTGCGTCCTATACTCCGCGTATACAAGGGGGTTTCTCCATTTGGACGCTGCGAGGTCTGCAGCCGCGCCTGATGTTGCTGAGCTGAACTTCGATGGACTGAGTTCTGCTGCCAGGCAGCGAATTCTCGAGTCGATCCGGCGGAGCGAGGAACGATTCCGCACGCTGGTGGAGACGATCACGGCTGCCGTTTTTCTGTACGACGAGGGAACGATGTACGTGAACGCCGCGGCCGAGCGGATGTCCGGCTACTCGCGCGATGAGCTAATGCAGCTGACCGACATCTGGAAGCTGGTGCATCCCGATTCGCAGCCGCTGATGATGGAGATGTGGTCAGCCCACGAGCGCGGCGAGACGATCCCGACTCAGTACGAGGTGAAGGTCGTCACGCAGCAAGGGGAGCCGCGCTGGGTTCTCTTCCGTTTCGACTGGGTGGCAACCGGCCCCGAACGCGGCGCGATGCTAGGGACGGCGATCGACATAACTGAGCGCAAGGAAGCCGAGGAAGCACTGCTCGCCAAGAGTGAAGAACTGCAGGCCAGCGAAGCGCGTTACCGGGCCTTGTACATGGACAATCCATCGATGTACTTCACGGTCGCCGCGGACGGGACGGTGCTCTCAGTAAACGAGTTCGGAGCGCAGCAGCTGGGATATTCAGTGAAGGACCTGGAGGGGAAGTCCGTCCTGGGCGTGTTCCACCCCGAGGACCGGAGGTCGGTGAAGAAATCGCTGGCCGCCTGCCTCGCGAGCGCGGGCGAAGTGGCCGTCTGGCAGTTCCGGAAGGTGCGCAAGGACGGCGCGGTCATCTGGGTGGAAGAGAGGGCGCGAGCGACGAAGGACGCTGACGGAAACGCGATCGTGCTCGTCGTATGCGAGGACATCACGGCCCGCAAGACAGCTGAGCAGGCGATGATCGCACTGCGGGAAAAGGTTGAGAGCAAAGCGGAACAGGTGGCTCAGGTAGGCGCACCGCATGGCCTCACATTCCGGGAACTGACAGTCCTACAATTGCTGGTGGGCGGCAGATCGGACAAGGAGATCGCGCTCGCGTTAGGAATCAGCCCGCTGACGGCGAACAAGCACGTCGGGAACATCATGCGAAAGATGAAGGTGCGCTCGCGGACGTCGGCGAGCGTGATCGCGATGAGGGAAGGCTTGGCAGCTTAGGACCGCGAGGGCAGGGGGCCCGGGCCGGGTGGGGGTACATCCGGCCCGGGAAGCCCGGAGAGGGCGAACGGCTCAGCGGCGCGTCCGATGCTCGGAGAATCAGGCACGACGCACCGCGGGTCAATACCGCGTTCGCAGTAGCCAATCGTGGGTGACTAGATTGATTGCAGTTGAGGGGCGAGATCTCCGGTGGGAGAAATGTTGATGGAGGCCAGGTTCAGCCAGCTGGCCATCGATTGAAGCTCCGTTGACAGCGCGGCGGCTATGGCCTCTTTATCGGTATCCGGTTCCGAGTGAGAGGCGCGCACCAGGAGCGTGGAGGATTTGCGGTCTGCCTTGAGGTCGACGCGGGCAACGATAGCGTCACCCATCAGGAACGGTAGTACGTAGTAGCCGTAGATCCGCTTTGGCGCGGGCGTGTATATCTCGATTCGGTAGCGGAAGTTGAAGAGACGTTCGACGCGGTCACGCTCCCAGACGAGGGAATCGAACGGTGAAAGGAGAGCGTTGGCGGAGATGCGTCTCGGGATACGAGCTTCGGGATGGAGGAAGGCAGGCTCCTTCCAACCCTTCACTTCGACTCGCTCGAGCGAGCCTTCAGAAACGAGTTCCTTGAGGGTGGCGCGGGAGGGCAGGATGGAGAGACGGTAATAGTCAGCGATATCGCTGGCTGTGCCGAGGCCGAGATGGCGAGCGGCGAGGAGGAGTAGCTCACGCCGTGCTTCAGGCTCGGAGGCGGGAGGTTCGTTGTAGTGCTGCGGCGGGATGACACGTTCGGTGAGGTCATAGTAGCGGGTGAAGGCAGTGCGGCCGGAGGCGGTGACGCGTCCCTGATGGAAGAGGTGTTCGAGGGCGATCTTGCCCTGACCCCAGCCCCACCAGGAGCCGCCGCGCTCGGTTCCTTCGGAGAGGTCGCCGACGGGAATCGGGCCGTGGTTGCGGACTTCTTCGAGTACGCGCCCGACGTAATCGCCACGTTCGTTGGCGAACTGCTGGATGCCCCAGTCGGTGTCCTTCTCCATACGATGCCGGAAGAGGTGAAAGCGCTCGACCGGGATAAGGCAGGCGGCATGGCCCCAGTACTCGAAGAGGTTGCGGCGCTTGTAGGCGTAGTCGTCGAGGAGCTGCGTCGAGTAGGCGCCGAGGCGCGAAAAGAGGGGCAGATAGTGCGATCGGATGAGCACGTTGACCGAGTCGAGCTGCAACATACCGATGCGGTTGAGGACGCGGCGCAGGTGGGCGGCCATGACGCGTCCTCCGCTCGGGCGCGGATCAGTGAAGCCCTGGGCGGCGAGTGCGATCTTGCGGGCGGTTTGGTTGGAGACGCGACGCATGGACTGAATTGTGAATGGTGAAAGGTGAAGTGTGAAGCAGAGAGTGGCGCGTTGCCTAGTCTATCGCGCCTATAGGGCGATTCCGGTAACCTCAGAAGCGATGGCCGATGTGATAAGTCAACGTGAGCCGCATGCGCTGGAATACGTCGCGGGGCTGCTGCAATCGGGGGAGCTTGTGGGCATCCCGACTGACACGGTGTACGGGCTGGCAGCGGCGGTGAGCAATGAGGCCGCGGTGCGGCGGATGTTTAGTGTAAAAGGCCGGTCACCGTCCAAAGGGGTGCCGCTACTGGTGGCGGATACGCTCATGGCGGAGTGGGTTGGGGAGATGACGCCGCTGGCCGAGAAGCTGGCATCGAAGTTCTGGCCGGGGGCGCTGACAGTCGTCGTTCCGAAGAAGAGCGGGTTCTTTAGCCTCGCGCTGGGGGGAACGAATGCGACCACAGTCGCGTTGCGGGTGCCTGCGCACGACTTTCCTCGCGACCTGGCCAAGGTGCTGGGCGAGCCGATCACTGGAACGAGCGCGAACCGATCTGGTGCGCGCGCTCCGACATCGGCGGCAGAGGCTGCGTTTCAGCTGGGTGAGCTTGTGCCGGTTGTGATCGACGGAGGACGGAACCCGAGCGCCAAAGAAAGCACAGTAGTCGACGTAACGGGTGCGACGGCAAAGATCCTGCGCCAGGGAGCAGTGAGCCGGGAGCAGCTGGCAACGGTGCTGGGCAAAGCGCTTGAAGAATGACTTGTGATTAGTGGTCGGTAGTTAGTGGTTTGAATCGGGTACAGGGCGCGATACTGGCGGCTCTGGTTGGCACCGGTGTCATTGCTGCGATCTTCGCGATTGTCGTGCTGGCGGACGGTGGCTCCGTAGATGTGGGATCCGCGGACGAGGTATCGCAAAAGGTAGCGGACGCTATCCGCGAACCGGGCATGGTTTACCACGCGAAAGGCACAGATGGGAGCCTGGCGTGGATCGACGCTGAGAATCAGCGATACCGCGCGCGTGACTCAGTCCTGCGGGGGAGCGGGATATCTGTGGGCGGAGGATGGAGCGTGACCAGCTATGACCCAGCGACTAATTCGGTGTCCGAGGAAGACACTACGCCGCAGGCAATGGATCGGCCACGGATAGACGATCCGATGGTCAGGTGGCTGGAGCCGCTGGCGGCGCTGGCTTTCGGTGATGAGCTAACTGTGTCGCGAGAGGAACGGTCACCGGAAGGGCCTGAGGTCATCGTGCTGAACGCGTCGACGCGGATCGTGGACAGTACCGGAGCGGAGACGGGCACGCTTCATGGCATCATCGAGATCGATGCTGCGACTTTCCTACCACACGCGTTCGAACAGACTACAGTCTTCGCAAGTGGGGTAACGGCGACGCCGCCGGTGGCGGGGCTGGACCCACGCGTCGTGTACACCTCGGAATTCATCGAGCGATCGGCACTCGCGACGGACTTCTTCGAGCGGTCGGTCGTCGAGGCCGAGGTCAAGACGAATGAGACGGAGCTCGCGAAGATACGCAGCTTCCTGGGACTGACGCCGTACTGGTTCGGGGAGGAGTTCGATGGAGGGGAGTACGGGAATCTGCAGTTGCCGCCGTCGTTGTCGGTTGATGTGGATGAGGACGAGAGGGCGGCGGCGGTGCGCTATGCGCTCGTGAGTGATACCGGTGCGGCGATGGATGCGGTGATCGTGCGTATAGTTGCTGATGTGGTGGACCTGGAGCCGCCGCTAATCCCGGAGTTCGCCCCTCCGTTACCGGAGCGCGAGGAAGCGGTGATGCTCGCCGACGGGACACCGGCGACGCTCTACACGAGCATCCTGACGATTGACGCGTTGCCATGTCCGTCCGGCAACTGTCCTTCGTCGGAGGCGCCACTGTACAGGCGGCTGGTGTTTGAGCGAGGCGAAACAGCGGTGCAGATCGAGGCCTCGCCAAAGATCGATGGGGTGGGGACGGACATGAACGGGTTTAACAGCGATGAGGGAATCGTAGCTCTAGCGGAAGCGCTGGTGGGGGCACTGGGATAGCGAATGATGATTCGCAAGAAGACGATCCGAGACATAGACGTAAGCGGTAGGCGGGTGCTCGTGCGCGTGGACTACAACGTGCCGAGGGATAAGGCGTCGGGGGCGATTCTGGACGACACGCGGATCGAGGCGACGTTGCCGACGCTGGAGTATCTGCGCGCGAGCGGGGCGAAGGTGATTCTCGTCTCGCACCTGGGAAGGCCGGATGGGAAGCCGGACCCGAAGCTGTCGCTCAAGCCGATTGCCGAGCGGCTGGGGGAGTTGCTTGGCGAGCCGGTGAAGTTTGTTGGGTCGTGCGTCGGGCGGGAGGTGCAGGAGGCTGCGCATTCGCTGGAGGACGGCGAGGTTCTGATGCTGGAGAACGTGCGGTTCCACGCGGAAGAGGAGAAGAACGACCCGGAGTTCGCGAAGGCGCTGGCTTCGCTGGCTGAGGTGTATGTGAACGATGCGTTCGGGACGGCGCACCGGGCTCACGCATCAACGGAGGGCGTGGCACATCTTCTGCCGGGGGTCGCCGGACTGCTGATGGAGAAGGAAATCGAGTACCTGGGGCGAGCAGTCGCCGAACCGCAGCACCCGTATGCGGCGATAGTCGGCGGGGCGAAGGTGAGCAGCAAGATCGCGGTGATGGGAGCGCTGCTGGAGAAGGTGGACAAGCTGCTGATCGGCGGCGGGATGGCGAACACATTCTTGAAGGCGGAGGGGTTCCAGGTTGGGGAGTCTCTTGTGGAGGAGGACCAGGTTGGGACCGCTCGCAAGATCATGGTTGACGCAGAGAAGCGCGGCGTGAAGTTGCTGCTGCCGGCTGATGTGATCGTGGCGGAGCGGTTTGAGGCGGACTCGTCGGCGAAGAGGGTGTCGGTGAAGGACGTGCCGGCGGACTGGCGGATTATGGACATCGGCGAGACAACGGTGGATGTGTTCGCTCTGGCGCTGCAGGACTGCAAGATGGTGGTCTGGAACGGGCCGATGGGCGTGTCGGAGATGGCGCCATTCTCGCACGGGTCGCACCGTATGGCGGGCGTGCTGGCGAAACTCACGGGGGGCGGCGTGACGACGATCGTCGGGGGCGGGGAGACGGCGGAAGTGGTGGAGTCGCTACACATGCAGGACAAGATCTCGCACGTGAGCACGGGCGGAGGGGCGTCGCTGGAGATGCTGGAGGGGAAGGTGCTGCCTGGTGTGGCGGCGCTGCTGGACGCTTAGCGCTGGGCGATTAGCCGCAGATTGGCGCAGATTGGAAGTAGGCGGCAAGGGGGATTTGTTTGGCAAAAGTGTGTTCTTCAGAAGTGATTTTCGCAGTCGATAGATGCACGCTGATGCTGGAATGGGAGTGCCGGGGTACTTAAGTGAGCCACGCCTAGCGCATGACGATGCCGCCGTCGACGTTGATGGTCTGGCCGGTGATGTAGGCGGCTGCGGGGGACGCCAGGTAGGAGACGACGGCGGCGATCTCGGCGGGGTCTGCCTGGCGCCCGAGGGGGATGAATCGCACGACACCCATCTTCACCATTTCGAAGGGAATGTTCATGCGCTCTCCGGTGCGGCGGAAGGTGCCGTCCATCATGTCGGTGTCGGTGGTGCCGGGGGCGATGCAGTTGACGGTGACGTCGTGTGGAGCGAGCTCGAGGGCGAGGCCCTGGGTGAGGCCGACGACTCCGAACTTGGATGGGGTGTAGCCTCCGTACTGCGGCTGGCCGGCTCGACCCGCGAGCGAAGAGATGTTGATGATGCGACCGCCTTCCTTCTGATCGACGAGGGCGCGCGAGACGGCTTTGCAGCAGTGAAAGACACCGTTGAGGTTGACGTCGACTTCGCGGGACCAATCTTCGTCCGAAACGTCCCAGAGGTCATGCTTGCCGGCGACGAGGGCGAGGCCGGCGTTGTTGACGAGAATGTCGATGCGGCCGAGCTCGGAGAGGGTGCGGTCGACCATCGATTGAACGGACGCGAGATCGGTGACGTCGAGGTCGAGGGCGAGTGAACGGTTTCCGAAGGAGCGGATCTCTTCGGCGACTGACTCTGCGCCGAGCCAGCCGGCCTCGCGTTCGTGGTCCGGGAAGGTGCCTGGCGGACGGGCGAGGGCGGTGACGGCGACGTCCGCACCGTTCTGGGCGAGGTCAACGGCGATGGCGCGGCCGATGCCGCGCATGCGACCAGCACCAGTGACGATGGCGACTTTGCCGTCGAGACGGCGGGAAGCGCTTGTCATTCGTGGTCGAGGAGTATGAGGTTGTGGGGAACGGGGTCAAAGTGACCTTCGGCGAGAGAGGTATCCGTAGCTAAGGAGTAGCGGATAGTCGGACCGGCTTCGAGCGCAAGCCATTCGCCAGAGTCGTAGGTGTACCAGACAGGAGTGAGGTCTAGTGGCGAGGGGCCTCGCTCGACCAGTGGGAGCGCGATTCGCGCTTCGATGTCGGGCTCGTCTGTTTCGATTTCCATGAAGCGGGTGAGGGCGATCAGGCCTCCGGGCAATGGAGGGGGGTTTTGGAGAATGCGGCCGCGAATGCCAGGGCCCATGGATGTGAACTCGGAGCCGTAGTCGTCTCCGGGCTCGCAGGAGGCTTCGGGGGTTGGTGAGGAGGGAGTGGCTTCGCCGGCGATGCCTACGCGGCCGCAAATAGTGATGGAGTCGCCGATTGCGGTTGGCGTGGGAGAGATCTGGTTCGAGGGTAAGTATTCGTCTGCGTCGTCGCAGGCGGCGAGGATGATGATGGTAGCTGCGACGGCGGCAGCGAGAGGGCGGAGCATGGTGGGGGTATTGTAGCGCGGAGGTGAGGTGAGCCAGGCGTTGGTGTGCCGGAGGATGTAGTGGCGAGCGGTCGCGGGCGGTTGAGTTGGTTGTGGCGTTATTGGCGCGACAGGTCCTTCGCTAAGGCGTCTTTGGCCGATTCAGAAAGCGGTCGGCGGCTCAGGATGACAAGAAGGCGGCGGCGTTAATGGGTCGGGCGTGGACGGGTGTTTGGGCCAGTTCGTGTACGGTTGACACTTTGTCGGGGCGGTGCTACGCTTTTGGTGCCTGAGATAGTGTACAGAGTACACTAAGTCTGCCAGGGAGCGAACAAGATGGTAATCGAGACGCGACCAAGACCAGCACCGATCTCTGAGATCGACGTGCTGAACGAGGCGAACGAGTGCACGACTGACCGCTCGGTGGACACGAAGCCGCTGAGCGCGGAGCGGGCGTTCGCGTTCTGGCAGAAGGACATCCCGGAGGAGTACTGGTCGCTGGGCGGCGAGGAGCTGCGGGACCGCATTGCATTGGCGCGGGCGAAGCTCGGCGAGCGATGCGTGGTGCTCGGACACCACTATCAGCGCGAGGACATCATCCAGTTCGCGGACTACAAGGGCGATTCGTTCAACCTGTCGCGGTGGGCAGCGGAGAAGCAGGACGTCGAGTACATCGTGTTCTGCGGCGTGCACTTCATGGCGGAGTCGGCGGACATCCTGTCGGCGCCGCACCAGAAGGTAATCCTGCCCAACATGTCGGCGGGGTGCTCGATGGCGGACATGGCGGATCCGGAGGACGTCTACGCTTGCTGGGATGAGCTGGTCGAAGCGGGGTTCGCGGACCCAGACGGGCAAGTCGTGCCGGTGACCTACATGAACTCGGCGGCGGCGCTGAAGGCGTTCTGCGGCAAGAACGGCGGAATCGTCTGCACGTCGTCCAATGCGCCGAAGGTCTACGACTGGGCGCTCGAGGGCGGATCGAAGGTGTTGTTCTTCCCTGATCAGCACCTTGGGCGAAATACTGGGCTGAAGAAGGGCATCTCGCTCGACGAGATGGTGGTGTGGGACTACTCGCTGCCGTATGGATCGCTGGGCGGGAACACTCGCGAGCAGCTGGAGCGCGCGAAGGTGATCCTGTGGCGCGGCTGGTGCTCTGTGCACCGGCGGTTCTCGGTTGCGCAGATCGAGAAGGCGCGCCGGGAGCACCCCGACCCGGACGGGCAAGCTGTGACGGTGATCGTCCATCCGGAGTGCACGATGGAAGTCGTGCAGGCGGCGGACATGGATGGCTCGACCGAGTTCATCACGAAGACGATTACGAATGCGCCGGCGGGCTCGACGTGGGCCGTGGGTACGGAAATCAACCTGGTGTCGCGGCTGGCGAGGGAGAACCCGGACAAGACGGTGTTCTGCCTCGATCCGGTGGTCTGCCCCTGCGCGACGATGTACCGCATTCACCCGGCTTACCTGTGCTGGGCGCTCGAGGAGCTGGCGGAGGGGCGTGTGGTGAACCAGGTGGAGGTGGACGAGGAGACGGCGCGGCACGCGAAGGTGGCGCTGGAGCGCATGCTCAGCGTGCGGTAATGCCGCGTCAAAAGTCGCCCGGCCAGGCAGTCTCGGCGCAGCTTCACCGGTTGTTCGAGAGATGCGGGTACGTGCGCTTGCCAAATTTAGAGAGGCGACGTCAATCGAAGCGAGACTACCGGAAGGGCTATGAGGTCAGGCTGGTGGTGTCCTCGGCGTCCGAAGTTGAGTTAGCCGCCGAAGCTCTCAGGGCCGTGGGTTTGAAGCCCGGGAAAAGCTTTCTCAAGCACAGCAGATTTGTTTTGCCCATATATGGGCGATCCGCTGTCGAGTGGTTTGCGCCAGCAAGACTACTCGATGTATCTGATGCGCGATGACCACTTCTTACGACTACGTGATCATCGGGTCCGGGATTGCCGGGCTTTATGCGGCAATCCTGGCGCGGGAACATGGGTCGGTGCTGGTACTGACGAAGGGCAGCATCGACGACTGCAATACGCGGTGGGCGCAGGGTGGGATCGCTGCGCCGATCGGGGCGGGAGACTCACCGGAGAAGCACCTGCGGGACACGATCGAGGCCGGCGCGGGGTTGGTGGACGAGGAGGCGGCGCGGGTACTGACGTCGGAGGCGGCGGACCGGATACGCGACCTGGTAGCGCTCGGCGTTCCGTTCGACACGATCCATGGTGAGATCGCGCTGGGAATGGAGGGCGCACACTCGGCGCCAAGGATTGTGCACGCGGGAGGTGACTCGACGGGGATGCACATCGAGCTGACGCTGTCGTCGGTAGCGCGGCTGGAGGGGATCACGGTGCGGGAGTGGATGCAGGCCACGCAAGTAGCAAGTAGCAAGGAGCAAGGAGCAAGAGTTACGGGCGTTGTGGCCATGGACGTGCGTACTGGCGCTGTCGAGGAGATCGACGCGCGGTCTGTGATCCTGGCGACGGGAGGAGCGGGGCGGTTGTACTCGGTGACGACGAACCCTGAGGTGGCAACTGGCGATGGGATTGCGCTGGCGTACCGGGCGGGCGCCGAAGTGACGGACATGGAGTTCATCCAATTTCACCCGACGGCGCTGCGGATGGATGGGCAGCGGCCGTTCCTGATCAGCGAGGCGGTCCGAGGGGAGGGTGGATGGCTGATCGAAGCCACGGGTCAGGACGGGGGCCCTGACCCAGAGAAACACAGGTTCATGTTTGACTACGACGAGCGGGGAGAGCTGGCGCCGCGAGACATCGTGGCGAGGGCGATCCTGGACCGGGTGCAGAAGACGGGCGCGAACCATGTGCTGCTGGACGTGACGCACCTGGAGCCCGAGCGCGTGGCGGCGCGGTTCCCGCAGATATACAAGACGTGCCTAGAGGCAGGACTCGACATAACCCAACAGCCCATACCGGTATCTCCGGCGGCGCACTACACGATGGGCGGTGTCCGGACTAACACCTGGGGCGAGACGACGCTGCCGGGCCTGTACGCCTGCGGTGAGTGTGGCTGCACGGGAGTACACGGGGCGAACCGGCTGGCCTCAAACTCGCTGCTGGAGACGGTGGTGTTTGCGAAGAGGGTAGTGCAGCGGACGGTGGAGTCGCCGGGGACGTGCGCCGAATCATCGAGTGACACGATGACGCTTAGTGAGCCGACTCCGCATGAAGCGGGGCCGCTGACGCGCAAAGCGCTACAGGAGCTGATGTGGCGGGATGTCGGAATCGTGCGGGACAGAGAGTCACTGGTGCGTGCGAAGACGGCGTTGTCAGCGTGGAGTGCCCTCACCCCCGACCCCTCTCCCACTGCGGTGGGCGAGGGGAGCACGAGGGAAGCGCAGGAGCTCACGGACTTGCTGTCGGGCGCGCGGCTGGTGACGGAGGCGGCGCTGGCACGGGAGGAGTCACGCGGGGCGCACTACCGGCGGGACTGGCCGGAGCCGCGGGAGGAGTGGCGGCGGCGTTTGGTGTGGCGGGCGTGAGTTAGCCGCGGATTGACGTGGATTGGTTAGCGAGTGCGGCGTTCGTGGAGGGGATTTAGGGCGAGGTCCATCAGATGCGAAGTGAAGTTGGCCGCTAGCAGTGCCAATCCGAGTAACCCGACACCGAACCAACCGTTGATGTAGAGCATGCCGGCCACGCCGAGGCCGGCCACGCCGAGAGCTGCCGACGTCGAAATCCATGTGAACCAAAGAGGATCTGGCTCGAGGTATGCGATGTTCTGCGAGATGGCCGCCGCCTCACGAACGGCCGCGATCCACTGCTGGAGTTGCCCGTCCCCTTCCCAGATGGAGCGGATGCGGCCATTCTTTAGTCGAATGCGGATTCGAAAGCCACCGAAGATGAAGTGGAGAAGGTTGCCTTGGTCGACCCACCTGATCTCGCGCAGAGAAACGTCGAATGCGTCCGCGGATAATGGAATGACGCTACGGCGCTTGGCTCGCCAGAGCAGGCGTCGATCCGTAAGGACTAGCGGTGCCCAGTCTCCGCCCCAACCCGTATGCAATGCACCAACACCTCGTCGCAATAGTGTTTCTCCGGGCAACAAAGCGACGAGTGGAAGATCCTCAATGTAGCGTTTGAGTGCGGTCATCAGCGATATAGACGTCGAAAATCCCAGGGCAGTTACTCGCTTTTCGCCGCGTTAATCGCCGCTAACGCTAACTGGCGGACGTCTTCCGGTATGGAGGCGCTGATGCCGCAGCCTGCGACGTCCAGCGGGGCGTTTTCGGTGAGTTCGGCCTGGCTGACCCAGCGGAGGGTTGGGTCTTCGACTGTGGTGTGATCAGCGCCACCGAGAGGGCAGACGAAGTAGATGAGGTCGATGTGCTTGTGGGGTTCGTCGGGGCCGGGCGACCCAAGCGGGTCGGGCGGCGGCCCGATATCTTCCACGAGGATGGTGTAGGGCGCGGGCAACTGGTCGGGATAGGCGAAGGGGTGGTAGGGCGAGGTCGAGATGATCTCGCAGACGAGGCCGGTCTCTTCGCGGACTTCGCGGAGGGCGGCCTGGACGGGGTCTTCGTTGGGCTCGATGTGGCCGCCAGGGGGCATCCACTGCTGGAGGCGGCGGTGCCAGTGGAGGAGGGTAGCGCCTTTGTGCACGACGAAGGCGGTGGCGGTGAAGTGACGCTGTTGGGAGGATAGAGATTGGCGATTGGAGGCTGGATCGGGCATCGCCAATTAGCTTACCGCTAGCGCGTGCCGGTCTAACAACTGCAGCAGGACACCGTAGTGCGGAACTGGTTCGTGGGTCATGATTTCAGGATAACTTGTGCGGAGTGACAGAAGGTGCTTCGAGAACGCGATTCGCGGTGCTAGGGTGCGGCTCGAAGCGATGTTAGCGAAGATCAACAGCTGCGCAGTCGTCGGCCTCGAGGGTGAGATCGTCGAGGTCGAGGTGGACATCGGGAACATGGGGCTGCCGCCGTTCACAGTGGTGGGCCTGGGTGATACCGCGGTGCAGGAGGCGCGGGAGCGCGTCAGAGCCGCGATCAAGAACTCCGGCCTGACATTTCCTCTGCAGAAGAAGACGGTGAACCTGGCGCCCGCAGATCTGCGCAAGGAAGGGCCATCCTACGACTTGCCGATTGCGCTGGGGCTACTGATCGCGTCCGGGCAGGTGCCACCACCGCGAAACGGTACCGTGTTCATCGGAGAGCTTTCGCTGGACGGGCGGGTGCGGCATACGACGGGGGTGCTGCCGATGGTCGGGCTGGCGCGGGAGCGCGGGTTCACGACAGTGTTCGTGCCGGAAGTGGATGCGCGCGAGGCGGCGCTGGTCGATGGCGTGGAGGTGATAGCGGTTGGGTCGCTGAGGGCGCTGGTGGAGCACCTGCGGTTTGACCGGGAGATCGCGCCGTTCGTAGCGAAGCGAGAGGCTGAGGACGATGAACTGCCGGTCGCGGGCACAGACTTCCGCGACATCAAGGGGCAGGAGCACGTGAAGAGAGCGCTCGAGGTCGCGGCCGCGGGCGGGCACAACGTGCTGATGGTCGGGCCGCCGGGCTCGGGGAAGACGCTGCTGGCGCGCGCAATGCCTACCGTCCTGCCGAGGATGACGGCGGACGAAGCGCTCGAGGTGACGAAGATCTACAGCGTGGCGGGAATGCTCGCGGCGGGCACTCCGCTGATCCGGCAGCGGCCGTTCCGCGCGCCGCACCACACGATCTCGCACGCAGGTCTGGTGGGCGGGGGACGGATGCCGCGGCCGGGTGAGATCACTTTGAGTCATCGAGGGGTTTTGTTCCTGGATGAACTGCCGGAGTTCGCGCACGGCGTGCTGGAGTCGATCCGGCAACCGTTGGAGGACCGGGTGGTGACGGTGAGCCGGGCGGCGGGCAACGTGACATTCCCGGCGAACTTCATGCTGATGGCAGCGATGAACCCGTGTCCGTGTGGGTACTTCGGGGATACGTCGAGGCCCTGCACGTGCGCTCAGTCGGCGGTGACGCGATATCAGCAGAAGATATCGGGGCCGCTGCTGGACCGGATCGACATTTTCGTGGAGGTGCCACGAGTGGACTATGAGAAGCTGTCGGAGGGACCGTCACCCGAGGGTTCGCTGGAGATCCGTGAGCGCGTGGAGACTAGCCGGAACCGACAGCGGATGCGGTACTCGGAGTCCCACCTGGCGGCGAATAGCGAGATGGGGCCGGTGGAAGTTCGCGAGTGGTGCCAGAAGTACCTCGACGAGGCGGCGCGGCAGCTCATCAAGGTGGCTGTCACGCAACTGGCCCTGTCGGCGAGGTCGTTCCACCGGGTGCTGAAGGTCTCGCGAACGATTGCGGACCTGGCTGGTGAAGATGTGATCGTGTCGGCGCACGTGGCGGAGGCCTTGCAGTATCGCCATCGCGGGTAGTTAGTAGAATGACCGTATGGCCGAAGAGCTGCGGGATATTGCGCCGCTGCGGCCGCTGCTGGAACACCGTCCACTCGCCCTGCTGAGCGATATCGACGGGACGATCGCGCCGATCGTTCCCCTTCCGGACGACAGCGCTGTGACTCCCCGTGCGCGGGAGGCGATCCTCAGGCTGATTGACGGCGGAGTTCGTGTGGCGTTCGTGACGGGGAGGCCGCTGGAGACGGCGAGGAGGATGGTGGGGATCGAGGAAGCGTACTACGCAACGAACCATGGCCTCGACGTGTGGGCGCCGGGGGTGGGCCGCGAGACGCCGGTGGAAGTGCGCCCGTATGTTCACTGGGCGCGAGATGTACTGCGAGAGATCGGCGGAATCGATGCCGAGGGTGTGGTAATCGAGGATAAGGGTGCCATCCTGGCCTTCCATTACCGGATGGCGCCGGACGCCGAGGTCGCGCTGACGGCGATAAAGTCTGCGATCTTGAGGTCGGAGGCGTCGGAGCACTTCGCCGTGCAGGAAGGGCGAAAGGTGTACGAACTGCGGCCGCCGCTGCTCATCAATAAGGGGACGGCGGCGCAGATGTTGGTGACGCGCATGGGCGCGGCTTCAGTGCTGACGATGGGCGACGACATAACCGACTTCGAGATGTTCGAAGGAGTGCGGACGCTGGGGCTGCCGCACGCGGTCGTCGGCGTGTGGAACGCCGAAGAGCCGGAGGTGGCTGAGCGTGCAGACTATTTCGTGCACGGGGTGGTGGGGGTGGAGTGGATGCTGGGAGAGCTCGTCCGAATAGTAAATAGCGAATAAGAGTGGTGAAAGGCGAGGTCGCCGGAACCTAGGCGATGGGGGCTGTAAGGGAACCCTGAGTGAGGGCGAGGAGGTCCTTGAACTGGGATTCCAGCCAAAGGACGATGTCGTGCTCCTCAATCTGTTTGCGTAAGCCTTCGGCGCGGGCGCGGCGGTCTTCGGGGGGCATGGTGAGGGCCTGGTGAAGCGCTCGGAGGGTGCCCTCGAGGTCGGCGGGGGAAATGGGGAGGGCGAAGCGGCCGAGCTGCTCGAATGCGCCGGCGAGCTCCGAAAGGATGAGCACGCCATTACGGTCGTTGACGAGAGGGCCTTCCTTGGAGACCAGATTCATGCCGTCGATGACGGGGTTAACAAGGAGTACGTCGTATAGAGTCATGCCGGCGATGCCTTGATCGTAGTTGTCTTCGTAGAAGACTCGAATTGGTTGCCAGTCCACTTCTCCGTAGTGGTCGTTGATGGACTCGACGAGTTCGAAGACTTCGTCAGTGTAGGTCTGATAGACGCCGAGGTCGCTGCGAGAAGGTACGAGGAACTGCAAGAAGTTCACGCGAGTACGGAACTCGGGGTAGCGTTCGAGGAGAAGCTCGAAGGCACGGAGCCCGCGGATAATGTTCTTGCTGGGCTCGGAACGATCGACGCGGACTATGGTGTGTTCATTGGTGAATGCTCGAAGTCGCTCGATGTGCTGTTGGAGTTCGGGCGATTCCTTTAGCTCGAGGAGTCCGGCGGAGTCGATTGAGATGGGATATTCGCGGACGTGCGTCAGGTGGTCCCGGAAGCGGACTGTGCAGGTGTCGTAGTCGACGACGGTGCCAGGGAGGATGGTCTCACAACAGTGGAGGAAGTTCTGGACGTCGGAGCGGGTCTGGAGGCCGACGATGTCGTTGGCGCACATGTCTTCGTGGATGCGGCGGCGCATGAACTCCGGGAGCATGCCCCAGTAACGAGGGCCCGGCCAGGGGATGTGGGTGAAGTGGAGGATGGTTGCGTTCGGAAGGTGGTCGCGGACCATGCGCGGGGCGAGATAGAGGTGGTAGTCCTGGAGCAGCACGCAAGGCGCGGTCTCAGTTTTTGCTGCTTCGCCGGCGATTGCATCGGCGATCGCTTGATTGACGGGGATGTAGCCGCTCTCCCAGGCCTCGTAGACGGCGCGGCCGATGTTGGGCGTTCGCGGGGTGTTCCACATGAAGTGCTGGATGAACCAGAGGAGTGGGTTGCAGAAGACGTAGTAGTGGCGCTGGTAGATGGAGCTGGGGACGGTGACAAATTTGACGGACAGGTCGCCTTCGCAGCGGATGAGGCCGCCGTCTGCATCGGCGGCAGTACGGCGATCGCCATCGGTCATGGCGGCGGCGACCCAGGTCATCGGGACGATCTGGGCGGTGGCGAGGAGGGCGGTGACCATTCCCCCACTGCCGCGGGAGGACGTCAGCGATCCGTCCTGACTCAGGTCGTACTGGATGGGTCCGCGGTTGCTGGCAATGATGAGCCGGCGACCATCGAGAAGCTTTGTGGTCAGCTGCTCGAGGCGCTGGATGCGGGTCCGAATCGCGCCTTCGGGGGTGGTCATGCGGTTCGAGCATCGCGGGTGGTGAGAAAGCTGTCAACAACGGCGGCGAGGGTGGTGTTGCGAAAGCGTCTCGATTGGGTTACGGGTGCTAGAATTGCGTATGTCGCCCCCGTAGCTCAGCGGATAGAGCGCCGGCCTCCGGAGCCGGGTGCACAGGTTCGAGTCCTGTCGGGGGCGCCATTTACATGCGGTGCTTTGAACGCTTTGTGGCCATCAAGTCACTGGGCCGATAGCCATTCTTGCATCTTCTGGCAGGCCTTCTGGTTCGCGAAGAAGCCGCCGTGCTGCACATATTCCTGCGCGCTGAATACGAAGTGGTTGCTGATCGGAAATTTGCCGTCACCGTTGGCGGCGAAGACGCCGCTTGTTGGAACGATGAGGTCATTCTCCGCTTTAAATATTTTGTCAGCGAGCTGATCCCGCAAGAATTCTCGAAGGGCGCCGGGCTGGGGTTCATAGTTTGAGGCCATCGCGTAATAGTCTGTACTGACTGCACCGCCACCAGAGTTCAGGTCTGCCAGGTATGCTCCCCCTGGAAGCATCGACTGAAGTCCGTCGAGTCCACCGTAGGCGGCGACTGCGAGCTGCTTGACGACTGTAATGATCGCATCCAGTACGTCGATCAGGCCGGTGTCCGGGAAGAAGTTGAGCAGGTTTGTGTACCTGTCCACGAGGCTACCCAGGTACTTGGAGTCGGTGAGAACCGTCCCTGCGTTTGGTGTTGCCACGAATACGATTCGCCGCACCGTCAACGTTCTCGCGCCGACGCTAAGCTCGCCCTGCTTCTCCGCGAGCGCTCTGCTAACAAGGCCTCCTCGAGAATGGCAGATGATATCAATGTCGAGCTTGGACTCTTGCGGGAGCATTTCGACGAACTTCTTCGCATTCTCCGTAGGATCCTCGGAGATGGTAGGGTGATCGAAGGCGAAGACTCGCCCGCCATAGATCTGGTTCAGGTCCTGTACCACCTGTGGCGAAAATCCTGCAAACCCCGAATGTGTCTGGCTAAACGTCCCATGCACGATCAGGAGCGCCCGCCCCTGTCCGAGCCGCTCCCACCCCGCATCGTCCACGAGGGGTGGAGAGGCCGACTGGTAGTCGTCGGGCGAGAACTGCCGCATTCGATATGGACGCCTCTTCGTTTCCCACCTGGACGCAAAGAAGGAACTGACTTCACCTATCAGAGGGTCAAGCAATGGAAACACCAGAACCTTGATTATTTTCTTGCCGATTGCCGTGGTGATGCCTCGAGTCTGCCCGACGTCAAGACTCGGAACAACCTGCCTCCGAATAAGGTATGTCCGGGTACCCCGCCCCCGCGTCGAGACTACTTTATTGTTGTTATCCACTGCCAGATGCCAGGTCATAACACCGCCTTGGTCCGTGTGCAGAACGACCTGCCCCCATTTCTTCCCCGGGTCTGGTACTTCTACCTGGACGGCTGGCTCTCCGAATGTCGTGCTCCGCGTGAAGGCAGTTGGGGCGGGTACCTCCCTCGCGTTTGTGATTTCGATCGTTTCCTGCACCTGAAGATTCGTATTCGCCTGGGCAGCATTGAACTCGTTTGTTGCGGCTTCGGCGGATCGCATGCCATGGCTGCCGGGAGCATGAGAAGTGGCCTGGCCTTCCAATCCAGGTGTCATGAGGGTCACAGATCCTACTTTCACCGGCAGACCTTGAGAACTGAGCTTGGTGCTCATTGTCAACCTCAGGCGTTTTCTTCGATTCGCTTCAGCACAAGTGACGGATGACCGTAGAAAAGGTAGGCGATGAAAGTGGCCGACTCGGCGTCTTCGTTGAACCTCGCGCGTTCTCTGCGGAGAAGCTCTGCGGGAGACGTTCCAGCAAATACGCCGGCGTAGAAGTGAAGGGCAATGTCTCGGGCCACGTCGTCCTTCACTGACCAGATGGGAGCGATTACGCCTGAGGCGAGGGCCATTAGAAACGCCGAGGCCATGCCGCTGTAGCTACCTAACATCTCATACGACCCACCGACCTGGCAGGAGTTGAGGAAGACAAAAGGTGCGCCCTTTAGATTCGACCCTCGGATAACGGCGGGGTCCAATGCACCGCCATCGGCCAGGATCAACCCGTTCAGCACTGTATTGGGGTCACAGGTCCCGTGAACGGCAAAGTGTAACACTTGCGCTGGCGGCTTGCCTTCCAGGCAATCAAGTACCGACGCGGTTTGAGCGTCTACCGGTTTCGCGCCGTACTCCTGCTCCAGCGCCTTTGCCTCCAGAATCGCCTGTTCCAGGTTCTCCCACCCCGGAATGTTGTACTCACCAGAAATTACCGCTATATCCCGGATTTCTAGGGGTCCTTGGGGCGGTGGCTGTTTTGGCCGGCTCCGGCCAAGTATCCACCGGCCCACAACTGTCTGAGCGCCGAGGAACGGCGGCAAGCTCGGATCGGGCAAATGGTCGTCTTCAATTACCGCTAGCTCCCATGGTACGTACGGTTCCTCGGAGAGGATTAGCACTGTGGGCAGCCTCTTCGCCTTCCTGGCAAACTTGACGACTTCGTTTAAGATCGGCCAAACGCCGGGCGGCATATGGTCTGCGATTTCTCTACCCTTACCACGGAGGTACCGAAAGGCGACCTTCTTTCCTTCCTTCACTCCGACCTGAGCTACCAATCCTGTTGCGAACGCGTCGGCTTCGCCCCCGATATCGGACTCTAGCGCGATATCTGGATTCGTAAGCTTGTGCGGTGACGCGAATGTCCACAGCAACTTGCCCTCAGAGGAGCCTTCTCTGATCACGATGGTGAGATCGGCAGGTGTCTGCCCGATAGGCATCGTTATGCTCGCTCCGCCCGAGGCCATCTCAGGTTGTCGCGCCGTTGCGATCAGCGCAGCATCACGTACAACACTGATTGACCTATACGCCCTTCCCACAATCTGTCCACCGATGGCATAAGTCGCCTCGATCGTCCTTGGGAAGACTTTTGCCTGACCACCAGGGTCTGCGCCAGTCAGGTTGAGCTCAAACGTAGGGTACGGTCTACTTTTTGTCACCCGGAGCGTGCGCCGCCATGTCTCATCTGCTCGGATGTTGAAGCCATCCGCCAACACGTGCACTTCCACGTTGTACGCCCCACGCACCTCCGGCGGCACGACGATCCTTCCGTCGGCGACGCCGGGTTCTTGCTCCGGTGCCAGTCCAACAGTTATCGAGAACTCCTCTCCGACCACTACGGCTGGCGGAGCCTTGATAGTCCCCCAGGCAGTGCGTGGGGGGTTCTCTTGGTCACGGTTATCCGCAGGGCCAAACGCGGTAGGACCTGCGTTGTCTGGCAATCGCCCCTTGGGTCCAGCGAGATACTTCGTAACCAGTAGGGGATCGTCAGCGCCACCCACACCCAGCCGATCCAGCCGAAACTGATACCTTGCAAGAATGTCCTCACTCAAGGTTGCTTCCACACCCCAGTCGAATTGCTCACCGAGTCCTCTTTCGTTGAGGGCCGGCCGAAGGCGGTCGACATCAGGTGCCCATTGATCCCCCAACTCAGGCTTAATCAGGCAGTAGCCGAGCCAGAGATTCGGGGCGCGCGCAGCTTCCTTGCGCTGATATTCAGACATACCGCTCCACCGGGCCGTGAGTTCGCCAGAGAAGAACGGATTCGTCCTCCGATCTCCGTCTTCCTCTCCTCGTATCAACCTGACAAGTTGGTAGAGGGCGTCTGTAATCTCGTCGGTGAGTGGAACAATGCCACTGACCACGGGCTTGTGAGTGGCCTCGTAGGCGTCAACGAGCCAGTAAGCAAGAGGCGAACGCAGCTCCCGAAGGAGCGTCAACGCTTCAGGAAAGTAGGCCTCGGGACGAATCCCGCCGCCGCTCGCTTCGACTAGCTCCCAGCGCCTGGCGGCCTGAATGACAATGTTGAGAGAAACCTGATCGTTCGCGAGGTCCGCGCGCTCAACCACATGCAGGAACTCCTGCAGCTCAGTCGGAGAGAAGTCTCGGTCGAAGAGCCACGCGTAGAAGGAGAGGGCGGCGCGAGCTGTCTGCTCGCTCATGACCGTCTGGTCCCGCTGACGGGCGCCAGGGAAAGGGGATACGCATAAGACTTTGCGATGCGAAGAAAACTTCCTTCGTGCCGGATTGGCAGTTCGTCGGTCATGCCCCCTCGATTCTGCGGCCCGCTTACCTTTCTTCCGGCGCTGTAACCGCTTGAGGTGGCTGATTATAGCGCGCTAGAGGCGGATTTCAACAATGCTGGCGGTCACAATCTGCAAACCTATCCGTGCCAGTCAAGTTCGTAGAGATGAATTGGTTCATCGAAGCCTCGCAGGAGCGCCTCGCCGTGGTCTGATAACGTGAAGCGCCTTCCAGATACGATCTGGCGGACACTCTCCGACACTAGGACCTGGCCGCCTACTGCGTGCGAGGCGATGCGGGAGGCCAGTGTCACGGCTGTGCCAAAGAGGTCCATCTCTTCTGCGATGGGTTCACCGACATTCACCCCGATCCGCACCTTGATCGGCTCCTCTGCCGTTTCGTTGTAATCCAGCAGAGATCGTTGGATACAAACGGCGCAGTCAAGAGCTCGCGTGGCAGACGAAAAGGACGCCATAAACGCATCGCCCATCGTCTTCACCACCCAACCTTTGTTGTCTTCGATGGCTTTCCGGATGATGCTCTCCTGGTGGCGCATTAGATCTCGCGCGGGAGCGTCACCAAGGCGTTGGGTCAAAGTAGTCGAACCTTCGACATCGGTGAAGATGATCGTATGGGTACCCTCCGCTGTGAAGGATGCGGTGGTGGGTTCTGAGATCAGTCCCTCATTGAGAAACCCATCGATTTCGGCGACAACTCGATCCGTGTCTCCTAGATAGGGCGCGAGCGATGACCCCTCAAGCAGAACGAGGCGTGCGTCAGGTATGTGAGACGCCAGCCGTCTTGCCTCGTCGACGTGCGGGTAAGCAAGTTGACGACGGTGTAGGACGAGGACGGGCATTTTGAGCTGCGGCAGCAGGTCCATAACGTCGAACTCGTTGGTCGACGCCAGGCTCGCTCGAAATGTTTCCTGCGTATTGCACTGCCGAAGATACTCGGCGAACCGGCGTGAGTCTTCTCCAGTCGTCCAGCCGAACGCTACGTTGGCTATGGTTTCGGTGAGGACCAGCCAGTCCATTTCGAGAAGGGCCCTTATGGCCTGTAGCTGGGGGGACGTGGCCAGTAAGTCAGCGGAGCGTCCATACGTGCACCACAGGACGAGGCGCGATACGAGGTCTGGATGACTGGCTGCGTAGGCCACCGCTACGGGCCCCGCGTGTACTCCGCCCGCAAGGGCGAAAGTCGGCAGGTTCAGGCGATCCACGACGGCTTCCAAATCGCGGATGTGCGAGGCGATAGAGTAGTCGTCGCAGGCGCGCTCCGATAGCCCTGATCCGCGACAATCGTAATGAATCAACGTATGGTGCCTGGCCAAACCTTCATACCAGGCGCGGACTTCCGGGATCTGCCACTCGAGTTGGATGTGGCTGGCGGGTGGCGCGGGCATGTGGATGAGCGGCGGGCCCTGGCCAATTGACCAGAAAGCGATGCTCACGCCATCCGACGACCTTGCGTACTGTATGCGAGGCTCCATAGCGCGCTTATTCTACACCCGGCCTGCGCCACGCTGTTCCTGGCGCTGCGGTACTATCGTGCCTTGTCCCCGCGCCAGGGATCGCGGCGCGGCCCAAGAAAATATTCGCGGCGACTAAGCTCTGGGTCGAAAGCTCGCAAGGGGTGGCGATCAGGGTCGAGTTCCTCGCTGATATCCCAGGGCTCGAAAGCGTTCTTGATGTTACTCAGCCCCGTCTGTGCCAGTTCCGGGTAGTGGTGAAGGAGTATGGTCTTCAGGTCGGCGTTGTCGATCCAATCGAGGCCCTCCTGGGTATAAGTCTCTTCGTTATAGCTGTCTGTGTAGAAGCGGTCGGCTTGTAGGCGTCGGGTCGCGTTGAGAATGAAGATTTGAAACAGGGTTTCTCCGAACCCAAATCCGTCAGGGCGGCAGTTTTGCGCCTCTGCCAGAGTACCGACCGTCAAATCCAACTGCTCGACGCCGCGTCTGCCGGTCCCGTAGACAGACTCAAGATCCCGGATTGTCGCGGCGTCATTGGTCAGATCGTTGAACGAATTGATTGGGTTCAGGTGTAACTGGCGGCGGAATTCGTTGTAGCGGGGTACGCCTCGCTCGCGACAACGCAGAATGTCCAGCGCGCCAAGATCAAACATTGCGTTGCCCGCAACACTCATCTCTTGCATGAAGCGGGGGAAGTTGTTCAGCGCTAGCTCACCGGGGTGTTGGTTGCCGAATGAATAGATCAGTTCGGGCACGCTGTAGCGCTCGATAAGCTTGGCCGACCCGGCCTGCCGTGTAGCCGCGACAGGAACATCTTCCGCGCCCCCGGTATCGATTCGCTTCAGCGCCAACCTATCCGGCAATAACGAGTGCAGGCGGTACACTTCAGTGAACTCCTCCGTGAGGCCGTAAGGCGAGCCGTGATTGTTGACAGGATTCCCGACGGCGCCGCCCATTTCCAGGTTGCGGACATTGATTCTGGCGAGAGTCTTTCTTCGCTTGCCTCTGTTGAAGGCGTTAGTAAGCAGACCATACCAGTTCGCGTTGGCGCCTCCCCAAACCTTCCGATTGGCCAGAATCGCCGGCACCCATTCGATTGTGTGAATTTTTGCCATCACGGCTGCGTTAATCAGACGTGCGACGTTGAACAGATGCTCGTCGGAAAAATCGGGATGAGTCTCTTTTAGGCGTTCGCAGATCGCGTTGTGCTCAAGGACGAAAAGCGTGTGAAAGATCGAGAGACCCACCCACCAGTTCCGGGTGAACCCGGTTTCTTCTATACCGCTGGTGTCCAGTGGCAATTTCCGGTCATCCGTGATGCGCAGCTTGCCGTCAATGTGGCTACGCAACCGGTCAACTGTCTCCTGATCGCTTCCATATATCTGTGAGCCATCCCACCAGTGGGTGACTTCGTTGATGAACGTGATTGGCATGTTTTCGGGGTGGGTCCCGAACGTTGGATCGCGCTGTGTCTTAGGGATTTTGATCGTCAGCTGGTGATGCTTAATCCGAATCGGGTCATCCTCGGCAAGCGGAATTTCGAAGAACTCGTCTGGTAGGGGTTCGCCGTGGTGTATCCAGTCGTGGTTCTGAAAGTTGATCCACGCTGCGGCCAGCAGGTTCAGGCATGGGACCTCCTTCATACGCTCCGCCCGCGTTAGCAAAACGCGACTCACAACACGCGGATCGGGGGACATGACGTCCTGCTCGAGTTCGTAAAGGACGACGTGGTTGGGTACATTGCGCAGGAAGCGAGTGCCGGCGGCGCCTTCTTTCGGATTGGCGAGGCTGTTCCATGTTCCGTCCGCAGTGCGGTAGGATTCGACCCCCGGTGGAACGGACTGTCGCAGAGGTTGGAAACCAGTGAGGCTGCCCTCGGGATAGGTGTTGAAGAGATTGTGCTTGTTCAGTTGGTCTCGCATATGGGCCAGCACTAACAAGCCGATCAAGTATGGCTGTCGGCACCACTTCGTCCACAAACGGCCGCGATAACCCGGTATCTTCCCCAGTGCCCACGTGCTGGCGTCAACCGCAACACTCGCCACTCGACCTGCCGACTCGCCGATGATCAGTCGCAGATGGGTTAGCATTGTCCTAGGCGAATGCCTGGTCGGCGCAGGCAAGCTGGCGGGAACCGCGGCAGGCGCGAGTAGCTCGTTGGCATTGAAATAGCGGGGGGTTAGTACACGCATATTAACGGCGGCGACCGCGTTCGCGCTTGCGATGTCCAGCAGTGACTTCCAATTGACGTTGTCCGGATCGCGTTGGAGCGCGGCCTCGAAAGAGCGAGCCGCGTCACCGTACTTCTCCAGGTGGAAGTAAGCCGTTCCCAGCAACGCCTGCAACGCGCCGGTTGGATCGTCCTGTGGCTGATCGCTCAGTGATCGGACAGCCTCTTGGTAGTTCGCGTGGTCCAGGAACCCGAGGGCCTCGTCATATGGCTCAAGCGGCCGCTTGGTGCTGTCAGTAGGAGTTGTCACGAAGTCACACCTTTAGCGGCACGGGCCACGCGCCCTTCCTTTAGCATGGTTTGGACCTCAGTCATAAACTCGAGAAAGAAGTGCCGGAAAGGGCATGCCCGATTCTCAGACCCCGCGCCAAACGTGAATGACGGACTACCCGTCTGCCGGGCCGCGTTGCCGATTTCGAGGATGAAGATCGTCAGGCCTGGGATGGTCGGCTTGCGGAGAAGCCCATCGATCGTCGAAGCCCGGACGGCGATACGCGGGACCTTCTTGGTGAGTGCATGTTGGGTAAAGATCTCTTCCACGGGAGTGTCGAGATCGTCCTTCAAACGTTTGAAGGCCAGCGCTGTTGTCTGCGCCGTTTCACCGATGTTGTGTCCAACATCCACAAGGTGTACCCCCTGCGGCAAATTTCGTGCGCAGTAGTCCTTGGTCTTCGTCTGGGCCGACCTGGCGCGTATGTACTTCCACGGGATCAATACCTGGAAGAAGTCATCGAGGCCGCGTCGTGCTGCTTTGCAGATAGTTGGGGGTATGTCGGCTTCGAAGAAGCGCCTGTTCACTATCTGCGCAATGGCCCAGGAGAGCTCGTCGTCGGAAGCGTTTCGGTGTAGGAGCTCGACAATGCTCCAAACGTCGTTCGGTGTGTACCACCCTTCGATACGTTCGATCAGGTACTGCCGCCTCGGCGCTACCTGGTCATTGCTGGCAGATTCGAGGTTGAGGAACCAGAGGTCGCGCTTAGGGTCCCAGAATCGCGTGGCGGCGAAGAACCACTTTACCCAGAAGGGAAGAGCACGGGTGCCGAGCGCGTGCAGGCGGTCGATGTCGGGCGATGTCTCGATTGCTCTAATCTGGGAGGGCTCGGATACGACGACAACGTCAAAGAGGGAAAACAACCCGATACGACGTGGGTTAGATTGCCTCCTGATGATGCTTCGCATCGGCACAATACCTCCCAACGGTCTTGCGGGGCGTTCTCGCATTTTGGTGAGTACCGCGTCAATAGTCAACCTCCTCCGCCATTCTTTGCCCATGACGGGCGTCACGATGGGGCTAAAGTCGTATTTCCCTGGTGTAAACACAGTATGTTGTAACTACCCGTGTTTGCCATTGCAGAGAGTCGGGGTCTCAACCGTGCGCGGGTCACAAACATCGGTTGATGCCGCTATGCGGTCACACGTAGCTGAGCCTGCGTGCCTCCTCGGTGAGACCGTCCCTGAACCTGGGATGAGCGAGCCCGATAATTGCCTTCGCCCGCTCAGATACGGACTTGCCTTTCATCAGCGCGACGCCGTGCTCCGAGACGAGGTAGTGGACATCGGTGCGAGGAGTGGTGACGGCTGCGCCGTGGGTGAGCATTGGCACGACGCGCGACACGTCGCCGCTCTTTGCGGTTGAGTAGAAGGCCAGGAAGCTCTTGCCGCCAGGTGAGTTAAAGGCGCCGCGCACGAAGTCCGCCTGACCTCCCGTTCCGCTGAATTGCGCCGGGCCCATCGACTCGGCGCAGACCTGCCCGGTCAGGTCTACCTCGATGGCAGCATTCACGGAAACGAGGTCATTGTTCTGGGCGATCACAGAAGGGTCGTTCGTGTATGAGACAGGGTGAGTCTCGCAGTAAGGGTTATCATCGAGGAAGCGGTAGAGGCGCGCGGGACCGGCAGCAAAGGTGAAGATGGCCTTACGCGGGTGGAGCGTTTTGCGGATGCCGTTGGCGACGCCGCTTTCGATCAGGTCGACCATGCTGTCGCAGAACATCTCGGAGTGAATGCCGAGGTCCTTGTGGTTTTGCAGGCGTATGGCGACGGCGTTTGGAATGCCGCCGATCCCAAGCTGGAGCGTCGCGCCGTCCGGTACCATCTCGGCGATGGACTTGCCGATCGCGTCGTCTTCGGGCCTTGGCGCTGGTGTCGGTAGCTCCGGAAGAGGCTCATTGTGCTCTACGATCGCGGTGGCTTCGGAGACGTGGAGGAACGAACGGCCGTGGACACGCGGCACGTGCTGGTTAACCTCCAGGAGGAGGACCTTTGCCACACGCGCGGCAGTCGACGTGTACTCGGTCCAGCCGCCGAGGCTCATGTAGCCGTGGCTGTCCATCGGCGAGACACGCGCGATACAGACGTCAACGGGAATGAACTCGGACAGTAGACGTGGAACCTGGTGGAAGAAGTTCGGCGTGAATCCAGCGCGCCCTTCGTGTACCGCCGAACGGTCGGCGCCGCCCACGAAAAGCGACTCCCAGCGGATTATTCCGCGGAGGTCGGGGTGGAGGATGGACGACTTGGTGGCGATGAACGGCAGCAGGGCACGCATCGTCAGATTCGTGAAGCCCCCCGACCGCGCTCGATCGGCAATTGCGCCAAGGATCGCGGCCGGCTCGCCGGCGATCACGGGCTGCACTATGCTGGCACCGTCCGGTATCAGGAGAGTGGCGTCCGCGGCAGACGTGAGCTTTTGTTTGTAGATTTCCTGCCAGCGTGTAGACATGGTGTCCCCCGCGTATGCGCGTGGCGCCATTCTAATAGAAATCAAGCCAGTAGGTCGTCAGGTTCCGGTTGGCGGCACCGCGAGACTTATGCCTCGAGCATCTTCCAGACGGAGTCTTCGGCCAGGGTGATCATGTCGTCGGTCAGGACTTCGCCGCGTTCTCGGGCGGCCTTGAGCAGGCCGATGTAAGCGCCGGTGACCAGGAAGGCGAGAAGGAAAGGCGGTCCCGCGCGCATCTCTCCTTTGGCCTGTCCTTCCGTAATGACGTCATATGCCATCTTACGGATGCGGTTGCGGTACTCCAGGCTCTCTGGTTCGAGATAGAGGTCGTGATGGTGCATTTCCAGGAAGGCACTGGCTTCCGGCTCCTCTCGGGCGAAGTCGCATAGACCCTGCCAGATGTGGTGAAAGGTGTGCCTCGAGGGAAGGCCTAGTGGGACACTGTCTATGATGCGGTAGGCGAGATCGGCCTGGCAGCGGCGGTAGAGGGCGTTGACCAGAGCCTCCTTGTTCTCGAAGTAGCGGTAGATGGTGCCGGCGCCGACGCCAGCGCGCTCGGCGACGAGGGGCATCGCTGTTCCGTCATACGTTCGCTCAACGAAGAGGTTGAGGGCAGCATCGAGGATGGCTGTCCGTTTGGTGGGCTCGTTGACAGGAGCCTTCTCAAGGGCGATACTCTTGGTCACGGAATGATTATTCATTCCGCCGGGCCAAATGTCAACGACAGGGAGAGCGTCATGACTACGGAAGCGAGCAAGGAGCGCGAAGTCCAGGACTGGTTCACTGACTACGACATCTTCAGTGAGCAGTACATCAAGAACCCCTTCCCCATCTGGGACGAGATCCGCAGCGAAGAGTGCCCTATCGCCCACACCGACCGCTGGGGCGGCTCCTGGATGCCCACTCGCTACCGGGACCTCTTCAACATCGCCCGCGACATCAAGAACTACTCCTCCCGCAACATCCTCGTCGCGCCCGCAACGCCTCCCGCCGGCGGCAATCCCTACGCTGAGATTCCGGACGAGATCAAGCGAAACCCCGTTGGCGCTCCGCCCATCACCTCTGACCCACCACTCCACACCTGGGCGCGGCACCTGATCCTTCCCCCATTCTCGAACACGGCCATCTCAAAGTACGAGCCCGAGACGCGTGAACTCTGCGCCAGCCTGATCGACAGCTTCGTGGCCAGCGGCCGCGCAGACGCTGCCGTCGACTACGCACAGCAGATCCCGCCGCGCGTCATCGCCAGCATGCTCGGCATCCCGAAGGAAGACGCCCCTATGTTCACGGAGTGGGTGCGAGGCGTCCTCGAGCTTGGCCTCACCAATCCGGAGCTGCGCCAGAAATCCGGCGGCCAGCTCGCCTCTTACCTCTACCAGAGCATCCAGGAGCACAAGACCAACCCGAAGGATGACCTCATCACTTATCTCCTCAACGCGGAGGTCGAAGGCCAGCCGGTGTCGGACGCACACATCCTCGGCACCAGCTTCCTCCTCGTCGTTGCCGGCATCGACACTACCTGGAGCAGCATCGGCTCGGCGCTCTGGCATCTCGCACAGCACCCGGAGCACCGCCAGCAGCTGATCGACCAGCCAGAGCTGATCACCTCTGCCGTCGAAGAATTCCTGCGCGCTTACTCGCCGGTGACTATGGCCCGCTACGTCGCCTCCGACGTCGAATACAATGGCTGCCCGATGAAGGAAGGCGACAAAGTACTGATGAACTTCCCTGCCGCCAACCGTGATCCCGAGAAGTTCCCGAACCCGGACGAAGTCATCCTCGACCGGCCCGTGAACCCACACATCGCGTTCGGTGTGGGCATCCACCGCTGCGCCGGCTCCAACCTCGCCCGCATGGAGATGAAGGTGTCGATCGAAGAGTGGCTCAAGCGAATCCCGGACTTCGAGCTGGAGGACCCGAGCGCTGTGACATGGGCCGGGGGGCAAGTGCGAGGACCGCGCTCGATGATGGTGCGCTTCAAGTAGACCCTGCTCGCCCTGAGGCGGTGTGCCGTATAGTAACGGGTCGTGCATGAGGACGTTGATCCGAGGGTAATATCGTGGGCGCTGGCCCGGTAGGGCTTGGTGCAGCGCTGGAACTGGCGCGATTTGGCGTGCGCTCGGTCCTACTCGAGAAGCACGAGGCGACGTCATGGCATCCGAAGACGCGCAACTTCAATACGCGAACGATGGAGATAGCGCGCGGATGGGGCGCGCTAATGTACAAGCGTCTGCGCGCGATTGACGCGCCGCCCGGCTGGAAGAGCCCGATCCGCTTTCTCCGCACAGCGACGGGTGAGCAGTTCGGGCTGATCGAAACGAAAGGTTTCGAGGGGCCTGGCGCGGTAGGACTGGAGGCTCAACGCTCCGCTGCGCCGTCGATGAGCGATTTGAAGCCGTAGCGGGCGTGCGGGCCGATGCAGAGTTGCTCCATAGTGCCGATGCCGGTCTCTCTGCCCATCGTGGCGCGGACAAGCTGCTGAATATGCTGGTTGTCCAGGGTGATCGGGTTGATGTCGGAGGTCCTCCAGGAGTCATGCCCGACGGCGAGGTCGCCTTTCCAGCGGCCGTGACCCCACTCTGGATGGGTGTAGCCTATGCCTTTCATGCGGAAGGTGAGCAACGGCTCGAGCGCGATGTCGTGGCGGTCACCGGAGGATGAGATAAGCGCGATGGTAGCGGCCTCTGCACGGCGGGTTCCGGGCTCGTACGTGATGTTGTGTTCAAGAGTTGGCAAAACCTGGGTCTCAGCGTCGATGACACCTGGGATCCCGTCTAGTGAAGCATAAGCGGGGACGATCGCGCCGTCCGCGTGCCACGGGCGGCCTTGGTCGTCTTCGAAGAGACCGAAGTGCGTGCAGCGGTCGTCCCAGTGAAGGGGCGCCCACAGGAAGAAGAACTGTGGAAGGATCGTCATCGGCGCGCCACCGGACTCGGGCTCACCGACGGGACGAATGCCCCAGGAGCGATCCTTCGTACCGAGTGTCTGGCCCGGGTCGCAGCGGACTGATTTGCCGGCGTACCGGACCTCACCCTGCCAGCGGCCGAACTGCGCGAAGCGCGTGGCGTCCATCATGATACGGTCGCCGCGGCGGAGGGTCTGGCGGCCTTCCTCGACGCAGGCGGTGCGGGCGATAAAAGTCAGGTCGCAGGCGATGCCGGTGCCGTTGTCGTCGATGGTAAGGCGGAGGGATCGCATCGGGTCAGTCACTTCGATACGGAAGGGCCCGACGGATGTTTCACTGCGTTCCTTTGGTGCACGGCGAGAGGCGAAGAAGCAGTGCTGCTCACCATCGATGAGAATGGAGAAGGCGCAGTCCATGATCTCCCGGTTGGGATACAAGCCCATGGCGACGCCGAAGTAGTATGCGCCGTCGCGATCAAATCCGTTGAGCCAGTAGCGGTCGTAAACGTTTCGGTCGCTTGAAGCAGGGATGGCCACGGGTTCGGGCGTTTGGTGGATTGCGTAATCGTCGAACCGGCTGAGCATAGTTCCTCCAGGTTAGAAGCGGCCTATCGCGAGACGTCGACGTTCAGTGGAAGCCACAAGTTCTTTCCAGACGTCCGCTTCTATGTCTCGAGCTTCGGGCGATTGCAGGCCCTCAACATGTTCGTGTAGTTCGATGAGTAGCGCTCGGAGTTCGGCATTCTCCTTCTCAAGCGCGGAGATAGCGAGACTACCCTCGGACTGCCCTGCGGCGATTGAGAGGCGCTCTTGCAGTGCGCCCTCTGTGACCACAGGGGCCGCGCCGGCAAACAGAGCGCGCAGGGCTCCGTTCTCTTCGACGCGGCGCGCGGCTCCTCGCTCGAATTCTTGCTGGACGGCTGTGAGCATGCCAGAAAGCACCAGGGTATTGGACTGTTCAAATCCCGGTCCGAGAGCCTGCGATGTGCGAGTCATAAGGTGGACGATGGCGACCTGCAGGAAGCGGTCGACGCTGGGAGTCATGGGAGGCGCCCCATGGTGGACAGAACGGCTCGGTCCTGACTATTACCCATAAACCAGGCGGCGAACGCGAGGATGAGATCCTGGTTCTTTCCCTGGCTGAACTCCTTGCCGCTGGAGACCCAGATAGCCTGCCCCTTCACGCTGGAAAATACCTCCCACCAGTGGAGCGCATCCGGACCTGCGCGGAGACCGCTGGCACTCTCCCAGATGGAGATAGCGTTCTCGCGTGAAGTGAGGCCCCCGACGCGCCCGTCGCTTGCCCAGCACCAGACAGGGTTGATGCTCCAGGCGAGATCTTCCAGCGGATCGCCGAGGTGGGCCATCTCCCAGTCGAGAATGCCCCGGATGTTGCCGTCAGTGTCGTAGAGGAAGTTGCCAGTGCGATAGTCACCGTGAACGACCCCCACTTTTTCGGGTGGTCGCGGCGGGTTCCTGCGGAGCCATCGTATGGCGGCCCTGATGACCGGTTGCGGTGACAACTCATCTTCATCGATTCGCTGCTCCCAGTACGTTAATTCGCGCTGCCAGCAGCTTTTCGGCTCGACAGGCTCCATGGTGGAGTTGAGGCCCCTTTCGCCGGGGTCTGCGCTGGCGATCTGTCCAAGGATTGTCCACTTCTGCTGGGCGAGCTTTTCGGCATGCTGGGAATAGGGAGGGCCGACAATCCGTTGTGGGCTTGATTCGAGGCCGGTCAGCTCCTCCATGACGAAGAACGGATGATCCAACCAGTGGCTGTCGGTTTCGAGCCAGAGGGGTTCAGGTACAGGGATGGAGGTGCCGTGGAAGGCGCGGTAGGCTGCAAACTCAATCTCACGGTTGGTGTCGATGAGGCTGCCGGCTGGGTCGCGCCGGAGGATGAGGTTCCGGCAACGGTCGGAACCGTTCTCCATGTAGGCGAGGACGAAACGGTACGTTTCGCGCGAGGCGCCACCGAAGATTCGCTCGAGGCTCTCCACGCGGAGAGACCCCGCGTTCGGGAGGCGGCTAGCTATGTATTCGGCAAGTCGAGATTCGAGGGATGACATATCTTGGCCCGCGAAGCCAAGTGAGAGTATGTCACGTCAGCAGAAATCGCGCAGGTAAACCACGCCCGTACGAGGATCAGGTGGCGTGCTCGGCCGTGTGTGCCAGGCGGCGATAGCGCCGCTTCGGTGCGGCACCTTCGAAGGAAAGGCGGTACCCAATCCCGCGGACTGTATGGAGCAACCGCGGACGCTGCGGGTCGTCTTCAAGCTTTTTGCGGAGGTTCCGGATGTAGATGCGTAGGTAGTGGTGGCAGTCGACGAACTCGCGTCCCCAAACGGCCTCAAGGAGCGCCTTGCGTCGGCAGGGGCGACCGTAGCTGTTGAAGAGTTCTTCCAACAGGCGGAACTCCAGCCTGGTCAGCGCCACCTGATTACCCCGGCGCCAGACGATGTGAGACATCGTATCGACTTCGATCTCGCCAAGGGTTCGGATGCGGTCGGTTGCTGCGGGCGGTCGGCGGTCATGGAGAGCCCTCAGGCGTGCCGACAGGCCCTTCGGGCTGAGCGGTACGGGGAGGTAGTCGATTACGCCGGATTCGAGGTAGTAGATGAGGTCCGCTTCGGAGTACTGGCAGGGTTTGATGATGAGGTCCGCACTGGTTCGCTTTCGGAGCAGCGGGACGAGCTCAAGCAACTCCTGGTTGGGGATCTCGTAAAGCAAGACCATATCCGGGCGGCTTTCTTCCAATGCCGCCAGGGTGAGGCGCGCGCTATAGGCGCTAGCCGTCGCATTGTGCCCGAGCAATCCGAGGCTAAATGCGAGACCCTGCGCTCTTTCAGGCTTACCGACGATGAGTATACGGATAGGTTCCCCCCCAATTGCCGCCAATGGTCCCAACGGCAAAAATAGCACGCGCTGTCAGGCAGGGACGTATGAAAGTTGCAAGAAAAGCGCTAGACTACTGCCGCCAGCCGACTTACACGCACAGGAGGCGACTACCAATGAAAGAAGACCCAAAGGTGATCATCCGCCGATTTTATGACGAGGTCATCAACGGCAGGAACCTTGCCCTCCTGGACGAGCTCACGACTCCAGACTTTATCGAGCACGAGGATGTAGCTGGCGTCGCTCCCGGACGCGAGGGCGCAAAGCAGTTCTTTTCGATGGTGCAGGGCGGGTTTCCGGACTTCCGCATGAACGTGGAGGACGTGATTGCAGAGGGCGACAAAGTGGTTGTCAGGTCAAGGCTCACGGGCACACACGAGGGCGAATTCATGGGGGTCGCTGCCACCGGCAAAACTATAGACGTTTCGGTCATCGACATCGTCCTTTTCTCCGAAGGCAAGGTCGCGGAACACTGGGGAGTAACCGACACCGGCGGCCTGATGGCACAGCTAAGCTCCTGAGACCTGGAAGCCGCCGGGACGAACGGAGCCCGAGGCTTAACCAACTACATCTCGACTTCACCAGCGGTTCATCGCTGATTCACGGACGCTCAATACAGTCGATGGCATCGACAAAGAGCGCAGGAATCAGGAGGTGAACGATGAAGAAGGGACTCTTCGGGTTGGGTCTACCGGCGGTCGCCGCGGCCGGTCTGGCAGCTGGACTGGCGATGACCGCCGACGCAAAGGGCAGCGCTTCGCCGATCCCCCTCAAAGACGCTAAACTCAACATCGAGCACAACGCGACGGACAATGACACGGGGTTCCAAGGGTTCGTTGACAGCGAGGGCTGGAGGAACCTAACGGTAAAGGGACCAGACGGAACGGTGCTCTACTTTGAGGGCCGTGGGGAACTGGGGCAACTGGGGTTGACGGAGCTCTTCTTTGAGTCGGTGGAGCCGGCCAACGCCGATGTGCCGATCGAGGAGATCCTGGAGACGCTGCCCGAAGGCAACTACAGGTTGTCCGGGAAGGCTATGGAGAACGGCGAGGGCCTGGGGCAAACTTCCGGAACGGCGTGGCTGACTCACACCATCCCGGCGGGCCCCGAACTGATTTCGCCCGCGGAGGGCGCAGTGGTGGCAACTAGCGGCGTGGTGGCGGAATGGGGCGAGGTGACAGAGACGATCACTGGCGACGACGTAAACATTATTGCGTATCAGTTGATCATTGAGCGCGACGAGGACCCGCATCCGCACATGATCGGCAAGTTCGGGCTGAGTATGTACCTTCCGCCAGATGTGACCAGCATCGAGATACCGGATGGGTTCCTGGAGCCTGGCACCGCTTACAAGTGGGAGGTGCTGGCGATCGAAGAGAGCGGTAACCAGACGCTATCTTCCGGGTCATTCGAGACAGGGTAGATGGCGAAGCCCTGTCGAAGCGGGGGAGCGTGTCACGCCCCCCGCTTCGACATTTGTTAGGGACTGCTGGAAGTCGGGCACTTGGTGCTGGATACTATTGGCAATGTTCTCAACATCGACTTTCGGCGAGGCATTCGAACTGATCGTTACCGGCGGGATGGTCACGCTGGTGATGGGCGTGATGGTGGCGATTCCGCTGCTGGTGCAGTACTACATCGAGGAGCGGCGCGGCGAAGACAGCGAGTAACTCTACCCGATAGCGTGCGTGTCGGCGTCGCGGATGGTGCCGTCTTCAAGCCAGACGATCCGGTGAGCGAACTCCCTGATGCGGTTGTCATGCGAGACGACAACGACCGCCTTCTTTAGCTCGACGGCCTTGTCGCGCAGCAGGCCCATCACCTCGTGACCCCGCCTGGCGTCGAGATTGGCGGTGGGTTCGTCCGCGAGAAGCAGCTCAGGGTCTTTGGCCATCGCGCGGGCGATAGCGACGCGCTGCTTCTCGCCGTCGCTCATCTTCTTAGGCAGGGAGTTGAGGCGGTGGCCAAGACCGAACATCTCGAGGAGTTCTTTGGCGCGGCGTGCTGCTTCCTTGCGGCTGGAACCTGCATGATTCTGAATGACGAGACGGACGTTCTCGATGGCTGTCAGCGCTTCGAGGAGGTTGAAGCTCTGATACACGAAGCCGACCTTTTGCCGACGGATCTCTGCTAGCTGCGCCTCGGCCATGTTGGTAACGTCGACATCACAAATCTGAACACGGCCGGTCGTCGGACGGAGAAGGGCGCCGGCGATGGTGAGCAGGGTTGTCTTTCCTGAGCCGGACGGTCCCATGACCGCAACGATCTCGCCGCCGTAAACGTGGAAGTTCACGTCGCTCAGGGCGGTCACGGTGAACTCACCTGTGCGATAGAGCTTGCTGACGCCATCGAGGTGGAGGACGGACTTTTGTTCCTCCACGGCCGCGACGGCCTCAGCCTTTGAAGACGGAGACTGGATCAATGCTGGTAAGCCTTCTAATGGGTATGTACGCGGCGAGGAGCGCCATCAGAAGCGTTATGCCGGCGATGTACAGGATGTCCTGCCAGCGCACGAATACAACGAACTGAGGGACGCGGTCCTGCGCGAACGGCGCGACGATGAGCGTGAGTCCTGCACCGGCAAGGAATCCGAGTAGTCCGGTGACGAGGCTCTGTTCGAACACAACCCTGTAAAGAAAGGGGTTGGTGAAGCCCTCTGCTTTCAGGATGCCGTACTCACGGGATTTTTCAATGGTGGCAGTGTAGATGGTTAGCCCGGCGACAGCGAGACCGACGATGAACGCGACAATGAGGACGACGATGAGGATCGGCAGGATGTTGCCGAGAATGCGGTCCCGGGTCTCCTGAGCAAAGTCTTCTCCACGAATGTACTGGACACCAGGCGTAGTAAGGGACATGCGGGCGGCGTTGTTGTCGATGTCAGTACCGTCGACGAACTTGATTAGGAAGAAAGTGCGCTGGTTGTCCGGCTCAAGCGGCAGGAAGCGAGTGGCTGTATCGATCGTGACGAAGCCGACCTGCGTGTAGACGAAGTCACCTCCGGCGGAGTAGCCAACAACGGTAACTTCCTTGATTCCGCGGACCAGCCTGTCCCCGATGTTGACGTTGTGCCGCCTGTGCATTTCCCAGTCAACGATGATCTCATCGAGACCGGGAGGGTTCTTCCCTTCTACAATCTCAAGCGGACCGCCAAGACCTATCTTTGGGTCGTACCCCACGAGCTGAAGATCGAATGTCTTGTCGCGGCTATCGCCGGCTTTGTAGACCTCCATGGGGCGCACAACGAGAGGGCTGACTGTCTTGACGTCCGGCGCAATCTCAAGATGGCGCCCGAGACCTTCAGGGAGGATAGATGCAGCCTGAGCGAAATCCGTGGTGCCGTCGCTTGCTACCCAGAGGTCGGCAGGCACGCGTTCCACAAAGCTACCCACCTGCTGGTCCCAACCCCGATAAAGTGAGAGGAGGATGCCGATGAGGAAGACGGAAAGCGCGACACCACCGACCGAGATCGCGAGGCGAGTTCTCTCGGAGAAGAGGTTCTTACGGGCGACCAGCAACATAGGGGATTTCCGTGTGGGACTGTAGTTTAGCGTCTGGTATTGACACGGCGCAACGACTGTACTGGGCAGTCACCAGAAAATCTTCGGGAGTGGGCAGGGACGTTTCTTGACAGTGGGTACGGCCGCTACACAGAATCGGAATCGTTTGAGTCACGTTTGTATACGGCGTCGGCCACTGGCCGGGCGCGCACTGATGTGTGCGCCCTTCCTTGTCTTAGCCCTCTTGGCGGCGTGCGGCGGCACAGAGACCGTGCAGCGGTCAAGCGGCACGCCCGTGGTCACGGCGACCCCGGCGGGCGCCAGATTGATGGCCTTCGTGTCGGATCTCGGCGAGACTCATATCAGGACTGTGAACCAGTACGGCAGCGATTTTCGGGACCTCTCGGAGGTGCGGAGGTACCTGAACCTGTATCCGTCCTGGTCTCCAGACTCGAGGCAGATCGCCTTTACATCGCGACGGGACGGGCAGGCAGACGTGTGGTTGATGAACAGGGACGGGAGCAACCAGCGGCGGCTGACGAACGACGCGGCAGAAGATGGGTTTCCTGCGTGGTCGCCGGACGGCAATCGGATCGCTTTTGTTTCAGGCCGGGATGGCAACGGTGAGATCTATGTGATGAATGTGGATGGCAGCGCTCAGACGCGTCTGACGAACGAAGAGTTGGACGACAGCTTTCCCACATGGTCGCCGGATGGATCGCAGATCGCGTTTGAGTCAAATCGGAGCGGCTCATACGACATCTGGGTGATGAAGGCAGACGGTTCCGGCCAGCACGCGATTGTCACAGATGGCGGCCGTGACGTCTCTCCACGTTGGGGGCCAGACGGGCAACGAATCGCCTTCGCCTCCGACCGGGCGGGGAACAGCGACATCTATATTGTCAGCCCGGATGGGACGGGGCTGCAGAGAGTGGTGGGACACCGCGCTGAAGAGGGAGACCCGAGCTGGTCACCGGACGGCAGCCGGATCGTTTTCTACTCAGACCGCGAGGGAAGCCGCGACATCTACAAGATGAACGTTGATGGTTCCGGTCTCGAGCAAATGGCGACCAGGGAGCAATCTACATTCTTTTCACCGGCGTGGTCTCCGGATGGGAAGCAGATCATTTTCTCTTCCAGCCGTAACGGCCAATTCACGATCGAAGGAGTGGATGCTAACGGCTCGCCAATTGGACTGCTAACTGACCGGCCGCCGACGGACCGGGAGCCGGCATGGAGGCCGGATGGCAGCCGCATCGCCTTTACGTCGCTGAGGGACCAGAGGCGGCAGATCTACGTCATGGATGTCGACGGAGAGAACCAGGACCTGCTCATCGGAAGCAACACCGGAGATAACAGCAACGCGGCCTGGTCGCTGGACGGGTCGCGAATCGCTTTTGAATCGACTCGCGACGGCACCACGGAGATATATGTTGCCAGCGGCGATGGGTCGGAGCAACGGCGGCTGACCAGAGACTTTAACGCGGAGCGAGACCCGGCATGGTCTCCGGACGGCATGCGCATTGCGTTCTCTCGCAGCTACCTGTCAGTGCCAGGAGAGGAGCGAGCGCACATCTTCGTGCTTGATGTTGAGTCAGGCGAAGAGATGCAGCTCACCGATGACGAACTGGTGTTCAATGAGCGGCCGCTCTGGTCTCCCGATGGCTCACAGATAATTTTCGAGCGAGAAGAGGAAGGCGTTCGGGATCTGCTAATCATGTCTGCGGACGGCGAGGACGTACGCCCCCTGGTGGACGCGGCAGGGAATAAAGCAGGGGCAGACTGGTCGGCGGACGGAACGCGCGTACTGTTCAGTATGGAAGTCGACGGCAACCGGGACATTTACGTGGTCAACGAGGACGGCAGCAGTCTGACGCGATTGACAGAAGACCTGGCAACGGATCAAACGCCTCGCTGGTCACCAGACGGCCAGCTCATCGCCTTCATCTCTGAGCGGGCGGATGCAACCGCCACGCCGAGGCCGACGGTACAGGGCGAAACGCCGAACCCATCGCCAACGCAGGCGCCAGCATCGGTCCCGCAGTTTGACGTGTTCGTGATGAACTCTGATGGCACAGCGCAAACACGAGTGAGCCCGGACGCCTGGCACGACAGCGATCCGGTATGGAGGCCGCTGGTCCGGTGAGGTTTGCGCTTGCGGTAATTGCGCTCCTGATCGGCTTCAGCATCTGTGGAGGCGGGGGCGCCGGCTACGGCACCCTGATCTTCATTAGCAGGCAGTCCGGTGACTATACTATCCGCCTTCCCCTTGAAGACCGTGATCAGCCGCTGGACCTCTCGCGCAGCTTGCCCTGGGACGCAGCGCCAGTGTGGTCGCCGGATGGGAGCAAGATCGCCTTCTATAGCGACAGGGTGTTCGGCCCTGGGGATCGTGACGACAACGTCGACATCTACGTCATGAACGCGGACGGCTCAGATCTGAGGCGGTTGACCGATGAAGGCGCGCCAGACGCGCTACCGGTCTGGTCTCCCGACGGGGCGAGGCTGGCGTTCTACAGCGCGCGCAGTGGTGATGGCGAGATCTACACGATGGCGGCAGATGGGAGTGATCTGCAGCGCATAACCGATAGCGAAGGCGCCGATGTACCCTACGGCTGGCTCGAGAACAGGATACTGTTCGGTTCAAACCGCTCGGGCGACTTCGATGTCTGGTCTATGGACGATGACGGCGGTGGGCAGCGGAGGCTGACGAGCGACGAGGGAAACGAGATTTCGGCGGAGTGGTCGCCGGATGGGACTCGCATTGCGTACCAGGCCGAGGCGCTGGGCAACATCGATCTGTACGTAATGAACGCCGACGGTTCTGACCGGGTGAACCTGACAGTCAGGCCCCTTGCCGATGGTACTCCACGCTGGGCGCCGGACAGCGTTAGGCTAGCGTTCGTCTCCGGAAGAGACGGCAACGAAGAGGTCTACGTGATGGACACGCAGTTCTCCGACCTGATCAGAATTTCCGATTCGGCTCGCGATGACCGCACACCGGCGTGGTCGCTGGATGGGACACGGATCGCTTACATCTCGAACCGTGACCTGAACCGGGAGCTCTACGTGGCAAACGCGGACGGCAGCGGACAACGTCGAATGACAGATGACGAGGGCTGGGAATCAATGCCAGCGTGGTCGCCCGATGGGACGCGAATTGCGTTCGCTTCTTTCAGAGATGGGCGGCGCGACATCTACACGATCACTCCTGATGGGACCGCGTTAACGCGTCTGACCAACGACGAGTGACCCTCCTGCGGACAAACGAGGAACAGGCAAACACGCAAACTGGCCTTGCCCTTGAGGCGGAGTTAGACTGGCGGCGATGACAACGACTAAAGACGAAAAGTATGTCGGCAGATACTACGGCGAGCGGCAGGTGGAGATTACACCGGCGCTGGTGGAACACTATGCGAACGCGGTCCAGGATTTCAGCCCGATATACTTCGGTGATTCGCCGTTCGGCGGTCCGGTTGCTCCAGCGCTGATCCTGCACTCGGAGGTCTACACAACAATCGACTGGTATTTGAGCTACTTCGGGAATCTGCATGCGCGCCAGGAGTGGGAGCTGTTTGCGCCGATCATGGTCGGCGATACCGTGACAACCCGACGGCAGATTGTCGATCGTTACCAGAAGCGGGATCGCGAATACGTGGTGATGGAAGTCGGCTGCTTCAGTGCCGACGGACGGCTGCTAAACCGTGGCCGGACCCACCAGAGCTTCGTAGGTAAGACGAGCGGCACAGTCGTCGACAAAGATCGCGAGAAGCGCGCCGACAGAAAGTTCGACATTGCGGATGAGGCTGCGATCGAGGAGATCGTGGGAAGCCCGAAGGAGATCAGTATAGAGATGTGCAAGTTATTCTCCCCTGGGAAGAACTACCACAACGACGTGGAGGAGGCGCGAAGGCTGGGCTTTCCGGACATCGTCGTGCAGGGGATGATGTCGCTCTGCTTCATCTCACAGGCGATGACCGAACGGTATGGCGCCGGTTGGTTTCAAGGCGGGCGGATGGACGTGAACCTGGTGAACGTGGTCTGGCAGGGCGATACGATCACCAGCCGCGGCCGGGTAACCGAGGAGCGGTCGGAAGGGTCACTGATGAGGGCGGCGCTACAGACATGGTGTGAGAAGGCGGATGGGACAAAGGTGGTGGCGGGGACGGCCAGCGCTCTGTCCGCATAAACAGGAAGGGCGAGCCCACCGGGCCCGCCCCACGCGTCCAACGCACTAAGTGATCAGGACTTCCGGGGCAGATGCTCCACAATCATGTCCAGGGCTTCACCGGTGCGCACCCAACGGTTGAGTTCTTCTCGCAGGAGTGAGGTGACTCGCTCCAGTGCCTCGGCGCGTTCGGGCTCCAGCTGCTGCATGCGGGCTGTGGAGATTTCGCGGAGGGCGTCCTCGCAGGCGGCGGCCATGCGCCAGGCGAAGAACCAGCGTCCGCTGAGGTCTGCCCAGCTGTTTTCTGAAGCCTGATCGGCGCGGTGCGAAAGAGTCATCATTAGCCCCCAACTCATTTAGCGATGGTTCCGATTACTGAGATGAGGCAGGGGATTGAAGCGTTACAACTGGTTAAGACGTATGTTTAGTAGACATAGGCTGTGGGCATGGGCCGTAGCGAGCCGTTTGTTATAATCATCACATTCGTGCCCGAGGAGAGGTACCTACTTGCCAGAATCCAAGCGAAGACGTCGGCGGCGGGGGCCAGCGCAACCCGAGGGGCGGCAGAAATCGAAGCTGCCGTTCCCGATCAATCTCATATTCAACGCGAAGGCGTTCTATGTCGTGTTCATCATCACGATGATCGCGGGCATGGCCTCTATTGGCTTTATTAACAATAGGGCCAACGTGACAGAACCGCCGCCGATAATCGACCAGACCGTTTCGCCCGAGGCGACATCCCAGGCTACAGTTTTCGAGAGTCCGGCCGCTGTGAACGACCCGACGAAGGACTACGTGGCGACGATCAAGACCAACAGGGGCGATATCGTAATTCAGCTCGATAAAGCCGCGAAGGAAGCGGTGAATAGCTTCCATTTCCTGGCTTCCAAGAATTTTTACGATGGGCAGGCCTTCTTTTTCGTTGACGACACATACGTGGCGCAGGCCGGCGACCCAGCGTGCAAGGACGGTCTCGACCAGACCTGTACCGGCGCGGGTGACGCGAGCTACCGGCTCGACATCGAAGAGTCGGATCTGAACCATGTACGAGGCGCCGTGGTAGCGCCAGGTATCCAGGGCACCTCGAACGTGTCCGGCGGCCAGTTCCGCATCCTGCTGGCAGATGATTCCCGACTCGATGGGACAGAGACGGTCTTCGGTGAGGTCACGTCCGGCCTGGACGTGTTCAATGATGACTTCTACCTGTGCAGCGCGCTCACCCAGGAAGTCCCGGGGTGTGCGGAAGACTTCAGTAATGCAGTGATCATCAAGGACGTCGTCGTAGAGCCGGCAAGCTAGAAGCGAATCGCCAATAAGAAAGGCCCTCCGTTTGGAGGGCCTTTCGTGCGATTTAGAGTTTTCTAGTGGGCCTGAGTGCTCGTTGGTTTCTCATCGGACGAGGCCTTGCTGGCTACGGTGGCTTCGTCTTTCTTTTCGGCGTCTTCATCCTTGAGCTCGCGGCGGAACTCCTTAATGCCCTTGCCGAGGTTCTTCCCGATGTCCGTCAGGCGTGTCGCGCCGAAGAGGACGACGACGATCGCGAGGATGATAAGCAATTCGGGTGCGCCGATATGTGGCATATTCGCCTCCGCAATTAGGTTAACACCGGTTAACCGGCGCTACAACATAGCTACGAACGGGCGGCCGTGCTGGATTCCGCGCCGCGTTCGATAAGAAACATCAGGAACAGGAAAACTACCGTGACGGCGGCCAGGATAGCAGCGGGGACCCAGATGGCGCCGATCAGGCAAAAGAGGGCTCCGGCCGCCGCAAAGCTCATGCCGGAGACGACGACAATACGGGCGAAGATGAGCCTGAGGGGCACCTGGCGGATGAGCGAGACATTAACCTCGTGTTCGAAGGCCTCTTCGTCGTCGATTTCGATGTGGTTTGGGCTGTCGGCATCAGACACGATCTCATCGTAGCGTGGGGCTTTGGCCTGGGAAAGTTAAGGGGAAGCCTAGCCTTTACTTGAGCATGGCGAGAGTCCGGTGACACGCCTGGAAGAGACTGTGGGTGAAGGAGATGCCGTGAAAGGTCTTATTGCAGGTGCAGCGCTCGCCCTCGCTGCGGTCTTTGGTTTCCAGAGCGCCCAGGATGACGCCGCTCATAGCCAGGACTCCCGGATCGCGCAAGGCGTGGAGCGTATGGACAGCGTGCTTCAGAAGGGCCTGAGCGAGGAGACGCACGATAAGCTGGCGAAGCAGGCGGACTCCTCTGCAGAATGGCTCAAGGGCTTCAGCGCGAAGGTCCAGGCCGCTACGGACTAGTAGTGGTCGGGGTGGACGGACTCGAACCGTCGACCTCCTGGCCCCAAACCAGGCGCTCTAGCCTGACTGAGCTACACCCCGACGCTAATTCAGCGTAAGGGGTGCTTCGCGGAGCGGTCAATCAACCATTCCGTGAATGGTGTGCTACCGTTCATTGGCGCGGAAGTCGTTCAGCGACGTTCGGAAGTGGTGGCGGGGGAGAGTGTGGTTCGGTCTGGTACCAGTAGGCCGTCGAGGAGTAGTCATGGGAGAGGTTGTTGGCGTGGCCGTGTTCGATCGTCACGCGGATCGACTTCTGGAAGTGGACCGGGTCTTCGATGTGATAGCGGTAGACGGACTGCCTGCCCTTGTAGAGCCAGCCTTCACCGCCGGTGGAGGCGAGGGGCTGTCCGTGGTAGGGGGTGCAGAACTCAGTTAGCGGGCTCCAGGCAGTGTTGAAGTAGTCCTCAGTGCCGGTCCCATGCAACGTCGGTGAGGTGTCGCCATCGATAAAGATCATGTCGTCGCCCTCGCCGTACCAGTCGTTCTTGAGGCGCTCACGGCAGTCGATGTTGAGGTTGCAGCCAACGTAGTGGCCGCGGCCGGCAGCGCCCAGGATCACGTAGTTGTCTGCGCCGCTCGTGTTCGGAGTGCGAAAGACCTCCAGCATGTAGTCGTGGTCCTGATCGAAGCGGCGTGAGTCGTCACCCCACCCCTTCGTTGGGTAGGCCTGGCGGTACTGGGCGTGGAAGAGCGCGACCCCCTCGAGCGGCCAGGGATAGGTCTCGTAGTCGATGTAGAAGTAGACGACAAGACGGCGCTCGCCTTCGTTCGTCAACTCGATGCGGGCGCTTTCGCTAAAGGGCATCGGGAAGTAGCAGTTGAAGCCGCGGCCGTCGCGCGGGCTCATGGTCAGCGGCAGCGACCAGTACTCCTTAACGATCCCGTGGCCGATGCCGAAGAAGTCGCCTACGGGCGCCTCGACGCACGGCGTCGCCGCGCCGTCCCAGAACATACGCAGGACGCTCCGCCGGGGGTAGGCATCCTCACGGGAGGCGAGAGTCATCCAGATGTGGCGGATGGCGCCGGGGCTCGCGATCTCAGCGAGGGTCCCGGTCTCGCCCGGCTGCACCAGCCAGCGGTCATTGTTGCCTCCGGTGGTGTCGTAGGAGGAGAAGCGGCCGCGTGTTGCGTCCCGGAGGAAGGGGAGGCCGGAGAGAGAAGAAGAGCCGAGCACAGGCTAGACGCCCTGCGGGTTGCGCACGCAGGCGATGGTGGCGTCGGGACCGTGGACCTTGAGTGCTTCGGAGAGCGCTTCTTCGACAGTCTTGGTCGGGATGAAGCCGACGTGTCGCGGGACCTGCGGGTCGTCCGCGCCGGCGACGAAGATGCGGCCGGCGTGCTTCAAGCGCTTGAGCGGGTGCGTGGCGAGTATGCCATGGACGGGATGGAAGGCTACGCCGTGGCGGTACTGAGCGATGTAGTCCGCGCGGGAAGCAAACTCGTCACCGAAGCGGTCGCTGATTTCGTAGGGGTCTTTACTGGCCGGCAGGACGCGCTCCCAGACCTCTTTGTAGGATGGATGATGCTCCATATCCCATTGCTCCGGGCACGGCGTTGCGATGATAACCGAACAGCCCGGCTTGCCTAACGCCTCGATGTAACCGCCGAGGTAGCCGAGCCCCGAGGAGACAAGAGTGAGCAGCGGGTTCATCTTCGCGAAGGTGGCGTAGGGACTCCAGTTGGGGATCCCGTAGATCACGATGTCTGCCGGTTCCTTCGCTTGAGAGCGGCGAGGTGGGTGAAGGTCCCCCTGGAAGGCCATCGCGGCGGCGCGACATTCGTCGACTCCGCCCGCCCAACATTGGGCGATGGAGGAGAAGCTGGCGAGTACCGTCTCAAACTTAAAGATGCGGCGATCAAGCTTTTTTTCGATGTGGCGGCCCTGCTCTTCGAAGACGTGGTGCATGCGGTTACCTCGCACGGACATCGACATTCCGTCCGGCGTGTGGGTGCAGGCGATCGATCGCCAGGTGGAGAGGCCGACCGCGACAGACTTCCAGCCACCGTTAAAGCCGAGGTGGTTCGCGGCGTTGACGTAGGCCGTCAGATCGGACTCGGCGACGAGGCGGTGCACATCGACCTGGTAGCCGGACTCGGTCTGGCCGAGATCGACGATGTTGTCGGCGTCCTCTGCATCGTGGCACTTGAGGCGGTCTCCGAAACGGTGGACGAGGTCCAGGCCGATGATCCTAGCGAGTTCGTCCGCGGTCCACTTGCGGTGCAGGGCATTGGCGCACACCAAAGTGACGTTCGCTTCCGGTACACCGGCGTCGCGCAGTTCCTCCAGGATCGCTTCGATAGCGAGGCCACGGACTGGACCGAAGGAGGGCGCCGTCGGGTCGTCGAAGGCGATAAGGACGCGTGCTCCGGGCTTTACCAGGCCGCCAACGCGCGGCATGCCCAGGGGAGCGACCAGTGCCTGACGCACAGCGGATTCCTGGTCGGCGACGGGCTGAAGTCGCGGCCCACCATCTCCGCCAACGAGCATCGTGCGTTCCGGTAGTTCGGCGGTGACGGTGGAGTCACCGTAGGGGAGGGTGACGGCGGGCATGGCGGCGCGATTATAGCAGGGACTGGCAGGGATAGACTGTGGAGGCTACAATGTACTCGAAGCGGGTGTAGCGCCCGCTTTATTTGCGCCTACCGGCGCGGGCCGAAGTGGCGGAACTGGCAGACGCAGCAGACTCAAAATCTGCCGGGGGGTAACCTCCGTGTGGGTTCGAGTCCCACCTTCGGCACCACAACCTAATAAGGTGCGGCACTAGTGCCGAGTAGTGTAACGGTAGCACACGGGACTTTGAATCCCTTAGTTCAGGTTCGAATCCTGGCTCGGCAGCCAGTACACTCCACCACCGATCGCGCTCCCGGGTAGCTCAATGGTAGAGCGGGCGGCTGTTAACCGCTAGGTTAGAGGTTCGAGTCCTCTCCCGGGAGCCAAACCTTTTTTGAATATGTTTCAGGTCTACGTACTCCGCAATCCAGAAGGTCGGTTATATATCGGACAGACTGATGACCTTG